>FWPV01000088.1_pt1:307500-308853 | contig 308853 bp, 278 predicted proteins | sample 2228371 | NCBI WGS metagenome assembly FWPV01 (sample SAMEA103939776, study PRJEB20133) | metagenome | reverse complement strand
TTATCCCCGGAGTACCTTTTATCCGTTGAGCGATGGCCCTTCCATACAGAACCACCGGATCACTAAGACCTACTTTCGTACCTGCTCGACATGTCTGTCTCGCAGTCAAGCGTGCTTTTGCCTTTACACTAACCTCATGATTTCCGACCATGATTAGCACACCTTCGTGCTCCTCCGTTACTCTTTGGGAGGAGACCGCCCCAGTCAAACTACCCACCATACACTGTCCGTAACCCAGATAAGGGGCCGACGTTAGAACCTCAAACATACCAGGGTGGTATTTCAAGAACGGCTCCATCGAAACTAGCGTCTCGACTTCAAAGCCTCCCACCTATCCTACACAGATAGGTTCAAAGTTCAGTGCAAAGCTATAGTAAAGGTTCACGGGGTCTTTCCGTCTAGCCGCGGGAACACGGCATCTTAACCGCGATTTCAATTTCACTGAGTCTCGGGTGGAGACAGCGCCCCCATCATTACGCCATTCGTGCAGGTCGGAACTTACCCGACAAGGAATTTCGCTACCTTAGGACCGTTATAGTTACGGCCGCCGTTTACCGGGGCTTCGATCAAGAGCTTCGCTTGCGCTAACCCCATCAATTAACCTTCCGGCACCGGGCAGGCGTCACACCCTATACGTCCACTTTCGTGTTTGCAGAGTGCTGTGTTTTTAATAAACAGTCGCAGCGGCCTGGTATCTTCGACCGGCATGGGCTTACTGAGCAAGTCATTCACCCTCACCGGCGCACCTTCTCCCGAAGTTACGGTGCCATTTTGCCTAGTTCCTTCACCCGAGTTCTCTCAAGCGCCTTGGTATTCTCTACCCAACCACCTGTGTCGGTTTGGGGTACGGTTCCTAGTTACCTGAAGCTTAGAGGCTTTTCCTGGAAGCATGGCATCAACCACTTCGCTTTCTAAAAGAAAGCTCGTCATCAGCTCTCGGCATTAAGATCCCGGATTTACCTAAGATCTCTGCCTACCACCTTAAACAAGGACAACCAACGCCTTGCTGGCCTAGCCTTCTCCGTCCCCCCATCGCAGTAACTAGAAGTACGGGAATATTAACCCGTTTCCCATCGACTACGCTCTTCAGCCTCGCCTTAGGGACCGACTCACCCTGCGTCGATTAACGTTGCGCAGGAACCCTTGGTCTTTCGGCGTGCGAGTTTTTCACTCGCATTGTCGTTACTCATGTCAGCATTCGCACTTCTGATACCTCCAGCGAGCTTCTCAACTCACCTTCACAGGCTTACAGAACGCTCCTCTACCGCTCATCTTGCGATGAACCCGTAGCTTCGGTACCTGGTTTGAGCCCCGTTACATCTTCCGCGCAGGCCGACTCGACTAGTGAGCTAT
>FWPV01000088.1_pt1:0-302500 | contig 308853 bp, 278 predicted proteins | sample 2228371 | NCBI WGS metagenome assembly FWPV01 (sample SAMEA103939776, study PRJEB20133) | metagenome | reverse complement strand
CCGGTATCCCAGCTTATCTATTCCACCGGCAGAGACACGGTCCAACACGTATGGGTCGGAGGCAAGCAGCTGCTTGAGAAAGGACAACTGCTCCGAATGGATGAACAACGGATAATCACCGAGGCGTGTCGCTGGGGAGAACGCATCGCAAGTACGAACAAAGGCTGAAGCCCTCGGACGACCCCAAAGGCCAACCTACGCGACAACCTGACATAAGAATCCAGGCGGCAATTGCACCACCTTTCCAGCCGAAGCTGGCAACATGCGCATCTGCAATTCGAACTTTTCCACAAGCCTTCTAACGGACCGGACCATGAGCAATGTCGACCACGCTGAAATCGCCAAATTCGAAGCCCTTGCCCATCGCTGGTGGGATCGTGAAAGCGAGTTCAAACCATTGCACGAGATCAATCCGCTTCGCGTGAATTGGATCGACGAACATATCTCGCTGGCAGGTAAAAAGGTCATCGACATCGGATGCGGAGGCGGCATCCTCAGCGAAGCCATGGCGCACCGCGGGGCCAAAGTCACGGGTATCGACATGGGCGAAGCCCCTCTGTCCGTTGCCCGTTTGCATCTTCTTGAGTCCGGACTCGAGATCGATTATCGGCAGATCACCGCCGAAGCCATGGCCGCAGAGGCACCGGAGCAGTTCGACGTGGTCACCTGTCTCGAGATGCTCGAACACGTACCAGACCCGGCCTCGGTCATCCGGGCCTGCGCCACACTGGTCAAACCGGGCGGCCAGGTGTTCTTCTCCACCATCAACCGCAACCCGAAAGCCTACGCGTTCGCCATCATCGGCGCGGAGTATGTGCTGCAGCTACTTCCGCGCGGCACACATGATTTCAAGAAATTCATCCGTCCTTCCGAGCTCGGCGCCTGGAGCCGTGATGCCGGCTTGGCCGTGAAGGACATCATCGGCCTTACCTACAACCCGCTGACCAAGCACTACAAGCTGTCGGCGGACGTCGACGTCAACTACATGGTCCAGACCGTCAAGGAGTCCTGATGCGCCTGCGCGCTGTTCTGTTCGACATGGACGGTACCCTGCTCGATACCGCTCCCGATTTCATCGCCGTGGCGCAGGCCATGCGGATTGCGCGCGGCCTGGAGCCCGTGCCGGATCACCAGATTCGTGACGTGGTGTCCGGCGGTGCCAGAGCCATGGTGCTCGGCGCCTTCGATGTGGACCCCATGTCGGACGAGTTCGAAGCATTGCGCCTGGAGTTTCTTGCGCGCTACCAGGAGCATTGCGCCGTGCATAGCCGCCTTTACGACGGCATGGCGGAACTGCTGGACGAAATCGAGCGGTCCAACCTGCGCTGGGGTGTGGTAACCAACAAGCCGCTGCGTTTCGCCGAACCGATCATGCAGCAGCTAGGCCTGGCGTCCCGCTCTGCCGTGCTGGTCTGTCCTGACCACGTCGCCAACAGCAAGCCCGACCCCGAGCCGATGATCCTCGCGTGCAAGCAGCTCGACCTTGCCCCGTCTACGGTGCTGTTCGTCGGCGATGACCTGCGCGACATCGAATCGGGCCGCGCAGCCGGCAGCAGGACCGCCGCGGTCCGCTATGGCTATATCCATCCACAAGACAACCCGAGCAACTGGGGCGCGGACGTAGTGGTGGATCACCCGCTGGATCTGCGCCAGGTCCTGGACAGCGCTCTGTGCAGCTGCTGAAGCAGCGATAGCGCCACCGACATAGAGTTATCGCTCGGCAACGGCTGCCGAGCACCCATCAATTTCGATCTACGAGGCAAACGATGTTCGAGTACTCCGCCCGCCCCGACCTCCTCGCAGGGCGCATCATTCTGGTCACCGGCGCTGGCCGTGGCATCGGCGAAGCTGCTGCCAAGGCCTACGCGGCCCACGGAGCAACCGTGCTGCTGCTGGGCAAGAATGAAGACAATCTGAATCGGGTGTACGACGAAATCGAAGCAGCCGGCCATCCGCGCCCCGCTGTCATCCCCTTCAACCTCGAGACAGCACTGCCGCATCAGTACGACGAGCTGGCAGCCATGATCGAGCGGGAATTCGGACACCTGGATGGATTGCTGCACAACGCTGCGATCGTTGGCCCTCGCACCCCGATCGAGCAGTTGTCCGGCGACAACTTCATGCGAGTCATGCAGGTCAATGTGAACGCGATGTTCATGCTGACCAGCACCCTGCTGCCGCTGCTCAAGCTCTCCAAGGACGCCTCGGTGATCTTCACCTCCAGCAGCGTCGGACGTAAAGGACGCGCCTACTGGGGTGCCTACGCCGTATCGAAGTTCGCCACGGAAGGACTGATGCAGGTCTTGGCCGACGAGCTGGACGATACCGCGCCGGTGCGTGCCAACAGCATCAACCCGGGCGCTACTCGGACCGACATGCGTGCCAAGGCGTACCCGGGCGAGAACCCGCTCGTTAATCCATTGCCGGAAGAAATCATGCCGGTCTATCTGTACCTGATGGGCCCGGACAGCGCCGGCATCAACGGCCAGGCGCTGGACGCGCAGTGAATCCGTGCAGCGCAGCCGGTCATCCGCTGCGCTGCAGGCAGGCCGATCAGGGACGCTTGCTACGCTCGCGGCCGAACCCGGGCCGCTGACCCTCTCCGGCCGGCTTCCTCGTTGGGCCAGATGAGGGCCCGCTTCCTTCGCGGCGCTTGCCGCCCTTGCGGCTATCCCCCGGACGCTCGGCGACCGGCGTTCCACGAGGCTTGTCGCTGCTCCGCGGCTTACGCTCGCTCCTGTCGTCTCGTGCCGCCCGCGGTTTTTCCGCTACAGGCGCGTCGGCCTCATGGGCCGGACGAAGGACGCGTGACCGCCGCTCGCCCCGCCCCATTGGCTTGGCCACCTTGCGCTGCATACGGTCGATTTTCTCCTTGGCCTTGGCCTTCATGCTCGGCAGCGCGACCGGCTTGAGGCCGACCTCCTCGCTGAGAATGTCCACCTCGGCTTGCGACATCTCGCGCCAGCGCCCCATGGGCAGGTCTGACGTCATGAAGACTGGCCCGAAACGAACACGCTTCAGCCGACTGACGACCAGTCCCTGGGACTCCCAAAGCCGACGAACCTCACGGTTGCGGCCTTCCATGACCACGCAGTGATACCAATGGTTGAAGCCTTCGCCACCAGGCGCTTCCTGGATATCGGTGAAGCGCGCCGGACCGTCCTCCAGCATCACCCCGGTCTTCAGCCGCTCGATCATCTCGTCGTCGACCTCGCCGCGCACACGTACCGCATATTCCCGGTCCATTTCGTACGAGGGGTGCATCAGACGATTGGCCAGCTCACCGTCAGTGGTGAACAGCAGCAGACCCGTCGTGTTGATGTCGAGCCGGCCGATATTGATCCAACGACCCTCTTTAGGTCGTGGCAGACGATCGAACACCGTAGGGCGGCCTTCGGGGTCGTTGCGGGTGCAGATCTCGCCGTCGGGCTTGTTATAGATCAACACACGCCGAACCACCTGACTGGCTTCGTCCCGCTTGAGCAGACGGCCATCGACCGCAATGGCGTCGTGGGAATCGACACGCTGGCCAAGGGTGGCCACTGCGCCATTGACCTTCACGCGGCCCTCGACGACCCACTTCTCGACGTCGCGACGCGATGCGACGCCCAGACGGGCAAGAACCTTCTGCAGTTTCTCGCCATGTGTGATGTGGGGTTTGGTTTCTTCGTGCTCGGTCATCTGGGCACCTCCCGGTGTGGCAATCCGATTGAAAGGGCGCGAATCATACGCGGATCGCGCCGGCTGCGCACCTCGCGGCGGCTGGACGGAGGCGCCATTTTTCACTAGGTCAGAGCGGCCAGCGCCTCCGCGGTACGCTGCTGGATGCCCGCCCAGTCGCCGCGCTCCAGCGTTGCGCTGTCGATCATCCAGGTGCCGCCGACGCACATGACGTTCGTCAGCGCCAGGTACTGAGCGGCATTGGCAGCGCTCACCCCGCCAGTCGGGCAGAACCGAACATCCCCGAAGGGTCCGCCGAGGGCCTTGAGCGCGGCGATACCGCCACACACCTCGGCCGGGAACAGTTTGAAGCGCCGATAACCCAGCGCGTAGCCTTCCATGACGTCGGACGCGCTGCTCGTGCCCGGTAGCAATGGTACCGAGCATCTCACCCCGGCCTCGAGAATGTCGCGGGTAGAGCCCGGCGTGACGATGAACTGGGCACCGGCCGCCTCCACTTCGTCCATCATGCGCCGGTCCAGGACGGTTCCGGCGCCGATGCAGAGGTCCGGTCGCTCCTGGCGCAACCGTCGAATAGCGGTCAGGCCATGACGCGAGCGCAAGGTGATCTCCAGGGTACGGAGGCCACCCGCCGACAAGGCATCGGCAAGCGGCAGGATCTGCTCTTCGCTGCCAATGGTGATGACCGGCAGAATCCGCGCCGCAACGCAGATCTGTTCGATCAGGGCATTCTTCTGGTCCATGGTCATGCAGGAATCCTCGGGCCTCATGGGCACCAGTAGATTTCGAGCGGAGCGTGCAGGAACGCCCGGATGGGCATCTGCAATGGGTCGGCATTTAGCGCTACACGCAGGGTTTCAAGCTTTTCGCTGCCTTGAATGGCCAGACACTGCATCCTGGCGCAGGCCAGTAGAGGATAGGTCATCGTCAGGCGGGCCTCGGGTGCGACAGGCGCCTGCATAGCCACACAGCGCTCGGGACAATCCTCCCGCAGGGCGTGTGCCAAGTTGGCGCTGCCAGGGAACAGCGAAGCGGTATGGCCATCGTCGCCCATGCCGAGCACGAGCACATCGATCGGCTGATGCAATTGGTCGAGCGCCGCGGTGGCGAGGCCCGCAGCCTGCTCGAGTGAGTCGGCGGGCTGGTAGAGACCGATCAACCGGGCGGCGTTCGCGGCATTCTGCAGCAGGTGGCGCCGCAGCAGGCCTTCGTTGCTGGCCGGATCGGTTGGCGAGACCCAGCGCTCGTCGGCCAGGCTGACCTGAATCTTCGCCCAGTCCAGCTCACGCCGCGACAGGGACTCGAAGAACGCAACCGGGCTGCGCCCGCCGGATACCACCAGACTTGCGACGCCGTGTGTCTGCACCGCATAGCGCAGCGCCTTGGCCACGCTGTCGGCCATCAGTTCGGCCTGCCGCTGCGCGTCGGCCGAGCTGTGAGCGACCACTCCGGTGGGTAAATCGAGCTCAGAGATCGCCATACCACGCCCTCCCATCACGTGTAATGAGCGCTATCGAAGCGACCGGCCCCCAGGATCCGGCTGGATAGAGCTTGAGCTCTGCACCGAGCCGACTCCAGCCTTCGATGAGCTGATCGCACCATTGCCAGGCATATTCGATTTCGTCCCTGCGCACAAACAGATTCTGGTTGCCCTGCATGACTTCGAGCAACAAGCGCTCATAGGCGTCGGGAATGCGCGCGCTCTTATAAGTTTCAGAGAAATTCAACTGCAGCGGGCCGCTGCGCAAGTGCATTCCCTTGTCGAGCCCCTGCTCCTTGGTCATCACCTGCAGAGATATACCCTCGTCTGGCTGCAGGCGAATGATCAGGCGATTGCTGATCAACGAGCGCTGTTCGGGCGCAAAGATATAAAAAGGCGGCTCCTTGAAGTGGATGACGATCTGCGAAAGCTTCTGCGCCATTCGCTTGCCGGTACGCAGGTAGAACGGCACGCCGGACCATCGCCAGTTGCAGATGTCTGCTCGCAACGCGACGAAGGTTTCCGTGCTGCTCTGGGCATTGGAATTCTCCTCGTCCAGATAACCCGGCACCCTCTCGCCGCCAACGTTACCGGCCGCATACTGTCCGCGCACCACTCGCTGATGAATCGCTTCGGCGGTGATGGGCGCGAGCGCCTTGAGCACCTTCACTTTCTCGTCACGGATGCTGTCAGCGGTGAGATTGCTCGGCGGGTCCATGGCAATCAGGCAGAGCAGCTGTAGCAAGTGGTTCTGCACCATGTCGCGCAGCTGACCGGCCTGATCGAAGTATCCCCAGCGGCCCTCAATGCCAACAGTTTCGGCGACCGTGATCTCCACATGGGAAATATGGTGTTGGTCCCACTGCGTTTCGAACAGACTGTTGGCAAATCGCAATGCGATCAGGTTCTGTACGGTTTCCTTGCCAAGATAATGGTCGATTCGATAGATCCGGCTTTCGGGAAAGTGCTCGGCCACCGCGTCGTTGACGGTGCGCGAGGACTCGAGGTCATGCCCGATGGGCTTTTCCAGCACGACCCGCGTCTGCTCGGCAAGTCCGGCCGAGGCAAGGAAGCGGCAGATATCGCCATAAACGGCAGCCGGCGTTGCGAAATAGGCAATGAGCGGCTGGCCGGCCGGTACGCTCTCAGCCAGCACCCTGTAGCCCTCGCCCTGGCGAAAGTCCATACCCAGGTAGCGCAAGCGCTGCCCGAAGCGTTCGAATGCTCGCTCATCGACTTCATTGGCTGGAATGCGCGCCCGCAGCGCCTGCTCTATACGCGACTTGTGCGCCGACGGGTCGGCGCTCTCGCGCGATAGCGCCACAATTTGCGTATCGGCGTGCAACAGACCGGCGCGATCCAACTGATACAGCGCCGGAAACAACTTGCGCAGCGCCAGATCTCCCAGGGCGCCGAACAAAGCGAATGTGATGGGCTCGACGGTGATGCCAGGCATGATCCGCTCGCTTGAATGCAGGTGTCCGGTGAGCGCGGATTGCGCACTGCGTCGACCCGGCGGGCGCGCATGATGAACGCAGACCGCACCAGAATCAGACGCCTTACTGAGCAGACCACTTACACAAGCAAATGCTCAGCGCGAGACGTGTTTTCACCGCCTTGTCGGACGTACTGCTCTGCGGGCTCCGCTCCTACGGACGATCAGCTGCGATTCAATCGTGCTCGAAACAGCGCCTGATGCTCGCGGCATTGCTGGGCTGCCAGCAGAAACACGCCATGCCCGCCACGAGCGAATTCCAGCCACGTGAAATCCACTTCGGGATACAGCGCCTGGACATGAACCTGGCTGTTGCCGACCTCCACGATAAGCACGCCGTCATCGGTCAGGTGGTCGGCGGCCTCAGCGAGCATACGGCGCACTAAATCCAAACCATCCTCCCCACAAGCCAAGCCGAGCGCAGGTTCATGCTGGAACTCAGCTGGCATGTCGGCGAAGTCTTCGGCATCGACATAGGGAGGATTCGAGACAATCAGATCGAAGCGCTGCTTGGGCAGACCGTCGAACCCGTCGCTCTGAACGGTATAAACCCTATCTTCGAGGCCATGCTGCTCAATGTTGCGGTTCGCCACTTCCAGCGCATCAAATGACAGATCGGCCAGAACCACCTCTGCCTCGAGAAATTCATAGGCGCAGGCGATGCCGATGCACCCCGATCCTGTACACAGGTCGAGTATCCGCGCAGGCGTCTTGGGCAACCATGGCTCAAAGCGATGCTCGATGAGTTCGCCAATGGGGGATCGTGGAATCAGCACGCGCTCATCCACGAAGAACGGCAGTCCACAAAACCAGGCCTGTTGCAACAGATAGGCAGTCGGCACGCGCTCATCGATCCGGCGCTGCAGCAACGCGTGCAAGTACAGGCACTCGTCTTCCTCAAGGCGGCAATCCAGATAGCTGTCAGACATTTCCCATGGCAGGTGAAGCGCTCCCAGGACAAGCTGGCGCGCGTCGTCCCAGGCGTTGTCAGTGCCGTGACCGAAGAACAGTTGCTCCGCCTGGAATCGACTGACAGCCCAGCGGATGTAGTCGCGCAGGGTGCGCAAGCGGGAAAGCGAAGCGGTCAAGAGCGAATCTCCTGTAAAAGGACGCGAGTTTAACAGGCAACCGGAAATGCCAACCACGTGTGCGATCGCCTGCGGAGTGGCGATACCCAAACCTGCACATTTGTAAATGCGCGATTCGTTTCATGCGCGCGCGATGCCGGTGCGCATTACTCTGCCTCCCCACGTGAAGATGTACCGCGCCTCGGCAATCGACGCGCATGTATCGTCTCGTTCGGCGCGAGGCCAGCGAAACACGGCGCAGGCGGTTCACAACCGGCCATTCTGGCGCCACAATCACCCCCCTCACAGTACAAGGAGTCGACAATGACCAAGCCACAGACCATGCTCCAGCTCAGTGGCCGCAGCTATAATCCGGCGGCGCTGACAAACGCCACCGTGCTGGTCATCGACGTACAGGAGGAGTACCGCAGCGGCGTGCTCGCCCTGCCAGCCCTGAACCGGGCATTGCCGGAGATTACTCGTCTGCTGGCGGCCGCAAGGGAGGCCGGCGCACCGATCGTCCATGTACATCACCTGGGCATTAGCGGCGGCCTGTTCGATCCGCAGGGCTTTCGTGGGCAGATCATGCCGGAAGCCGCGCCCCAGCCCGGCGAGTCCATCGTGGCCAAACGACTGCCCAATGCGTTCTCCGGCACCGAGCTGCACGAACTGCTGCAGAAGCTCGGCCGGCTCGATCTGATCGTGTGTGGATTCATGACTCACTCAAGCGTGAGTACCACGGTACGGGCGGCAAAGGACTATGGCTATCGCTGCACCTTGGTTGACAGTGCCTGCGCCACGCGTGATCTACCGATGGGCGATGGCAGCATCGATGCCGACCAGGTCCACCGCATCGAAATGACGATCCTTGCGGACAATTTCGCCGTTTGCGTTCCGAATGTCGACGCGCTGAAGCGCTGACTTGCATCGCTCGGTTCGGAGGCTCCATGCAAGACGACGACTTCTCTCTTTTCCAATCGGCGATCCGCGGAGTCAGGCCGATCAAGCACGACCGTGCCGAAACAGGTAAAGCGCGCAGCAATCGCGAGCAAATTGCGACTCGTCGCAGCAATGCCACGGCCAACAATGAAACGAATCGAGTCGACGGCCTTTCCGACCAGTTCGTCATAGACGTTGGCGCAGAGGATGAGCTGTACTGGGCTCGAGATGGCGTTCAGGACAACCAGTTGCGCAAACTGAAGGCGGGCCAGATCCCGTTCGAAGGCAGCCTGGACCTGCATGGCATGAGCGTGGAGAAAGCCCGCGAACAGCTCTGGGATTTCATAGCCGAAGCCACGAAGCTCGAGGTTCGTTGCGTGCGCGTGACGCATGGCAAGGCGGCCAGACTCGACGGCAAACGTCCCCTGCTCAAGAGTCACGTCAACACCTGGCTTCGCCAGCACCCAAAAGTGCTGGGCTTTACGTCCTGCCTGCCGCGCCACGGTGGGACTGGAGCACTTTACGTGATGCTCAAGCGCACCATGCTCGAAGGCCGCGACGAATAAAGCGTGCAGATCAGTCACCCGACTACGCGGCACACTTGCCAGCGGGGCGGGCGCACCCTACCCTTCGCCTTCGCTATGTACCCGACAGGTAGCTCAATGTCCCTGGAACAACACTACACCGCGATCCTTGGCCAGCTTGGCGAGGACGTTAACCGCGAAGGCCTGCTCGACACGCCCAAGCGCGCCGCCAAAGCCATGCAGTACCTGTGCAAGGGCTACCAGCAGACGCTGGAGGAAGTGACCAACGGCGCACTGTTCAGCTCCGATAACAGCGAGATGGTGCTGGTCAAGAACATCGAGTTGTATTCACTTTGCGAACATCACATGCTGCCGTTCATCGGCAAGGCGCATGTCGCATATCTGCCCAATGGCAAAGTGCTCGGCCTGTCGAAGGTCGCGCGGATTGTCGAGATGTACGCTCGCAGGCTGCAGATTCAGGAAAATCTGACCCGCGAAATCGCCGAAGCGATGCAGCAGGTCACCGGAGCCTCCGGCGTTGCCGTGGTCATCGAGGCCCAGCACATGTGCATGATGATGCGCGGCGTCGAGAAGCAGAACTCGTCCATGGTCACCTCGGTGATGCTGGGCCAGTTCCGCGACAATGCCGCTACTCGCAGCGAGTTTCTCGGGCTGGTGAAGTAACGCAGTAAAGAGACAGGGCCTTCACGGCCCTGCTCTGTCTTCAGTCAATCGTACATGCCGACATGCCGTGGATGGCTCGCAACGCGCTGCAGCCACTGGCGAATCGCAGGATATCCGCCCAGATCAAAGCCGCCTTCTTCTGCGACATGGGTGTACGCGTAGAGCGCAACGTCGGCGATCGAATAGTGGTCTCCCACCAGGTAAGGCGTGCGCAGCAGCTGCTGCTCCATCACGTTGAGTGCATGATAGCCGTCGAGTTGCTTGGCCTCGTATTCTTCGCGTCGCTCCTCCGGCATACCCAGATAGACCTTGATGTACCGCGCCACGGCGATGAACGGCTCGTGGCTGTACTGCTCGAAGAACTGCCACTGCAGCACCTGGGTGCGCAGGCGCGGATCGGTCGGCAGGAACTCACTACCCTCGGCCAGGTAATTCAGGATGGCGTTGGACTCCCATAGACAGGAGCCATCCTCAAGCTCCAGCACTGGGATCTTGCCGTTCGGATTCTTCTTGAGGAAATCCTCCGAGCGCGTCTCGCCGCGAAGGATGTTAATCGGAACCCACTCGTACGGCTGGCTCAGCAGGTGCAGCATCAGCTTGATCTTGTAGCAATTACCTGACCGGTAATCGCCATAGACTTTCAACATGGTCTCCCCTCCCGATCGACCCGCGGCGCGGGTCAGCAATGACTCCTCAAGCAGCTTCCAGCGCACCGGCGTCGCGAATGACCTGCGCCAACCTGCGCAGCCCCTCGCCCATTCGCTCGGCCGCGACATGGCTGAAGTTCAGCCGCAGGTAACCGGGATTCGCATCCGGGTCGACGAAGAAGGGCTCGCCGGGCATGAACACGACGTCCTCGGCCAGCGCCTGATTGAGCAGCGTCCGCGTGTCCAGCGGCTGCTTGAGGGTCAACCAAAAGAACAGCCCGCCCTGCGGCAGCTCCCAGGTCGCCAGATCACGGAAGTGCTCGTCCAGCGCCGCCTGCATGGCATCGCGGCGGACTCGGTAGAACTCGCGCAACTGTTCGAGATGCGCCAGATAACGGTCGCTGCCCAGCCATTGCAGGGCCTGCCATTGCCCGACCCGATTGCTATGCAGGTCGGCCGACTGCTTCAGGCGCAGCAGATAAGGAAACAGGTCCGCAGATGCGATCAGGTAACCAACCCGCAGGCCGGGCAGCAGTGTCTTGGAAACCGTGCCTGTATATATCCAGCTGGCCCGCTTGAGGCGCGACACGATGGGCCTGGCGCTACCCTGATCGAACACCAGTTCACGGTATGGCTCGTCCTCCAGCAAGGTCACTCCGAACTCGTCCAGCAAACCGGCAACCGCCTCACGTTTGGCTTCGCTGTAACGCACCGCAGAAGGATTCTGGAAAGTCGGAATCAGGTAAGCGAAAGCCGGCGCGTGCTGCTCCAGGGAGGCACGCAATGCCGCGAGGTCCGGTCCATCAGCCTCCTGTGGAACGGCCAGGCACTGAGCGCCGAACAGCTGGAACGATTGCAGCGCGGCAAGGTAAGTCGGCGCCTCGACCAGAACCTCGGTGCCCGCGTCGATGAACAGTTTCGAGGCGAGATCCAGCGTCTGCTGCGACCCGCTGACGATCAGCACCTGGCTGGCCTCGCAAGGCACGCCCAAGGCCCGGGCCTGGGCGGCGATCGCTTCGCGAAGTGCAGGCTCACCTTCGCTCATCCCGTACTGCCCCATGCTTGCAGGTAGTTCGGTCCAATCCACTGCAGGCAACATCGCCTCAGCCGGCAACCCACCGGCGAAGGACATCACTTCAGGACGCTGGGCTGCAGCGAGAATTTCACGAATCAGAGAGCTTTTCAGGCGAGTAATGCGTTCGGAGAAGGCCATTTCCATACCAGGTGCGAGGCGTTGCAAAATAAGTCAAACTTCTTGACCGAAATTACGCCTCTCATAATAAATACGTCAATATGCCTGACCTAAAAAAAAGCGCCGTGCAGCGCCAGATAATGGAAAGCTTCTTTCTCGGCTATCAGGCTTTCACGGCGAAGCCTGACGAGATGCTGGCCCGTCGCGGCCTGTCCCGCGTGCACCACCGCATCCTGTTCTTCATCGCCAGCTATCCCGACCTGAGCGTCAAGGAACTGCTGAGCTACCTGGGCGTTACCAAGCAGGCGCTGAACACACCATTGCGCCAACTGATCGAAATGCATCTGGTGGAAAGCCTCACGGCGGAGGACGATAAGCGCAAACGCATGCTGCGCTTCACCGCCGAGGGGGCGAAGCTTGAGCAAGCACTGCGCCGGGAACAGGTCAGGCTGCTACAGCGCGCCTTCGATGACGTGGGGGAACAGTCAGTAGACGGCTGGCTCGCGGTCAACCAGGCGCTCGCCATGGAAAAGGCCAAAGGCTGACAGCTCTCGCCGAGGCGGGGCGCTTCATCACGTGGAATCGCAGGCACAAAAAAGGGCGACCGAAGTCGCCCTTTTTTTCATGAAGAACCCGAACTTAGTTCTGGTTTTCCATCTGAGCACGGATCAGATCACCAATGGTGGTCGGGCCGGTGCTTTCAACTTCCTGCTTGGTGCGCAGCTCTTTCATCGCGTCCTTCTCGTCTTCGACGTCTTTGGACTTGATGGACAGGCTGATCACGCGGGACTTGCGGTCGATGCTGATGATCTTGGCTTCGACTTCGTCGCCTTCCTTCAGCACGTTGCGCGCGTCTTCAACACGGTCACGGCTGATTTCGGACGCCTTCAGGGTCGCTTCGATATCGTTGCCCAGATCGATGATGGCGCCTTTGGCGTCAACTTCTTTCACGGTACCGCGAACGATGCTGCCCTTGTCATTGACGGCGGCGTAGTTGGAGAACGGATCGTCTTCCAGCTGCTTGATGCCCAGGGAGATACGCTCACGCTCCGGATCGACCGACAGGATGACGGTGTCCAGCTCATCGCCCTTCTTGAAGCGGCGAACGGCTTCTTCACCCGGCTCGTTCCAGGAGATGTCGGACAGGTGAACCAGACCGTCGATGCCGCCATCCAGACCGATGAAGATACCGAAATCGGTGATCGACTTGATGGTGCCGGAGATACGGTCGCCCTTGTTGAACTGGCTGGAGAAATCTTCCCACGGGTTGGATTTGCACTGCTTGATGCCCAGGGAGATACGACGACGCTCTTCGTCGATGTCCAGAACCATGACTTCCACTTCGTCGCCGACCTGAACGACCTTCGACGGGTGGATGTTCTTGTTGGTCCAGTCCATTTCGGAAACGTGTACCAGACCCTCGACGCCCTCTTCCAGCTCGGCGAAGCAGCCGTAGTCGGTGAGGTTGGTGACGCGGGCCTGCACGCGGGTGCCTTCCGGGTAACGAGCCTTGATGGCAACCCATGGGTCTTCGCCCAGCTGCTTCAGGCCCAGCGATACGCGGTTGCGCTCGCGGTCGAACTTCAGCACCTTGACATCGATCTCGTCGCCAACGTTGACGATCTCGGACGGATGCTTGATGCGCTTCCAGGCCATGTCGGTGATGTGCAGCAGACCATCGACGCCGCCCAGGTCAACGAACGCACCGTAGTCGGTGAGGTTCTTGACGATACCCTTGACCTGCTGGCCTTCCTGCAGAGATTCCAGCAGAGCTTCGCGCTCGGCGCTATTCTCGGCTTCCAGCACGCTGCGACGGGAAACGACAACGTTGTTGCGCTTCTGATCGAGCTTGATGACCTTGAACTCGAGCTCTTTGCCTTCCAGGTGAGTGGTGTCGCGCACAGGGCGGACATCGACCAGCGAACCCGGCAGGAACGCGCGGATGCCGTTGACGTCGACGGTGAAGCCACCTTTGACCTTGCCGTTGATGACGCCCTTGACCACTTCTTCTGCAGCGAAAGCCGCTTCCAGAACAATCCAGGATTCCGCGCGCTTGGCCTTTTCACGGGACAGCTTGGTTTCGCCAAAGCCATCTTCAACCGCGTCCAGAGCAACGTGGACCTCGTCACCCACCTTGATGGTCAGCTCGCCCTGCTCGTTGTAGAACTGCTCGACCGGGATGACGCCCTCGGACTTGAGGCCGGCATGCACGGTGACCCAGTCACCGTCGATGTCGACCACGATGCCGGTGATGATGGCGCCCGGCTGCATGTCGAGGGATTTAAGGCTTTCTTCAAAAAGTTCTGCGAAGCTTTCGCTCATGTTGATTCCTGCTGTTTTCGGGCGAGGATCCGCCCAATCTCCACATTCCAGACAATGTGGGTTCATTCATATAAAAAAAGGCCTGCGGGACTGGATCTGGTCTCCCACATGCCTCCTTGTTAACGGCTCGAGGTGCGCAACCTACTGGCTGCGCTGACTTCGAAGTCCGTTTGGCCGCCTTTCGGCGTTCCGATCATCCAGCCAAGTCGCGATCGGCGACTTCGCTCAGAATCCTTTGCAGCACTTCTTCGATAGAGAGTGTAGTGGAATCCAACTGAATGGCATCGTCTGCCGGCTTCAGTGGCGCTACCGCTCGCTGGGTATCGCGCTCGTCGCGCTCCCGGATCTCCTCAAGAAGACTCGCGAGATTAACATCATCACCGCGCGCCTTCAACTGCAAGTAGCGTCTGCGGGCACGCTCTTCAGCGCTGGCGGTAAGGAATATCTTCAGTGGCGCATCGGGGAACACGACGGTCCCCATGTCGCGTCCGTCAGCGACCAGGCCGGGCGCCTCGCGAAAGGCTTTCTGTCGCTGCAACAGTGCAGTCCGAACCACCGGCAATGCCGCGACCTGCGAAGCGCCTGCACCGACGCTCTCGTTGCGAATGGCCTCGGTGACTTCCTCACCCTCGAGGATGATGATCATGCCGTGCCCATCGCGGGCAGCTCCGAACTGCACATCCAGATGCTCGGCAAGCACCTTCAGGGCTTCCTCGTTGGTCAGATCGACACCATGATTGCGCGCAGCGAAGGCCAGCAAACGGTACAGGGCGCCGGAATCGAGGAAATTCCAGCCGAGCTTGCCGGCGAGCAACGCGGCGACGGTTCCCTTGCCCGAGCCGCTGGGCCCGTCGATGGTGATGACTGGTACCGGCTTGATCATGAGGCGCCCTCCGCCTGAACCTGCATCCCGGCCCGCTGAGCCAGGTCGAGGAAATTGGGGAACGAGGTTGCCACGTTCGCGCAATCATGGATGCGGACCGGGCCGCTGGCGCGCAGCGCAGCGACGCTGAACGACATGGCGATACGATGATCACCGTGCGCCCAGACTTCACCGGAACCGATCATGCCACCTTCGATGACGATGCCATCGGGTGTCGGTTCCGCCTTGATACCCAGCGTCTGCAGGCCGTCGGCCATGACCTGGATACGATCCGACTCCTTGACGCGCAGCTCCTCGGCACCGCGCAAGGTGGTGCGGCCCTGGGCGCATGCCGCGGCAACGAAGAGCACGGGAAACTCGTCGATGGCCAGCGGCACCAGGTCTTCGGGGATGTCGATACCCTTGAGCTGCGCACCGCGCACGCGGATATCGGCGACAGGCTCGCCGCCCACCTCGCGAAGGTTCTCCAGAGTGATATCGCCGCCCATCAGCTTGAGGATGTCGATCACACCGGTACGGGTCGGGTTGACCCCTACATGCTCGAGCACGATCTCCGAGCCCTGTGCAATGCTGGCCGCGACCATGAAGAAGGCCGCCGAGGAGATATCCGCCGGCACCTCGATATGGGTGCCACGCAGCTTGTGCCCCGGCTCGACGATCGCGGTGCGTCCTTCGACCGTTACCGGGTAGCCGAAACCGCGCAGCATCCGCTCGGTGTGATCACGAGTCGGTGCAGGCTCGGTGACGGAGGTCTGGTCGGCGGCATACAGCCCGGCCAGCAGCAGACAGGATTTGACCTGTGCGCTGGCCATCGGCATGTCGTAGTGCATACCGGACAGACGCTGGCCGCCACGAATGGTCAGCGGCGGACGACCTTCGGCAGCCGTCTCGATGACCGCGCCCATCTCGCGCAGCGGCTTGGCGACGCGATTCATCGGGCGCTTGGACAGCGAGGCATCGCCGGTAAGGGTGGTATCAAACGGCTGCGCCGCGAGCAAGCCGGACAACAGGCGCATGGAGGTGCCAGAGTTACCCAGATAGATCGGGCCAGGCGGCGGCTTCAGACCATGCAGGCCAACGCCATGGACGGTCACCCGCCCCTGCTGCGGGCCTTCGATGACCACACCCATGTCACGGAACGCCTGAATCGTGGCGAGGGCGTCTTCACCTTCGAGAAAACCCTCAACTTCGGTGGTCCCTTCCGCCAGGGAACCCAGCATGATCGAACGATGCGAAATGGATTTGTCGCCTGGGACACGCAAATGGCCGGTCAGGCTGCCGCCAGGGTTGGCGAGGAAAACGAGGTCATTGGAATGCATAACGTCCACATAGGCTCGGCGAGCCAGTATTTTGCTGAAATGTTCCCGGGCAGCCCGGGCGCGCGTGAACACGCCCAACAACCTGTGCCCGTCTCCTTCATCGACCGCAGCGCGCAGGGCGTCGAGGTCGGCACGAAAATCATCCAGGGTATGCAGCACCGCCTCGCGATTGGCGAGGAAGATGTCGTGCCACATCACCGGGTCGCTACCGGCAATACGGGTGAAATCACGAAATCCACCCGCCGCGTAACGGAAGATCTCGAGATTCTCATGGCGCTTGGCGAGCGAATCAACCAGACCGAAGGCCAACAGGTGCGGCAGGTGACTAGTGGCGGCCAGCACCTCGTCGTGGTGCGCCACGTCCATGTGCTCGACATCGGCACCGAGCGCCGCCCAAAGCCGGGTCACCAGCGCAAGCGCCTGCGCATCGGTGTTCTTCAGCGGAGTCAGTATGACCTTGTGGCGGCGGAACAGCGTGCTCTTGGCCGCCGTGACACCACTGAGCTCCGATCCGGCGATGGGATGGCCGGGAACGAAACGCGACGGCATCTCGCCGAACACGTTATGCGCGCAGCGCACCACATTGCCCTTGGCGCTGCCGACATCGGTGATCACGGCGGAGCCCAGGTCGAGCCTCGCCAGCTCGCCGAGCACTCGTTCCAAGGCGAGGATGGGTGTGGCGAGCTGAATAACGTCGGCGTCACGGCAGGCTTCGGCCAGCGTGTCGGCACAGCGATCCACCACGCCCAGCTCGACCGCCAGTTCACGCGAGCGGGCGTCCAGATCGAAGCCGACCACCTCGCGGCAAAGACCGGACTCACGCAGCCCCTTGGCAAACGAACCGCCAATCAACCCGAGCCCGATCACCACCAGACGATCGATGACAGGTGCGGCTCGTTGTTCCACGGTGGCTGGACTCACTGCTGCAGTACCTGCGCCAGCACGTCCAGAAAGCGCGCGTTCTCACGCTCGGTACCGATGGAAACCCGCAGGAATGTCGGCATTCCGTACCCGGCGACGGGACGCACGATCACGCCCTCGCGCAAGAGTGCCTGATTGATCGGCGCAGCATCGCGGGCGAAATCCACCGCGATGAAATTGCCCCGCGAGGGAATCCACTCCAACCCCAACTGGCGGAAGCCGCGCTCCAGCTGAGCCATCCCGGCGTCGTTCGCCTTGCGGCTGGCGGCCAGATAATCGACGTCGTCCAGCGCCGCGCAGGCGGCGGCCAGCGCCAGACTGTTCACGTTGAAGGGCTGGCGAACACGGTTCAACACGTCGGCGATCACCGGCGAGCTGATGGCGTAGCCGACGCGCAGGGCCGCCAGGCCATAGGCCTTGGAGAAGGTGCGCGAAACCAGCAGATTGGGATAATCGGCGAGGTAGGCCAGCCCATCAGGCAGCTCCTGACCTTCGGCGTACTCGATATAGGCCTCGTCCAGCACCACCAGCACATGGGCTGGCACGCGCGTGAGGAAAGCACCCAACGCAGCGGCATCGAACCAGGTCCCGGTGGGGTTGTTGGGATTGGCGACAAAGACGACCCGGGTGTTCTCGTCGATCGCATCGGCCATCGCGTCGAGATCGTGCCCCCAGTTCTTCGCCGCGACAGCGCGCCCCTCGGCGCCGACAGCCTGGGTCGCGATCGGATAGACGGCGAAGGCATGTTCGCTGAAGACGGCGTTGAGCCCCGGCGCCAGATAGGCGCGGGCGACCAGCTCGAGGATGTCGTTGGAACCATTGCCTAGCGTGACCTGGTGAACACCCACCGAATAACGCTGGGCAAGGCGCTGCTTGAGCGCGAAGCCGTTACCGTCGGGGTAGCGGGTCAGCTCGGAAAGCTCGGCCTGGATCGCTGCCAGCGCCTTCGGGCTGGGCCCCAGAGGGTTCTCATTGCTGGCCAGCTTGACGATCCCGGCGGGATCCAGATTCAACTCGCGCGCCAGCTCATCGACCGGCTTGCCTGGTACGTAAGGCGACAGCTTCTGCACGCCCGGCTGCGCCAGGGCAAGGAAATCACAACTCATTGGTTAGGCCTCAGGCTGCAGGCTCAGGCGGCAGGCACAAGCCTGTCGCCTGCCACCTGCTCCTGAAGCCCGGAGCCGCAATTAAAGTACTGCCTTGGGGTAGGAACCCAGCACCTTCAGCGCCACGGCTTCCTGGCCAATCTTCTCCAGCACGTCCTTGATCAGCGGATCCTGGTGGTGGCCGAGGAAGTCGATGAAGAACACATAGGTCCACTTGCCGCTGCGCGACGGCCGCGTCTCGATCCGGGTAAGGTCGATGCCATTGGTGTGGAACGGCACCAGCAGTTCGTGCAGCGCACCCGGCTTGTTGCGCATCGAGACAATGATCGACGTCTTGTCGTCGCCGGTCGGCGGCACTTCCTGGTTACCGATGATGAGGAAGCGGGTGGAGTTGTCCGGGCGATCTTCGATCTTCTCCGCCAGCTTGGTCAGGCCGTACAGCTGGGCCGCCATGTCGCCGGCAATGGCGGCCGAGTTCCACTCGCTCTTGACCCGCTTGGCCGCATCCGCATTGCTGGAAACCGCCACCCGCTCGACGTTCGGATAATGCGCATCGAGCCACTTGCGACACTGCGCCAGCGATTGGGCATGGGAATAGATGCGCGTGATGCGATCGGTCTTGGTGGTTTCGCCCACCAGCAGATGATGGTGGATGCGCAGCTCCACCTCGCCACAGATAACGATGTCGTGCTCGAGGAAGCTGTCCAGCGTGTGGTTGACCGCGCCTTCGGTGGAATTCTCCACCGGCACCACGCCGAAGTTCACCGCACCGGCGACCACTTCGCGGAACACCTCATCGATCGCCGCCATCGGCGTGCTGATCACCGCATGACCGAAATGCTTGAGCGCGGCGGCCTGAGAGAACGTCCCTTCCGGCCCCAGATAGGCCACGCGCAGCGGCTGCTCGAGCGCCAGGCAGGAGGACATGATCTCGCGGAACAGGCGGGCCATCTCTTCATTGTCGAGCGGCCCACGATTGAGTTCCATGATGTGCTTGAGCACCCAGGCTTCGCGTTCCGGGCGGTAGAACACCGCCGACTCGCCCTCGGCCAGCGCAGCGGTCTTGACCCGAGCCACTTCCTGGGCGCAGCGGGCGCGCTCGCTGATCAGCTCGAGAATACGCTCGTCGAGACTGTCGATTCGAACCCGCAGCGCCTTCAGCTGATCGGCGTCGCTCATCAGCCGTGCTCCTTCTCGAACTCGGCCATGTAGGCCACCAGCGCCTCGACCGCATCCAGGCCGACAGCGTTGTAGATCGAGGCGCGCATGCCGCCCACGGAGCGATGACCTTTCAGGTTCAGCAGTCCACGCGCGTCGGCACCAGCCAGGAAGGCCTTGTCCAGGCGCTCATCGGCCAGGCGGAACGGCACGTTCATCCACGAGCGCGCGTTGACGGCGATCGGGTTGGTGTAGAAATCGCTGGCATCGATGGCGCCGTAGAGCATGTCCTTCTTCGCGCGATTGCGCTTTTCCATTGCCTCGACGCCGCCCTGCTCCTTCAGCCACTCGAAAACCAGCCCCGAGAGATACCAGGAGAAGGTCGCCGGGGTGTTGTACATCGAGCCATTGTCGGCGGCAATCCTGTAATCGAGCATGGTCGGGCAGACGGAACGTGCGTGGCCGAGCAGGTCCTCACGGACGATGACCACCACCAGCCCGGACGGACCGATATTCTTCTGCGCTCCGGCATAGATCAGGCCGAACTTCGATACGTCGATCGGCCGCGAGAGGATGTCCGACGACATGTCGACGACCAGCGGGGTATCGCCCAGCTCCGGCACCCAGTCGAACTGCAGGCCGCCGATAGTCTCATTGCTGGCGTAGTGCAAATAGGCCGCGCCATCGCTCAGCTGCCAGTCGTTCTGCCCAGGAATCGCGAAGTAGTCGTAAGGCTTGGCACTCGCAGCGACGTTGACGTTACCGAAGCGACGCGCTTCCTCGATCGCCTTGCGCGACCAGATGCCGGTATCGACATAGTCGGCCACGCCACCCTCGGGCAGCAGATTCAGCGGAATCTCGGCGAACTGCTGGCTGGCGCCGCCCTGCAGGAACAGCACCTTGTAGTTCGACGGTATCGCCAGCAGATCGCGCAGATCCTGCTCCGCCTTTTCGGCGATGGCAGTGTAATCGTCGCTGCGATGGCTCATTTCCATGACCGACAGGCCCTTGCCATGCCAGTCCAGAAGCTCCGCCTGGGCGCGCTGAAGGACGGCTTCCGGAAGCGCAGCCGGACCGGCACAGAAGTTAAAGGCGCGTTTGCTCACTGCTGTTCTCTCGCTCTTGCTCGATATTGAATCCCGGGATCGACGGCCGGTTTCTTTACCGACCGCCTCGCTACCGTCTGCCCGGTGTGCTGCTTTCTATCGGATGGCGTTATTGCCAATCAATCTTCGTCGTCGGTCGGCACCACGTCCGGCGACACATCGCCGCCCCCGCCAAGCAATTCGTCTTCGCTCGGCTCGGTACTGATGACCGGCATTTCCTTCTCGAGGGCATCGTCATCCAGCAGCGCCTCGATGTCTTCCAGCACCTCTTCCTCGGACGGCTCCTGCACCCGCTCCAGACCGACCAGATGTTCGCCTTTGCTCAGCTTGATCAGCGTGACGCCCTGGGTGTTGCGACCCAGCGAGGAGACTTCGTCGACACGAGTCCGCACGAGCGTGCCCTGATCGGAGATCAGCATGATCTCTTCACCCTCGAGCACCTGCACAGCACCGACCAGCGGGCCGTTGCGCTCGTTGGTCACCATGGCGATGACGCCCTGGCCACCACGACCGCGCCGCGGGAACTCTTCCATCGCCGTGCGCTTGCCATAACCGCGCACCGAGGCGGTGAGGATCTGCGCGTCGGGCTCCGGAATCAGCATCGAGATGATCCGCTGCCCTTCCGGCAGACGCATGCCACGCACACCGCGGGCATTGCGGCCCATGATGCGAACCTTGCTTTCCTTGAAGCGGATGACCTTGCCTCCATCGGAGAACATCATCACTTCCTGGGCACCATCGGTCACGGCAGCGGCGATCAGGGTGTCGCCCTCCTCCAGCTTCAGTGCGATGAGACCGGAAGTACGAGGCCGACTGAACTGCACCAGCGGTGTCTTCTTGACCGTCCCCTTGGCCGTCGCCATGAAGATGTAGGCACCGGTGGGTTCGTCCTTCTCATCGCTGTCGTCGTCGCCCTCGACATCGTCGACGTCGTCATGCTCGATCACCAGACCTTCGGCGTCGTCCAGCTCCTCGTCACCCTCGGCAGCCTGCTTGCGCAGGGCCTCGAGATCGACCTGAAGCATGGCGGTGATGCGCTCGCCCTCGTCCAGCGGCAACAGGTTCACCAGCGGACGCCCACGCGAGGTGCGCGAGGCCTCGGGAATCTCATAGGTCTTCAGCCAATACACCTTGCCCTTGCTGGAGAACAGCAACAGCGTGGTATGGCTGTTGGCGACCAGCAGATGCTCGACGTAGTCCTCTTCCTTCACCCCGGTCGCGGCCTTGCCACGGCCGCCGCGGCGCTGCGCCTGATAGGCGGCCAGCGGCTGGGATTTGGCATAACCACCATGGGAAATGGTGACGACGCGCTCTTCTTCGGTGATCAGGTCGGCCAGAGTCAGGTCGAGACGGGACTCGAGGATCTCGGTGCGCCGCGCATCGCCGAAGTCGCGCTTCACGCCCTCCAGCTCCTCGCGGATGACTTCCATCAGCCGCACCGGGTTGGTCAGGATACGGATCAGCTCACCGATCTGGGTGAGGATTTCCTGGTACTCGGCGAGCAGCTTCTCGTGCTCGAGACCGGTCAGGCGGTGCAGACGCAGGTCGAGGATCGCCTGGGCCTGCTCCGGCGAGAGGAAATACTTGCCGTCGCGCAGACCGTATTGCGGGTCCAGATTCTCCGGACGGCAGGCGTCTGCCCCGGCGCGCTCGACCATCGCCTCGACCGCGCTCGACTCCCAGGCTGTGGAGATCAGCGCATCCTTGGCTTCGGCCGGCGTCGGCGAGGCCTTGATCAGGGCGATCACCGGATCGATGTTGGACAGCGCGACCGCCTGACCTTCGAGGATGTGCCCGCGCTCGCGCGCCTTGCGCAGTTCGTACACGGTACGCCGGGTGACGACTTCGCGGCGGTGACGGACGAAGGCCTCCAGCAGTTCCTTGAGGTTCAGCGTGCGCGGCTGACCATCGACCAGCGCCACCACGTTGATGCCGAACACGCTCTGCAGCTGGGTCTGGGCATAGAGGTTGTTGAGGATCACCTCCGGCACTTCGCCACGACGCAGCTCGATGACCACACGCATGCCGTCCTTGTCGGACTCGTCACGCAGCTCGGTGATGCCTTCGATCTTCTTCTCTTTCACCAGCTCGGCGATCTTCTCGATCAGCCGCGCCTTGTTCAGCTGATACGGCAGCTCGGTGATGACGATCTGCTGACGTCCGCCGACCTTGTCGATGTCCTCGATATCGGCGCGCGCACGGATATAAATGCGGCCACGACCGGTGCGATAGGCCTCGATGATGCCGGCGCGACCGTTGATGATGCCCGCGGTGGGGAAATCGGGGCCGGGAATGAACTGCATCAGCTCATCGATGGTGATATCGGCGTTGTCGATCAGCGCCAGGCAACCATCGATGACTTCGCCCAGGTTGTGCGGCGGGATGTTGGTCGCCATACCGACCGCGATACCGCTGGAACCGTTGACCAGCAGGTTGGGGATCTTGGTCGGCATGACTGCCGGAATCTGCTCGGTGCCATCATAGTTGGGCACCCAGTCGACGGTTTCCTTGTCCAGGTCGGCCAGCAGCTCGTGCGCCAGCTTGGCCATGCGCACTTCGGTGTAACGCATAGCCGCGGCACTGTCGCCATCGACCGAACCGAAGTTGCCTTGACCGTCGACCAGCATGTAGCGCAGCGAGAACGGCTGCGCCATACGCACGATGGTGTCGTACACCGCGGAGTCGCCGTGCGGGTGGTACTTACCGATCACGTCACCGACCACACGGGCGGATTTCTTGTACGGCTTGTTCCAGTCGTTGCCCAGCTCGCTCATGGCGTAGAGCACGCGACGGTGCACCGGTTTCAGGCCATCGCGCGCGTCCGGCAGCGCACGGCCGATGATCACGCTCATGGCGTAATCAAGGTAGGACTGCTTGAGCTCGTCTTCGATATTGACCGGGAGGATTTCTTTGGCCAGTTCGCCCATGGAAGCCTGGTTCCTTATAGTCAGCAGGGTCCTGCGATAAGCGCGGGATGGTAACACAGACGGCGGCTATAAGCTGAGCCTTGCGCACGGCTGCGGCTTGTCTGCATGGCCCGCTCGCGGGCCAATCGATTCAGGTTCAATGCAAGCGTTTGCGGCTCATCAAATCGGCCATCTTCGCCGCGGTCGGGCGTTCGACCACCCCTTTCTCGGTGACGATGACATCAATGAGATCAGCCGGTGTTACATCGAACCCTGGATTGAATGTCTCGACATCAGCTGCGAAACGCTGGCCATTGACCTCGAGCAGCTCGCTGCCGGCACGCTCCTCGAGGGGAATCTCATCGCCACTTTCCAGCGTCATGTCGATAGATGAGCTCGGCGCCACCACCATGAAACGCACGCCGTGGTGCATCGCTAGAACCGCGAGCTGGTAGGTACCGATCTTGTTCGCCACATCGCCATTGGCGGCGATGCGATCGGCTCCGACGACCACCCAGGAGACCCCCCGCGTCTTCATCAGATGGGCCGCGGCCGAATCGACGTTCAGCGTGGTCGGCACGCCATCGCCCAGCAACTCCCAGGCAGTCAGGCGTGAGCCCTGCAGCCAGGGACGGGTCTCGTCGACGTAGACGCGCTCCACCAACCCATCGAGATGCGCCGCGCGGATGACACCGAGCGCGGTACCGAAACCACCGGTCGCCAGGGCACCGGTGTTGCAGTGAGTAAGCAGGTTCTGCGGATTGCCCTGATGGCGACGAATGAGATCGACACCGAACTGCGCCATGGCCAGATTGGCCTCGCGATCGCTCTCATGTATCGAGATGGCCTGGGCCTCCAGCGCCGCGCAAGGATCCTCGCCTGGCTTGAGGCGTTCGAGACGTTCGCGCATCTGATTCAGCGCCCAGAACAGATTGACCGCCGTGGGACGCGATGCGGCAAGGAGCGCGACATCTTCCTCCAGCGCCTGCCGCCAATCACCACCAGCCGCCATGCGCGTACGGGCAGCCAGGACCAGCGCATAGGCCGCACTGATGCCGATGGCAGGCGCGCCGCGCACGACCATGTCGCGAATGGCGTCAGCGACCGCAGCGGCAGAATCGCAGCTGTGCCAGACCTCTTCGGTCGGCAGCTTGCGCTGATCGAGTAGGCTCAGGCGATCGCCATGCCACTCGATCGACTTCACCTTTTCCGCAGCCAGCAGGCGCTCACGCACGGTATTTCCCTCGTTCAGCTTCGTCGAAGCAGGACCCATGATGCGCCCCGCACAGCAAAGAAAAAGCCCGGATCGCGGGCGAACCGGGCTTCTATATCAAATATGACCGGGAAACAGCGGTGCGACGCCTCGGCCGTCGCAACCCGGGCGCGAATGCTAATGCACTGATTTTCCAAGCACAAGCAACGCTATTGATACCTAGGTCATGTCAGTTCCAATCGAATAGCGGCGCGCGCCCTGACGCCAGATCGCCGAATGCGCGCGCCTATCCGGGTCAGCTTGACCAGTGCATGACAGCCTAATACTGTATCTATATACAGTAATTTTTGGATGTTTCTTTCATGTCTTCCGTGGTCGCCCTAGACCGCCTGCTGGATGCACGTCGCATCTGGCGTGGCCAGGCCGTTGCATCTCCCAAGGCCACCCAACCGACCGGGCATGCCATGCTGGATGCGCTCCTGCCCGCTGGCGGCTGGCCGGATTCGGCGCTCAGCGAGATCCTTTTCGCAGCCCCCGGTATCGGCGAACTGCGCCTGCTGTGGCCGACCCTCGCCAGGCTGACCCGCGCCGGTGAACGTGTCGTGCTGGTCGCCCCACCCCATCGCCTCTGCCCCCAGGCCTGGCTTGCGGCTGGAGTGGATCTGCGCCATCTGGTCATCGTCCAGGCCAAGGACCGCGATGTCTTGTGGAGCGCCGAACAGTGCCTGCGCTCCGGCAGTTGCGCCGCCGTGCTGTGCTGGCCGCGACAGGCCGATGACCGCGCTCTGCGGCGACTGCAGATAGCCGCCGAAACCGGCCAGACCCTGGCCTTTGCCTATCGCCCGCTGCGCGAAGCGGAAAATCCGTCGCCTGCGGCATTGCGCCTGACCCTCGAGGCACAACCGGCGCAGTTGCGTGTCATCAAGTGCCGCGGTGGCCTGGCTCCGGCCCGGTCGCTACCGGCCAGCGCTTGGCAATAGGTGTGACGATGCTCTGGGCCTGCATTTTGCTGCCGCAACTGGCCATGGACGGCATCCTGCGCCACCGCGACGATACCGCCGCGCCACTGGTTCTGCTCGCCGGCCCGCCACAGCGTCGCGTGTTGCAGGCCGTCAACGCGGCCGCCCGCAAGCTCGGCCTCAAGCCAGGGCAATCGCTGGTCGCAGCCCAGGCATTGACCCACGACTTCGTCACCGCCGATTACGACCCGCTGATGATCGAACGCTGGCAGCGGTTTCTGGCGGCCTGGGGTTACGGCTACAGTGCCCAGGTCAGCCTGCACTACCCGCGCTGTTTGCTGCTGGAGGTGCATTCCAGCCTCGGCCTGTTCGGCCCCTGGCCACGATTCGAGAAGCGTCTGCGCGAGGAACTCACAGACCTGGGCTTCCGCCACCGCATCACCCTGGCACCCAACCCGGCGGCCGCGCGCATCCTCGCCAATGCCCACGACGGGCTGGCCGTGACCGATACGGCCGCGCTGCATCAGGCGCTCGGGGTACTGCCGATAGAGCGCCTCGGCCTGCCCCGCGAAGTCAGCACATCGCTGGTACGCATGGGCCTGCGCCATCTTCATCAAATGCTCACCCTGCCGCGCGACAGCCTGGCCAGACGCTTTCCAGCCGAAGTGCTGGCCCAGCTCGACACCCTGCTCGGGCATCGGCCGCTACCTCTGGAGTTCTACTGCCCGCCGGATGTCTTCGACACCCGCATCGAACTGAATTTCGAGGTGGAGTCCCACCAGGCCCTGCTGTTTCCATTGCGCAGACTGACCGCTGACCTGGCCGCCTTTCTTGCCGGGCGGGACAGCGGCGTCCAGCGTTTCAGTCTGTACCTGGAACATCGCACCCTGCCCGACAGCGAGGTGCCGGTCGGCCTGCTCAGTACCGAACGCGACCCCGCCATGCTGTTCGAACTGACCCGTGGCCGCCTCGAGCACCTGCAACTGCCGGCCCCCGTCTTGGCCGTGCGTCTGCTGGCACGTGATCTGCCAGCCTTCACGCCAGCCCACCAGGCCTTGTTCGACGAGCGCCCGCAGCAGAATGCGTCTTGGGAGCAGCTGCGCGAGCGCCTCCGTGCTCGACTGGGCGACGATGCTGTGGTCTCGCTGAGCGCACGAGCGGACCACCGCCCGGAATGCGCCTGGCGGGAAAGCAGCCTCGCCCACACCGAACCATTGCCTCAAGTAGGTTTGCGCCCCGGCTGGCTGCTGAGCACCCCGCAGCCCTTGCGCGAAGAGGGTCTGCTTACCCTGGCTGGCCCCGAGCGCATCGAGTCCGGCTGGTGGGATGGCGCCGACGCGCGGCGCGACTACTATCGGGTGCAAACCACTACCGGCCAACAGGGTTGGGCGTTTCGCGCCCTTACCGGCGGGCCGCTGCTGCTGCACGGCTGGTTCGCATGAACGCCGAATATGCCGAGCTGCACTGCCTGTCCAACTTCAGCTTCCAGCGGGGTGCATCCAGCGCGCGCGAACTCTTCGAGCGCGCCAAACGCCAGGGCTATGACGCTCTGGCGATCACCGACGAATGCAGCCTGGCCGGTATCGTGCGCGCCTGGCAGGCCTCGAAGGACATCGGTCTGCCGCTGATCATCGGCAGCGAGGTGCAAATCGAAGAGGGGCCCAAACTGGTCTTGCTGGTGGAAAACCTGACCGGCTACCAGGCCTTGTGCCAGCTGATCACCCGTGCCCGCCGAAGGGCCGAAAAAGGTCGTTACCAGGCGCTGCACAAAGACCTGAGCGAGGAGTCGCTAGAGGGGCTGCTGGCGATCTGGCTGCCCGGCCACGATAGTGCCGACACCGAAGGTCGATGGCTGCTCGAGCACTTTCGCGATCGCCTCTGGCTCGGCATCGAACTGCATCGGGGGCCGGACGACGCGCTGCAGCTGCGGCAATCCCTGACCCAGGCTTCACGCCTGGGCATACCCGCCGTGGCCTGTGGCGACGTGCACATGCATGCCCGCGGTCGCCGGGCATTGCAGGACTGCATGACCGCCATCCGCCACCATCTGCCGGTCGCCGAGGCCGGATGCCACCTCTTCCCCAATGGCGAACGCCACCTGCGGTCGCTCGAGGAGCTGGCCCAGCTCTATCCAGCCGAACTGCTTGCCGAAACCCTTCGCATCAGCCAGCGCTGCCATTTCCAGCTCGACCAGCTGACATATCACTATCCCCACGAACTGGTTCCGCCCGGACATGACACCACCTCATGGTTGCGCAAGCTGGTCGAGGATGGCGCACGCTGGCGCTGGCCGGACGGCATCCCGGAAAAGGCCCGCACGCAGCTCGAACATGAACTGGAGCTGATCGCCGACCTGCATTACGAAAGCTATTTCCTGACCGTGCATGACATCGTCCGCTTCGCCCGCGAGCGGGGCATTCTCTGCCAGGGTCGCGGCTCGGCGGCCAACTCGAGCGTCTGTTTCGTGCTGGGTATTACCGAGCTCGACCCGGTGCGCAGCAAACTGCTGTTCGAGCGTTTCCTCTCTCGCGAGCGCAACGAGCCGCCCGATATCGACGTGGATTTCGAGCACGACCGCCGCGAGGAGGTCATCCAGTACGTCTTTCAACGCTACGGGCGTAATCGCGCCGCCCTCACCGCCGTCGCCAGCAGCTACCGCGCCACCGGCGCCCTGCGGGATGTCGCCAAGGCGCTGGGCCTGCCGCCGGACCAGATCAACGCCCTGGCCGGCTGCTGTGGACGCTGGAGTGAGCACATACCCGACGACTCGCGACTGCGCGAGGCCGGCTTCGACCCGGACAATCCGGTTCTACGCCGGGTCCTGGTGCTGACCGATGCGCTTATCGGCTTTCCCCGTCACCTGTCACAGCACCCTGGCGGCTTCGTGATCTCCGAACAGCCGCTCGATACCCTGGTGCCGATCGAGAATGCCAGCATGGCCGACCGCACGGTGATCCAGTGGGACAAGGACGACCTCGATGCGGTCGGTCTGCTCAAGGTCGACGTGCTGGCACTGGGCATGCTCAGCGCGATACGTCGCTGTTTCGACCTGATCGAACACTATCGCGGCACGCGCTGGACCCTCGCCACGCTGCCCGCGGAGGACAAGCCCACCTACGAGATGATCAGCCGGGCCGATACGATCGGCGTGTTCCAGATCGAATCGCGGGCGCAAATGGCCATGCTGCCACGCCTGCGCCCGAAGACCTTCTACGACCTGGTCATCCAGGTCGCCATCGTCCGCCCCGGACCGATCCAGGGCGACATGGTGCATCCCTACCTGCGTCGACGTAACGACGAAGAAAAGGTGGATTACCCGTCCGAAGAACTGAAACCGGTGTTCGAGCGCACCCTTGGCGTGCCCCTTTTCCAGGAACAGGTAATGGAACTGGCGATCGTGGCGGCCTCGTACACCCCAGACGAGGCCGACAAACTGCGCCGAGCCATGGCCGCCTGGAAGCGTCACGGCAGCCTGGAGCCTCACCGCGTGCGACTGACCGAGCGAATGCTCGCCAAAGGCTACCAGCCCGACTTCATCGCGCGGATCTTCGAGCAGATCAAAGGGTTCGGCAGCTACGGTTTTCCCGAATCACACGCGGCGAGTTTTGCCCTGCTCACCTATGCCAGCTGCTGGCTGAAACGCCACGAGCCGGCGGCATTTGCCTGCGCGCTGATCAACAGCTGGCCGATGGGCTTCTACAACCCCGACCAGATTCTCCAGGACGCCCGCCGCCACGGGCTGGAAATCCGCCCGGTGGACGCTCGCTACAGCGGCTGGGATTGCAGCCTCGAGCCATGCCACCAGGAACAACCGGCAATCCGCCTGGGGCTACGCATGGTGCGCGGCTTTCGGGAAGCCGATGCCCAGCGCATCGAAGCCGCACGCCTACGCCAGCCATTCACGGACATCCATGACCTGTGCCTGCGCGCCGAGCTCGAACCGCGTGCGCGTGAGCAGCTCGCCGATGCCGGCGCCCTGCGCGGCCTGGCCGGCCATCGACATCGAGCGCGTTGGGCAGTCGCCGGGATCGAACCGCAGCTGCCTCTCTTCACCGGCCTGCCCGCACCGGAGGAAACCTCCATCAACCTGCCACTGCCTTCGGTGAGCGAAGACCTTTTCAACGACTACGCGACCCTCGGCACGACACTGGGACCGCATCCCCTGGCCTTGCTGCGGGAAGAATTGAAAGCCCGGCGCTGCCGAAGCTCGCGGGAACTGGCCACTATCGAGCATGGCCGGCCGGTCAGCGTCGCCGGCCTGGTGATCGGCCGGCAACGCCCACAGACCGCCAGCGGTGTCATCTTCGTCACCTTGGAAGACGAGTTCGGCATGGTCAATGTGGTGGTCTGGCGCGACCTGGCCGAGCGCCAGAGGCGGCCCTTGATCCAGTCGCAACTGCTTCGCGTGGATGGCCATCTGGAGTCAGCCAGCAATGTACGACACCTCATTGCCGGCCGCTTGAGCGACCTCACGCCCCTGCTCACCGGGCTTGATGTGCGCAGCCGGGATTTTCAATAGTCCTCTCTTCGCCCTGAAGTCCGTGGCACCAGCCTGCTGTATCCAGAGCTAATCACGCACATTGCTACGGCGGCCCCGTAGTCCTACTCAACTTCGCCGGTGTCGGCGAGCGGTCAGGGTGGTCTCCTGGATCAAACCAATCAATCGTCCAGGAGCCGGCCTGGAGTGGTGGGCGCGCCCGGTCGCGGACATCCCAGCTCATCGCTTTCGCACCAGCACCGGTATCCGGTGCTTGCCGATCAGACCTGTGAGGGTCTGCTCGGCATCGGCCGGTAGCACCACCCTTTCGGCCTCGATGCCCTTGTATTCAGGACCATGCGTACGCACGCACTGAATGGGCAATGATCGTATTAGTAGAGCTTCATCGGAGCACCTTCGAATCAGGGTTTGTACGGACGACCCACGCATTGCAGTTTTGTCTTGCATCGGACAACCGACAGAAGGGTGACAACGCACTCCCTCCTCCGCGAGCAATCTGACTTCACACCCGGCAACGCCCAGCCCGTCATAATTCGCCCCTCGCCGACAACTGGCGAATGCGATCAGCCGTGCGGCAGGCGATGGCCTGAATCGTCAACGACGGGTTCACCCCGCCTGACGTGGGAAACACCGATCCGTCGCAGATCCACAGGTTTGGTATGTCCCAGCTGCGGCAGTCGGCATCCACCACGCTGGTCGTCGGATCGAACCCCATGCGTGCGGTGCCCATCAAATGCGCGGTGCCGTCCGCTTCGCTCCATATGTTGCGCGCGCCCATGCCGTTGAGGCCGCAGCGCATGAACTCCACGGCATGTTCGACCAGTCGCTGGTCGTTGTCGCCCATTGACCAGGTGACGCGGGCAATCGGCAGGCCATACTGATCCTTCTCGTCCGCCAGGGTGACCCGGTTGCGTTCCTCGGGCAGCGTCTCGCCGACGATCTTCAGGCCCACCTGATGGTTGTACTTCTGCATTTCGTCCACCAACGCCTGGCCCCAGAGGCCACGGTTGCCGGTCTGGGTCGCGGCCCAGGCGGCGGGCAGCGGGCCCTGACTCATGATGGCGTAGCCACCATGGAAGTCCTTGCCGCGGTCTTCGTAATTCCAGTGCTCGGTGATCGCCAGTGAGGGTGGCCCCTTGTACCAGCGTATTTCCTCGTCGACCTCGCCCCATACCGCCTGGTTGTTATGCACCATGAGGTTCTTGCCGACCAGTCCGCTGCTATTGGCAAGCCCGTCCGGGTAGTGTGCGTTGGCCGAATTGAGCAACAGCCGGGGCGTCTCGATGGCATAGCCGGCGACGATGACATGACGGGCATGCTGGAAGCGCCACTCGCCGTCGCGCTGGTAATGCACGCCGCTGACAAGCCCATCGCTGCCCGTTTCGATGCGCCCGACCATCGCCAGATCGCGGATCTCTGCGCCGGCTTTCAATGCCCGCGGAATCCAGGTGTTGAGCACGCTCTGCTTGGCGTTGGTGGAGCAGCCGGTGACACAGAAGCCGCGGTAGACACAGGGTGGTGCGTTATCGCGCGGCGCCGAAAGGGTCGCCAGCGGTGTCGGCGCCCAGGCCACGCCCATCGCTTCGCAGGCCTTGGCCAGTGCCAGACCGGAGGCGTTCACCTCATGCTGTCGATAAGGGTAGCGGGGGCGCTTCGGTCCCCAGGGGTAGCGCACCGGGCCGGCGATCTTCAGGGCCTGCTCAACTTCTTCGTAGTAATGCCACATCTCCTGCCAGCCGATAGGCCAGTCGAAGCCATAGCCCAGCAGCGAACGCGACTTGAACCACTCCGGACGCATGCGCAGCGAGACCATGGCGAAGTGCACCGTGCTGCCGCCAACCGATTTGCCGCTGTTGTTGGTGCCGAGCTTGAGTGGATTCTCCCCGTCGCACAGACGCTCGTCGGTCCAGAAGAGCTTCTCCTGGTGCGCTTCATCTGAGGCGAACTCTTCCAGTGGTCGCCACCACGCACCGGCATCGAAGGCGACCACCGAGAAGCCGGCCTCGGCGAGCTTGCACGCCAGCGTCCCACCACCGGCTCCAGTTCCGACGATGGCGAAATCAACCGCCTCGTGCTGAGGATATTCGCGCATTGGCACCCAGCCGCCGCGGCGAAACACATCCGGTGCCTGACCATGGCGGCCGCGTGGGGTATGGAGGGCATCGAACCAGCGATCAGCGGACATGGCGGTTCAGTTTCCGTGCCGTGGCTTCCCTGCCAGGATGAGCTTCGGCGGCTTCCCAGCTGTCGCGGCTGTCCTCGGCGAGGCGCACGTAGCCGCGTGGACTGGCCGGCCCGCCAAAGCCAAGCTCGTTCCAGGCGGTCGGATGGCTGTAATAGGCAGCGCTGATGTCGTGCACCACACGATGGCTGAAGAAGGCGGCTGCCGGAACTCCACGCCAGGCATCGCTTTGCAGCTCGTCGCGCTGCATGGCGGCGATCATTGCGTCCTGCTCTGCTGCGGTCAGCTCTGCGAAGCAGTGTCCATGCTGCTGCCGCGCTTCGCTGTCGAGCGCGTCGAGGCCGAGCAGCCAGGCTTGTTGCAGCGGTGGCAAACGCACGTCACGGTAGCCATCGCCACGTCCCTCGGCGACCTTGAGCTGCACCAGCGCGGCGACAGGTATCGGTAGTCGATCCGTTGGCTGAGGGACAATGCGATCACATAACGCCTGCAACGTGCGTCGCTGCGTCACGCTGAAAAAGTGATTCTCGGGCGGCACGGCCAGGCGTCGATCGACGACCTGACGGCTCGGCTCGTTCCAGGACGGCCCCTGGCGTTTGCGCAACACGTCGTAGTCGGGATAACGGTTGGTCATCATTTCCACCATCGGTATTGGGCCAGTTCCCCTTCTTCCTCCAGCAGCGAATGCGCTGCCAGCCCCGCCAGCGCGAGGCCGGTGAAGCTCGGCGGCGCCGGCAGGGGTGGGCCGGCCTGCAAGTTCTGTCGCCAATTGCGCCAACCACCGTTGTTGCGGGCGAGGCCCAATGCGTGGAAACCGGCACCGGCGAACCCCATAAAGGCGGTAAAGCGCAGGACCAGGCGTGACAACCAGCGCAGCCGCTGGCGTCGTGGACTGCTCAGGGCGCTGGCTGCCAACAGGCCAGCGGCCAGCGGAGGTGCAGTCACCGGCAGGTACATGGCCGGGTTTTGAAACGAGCCGCGAAAGTGCAGCAGCCCGGCTTCGGCGGTGGTGCCGAGCAGCCCCGCAGCAGCCATCAACGCGACGGACTTGCCGGCCGGCAGGCCCAAGACGCGCGGCGCGGCATCGCTACTGGTGTTGCGTAATTGCTCGCTGTAGTAACCGAGCAGCCCGGAGAGCACCAACGCGGCGGGCGCGCCGAGTGGCGCTGCGTAAAAAAGGTTGTTCCAGCTCATGCCTCCGGGTCGCTTGGTCACGTTGTAAAGATGAAAGCCTGCACCGGCGAGCCCGGTCAGCCCTGTCAGTATGTAGATAGGGTCCCGCACCTTGCTGAGCATGGCGTCCGGGTCCTGCTGGCCCTGACCGCTGGCCAGCAGCGACAGTGTGGAGATGATCAGCGGCGTGTACATGGCACGGTTCTGGAAGTCGCCGCGGTAGTGTTCCAGTGCGCTGTCCAGCGCCACCGAGGTGGCCAGCAAGCCGGCACCGCGATTCAGTGTGCGCGCAGCGTCGACCATGGTGCCCTGGCTCGGGGTGAACAGCAGACCACGACTGCGTTTCTCATGCTTTTGCCAGCTCAACGCAGCGATCCCCAGAGCAGTGGTCGCGCCAACAGCCAACACCCTGAGTTGCGTGCGTGAAACCATGGGTCCTCCGTCAGATGATGTAGCGCCGGGCATCCGCCTCACGCAGCCGCAGTCCGTGGCCAGGGCGCGTCAGGTCGGGTGCGATATGGCCATCCTTTAACAGCGGAGCCCCTTCGAACAGCATCGATTCCAGCCGCACATGGTCGTGGAACCATTCCTGATGACGAAAGCGAGGCGCCGCGCAGCCAATGTGCAGGTGCAACGCTGGTGCGCAGTGTGCCGAAAGGTCGAGATGGAAGGCCTCGCATACCGCTGCCGCCTGGAGGAATCCGGTTACACCGCCGCAGCGCGTCAGGTCCGCCTGCAGCACGTCTACCACGCCATTTTCAGCGAGGCGACGGAAATCATCCGGCGTATAGGCATACTCGCCAGCCGCCACCTCCATGGCCTGGCCGCTGGCATCCAGCGCCTGGCGAACCTCGCGCAGCCCGACCAGATCATCCGAGCTGACCGGCTCCTCGAACCAGCCGACCTGCTGCTCAGCCACACGATGCGCAAAGGCGATGGCACTTCGCGGCGTATGAGCGCCGTTGGCATCGATGAACAGCCCGGCCTCGCCAATTGCCTCGCGCGCTGCGCCGACACGTTCGGCATCGCGTGGCACATCGGCGCCGATCTTCATCTTCACCCAGCGACAGCCGTCCTCGTGGACCCACTGGCCAAGCTGCTCTTGAAGCCGGGTGTCGTCATAGCCGGTAAAGCCACCACTCCCGTACACGGGGATGCGCTCGCGGCGGGCGCCCAGCAGCTGCACCAGAGGCAGGTCGAGTAGTCGCGCCTTGAGGTCCCAGAGTGCCGTGTCCACCGCCGATATGGCGCAGGCGGCGAGCCCGGAGCGGCCCAGGTTGCGTACGCTGGCCCAGAGCCGCTCGTTGATCTGACCGATAGAAAACGCGTCCGCCCCTTCGAGCAAATCGCGGAAGTGACCCTCGATCAGCTGAACCAGCGACGCGTCGGCATAGGTGTAGCCCAGGCCGGTCTCACCTCCGGCCTCGATCTGCACCACCACCAAAGTGGTGGCGTTCCACTGGAAAGTACCGTCGGCTTCGGGCGCATCGGTCGGGATCCGGTAGGCCGCCACGCGCAAGGTCCGGATGGTGGTGTCAGGCCGGAACGTCACTTTTCTTCCTTGTGGTGCCCTGGCATCACGGAGCCGAGCACCTGCTTGGCGGTCTGCTTGATGATGCCGCCCTGATCCGGGTCGCCATGCAGCAATACCGAGGCATAGGCCTTGGCCTGCTCCAGCTTGATATGGGGCGGCAGCGGCGGCACGTTAGGGTCGGTCTTGAACTCCAGCAATACCGGTCGGTCAGCTGCCAGCGCTTGTTCCCAGGCGGCGGCGACGCCGTCCTCGCGATCACAGAAGATGCCCTTTAAGCCGATCGACTCGGCGAACTTGTGATAGGGCACGTCCGGGATGTTCTGCGAGGCCTCGAACTTCGGGTCGCCTTCCATCACGCGCTGTTCCCAGGTCACCTGGTTGAGATCTTCGTTGTTGAACACGCAGCAGATCCACTTGGAGCTGGGCCATTCCTTCCAGTATTTGGCGACGGTGATCAGTTCGGCCATGTTGTTCATCTGCATGGCGCCATCGCCGACCAAAGCCACCACGGGGCGGTCCGGATAGGCGAACTTGGCAGCGATGGCATAGGGCACCGCGGCACCCATCGAGGCCAGGCCGCCCGATAGCGAGCACATCATGCCGCGACGGATCTTGATGTCACGGGCGAACCAGTTGGCGCAGGAACCCGAGTCGCTGGTGATGATGGCCTGGTCCGGCAGGCGCGGCGACAGTTCCCAAGCCACACGCTGCGGGTTGATCGGGTTGGCGGTGGCCATGGCCCGCTCTTGCAGCTCTTCCTCCCATTTACCGCGCCATTTCTCGACCTGCGGCCGCCAACTGCGGTCGGTCTTTTCCTTTAGCAAGGGCAGCAGTGCGCGGAGGGTCTCCGTAGATTGCCCCTGGAGGTTCACCTCCATCGGGTAGCGGATGCTCAGCATGTCGGCCTTGATGTCGATCTGCACGCCGCGCGCCTGGCCTTCCTCGGGCAGGAATTCGGAATAGGGGAAGCCCGAGCCGATCATCAGGAAGGTGTCGCACTCGGCCATCAGTTTGTAGCTCGGCTCGGTCCCGAGCAGCCCGATGGAGCCGGTGACCCAGGGCAGGTCGTCCGGGAGCACCGCCTTGCCGAGCAGCGCCTTGGCCGCGCCGGCGCCGAGCTTCTCGGCCACTGCGATGACTTCGTCGGTCGCCTCCCGCGCCCCAGCACCGACCAAGATGGCCACTTTCTTGCCGGCATTGAGCACCTCGGCGGCGCGCTGCAGGTCGGCGTCATAGGGCACCATCTTGGGCCGGGTGTAGCCGATGCCGGATTTCACCGCGCCGTGCGAGCGCGGCGGCTCAGTGTATTCAGCTTCCTGCAGATCGTTCGGCAGGACAATCGCCGCCACACGGCGTTCGCCATAGGCGGTGCGGATCGCGCGGTCGACGAGATGGCGTACCTGTGCAGGCGCGCTCGCCTGCTGGACGAACGCGCCGGCAACATCCTTAAACATGGCGGACAGATCGATCTCCTGCTGATAATGCGCACCCAGCGCGGTACGCGCCTGTTGGCCACAGATCGCCAGCACCGGCATGTGATCAAGCCGCGCATCGTAAAGGCCGGTAAGCAGGTGCGAGGCACCGGGACCGGAAGTGGACAGGCAGACCCCCAGCCCACCGCTGAACTTCGCATCGGCCGACGCCATGAAAGCGGCCATTTCTTCGTGTCGGGCCTGGATAAAGCGGATCTTGCCACCGGCGCGATTCAGTGCGCCGAGTACGCCGTTGATGCCGTCGCCAGGGTAGCCGTATATGCGCCGCACGCCCCACTGGTAAAGCCGTTCAACAAGATAATCTCCGACAGTCATGCTACTCATGATCTACTCCTCTATTGGCCATTTCGCCTAGCTGTCTCGGTCTCCTGCGGATCGGCATGCCAGCTCGCGCTTGTCCCATTGGGAAGGCTCGGACCCGGAAAATGCGGCGAGCAATCAGGCGAGCAACCATCTGTGCATCGGACATAGCGGCCGACGTCCCCGGCGACACCTTTGTCGAGCTGGAGTGATCCCAGACGCGCGAAACGGGGTGTTTTTCTGCGATGCCGGTAGCATCGACTAGTTCCAGCGATCTTCCGGATGGACGTTTGATAAGCCGCGGCGCGAAGGATAGCCACTGGATCCGGTATGGGTGTTTCCCTACGGTCAGCCCGACAAGGATGGCAACGCCACTGCGATGCACCGCATGAACGACTCGGCGTGGCGCAAGGCAAGGAATCGGGCGGCCGCGATGTACGAGCAGCGCTTCAAGCGAACGGCACCGGCGGGTTTTGCGTCGACCCGCGTGCATGACCTGAAGCACACGTTCGGTCGCAGGCTTCGTGCCGCCGGCGTGACGGAGGAAGACAGGAAGGTCCTGTTGGGTCACAAGAACGGCAGCATCACCAGCCACTACTCGGCGGCCGAACTGGGCAAGCTGATCGATGAGGCCAACAAGATATCGGCGACGGATTCGAGGGGACCGGCGCTGACGATACTGAGGAGGAAGGCGGGTTGAAAAAAGTCCCCCCAAAAGTCCCCACACTGCCACGCGCGGACCGGACAAAAAAAATCCAGTCACCCCTAAGTAACTGGATTTTCTAGGGAATTTTTGGTCGGGACGGAGTGATTCGAACACTCGACCCCTTGCACCCCATATTGGTGAAAGCTCATCCAGAGCCAGCCAATAAACGCCACCGAATACTCGTAACCAACTGTTTTACTGCAATAGCGCTCACCTTAGCGTCCACTGAAGGCTTGTACGGCCCGCTCGAATCCGCGCACAAACGGTCACCAAACGGTCACCAGAATCGCATCGGTCCAGGCGGACGCAAGGGCCAGCAGCACTCATAATGTGAGCCGGCTCATCAGGCGCAGTCCGCCAAGAAATCCGGTCGTCTCCGTGAATCTATAAGCATTGCTAAATTTCCTACTGCTTTATCCTAACCTTCCGGCAAGCAAGGACATCCTCTTGCCGGCGGCCTTGCTACTGCTGCCCCCCTGGAACCGGTCCATCCGTAACGGACGAACGCCATGACCTACTGGAATTACCGAGTGCTAATGCGTCAAGACCCAGTCGAAGGTGAAACCTATGAAATACACGAGGTTTACTATGACGAGGACGGCGAAATCAGTATGTGGACCGAACGGCCCGCCGAAGTTGAGGAGGGCTCCGTCGAGAGTCTGAGACATACATTGACGCATATGCTCGATGCACTGGATAGGCCCCCCTTGCGCGAGGTGCTGCTGGAAGGGAAAGCACGGCTCATTCCGTTGGAGTGAGAACGTGACACTTGGTAGTGCACAACTAGATGGATCGAACGGTCACGCGCCTCTGCGCCCATGGCTGGACCCAAGGTTGCCGGAGTTGGGGCGTTCCGCGACCGGCGCGTTGAAGAGCCACATGATCCTTACGTTGCGCGGCATGACAGGCTACGCAGCGTAGCCGGACGAAATTATGCTCAGTTGGCAACGTCTGCTGAATGCGACCTAGACCGTCGGCCGAGCAGCCCCAGTATAGCGAGCATCATCAGTCGAATATCTACAACATCTAGCGCAACGTCCGACTTTACCTACTTCTTGAACATGGCGTGTCGTTGTCGGTCTGCGGTCTGCGGTCTGCGGTCAGGCCATGGGCGGTATACTTTGTAAGTTTTTGTTTCTCCTTCGAAAATGCCTTATTTTGGGTTTTTGCTTGAGTTTGTAGCCTCAGTCCGAATCCACGCACAACGAAAACCGTTCGTGCAACGAAACGGGCAATGCTATGACGGACATAACTGATCGACAAATGTGCATCAAACCCGGTCCTCGGGACATCTGGCTCAACGAATCCGCCCCCAAGGGTCACGGCCGCTTCATGGCCCGCATTAGGCCCAACAGCGAGCGCCTCTTCTACTACCGCTATACCGATTCAACCGGTTCCAGGGTACGCCTTCCGATCGGCTCCTATGACCGAGATGGCACCTCAGGTCTTACGCTCAAGGCTGCCCGTCAACGCGCACGGGAACTGACGGAGCTGTACCTGAGCGGAGTTACCGATCTACGCGAGCATATCGAAGCCGAAGAATCTGCCCGCAAGGCTGCAAGAGATGCCGAGATCGCCAGGCTCGACGCAGAAAAAGCAGCATCCGAAGCTGAATTAGCCCGCCAAGCTGCCCGCAAAACAGTATCTGAGCTTTTCGACCATTGGGCACGTGTCGATCTGATCAAGCGAAAGGACGGCGGTGCCGAGGTACGCCGCATGTTCAACAAGGATGTGCTGCCTCTGATTGGCCACCTGGCCGTCGAGGGCGTCAGAAAGGGGCACATCACGGAAGTGACGGACAAGCTTCTGTCCCGGGGTGTCAACCGCATGGCGAAACAGATCTTCTCGCTGATGCGCCAGATGTTCCGCTTCGCGGTGGATCGTGACCTAATCGATAGCGACCCAAGCGCGAGCATCCGTAAAGCCAAGATCGGCGGCAAGGATGTAGAGCGGGATCGCGTACTCAGCGTAGACGAGATACGGGCACTGGCGAAGCAAGTGCCGGCCGCGGGTCTTCTGGTCACCTCACAAGCCGCAATCTGGATTGCACTTTCAACATGCTGCCGTATCGGAGAGCTCCTGGCTGCACGATGGGAGCACGTCGACCTGAACAAGCGTACATGGCTGATTCCGTCTGAAAACAGCAAGAACAAGAAGGCTCACCAGATAACGCTTTCAGAATTTACGGCGCAGAAGTTCCAACAGCTTCGTGAGATCAGCGGCTCTTCTCCTTGGTGTTATCCGAACACCGGCTGTAGCGGACCAGTCTGCCCGAAAACCGTTACCAAGCAGATCGGCGATAGACAGAGAAAGCCCGGCCAGAAAGTCATGAGTAACCGCAGCGCAATGGCTCATGCCCTCATCCTGCCAGGTGGCAAATGGACCCCGCACGACCTGCGCCGCACCGGCGCCACGCTTATGGCCATGCTGGGCGTTCTTCCTGAGGTCGCCGAGCGCTGCCTGAATCACACAGAAGAAAACAAAGTGAAACGCATCTATCAGCGACACAGCTATGCCCGAGAAATGGCAGATGCCTGGACGCTGCTGGGCGAATACCTAAGCAAACTGATCACCAATGAACAAGGTGCACAAGAACCATGAGAAAAGATTTGCTAGCGCTACCTTGGCTGACAGCCGAACAAGCTCTAATCGTGCTCAATGACTTGCTTGGTTACCAGATAGCGTACGGCGACCTCATAAGCCAATGTCAGTATCACCAATGTGAGGTGTTCATTCACCTCAAGGACGTTAGGGGCACAACCTCCGACGCACTCCCTGTTGGCAAAAATGACTGGACCACAGCATGTTATGCATCAGGCCCACAAAAAGTGCTCAATCCAGAAGCGCTAGTAGGGGCCAAGCGCAAAGTGAAGTTAAGCCTGTCAGGTACAGTTCTGACTCTGGATGGGGATGAGCCCTACAGCCACAGCTTTATCCAGTGGGAAGCGAATGTTGACGTCGACACATGTGAAGTCCGGTTTCAGACCTCTGCAGTTCAAGACCTAGCTGACCTAATTGTCAAATCGTCGAAATTAATGGATCCCAGAGAAAAGAAAAGCCTGCATCAGATCATTGCTGTGCTGGCATCGATGAGTGGAATTTATCTGAGCAAACCATATGCAGCTTACCAAGCGATGGCGGCAGAGGCCGCATCAGCGGGGATCGAACTCGGAACAGATGACACTGTTGCCAAACATCTGGAAGCCGCAGCGATAACCGTAGCTCGCTAACACCGAACAAGTCCTATTAGGGTTTTACCCTGCCCTAATAGGACTTTTCTCAACATGAAAAACCTAGATTTGCGCCAATTCTTCCACTGCGAGCTAGTAAGCGCTCAGGAGTATTGGCAATGCCCCCTCGAAACACACCTAAGTCATCTGTTAGTTATCAGCGCCGCTTCCTTCGACTTGCACAAGTCGAAGAGCTGACCGGCTTCAAACGGTCCCACATCTACAACCTCATAAAGGCTGGAAAATTCCCTGCACAAGTCAAGCTTGGAGCGCGAGCCGTGGCCTGGAACTCAGAATCAATTGATGCCTGGCAAAAATCAATAATTGCCTCGACACATGCCCACTAACCCCACCCCCAGAAGCAGGACTTGTACCAAGCCATGAAAAAATCGCATAACGCCGTTAACCGCTGCAGCCCAGCAACCGCGGGACTTCTAATTGATGTCTACCTGCGCAGCCAAGAGCTCCACGTAGTTATAGCTAAATATTTATCTAAGACATCCTTAACTGAAAATGAGAAATACTGGGCTGATGGGCAACAGACTGAGCTACTCCTAAACCAGATAACAGCTCGTGAAGCTTTCCAAAAAATCCAGACAACAAAATGGGGAGCTCTTCCGGAGCATCTGAAACAGGTCTTCAAGCTTGCTGCGGTTGGCAATGATGAACAGGCTATTGCAGTCTCCTGCAACCTTAGCAGTAAGGTTGCAGCATCAGCTCTTAATGCTAGCCGTGGTGAGGCTGACTACATCGGCAGAAAAATCAGAAGGGTTCTTAATCCGCAGGGAGGATCCAACCTAGCAGCAGCCGTCCTTGAGAATGCCAAACAGCGTAAGGGCTGCAATCCACGCCTTCATTTCCATGGGGTCTTTAGAGTATCTGAAAAGGATTTCACCCAAGTTAAGTCGAAATTAGAGAAGTCCTTTGCTGCGGACTACAAAGAGGTTGCTGGAAACAGGTCAGTAGTAATCAAGCGCATTTACGACGCTGGAAGGTGGGCAGGCTACTGCTCCAAGTCCTTGCGCAAAAGAGACTCCGGGATCGGAAAAGCAGTTTACTCAACAATTCCAGCAAGCAGAGCTGGAGAGCAACTGTTTAAGCAGGCAACCCAATGGGCACGTCAGCTTCCCAGCATTGAAGAGTGCAGAGTAAAACTCAACGAGTTGACCAAACCAGAAATCAAATGCAATCCATGCCCGGAGCTAAACATGCTTATTAACAAGCACCGCGAACAGAAAGAGATCATTAGACGATCGCGACGCCAACGGCACCGTTCCTATGTAGCGCAGCTAATATTCAACCCGGACTTATTTAAACGCCAGCTGATCGACATGTTCGATGCCATCAGCAAAAAAATAAGCCTGTAACGCCCCGAAGCCCGCTAACGTTCCGCACCTCCCACAGCGCGTTAGCGGGGCTTTACATAAACTAGCTTGCGGGCATCTTGAGCTGAGCAAGCAGCTAACCTTTCGATTGGTCACTCACAATGAGCAAACTAAAAGCATCGATTGTGAAATAGACCTTCCACTTACAGCAGAACCATCTAGAGACTGACTCAACCTGAAATCTAGGTAAGCTAGTACAAAAAGAATTGAAGCGCTCTCTTTGCCATGCATTCAAAGCTAAAGCCATTCCTTCAGATCAAACAAAACCCCGGAAGCACGATTGTCAAACTCTTAGAAACCACCATCACCACACACCCTATACAACTCTAAAAGCCGACAAAAACACACATCACACCTTACACTAGAGCCACACTCGTAAAAGTTAAAAAATGTTCATATTTTATTCATGCCAGAGTAAGTATTTTGTGTAAAATTTAACTTTCTCAACACACTCATTCCTTCTCCCGCCTGAACCCCAGAAAAATAACCTTACAGATATAACCAGCGCATAACGAATGTCTAACGATTCCTAATCCGGATCCGAAACTCGTACTCGCCTCAGAAGACAGTTCCCCTGACGCTAAAGCTTCAATATGATCCTGAGCCCGGGTGCAGGATTTGCATCGCTCGGATCAATGGACATTACCGAGGGAACCTGATGTCGTCGCTCACTCCCCCAAGCAGCCTTACCCCTCATCACGCCAAGTATTTCGCTTGGGAGCTCACGCGCCGTCGCGCTGCCAGCGAAGAGGATCGGCTCTCCCAATCTCTGTTCGATGCCAGTGTCGATCTCAATCCACACCAGATAGACGCAGCTCTTTTCGCCTTGCAGAACCCACTCAGCAAAGGGGTGATGCTGGCGGATGAGGTAGGCCTCGGCAAAACGATTGAGGCCGCCTTGGTCCTTTGCCAGATGTGGGCAGAACGCCGCCGTCGTTTGCTCGTCATCTGCCCGGCAGCGCTGCGCAAACAGTGGGCACAGGAGCTCTCCGACAAATTCAATCTACCGACCCAGGTGCTGGACGCACGGACCTGGAAATTGCTCCGCGAGCAAGGCATCTACGACCCATTGGATCGCGACGTCATCAGCATTATGTCGCTGAACTTTGCAGCCCGGATGGAAGAGCAGCTTGGCAACATTCCCTGGGATTTGGTCGCCATCGATGAAGCCCACAAGCTGCGCAACGCCCATCGCAAAAGCAATGAAACCGGCCAGTCGCTCAAGCGTTCATTGGCTGGACGACGCAAGCTTCTGCTGACCGCCACACCGCTGCAGAACTCATTGATGGAGCTGTATGGTCTCAGCTCCCTGATAGACGAAGACATCTTCGGAGATGAGCGCAGCTTCCGTGCCCAGTACAGCAACATCGACGCGGATCTAGTTGCGCTACGTCGCCGCCTGCATGCCTTCATCAAACGCACACTGCGTAAAGACGTCCTTGAGTACGTTCCCTATACGCAGCGTCACGCACTGACTACGCCGTTCACCCCTAGCGATGATGAACAGCGCCTCTACGATCTCATTTCCGCCTACTTACATCGCGACTTCAGCTACGGCTTTCCACAGCGGCAAAAGCATCTCGTCGCACTCATCCTGCGCAAGCTCCTGGCCTCTTCGACGGAAGCCGTTCTGGCTACCCTGGAAGCCATCAAGGTGCGCCTACAGAAGCTACTGGATCGCCAGAGCATCGATGAGGAATGGTTCGAGCATCTGATCGAAGAGAACGAACTCGAAGAAGACCTCCTGGAAGCCGCAGAAGCTGCAGCTAGCTACGAATCCCAAGACTCTGCAAGAAAGATCGACTTCGAGCTGCTGAGCAAGGAAATCACCGAGCTCGATACCTACATCGAGATTGCCCACAGCATCCGCGAAGACCAGAAATCATTCGCCTTGCTCAATGCGCTGGAGCAAGGCTTTGCACGCATGTCCGGCATGGGCGCCCCACGCAAGGCCGTCATTTTCACCGAGTCACGCCGGACTCAAGAATACCTGGCCCGTTTTCTAGAAGCCCACGGCCACCTTGGCAAAGTCGTCACCTTCAGTGGCGGCAACCAGGGTGAGGCCGCTACCGGCATCTATCAACGCTGGCTGGCTCGCTACCACGGTAGTGACCGTGTAACCGGCTCGCCAGCTATCGATCGCCGCACAGCGCTTATCGATCACTTCCGTGATACGGCCGAAATTCTGATTGCGACCGAGGCTGCCGCCGAAGGTGTAAACCTGCAGTTCTGCTCTTTGGTCGTGAACTATGACCTACCGTGGAACCCGCAACGGGTAGAACAGCGCATTGGGCGTTGCCACCGCTATGGCCAACGGTTTGACGTGGTCGTCATCAACTTCCTCAACCAGCGCAATGCCGCAGATCGACGAGTTCTGGAACTCCTTCAGGACAAGTTCCATTTGTTCGATGGCGTTTTTGGTGCGTCCGACCAGGTGCTCGGCAGGATCGAAGCCGGCATTGATTTCGAGAAACGCATTGCTGAGATCTACGACTGCTGCCGCACCCCACAAGAGATCGACGCAGCGTTCGCCAGCTTGCGTGCTGAGCTGGACGCCGACATCCAGGCAAAAATGCTGGAAACCGAAAAGCTCCTGCTGGAAAACTTCGACGCGGACATTCACAGCCTGCTCAAGACCCACAAAGAGCGCGCCGAAAGCCAGCTAGACCGTATAACCCGCCTGTTCTGGAAACTGACTCAGTACATCCTGGCTGAGCACGCTAAATTCGACAGCCAGAACCTGGCTTTCGATCTCAAGCTGCCACCTCTTCCACAGGTGGTCACAGGGCATTATCAGCTCATCCGCAAAGGCGAACAGGCCAAGCAGATTCAGCCTGAAAACACCCGCATCTACCGGCTTACACACCCGCTTGGTGAATACGTTCTCGATCGAGGCCGCAGCGCTTCGACACCCAGCTCAACGCTGCACTTCAGTTATGCGCAATGGCTTGAAGCCCGTAACCCACGCATCAGCGTTATCGAGCAACTGCTGGGTAAACAGGGCTGGCTTCAGCTCAACCTGCTGGAGCTCGATAGCTTTCAACGTGAAGAGCACTTGGTATTCACCGCCATGGCCGATAGCGGCGAGCTGCTCGATCAGGAAACCTGCGAGAAACTCTTCCAGCTCTGCGCTAGCGCCGAGCCAACCCTCAGCGCCCCGCCGGATGACTTGCATGGTAATGCCCGTCGCCAGATCGATGCCGCATTGAGCCAAGCACTGGAACAAAATGACAAGTTCTTCCAGCAAGAACGCGACAAGCTGGATGCCTGGGCCGAAGACCGCATTCTCGCTGCCGAGCAAGCCCTACAAGACACCAAGCTCAAGCTCAAAGGACTGAAACGTCAAGCGCGAGCTGCCCAAAGCATGGACGAGGCCCGCCGTCTGCAGGATGACATTCGCAAGGTAGAGGGAGAACAGCGTCGTCAACGCCAGGAAATCTTCTCCGTGGAGGACGAAATCGAGGCTCGCCGCGATGCGCTCATCGAAGCTCTGGAGAAACGCCTGCATCGCGCCAGCCGTACCCAAACACTCTTCACCGTGCGCTGGGCCGTGATTTGACACGTCGCCGAAAGAGCATTTCGAGAACACGAGGGGCACACATGTCGCCACCAGCGACATGAACGCAAAACGTGTCGCCGAAATCTAAAAATAGCGACACGTCATGCATACATGTTTACACTGCAACCACGAAAAGGGCGCTCACTAGAGCGCCCTTGCCATTAGATGGATACCAAGGATCAGGACTGCATCCATGACTGCATCCCCCCTGCCCTGGCAGGCTGACAAGCCCTATAACCAACTTCCGCCATTGCCGCCCACGGCAGAGCTGGAGACCCGTGCAGTGCTCAAGCGCTGCATCGAGGCCCGCACAGCCCTGGCGGAATTGAAGCAAGCAGCCGAGCTGATTCCGAACCAAACGGTATTGATCAACACCATCCCGTTGCTGGAAGCCAAGGACAGCTCGGAAATCGAAAGCATCGTCACTACCACGGATTTGCTCTTCCAGCATGCCCAGGATGGCGAAAATCACGCCGACCCGGCCACCAAGGAAGCCCTGCGTTATCGCAAAGCCCTACACCAGGGCTATCAGTCCTTAAGGGCGCGCCCACTATCGACCGTCACGGCAGTCGAGATCTGCCGCACGCTCAAGGGCGTGAACATGGATATTCGTCGGGTGCCGGGTACCCAGTTAGCCAACGACCGCACCGGCGAGATCATCTACACACCACCGGAAGGTGAAAACCATTTGCGCGACCTGCTCGCCAACTGGGAGCGCTTCCTGCACAACGAAACCGACCTAGACCCGCTAGTGCGCATGGCCGTTGGGCATTACCAGTTCGAAGCGATCCACCCGTTCGCCGATGGCAACGGCCGCACCGGGCGCGTGCTCAACACCCTGTATCTGATTCAGGAAGGTCTGCTGAGCCTGCCAATTCTCTACCTCAGCCGTTACATCATCGCTCACCGCGCTGATTACTACCGCCTGCTACTGGATGTCACCCGCGAACAGGCCTGGGAACCTTGGCTGCTGTACATGCTCAGGGCCGTGGAAGAAACCGCACGCTGGACCACCGCCAAGATCGCCGCCATCCGCAGCCTCTCGGAACACACCACCGAGTTCGTGCGCGAACGCCTGCCGAAAACCTATTCCCGTGAGCTGGTCGACGTGATTTTCGAACAGCCCTACTGCCGTATCAGCAATCTGGTCGACAAGCAGATCGCGCAGCGGCAGGCCGCCTCCCGCTACCTGAAAGAGCTGGTCGGCATCGACGTGCTGCGCGAAGTGCAGGTCGGCAAGGAAAAACTCTTCATTCATCCCAAGCTGATGCAGCTTCTGACGCGCGACAGCAACGAATTCCAGGCCTACGCCTGACCTTTATCGAGACGTACCCATGAGCAAGCAAAAAGACCAATTCATCGCCCTGCTGGGCGAACTGTTCCAGCTTAACCAACCCGAGCTCGACTTTGGCCTGTACCGCATCCTTCACGCCCGTAGCGCCCAGATAAAGGCCTTTATCGATACCGAACTGGGCAGCGAGATCGATGCCCACTTTGCCGAGCAATCGCAAAGCAACGCCCACGACTCGCTCGAAGCCGCCCGGGTCAAGGTCGCCGAAACACTCGGCGAAGATGCCTTCCTGCCCACGGGTGAACTGAAACCCGAGTATCGCGGCACCAAGGTCGGCAAGGAGTTCGAGCTCGCTCAGCAGCAAGCCCGCGACGGCGGCGGCGTGTTGGCGGACGATGCCCAGGTATACGAGCACCTGTACCGCTTCTTCAGCCGCTACTACGACAAGGGCGACTTCATGTCCAAGCGCTACTTCGTCGCCGAGAACGACAGTCGCGCCGCACCCTATGCCGTGCCTTATGACGGCCGTGAAGTCATGCTGCACTGGGCCAACAAAGACCAGTACTACATCAAGTCGAGCGAAGCGCTCAGCAACTTCACCTTCGACCTAAGCACGGCACAGGCCAAGGAACAAGGCCAGCAAAGCGGCTTCGACTTCCAACCTGCACATGCCTCCCCGCTGAAGGTGCACTTCCGCCTGGCGGCTGCCGCAGAAGGCGAGCACAACAACGTCAAAGAAAGCCAGGAACGCTTCTTTATCGTCCACGACTCGCAAGCCCTGCAGCTTGAAGTCAACGACCAGGGCCAAACGGAGCTCGTCGTCCAGTTCGACTACCGCCCCGATAGCGAAAAATCCGGCCAGACCGGCACCTGGCAGAAAAAGCGCCTGGCAGAGGCCGAACAGGTAGTCGCCGAACAACTGGAAAATCTGCTGTTCGCTCATCCTGAGCTTCGCCCATTCCAGGAACTGCTGTTCGCCCCTGCGCCGACCGATGGAAATTCCAACCGTACGCTGCTGGGTAAATACCTGGGGCAGTTCACCGCCCGCAACACCATGGACTACTTCATCCACAAGAACCTCGGCGGCTTCCTGCGTCGTGAGCTGGATTTCTATATCAAGAACGAAATTATCCGCCTCGACGACATCGAAGCTGCCGATGCCCCGCGCGTGGATGAATACCTGAAGAAGCTGCGTGTACTGCGCAAGATTGCCCGCCGCATTATCGACTTTCTCGCCCAGCTCGAAGACTTTCAGAAAAAGCTTTGGCTCAAGAAAAAATTCGTCATTGAGACTCAGTACTGCATCACCCTAGATCGCATACCGGAAAGCTTTTATCCCGAGATTGCAGCCAATGATCGACAACGGGAAGAGTGGGTCAAATTATTTGCCATTGATGAGCTCAAGGCAGACATGGCACAACCAGGCTATAGCAACCCACTAACGACAGATTTTCTGTCATCACAACCTTCCTTATGTGTTGACACTGCGTTTTTTGGGGAATCCTTCAAGGACAAGCTACTGGCAAGCATCAATAATCTTGACGATCATCAAAATGGCCTTTTAATCAACTCCGACAACTTTCAAGCCCTTCGAGCGATCCGCCAAAAAAGCCACAAAAAATTTGACATGATCTATATAGACCCGCCATACAACACTGGAGGTGATGAATTCAAATACAAAGATCAATACCAACACTCCAGCTGGATCTCCATGATCCAAGACAGAGTCACTGAAGTAATACCATTACTCTCATCGCGAGCAAATTTTTTCTGCAGCATTGACGACAATGAACAAACTACAGCCAAAACAATTTTCAATAAAAGCTTTGGTGATGAATCCTTTCAATCAAACATAATAATTCAATCCAACAAACGCGGACAGACTTATCAGCAAATTGCCAAGACACATGAATATGTACTCGCTTATTCAGTTGGGGCTGATTCCGAAATCAACGAGCTCGACAAGCCGGTAAATCCGAACGCGCTGAGGGACGAGACTGGTCCCTATGAGCTATGGGAGCTAAGAAACAGGAACCCAAAGTTTGGACGATTCAATCGTCCAAACTTGTATTATCCGTTTTACGCTAGCCCGTCGTCACTGGACGACGAAGGCTACGCCGCCGTATCGCTTGAAAAAGACGCAGAATACTCTATTGAAATATTCCCCCTAAATAGCACCGGGGCCGAATCTTGCTGGCGCTGGGGAAAAGACAAGTCTCAACTTGCCATAAGCCAGCATGGCAAGAAAAAAATCCTTGCCAAACAGCGTAGGGATGGCGGCTGGAACATATACGAAAAAGCAAGAAAGAGCACCGCAAAAGCAAAGTCCATCTGGTCAGATACTGACGTAATCTACGAGCAGGGTACTGTGGAGCTCGGCACTATGGGTTTACGCGATTTTGGCTTTCCGAAGCCATCTGGACTCCTCAAAAAGATCACCAAAATAGGGGCAGATGATGAGGCTCAAATTTTAGACTTTTTTGCAGGAACCGGCACTACTGGCCAGGCTGTAATAGACCTAAACAAAGAAGATGGCGGCAACCGTAAATATACTCTTGTGGAGATGGGGCTACACTTTGACACAGTGCTGAGAGCCAGAATACAAAAGGCCATTTATACCTCCAGCTGGAAAAATGGAAAACCTTCTACTATCGATGGCACCAGTCACTGTTTTAAATATCTACGTTTGGAATCTTTCGAAGACACACTAAACAATCTGCAACTACCAGACACTCCTCATCTGAATGTCAGCGCGCCCGATTCCCGTGAGATGGTCCGTGACTATTTGCTCAAATACTGGCTGGAATTTGAAACGGCTGGCAGCCCGAGCCTGCTCAATGTGCGCGAATTTAGCGACCCAACCTCATACAAGCTCAAGGTCAAACAGCCAGGCAGCGATGCTCAGGTGGAGAAAACCATCGACCTGGTGGAAACCTTCAACTGGCTGATTGGCCTGCATGTCGCCCACCTTGATCAGCCGCGCCGTTATGCCATCGAGCTGGTACGCGAAATCGACCCCGAGCTGCCGCAGGATCAAGACACGCGCTGGCGCGCCACCTCAATCAAGGAGCGTGAAGACGGCGAGTTCTGGCTCCGCGCCGTGGAGGGCCATGTTCTGCGTGTACCGGGTGATGAATTGTCACGCGAGCGCGTGCTGGTCATCTGGCGCAAGCTCACCGGCAACTCCGGTCGCGACCAGGCGGCTCTGGAGGCCTGGTTGGGTAAGCGCGGCATCAACCCAAAGGAGAGCGAGTTCGCCACTATTTACGTCAATGGCAACCATGCACTCCCCAGCGATGGGGAAGCGGCCATGCGCGTGCGCTTGATCGAAGAAACCTTCGCTCAGCGCATGTGGGAGGACGCCTGAGATGGCTCGTGCTCCACGTAAAGGCAAAGCTCAACCGCCCTTGGTGGCCAGCCATTTCCAAGAGGCGTTAGTGCTCAACCAGTACCTGATCAGCCTGTTTGGCATCGACCCGCTGGCAACGCACAAGGACGGCACGTACAGTGTTCGCCCGCTGGAGATCATCGCCAAAAGCCTGCGCGGTGCTACGGCGGGCATCGACAAGAATGGCAAGCACCACTTTCTCACCTCCCTGCTCTCGCACTTGCCGCCCCATGCCGCATTGACCCCAGCGGAGCTGGAGCGCTACGACGCCAATCTGGTGGCCCATACGCGCACGATTAACGCTCGTCGCAAGCACAAAGGTGAAATTGCCTGGAAGTACTTCCAGTGGCTCACGCTGCTGTTTGTCGAAATCTACCTCGACCGCTATTTCAACGACCGCCAGGGGCTTTGTGTTGCTCTCAATGCCTTTATCGAGCGCTTCAACCAGCACCACCTCACGCAGGGGCGCGAAACCGGCATCGGCGCTTACGCCGTCGAAGACCTCAACAAAGTCTGCCTACAGAACGCCACGGGCAGCGGGAAAACGCTGCTGATGCACGTCAACCTGCTGCAGTTTGCCCAACATGCACGGGCTACCGGCCAGGCAGACGATTACAGCCGGGTGATCGTGCTTTCGCCGAATGAGCGCTTATCCGAGCAACACGAGCGTGAGCTGCGTGAGAACGGTTTCTACCCCGAGCCGCTGCGCCAGGAAAGTGACCTGATCTCGCGCGGGCAAAATGCCCTGGATTTGCCGCTGCTGACCGAAATCACCAAGCTGGCGGACGAGCAAAAGGTCAAGCAGATGGCTGTCGACAGCTTCGGCGATGCCAACCTGCTGCTGGTGGATGAAGGCCATCGCGGCATGAGCGGCAGCGACTGGAAGAGCAAGCGCGACAAGCTGGCAGCAAAGGGCTTTACCTTCGAGTACTCCGCCACCTTCAAACAGGCCGTCAAGGCTGCCAATGACCGTGCACTGGCTGAAAGCTACGCCAAGGCCGTGCTGTTCGATTACAGCTACCGCTACTTTTATGCAGACGGTTACGGCAAGGACTACCGCATCTTCAACCTGCCCAAGGATGAGCTGGCGCACAAGGACACCTACCTCACCGCCGCCCTGCTGGCGTTCTACCAGCAACTACGCATGTACACGGAAGCCGGCAAGCGTTACGCCGGCTACAACCTGGAAAAACCGCTGTGGGTCTTCGTCGGCGCCAGCGTCAGCGGGCGCAAGGTCGACGAGGAAAGCGTATCGCCCTCGGACGTTGCGCAGATCCTCGATTTCCTCGCGCGCTTTCTGGCCCATCGTGAAGCCTTCACCACGCTCATCAACACCGTGCTCAACGGCAATAGCCAGCAGACCGGCCTGCTCGACGCCCAGGGCCGCGATATCTTCATACAGTCGTTCCCCTACCTGAAAAGCTTGAAGCACAGCGCGGCGCAGCTTTATGCCGATATCTGCCAACGCCTGTTCCATGCCCCTGGTGGTGGTCATCTGGTGGTCGAGCGGGTGAAAGGCGACAGCGGCGAATTGCTGCTAAAGGTGGGCGAGGCAGAACAACCCTTTGGCGTGATCAACGTGGGTGACGCCGCAGCGCTGGCCAAGCATGTGCAGAGCGAGCTGGAAGACAAACACTCCCTGGCCGAGGTGCGCCCGAGCGAGTTTGGCGAGCCGGTATTCGCGGACGTGCACAAGCCGACTTCGCCCATCCATATGCTGGTCGGCTCGAAGAAGTTTATCGAGGGCTGGGACTGCTGGCGCGTGTCCAGCCTTGGCTTGATGCGTATGGGCCAGAGCGAGGGCGCACAGATCATTCAGCTTTTCGGCCGTGGCGTGCGCCTGCAAGGCAAGGACATCAGCCTGATGCGTACCAGCCGCTATCAGCCGGTCAATCCGCCACAGGATATTCACTTCCTGGAAACCCTGAATGTGTTTGGCGTGCAGGCTGACTTCATGGCGACCTTCCGCGACTTTCTGGAGAGCGAAGGCCTGCCTCCGAACGATGCGCCGCATGTCGAGGAAATCAAGCTCAACGTCACCCATGACTTCGGCCAGAAGCTCAAGATCCTGCGCTCCAAGTTCCGCAAGGACACTCAGGAACAGTACGACTTCCGCAAACATGGCCCCATCGTGGATCTCAGTATCGATGCCCTGCCCCCTGGCATGACCAAAGGCGCCATGCCGTTGGTGGTCGATCGCTACCCACGCCTGCAGATGCTCCAGGCCACCGAGATCAACAGCCAGACACCGGAGGCTCTGGCCAACCCACCTCGCCACTTCGACAGCCTGCGGCTGTCGATGCTGGACTGGGATCGGCTTTGGTTCGATTTGGAGCGTTTCCGTCGCCAGCGACATCTGGATAACGTCATCATCAAGGCCGGGGCATTACGCTCGTTGCTGGAGATCCCGGACTGGTATCGCATCCTGGTGCCGGCGCATTGGTGGGCACCTTCGATGGCCAATCTGCGGCACTGGCAGTCCATTGCACTGGAATTGCTCTGTGGCGCGCTCGAACGCTGCTTCAATCACCAGAAGCGCAAATACCTCGACCCGCGCATGGAGCTGGTGCTGCTCACGCGTGAGCATGAAAACCTGCCAGGCGACGACGCCAGCTATCAGTTGATCGTCGAAGCAACGGAGCAATACCTGATCGACGACATCCGCAAGCTGAAGGACGAGCTCGCTCAGATTGGCTGGCGTGACAGCGGCTATATCCAGGGTTTGAGGCTGGATGCTCACCTCTACGAGCCACTACTTTCCAGCGAGAAGGTGAAGATCCAGCCCGTCGCGCTGAACAAATCCGAACTCCAGTTCGTTGACGACCTACGCCAATGGCTGCAAGCCAATGAGGAGAATCTTGCTGAGCGTGGCGAGCGCATCTTCTTGCTACGCAACCTGGCTCGCAAAGGCGTTGGCTTCTTCGAGGCGGGTAACTTCTATCCCGACTTCATCCTGTGGTGCCTGAAGTCTGACGGCAGCCAGCGCATCTGCTTCATCGACCCGCACGGTCTTGAGCATGAAGGCCCTGGCAGCGACAAGGTTCAGCTCGCCCAAAACATCAAAGATCTTGAAGCGCGCCTGAATGATCCAGAAGTGAGGCTAGAGTCGGCCATCCTATCGCCAAGTACGAACCGCATGCGTATCGAGCATCTGTGGAGCCAACAAGGCCTTGGCGCACCTAGCCTGGGCGATCTGCACGTATTCTTCATTGGGGAAGACAACTACATGGACATGGTTCTGGGTTTAATACTGAACTAATAGCCACGGCAGCTGGCTTCGCTGTCAGCTGCTGCGCCCCAAATAATAACTAAGTAATTAGTGAATAAACCAAATCCACTAAAAAATACCCGCAAAAAATAACAAAACGATATTTTATTTACTTCTTCATCACCTGCATCATCCACACCCAGGCAATCACGACCTCCATAAACAAGAGAGCCTGCCCGTGAAAGAAGTCGACATAAGCGAAGCCCAAGCACTATTCCTCGAAATGATTGAGTCCGCGGCACGCGGAGAAATCACTACAATCAGCAGGAACGGGAAGTCAATTGCGCGAATTGTACCAATTAAGCATTCACGCACAGGGATGCTTGAAGGGGTTTACGAGGTGCCTGACGACATAAAAACCCCCTTCGCTCAAGAAATAGAAGAAATGTTCTACGGAAACGATTCCGAAAAATAGAACACTCGCACACCCTTCCTCCTTCTTTTATTACCACTCGAGGATCCATCATGGACTTTCTTCGACGGGCAGCTGCGCGCCATGGAAATTATTACGACTATAGTAAATTCATCTATCGAGGAGCTAGAGAAAAGGGGGAAATTATCTGTCCGGAGCATGAAAGCTTTTGGCAAGCTCCAAACAACCACCTTCGCGGCACCAAATGCCCCATCTGTGCCAGGAAAATAAAATATAAAAAATCATTTAAAGCCGAATGCGAAGAAGCCGGCATTGACTATTGGTGCGCACTTAAACGCCGTGAAGCCGGAATGCCTTATGAGCAAATTTTCAGTGAATCATATCTTCGCTCAGAAAGATCAGTAAACGAAATGATAGTTTTCGGCATTAGCTACCCTAACCTAGAGGCTGCAATCCGCGCATTAAAACCGCTAGCAACTAGCACAACTATAGCGCGCTGGCTAAAGTCAGGAATGTCACCCGAAGAAGCTTTCAACAGAACGCCTAGCCCAGGCTATAACAATGGCACGGTGTACTTGATTGAGCACAAGCCAAGCGGTAAGCAGTATGTGGGAATTACGATAGTTACACTCGACGAGCGTTTTCAAAGCCACTGCGAGCAAGCTGCCAGAGGTCTAATTAAAAACCCACACTCCCTACATGCAGCCATACGAGAATACGGCCTCGACCAATTCCATATTATAAAAATTGATAATGGCACCACCAAAGGTGGACTGGAGAAACTGGAGCGACATTGGATTTCAAAACTAAATACGCTCCACCCTCATGGATTTAATATTTCAGCCGGCGGGGGCAGTGGTGGATCATGCGGCTTACCTATAACCATCGATGGAATAAAATTCCCAACCCGCAGATTAGGTGCTGAATATCTTGCCAGAACACGTGGAATTTCTATTGACGCGGCCAAAGCACGCATTCGCACTGGGCGCATCGATGTAAAGGCACCGCCAAAACCTGGTGAAGGGCTATGTAAAACACCTGCATATAAAGCCTGGAGCCGACTGGTTCACGGCCTTCTGAATCCAAACAGTAAGAACTACACAAAGGATACCCAAATGCATGACTCTTGGTGGAGTTTCTCAAACTTTCTTACTGATCTTGGTCAGCCTAGCCAACCCGGAATGGCACTCTCACGGATAGATAAAACACAGGGATTCTTTCCCAATAATTTGCGTTGGATGACGAAGAGCGATTCATCGAGGCTAAACGCCGAGCAGATGAGAGCGCTCGGCAAGCTAGTAGGCCGAAGAAAGCTCTCATCCGGCTGTTGTAGTGATAATTAAAAGGGGTAAGATCTAATGCTCTTCTGGCCGATCTTTCTTATTGTGGCCCGCGATTCCTGTTTAGAACCCATCCTCTACCTGGAACGCTATAGCGCTATTGAAGCCAGGTCCTCATCCGATGCCAAGAACATTCCCGCACGGTTATTGTCGATGACAATGAACTCCGGCAAAACGAATTGGTAGGTTACTGTCATTTTTTATTCTTCCACTCCTCATCACTTACGACGTTTAGAATCATGGTCATCGACGAATAGACATGAACCTCCGGTAGATTGGCCACGATCATATCGTCCTTGAAGTAGTGGTGAGCAATTGAGGGAAACAACTCCTCTGGCACGGGATGCAAGGCGCGAGGGTTATGGAACATATTCATACCCTCGGCCCAGGTTTCCTCGCAGCTCTCGTCGACCTCATAGGCAAACAGCTTTGGCAGAGACGCATTGGGATCGTGATCATGCATAGTCCCTCTACGGATCAATTTAATGTTGCTCTCGCCAAAGCCAGCCTGCTTGCCCATTCTATTAAACTTGGAGATCGTACCGCTTGCAGAAAACATAATGGCACTGATGTTTTCCGCACCAGGCTGGAAGAAGAAACCGGAAGGGATCTCCTTATTACCCAAGATGTGCTTATCAATTTTCTGAGGAGTGATGACCAACTTTCCCGACTCATCATAGTGATGGTCGTGATGCACACCGTAGAGGTAATTAATGAGAGCAGTAGATGTCCATAGCATGGACTGGTTGTCATGAAAATCAGCAATAGCGATGACTAGAGGCTTTCCAGCAACATGCTCCAGTTCCCAGTACTTTTTTTGAAGTTTAGAGAAAAGCGGACTGCCAAATTTTATAGGCATTTCATTTCTAGTCTTCTCTACTATCTGATCCCGAGTCATCTCGGGAAATTTTTCGAAATCAAGCTCCGTTAGCCCACCCTTGCGTCCGACAATGGTTGCCTCAATCGCTACTGTATGCCCATATTTTTGAACGATGAAGTCGGGAGCATAATGCGTGCGATCAAAGTTGAGCCCCTCTTCCACCAAATAAGCATTCAAATAGAGCTCCCATACCCTGGCATCGAAGCCTGTGGTCTGAAACTGCTCGATAAAATTCCCATCAATATCAACGTAGTGAGGCATCATCTCTCGGATAATACCCCTTGCAGCCACATGCGATGGCTCCTTCGAGAGAATTCGAAAATAAGGGTGAAGTTTTTCCATGGGCTTCACTGGGGTGAAGATATCCATAGACTCTCCCTCTTCGTCGCCTTGCTCGAAAACAGTTCTTCCACTCAAAGTAACAACGGTGATCTTTTCTACCAACCAGGCATGCGCTGCCTCTGGGGTAGGCATAGAGACCTCCTGATCGATACAGCGGTAACGGCCTACAGCATCTCTTCCCAGCAGAATGGCGGTGAAGTCTTTATCATGGATATCGATGAGCACAACACCTAGGACGGTTTCGGCCTCATTCGCGAACCACCTAATTTCGCGGGTAAAGAACGCAGCCATTGGGCTGCGGGACTGGCCTATTAGAGCGGAGAAACGCTTCAAATCCATTTCGTTGATTACGACGTCAGTCATCTACTGCTCCATGCATGGGGCTACATCCCAAGAAAAACTACCTTCCGAAAACACCTACAGGCGCAACATCTAGAAATGGTACTTGTCGAACCGGCGTTTAAAGGCCTCAGCAGACCCTTCCATGATGTCCAGAACTGCAGTGGCCGTATCAGTCCGATCTAAGCCGCCTGCAGCCAACTTAGTGCCCCTTCCGTCGGTGACCTCTAAGGCATACACCAAGTCGGTGTCCGCATTCACAGGGAGGTTGGCGTTATGCGTGGCCAGAATTAGCTGACGCTGGTTCTTCACGCTACGTAACAAAGGCACTAGTTCGCGATAGATAAAATTTGAGTCCAGTTCATCTTCTGGCTGGTCAATGACAATTGGCCCCTCACCTTTGGCCAGCAGTAAATGCAAGATCGCCGTATTACGCTGCCCCTCAGAGAGGGCCTGACTCTGCACACTACCAACCAGTGTTTTATCTGCCCGGTATAGTTCAATATCGACGCGCTCCTCGACTCGGGTCAGTCGAGCGATTCGCCACGAATCTTTCTGATTGTTAATGTAGCCCTTCAGCTCGTCTTTGTACTCCAGCAGCGCTTTTGGCAAATCGCGCCGCCCTGCCATCACCTCACGGATATGCAGCCAAGGTGAGCATGCTTCCTGCGGAGCCTCCTGCAGATGACTAGAGAAGCTTTCAAACAATATTGTGCCAATGTGCGTCCACGCCCTTCCCAAGCGGCTTCGACCATCAGGGGCCATAAGCTCCCAGGCCTGAAGGAATCCCCCTGCGTCTGCCATTTGTTGGATAAGCACACGAATAGAGCCTTGGGCTCTTTCATTTATTTCAATGGCAGTGCTCTGTCGAACGGCAAACTGTCTCCCCCACAACGCACTTATTTCATCCAGGGCGTTACTCAAACGCTCACGCTGAGGAGCAAGCACATTTAACCGCTCCTCCTTCCCCTGCAAAGACTGCAGCTTGGCCTGTCGAGATCTATCAATTTCCTGCAACCGCGCCACATCCTGCGGCTGCAAGCCTCGCTCATGGCAAGCCCGGAGGAACGTCCCCTTGGTGCTTTCCAACTCTCGCGAAACCTGCTCCCATCCTTCACCGCAGCCGAAGAGTTTGATCGCATCTTGCCTAAGCTGTGCTGCCAGTGCAGCTACCTGTGCTTGGTAACCCAGCCGCATCTTGGCTGCCTCTTCAGTAAACTCATTGAACCACTCTGACCTGGGCCAGACCTGTACATGACCATCATTGAGCACGCCCCGCGTTGACAGATCTTCGGCCAGCTGGGAAAACCGCTGTATGTCTTCATCGACCTGAGTGCGGACCTGATCGGCATAACGTCGAGCCGCTTCTGCATACTGATACTGCTGCGCCTCCTCTTGAACCTCACGCCGCGCTTGCCATTGTCGATTAAGCTCCTGGATCTCCTGCTTGAGAACCCTGACTTCCTCAGTCAAAGCGCCGATCTGATCCATGCCAGCGAACAGCTGGTGGATCTCTGCTCGTAGAGTGTCCTCCTGACCTTTCAGTTCTTGGAGCTCAACGGAGCAAGCTTCATCAATCATCGCCAGCAGACTGTCACCACCATTAATATCCGTGAGCTCGCTCAGTTGCTGCTGACTATAGAACTGCACGGGAAGCTGGCGGAGAAAGACCTCAAGGTCATGCGCCTCACCCTGGAGTAGCGCATGGCCCTCTTGCGGTTTAAGCGAGATGACGTCCACCTGGCCTGGAATTCCCTCCCAGCCCACCTGCACCTCTGCCTCCTCAGTAAAGGTCGCTTTAACCCGCTCGAATTTCGCCCGGTTAGAGGCAGAGAAGGAGTCCCCTCGGTCGCGGCCAAATGCAAACCGCAATAGCTCCAGAACCGTAGATTTTCCCGTACCCCGCCCGCCAATCAACGTATTGAGGTTCGGTGAAAAGTAAATATCCTGATCAGCGAGAAACTTGAAACCGCGGCACTTCAGGAACACGATTCGCGGGTGTGTTTGCTCGTCTGAGGGCCGGGCTTCTTGCAGACGAAGCCTCGACTTACCGTCGAGAAAAGCCTGGCGGAGCGAGCTGATCGAAGGTTTTGATGACTTAACCCAGGTGTAGCGATAGCCCAACGCGTTTTGGAGAGGATGCCCCTCAGCATCTGCTTGCAGCGACTTTGCATCCGACGACTGCACATATGCGGGCTGCCGCCCAGCACGCGACCAGTCCTTATTTCGCCCCTCCAAGATCGAGCGATATTTCTCGGACATTGGATAACCGGTTACCTCCAAAGCCAAAAGCCCTGGCAGCTTGTAGTCATCAATATTGCGAGCTGCCGAAAGCAAGCCGTCCTGTTGGTCAGCATGGGCAGCAATTACAATCCCGCCATGATCCTTCTGAACTACCTCAAGCAAAGTCTTCAGGCTGACCGGCTCGTCTCCTCGCCGCAACGCAGTAGGCATCCCAGCACGAAAGCGCTGATTCTCTGCGAGTCCTAGCTTAATTAGGATCATGTTGACACGCCGCAGGTGACTTACCTTGGTGGCAGGCTCAAATAGGCACAAGACGTGGTAGCCAATATCCACCTCAAAGCCCGGCAGAATGCAGAGAGGTGGACGACCAAGCTCCCTAGCAACAGCCTTGTTCTGCTCGATTAGATGGGTAAGGAACCAATCGCGGGGCTCAGTCTTCTCAGAAAAGTTGTGATCGGTGATACCGATAGCCTCGAGCTCCAACTCATGGCAGCGATGTAGAAAGCGCTTGGCCTTGCTTTGTATATCCTCTTCGTTAGGTATGCCGTTTTGCATCGGCCGCCGCGGGCTCAGCAGCCGCATATCGTCATCAGCCCAGTGGCGATTGTCCTCTGGAGTCTGAACCTGAAAATCCATTTTGAACCAGCGCATCCCCTGATATTCGCTCACCCTGCCCCCTACCCCTCTGTACCGTGGTCATTCTGATCTTTCGTCAACGATGCCCATAGATCAGATCGCAGCAACGGCGCTGCGACATTGAGTCGACTTTACCTTGTCGCAGGGTTATGCGGGTAAGCTGTCACACGAAGCTCAAGCTGCGCAGTAACCAACAGGCCGCGATTCAGCAGCCGGAGCGCACCGCGGTATACAGCTATGCTTTCGAAGGTGGATGACTGGCATCTGCGATTGGCTAAGCGGTAACCAATGTAGGGGCCACCTTTACCATCTGCAGCCTCTCTGATCATCTGCGCACCCCAGGTAATCTTCTGGCGTGCCTAGCTAGCATTCTCATATTGGGTCAGCGCGAACCGCCACCACTAGCAACCTTGGATTAGCAGCAGAGCTCAGCACAAACGGTCACCAAACGGTCACCAGAAACAGCTTTTTTGAGTTGCGACCAAAACAATCGCCCATAAAAAAATCCAGTCACCGCTAAGTGACTGGATTTTCTAGGGTTTTTTGGTCGGGACGGAGTGATTCGAACACTCGACCCCTTGCACCCCATGCAAGTGCGCTACCAGGCTGCGCTACGCCCCGACTAATGCTATCAGCACTGCTGAAAGCGGGAGGAACTATACATTAAGCACCTGAAAATGTGAAAGTTTTTTCGATGTCCCTTGCTACTTTCGGAGCACCTGAAGCACTTCTTCCAACTCCGAGATCATCTGACGGATCAGTTGCTTGTACTGCGTCGTATCTTCCCGTGCTTCCTCGCCTGACATACGCTGGCGGGCTCCTCCGATCGTGAAGCCCTGCTCGTAGAGAAGCGAACGAATCTGACGAATCATCAGGACGTCCTGACGCTGGTAGTAACGTCGATTACCACGGCGCTTCACTGGGTTGAGCTGGGGGAATTCCTGCTCCCAATAACGCAAAACGTGAGGCTTCACCGCGCAGAGCTCGCTGACCTCTCCGATAGTGAAGTAACGTTTGCCCGGTATCGTCGGGAGTTCGTCGTTATGACTTGGTTCCAGCATATGCTTCGACCCTGGCTTTGAGCTTCTGCCCTGGACGGAACGTTACAACACGACGTGCCGTGATAGGAATTTCCTCTCCAGTTTTAGGATTACGTCCTGGGCGCTGTCGCTTGTCGCGCAGGTCGAAATTGCCGAAACCGGATAGCTTGACCTGTTCATTGTGCTCGAGCGCCTGACGAATCTCCTCGAAAAACAGCTCGACCAGTTCCTTGGCCTCGCGCTTATTCAAGCCCAGCTCTTCATATAGACGTTCCGCCATTTCAGCTTTCGTCAGAGCCCCCATACGCTATTTCCTTAACGTGGCATTGAACCTTTCTTCCAAGGAGGTGAGGATCTTCTGCATCGTTTCGTTCACCTCATCGTCGTTTAGAGTGCGCGAAGGGTGCTGCCAGGTCAAGCCGACTGCCACACTTTTGCTAAGAGGATCAATACCTTTTCCCTGATAGACGTCAAATAGCTTGAGGTCGGTCAGATTCGCGCCCGCGACGACGCGAATGCAGTCCAGTATGTCCTGAGCCATCACCTCGCGCCCGACCAGAACCGCAAGGTCCCGACGGACTTCCGGGAAGCGCGAAAGCTCGGCGAAGGACGGCATACGCCCTTCGGCTATCTCGGCAAGCTTGAGCTCAAATAGATAGACCGGCTGATCGATACCCAACGTGCTCGCCAGTTCCGGGTGCAAACTGCCAACGAATCCGACCAACTGCCCATTACGCTCGACCCGAGCGGTTTGGCCTGGGTGCAATGCTGGATGCTCACCTGGCACGAAACGATAGGCGCCAGCGTTGCCGGCAAACGCGAGCAATGCTTCGACATCTGCCTTGACGTCGAAAAAGTCCACCGTTTCGCTGGTATTCGCCCAACCCTCGGGCTCACGACTACCCGTCACCACACCTGCCAACATGGCGTCCTGCTCGAGCCCGGGCAGCTGACCAACAAATCGCAACCCCGCCTCGAACAGGCGAACTCGCGACTGTTGTCGATTGAGGTTGTATTGCAATGCCTTGACCAACCCTGGCCAGAGCGATGCGCGCATTGCAGCCATATCTGCCGAAATCGGATTGGCCAGCTCCAACGGTTTCACGCCAGGGCTGAACAGCTCGAACAGCTTGGGATCAATGAAGCTGTAGGTAATCGCTTCTTGATAACCGCGCGCCACCAACAAACGACGCAGCAATGGGAGTTCCGCACGCGCTTCGGGCTTCGCAACGGGCGCGAGACGGGCCTGCGGATAACGTACGGGTAGACGGTCATAGCCGTACAGGCGTCCCAGCTCCTCGATCAGATCGACTTCCAGGCTGATGTCGAATCGATGACTCGGAACGGAAACCTGCCAACGCCCCTCAGCCTCCTGTGCAACGGTGAGCCCCAGCGAGGTCAGCAAGCGCACTACTTCGCCATGGTCCAGCTCCAACCCCAACATCTGGTTGATGCGCTCGGCACGTAGGGTTACCGGGGCAATGTTTGGCAGATCACCTTCGCTGGCCGCCTCGACGATTGGGCCCGCCTCTCCACCAACGATTTCGAGGAGCAAATTGGTTGCCCGCTCCATTGCACGACGTGGAAGCTGCGAGTCGACGCCACGCTCGAAGCGATGCGAGGCATCCGTATGCAGGCCGTATGAGCGCGCCTTGCCGGCCAACGCGATGGTGTCGAAGAACGCACTTTCGAGAAAGATGCTGCGAGTGGAGGCGCTCACGCCGCTGTGTTCCCCCCCCATGACCCCAGCGACAGCAAGCGGTCGCTCATGGTCGGCGATAACCAACGTATCGCTGCGCAAGACGATCTCCTGGCCGTCCAGCAGAACCAGCTTTTCGCCTTCGTCTGCCATACGGACCCGAATGCCGCCCTTGATCTCATCGAGATCGAATGCGTGCAACGGCTGACCCAGCTCAAGCATCACGTAGTTAGTGACATCGACAACCGCATCGATGCTGCGAATATCGGAGCGACGCAGGCGCTCTACCATCCAGAGGGGCGCCGGACGCGACAGGTCGACATTGCGGATTACCCGTCCGAGATAGCGTGGGCATGCCTTCGGGGCTAGAACCTCTACCGGACGTACGTCTTGGTGCACAACCTTAGCCGCAGCAAAATCCACAGAACGCACTTCAGCTCCGTAGATCGCTCCGACCTCTCGAGCCAAACCGGCGAGCGACAGGCAATCGCCGCGGTTCGGCGTCAGACCAATTTCGATGCTTACATCGTCTAGATCAAGGTATTCGCGCAGATCGGCCCCAACCGGCGCACCAGCTGCCAGCTCCATCAGACCGCTGTCGTCGCTGCCTATCTGCAGCTCGGTTTCAGAACACAGCATGCCGTTGGATTCAACGCCACGCAGCTTGGCCTTTTTGATCTTGAAGTCACCCGGCAACTGGGCCCCGATCATGGCGAAAGGAATCTTCAGTCCAGGGCGCACGTTTGGCGCGCCGCACACCACCTGGAAAGTCTCCTTGCCGTTGCTGACCTGGCAAACTCTGAGCTTGTCGGCATCAGGGTGCTGCGCTGTTTCCAGCACCTCGCCGACGACCACGCCACTGAAGCTGCCGGCAACCGGCGTCACGGCATCGACTTCAAGCCCAACCATGGACAGGCGGGCAACCAACTCTTCACGCGAAACCTGCGGATTGACCCAGCTCCGCAGCCACTGTTCACTGAATTTCATCCTGTTCTCCTAAATATGCGTTGACGGGCGGCGGCACTAGCGAAATTGCGCAAGGAACCGCAGGTCATTGTCGAAGAACAGGCGCAAATCATTGACGCCGTAACGCAGCATGGCGAGGCGCTCGACGCCCATGCCAAAGGCGAAACCGGAATAGCGCTCCGGATCGATTCCCGACATCCGCAATACGTTTGGATGCACCATGCCGCAACCCATGACCTCGAGCCAGCCGGTCTGCTTGCAGACACGACAACCCTTGCCGCTACACATCACGCACTGCATGTCGACTTCCGCAGACGGCTCGGTGAAAGGGAAGAACGATGGACGGAAGCGCACGCCAAGTGGCTTCTCAAAGAACACACGGAGGAACTCCTCAATAGTTCCCTTGAGGTCCGCGAAGCTGACACCTTCGTCGACCAGCAGACCTTCGACCTGATGAAACATCGGCGAGTGGGTGATATCCGAGTCGCAGCGATAGACGCGGCCTGGGCATACGATTCGAATCGGTGGCTGACAAGATTCCATGGTGCGCACCTGCACGGGCGAAGTGTGTGTGCGCAGCAACATGTTGGCATTGAAGTAGAAAGTGTCGTGCATCGCCCGCGCGGGATGATGCCCCGGAATATTCAGCGCTTCGAAGTTGTGATAGTCGTCTTCAACCTCTGGGCCCTCCGCAACGCTGTAGCCGATATGACTGAAGAACTGTTCGACCCGCTCCAGCGTACGGGTCACCGGATGCAACCCGCCGGACGCCTCACCCCGGCCCGGCAAGGTTACATCGATTCGCTCAGCAGCCAGCTTGGCTTCTAGCTCAGCCTGTTCCAGATCGGCCTTGCGAGCATTGAGCACATCCTGCACCTGATTCTTGGCAGCGTTGATCAACGCGCCGGCCTGCGGACGCTCTTCGGCAGACAGCTTACCCAGCGTTTGCATCAACTGAGTCAGCTCGCCCTTCTTGCCAAGGTACTGAACACGGACCTGCTCAAGGGCACCGATGTCTTCGCTTCGTTGCACGGCCTCTAGCGCTTGCGAGACCAGTGCATCCAGATTTTCCATGTACATAACCTCCAGAGGTTCTTGCAGAACCGCACTGGCTAGACGCCTCATGCAGGCTGTCGCCAAGCGCACTTTTGCAAAAGCCCCTTCCAGATACGAAATAGGGGAAGAGCACAAGGCTCTTCCCCTATCGATGACTTACAACGAATCCGAAGATCCGTGATTGCCGGGGCTTAAGCCAGAGAAGCTTTGGCTTTCTCGACAATCGCAGCAAAGGCTGCTTTTTCGTTCACTGCCAGATCGGCCAGAACCTTGCGATCGATCTCGATGGCCGCCTTCTTCAGACCGGCGATCAGACGGCTGTAGGACAGACCGTTGACACGAGCACCGGCGTTGATACGGGCGATCCACAGAGCGCGGAACTGACGCTTGCGCTGACGGCGGTCACGGTAGGCGTACTGACCTGCCTTGATTACCGCCTGCTTGGCAACGCGGAATACGCGAGAACGCGCACCGTAGTAGCCTTTGGCGAGTTTCAGAATTTTCTTGTGACGGCGACGGGCAACGACGCCACGCTTAACACGAGCCATGAGTTATTCCTCTGAGTCTTGACCGGATCAACGAACGCGCAGCATGCGCTCCACTTTTGCGACGTCAGACGGATGCACTTGCGAGCAACCGCGCAGCTGACGCTTACGCTTGGTGGTCATCTTGGTCAGGATGTGGCTCTTGAAAGCGTGCTTGTGCTTGAAGCCGTTAGCAGTCTTCTTGAAGCGCTTCGCAGCACCACTTTTGGTTTTCATCTTTGGCATGTTCGGTACTCCACATTGTGGGTGATTACAAATAACCGCAAGGCCTGCCAGTGCCCTGGAGGTTACTTTTTCTTCTTGGGAGCGATGACCATGATCAGCTGGCGTCCTTCCATCTTCGGATGCTGCTCGACCGAACCGTATTCAGCGAGATCTGTCTCGACCCGCTTCAACAGTTCCATCCCCAGCTCCTGATGAGCCATCTCACGACCGCGGAATCGCAAGGATACCTTGGCCCTGTCCCCGTCACTCAGGAAACGCACCAGGTTACGTAGCTTGACCTGGTAGTCCCCCTCCTCCGTCCCTGGACGAAACTTTACTTCTTTGACCTGAACCTGCTTCTGGTTCTTCTTCGCCGCAGCGACCTGCTTTTTCTTCTCGAAAAGGTGCTTGCCGTAATCCATGATCCGGCACACCGGAGGATTCGCATCGGCAGAGATCTCAACCAGATCCAGTTTGGCCTCTTCTGCAACCTGCAGCGCTTCATCAATCGAGACGATGCCAATCTGCTCGCCATCAGCGCCAATCAAACGGACCTCACGAGCCGAGATATTCTCGTTGATCGGGGCCTTGGGTGCAGTTCGTTTATCCTGTCTCATTTCACGCTTAATAGTCATTACTCCAATTCTTGGCGACCACGCCGGGAAACCGCCTGTGCCAACAGCTGCGCGAATTGATCGAGGGGCATGGAGCCCAAATCGACGCCTTCACGGGTGCGCACAGCAACGGATCGAGTCTCAACCTCCCGATCCCCGATAACCAAGAGATAAGGAGTCTTGAGCAAAGTATGCTCGCGGATTTTAAAGCCGATCTTTTCGTTTCTCAAGTCACACTTGGCACGGAATCCGCTTTGGACAAGGCTTTTCTCGACTTCCATGGCAAATGCAGCCTGCTTGTCGGTGATATTCATGATCATCGCCTGAGTCGGAGCGAGCCAAGCAGGGAATGCGCCAGCGTAGTGCTCGATGAGCATACCGATGAAACGCTCGAACGAACCGAGAATGGCACGGTGCAGCATCACCGGCCGCTGGCGGCTATTATCTTCAGCGACGAAGCTGGCATCCAGGCGCTCAGGCAGGTTCGGATCGTACTGCAGAGTGCCGCATTGCCAATTACGCCCCAGGCAATCACGCAAGGTGAACTCGATCTTCGGTCCGTAGAATGCTCCTTCGCCCGGCTGATATTCCCATGCCAGCCCGGACTCGTTGAGCGCCTCGGCCAGCGCACCCTCGGCACGATCCCACAACTCATCGGAGCCGACACGCTTGGCTGGACGAGTGGAGAGCTTCATGGCGATGTCGCTGAAACCGAAATCGGCATAGACCTTGAGCGTCAACTTGATGAAGTCGGCAGCCTCCTTCTTCACCTGCTCTTCGGTGCAAAAAATGTGCGCATCATCCTGAGTGAAGCCGCGCACACGCATGATGCCGTGCAGCGCGCCGGAAGGCTCGTTACGGTGGCAGGCGCCGAACTCAGCCATGCGCAGCGGCAAGTCACGATAGGACTTCAGGCCTTGGTTGAAGATCTGCACATGACACGGGCAGTTCATCGGCTTCACCGCATAATCGCGATTCTCCGACGAGGTGGTGAACATGTTCTCGGCGTAGTTGGACCAATGCCCAGACTTTTCCCACAGGATACGATCGACCACCTGCGGCGTCCGCACCTCCTGATAGCCGTTCTCGCGCTGCACCTGACGCATGTACTGCTCGAGGTTCTGGTACAGGGTCCAGCCGGCCGGATGCCAGAAGACCATACCCGGCGCTTCCTCTTGCGTATGAAAGAGGTCGAGCTGCTTGCCGATGCGACGATGATCGCGTTTCTCGGCCTCCTCTATGCGCTGGATGTAAGCGGCCAGCTGCTTTTTGTCGGCCCAGGCGGTGCCATAGATGCGCTGCAGCTGCTCGTTCTTTGAGTCACCACGCCAGTAAGCCCCGGAAATGCGGGTCAGCTTGAACGCCTTGAGGAAACGAGTATTCGGCACATGCGGGCCTCGGCACATGTCGACATATTCTTCGTGGTAGTACAAACCCATCGCCTGCTCGTCGGGCATATCCTCGATCAGACGCAGCTTGTAATCCTCGCCTCGGGACTTGAAGACCTCGACGACTTCGGCGCGCGGAGTCATCTTCTTGACGACGTCGTAATCACGGTCGATCAGCTCACGCATCCGCTGCTCGATGGCCGCGACATCATCAGGCGTAAAGGGCCGCTCATAGGCGATATCGTAATAAAAGCCTTCTTCGATGACCGGCCCGATAACCATGCGCGCAGTCGGATACAGCTGTTTTACTGCATGGCCGATCAGGTGCGCACAGGAGTGGCGAATGATATCCAGCCCCTCCTCATCCTTAGGCGTAATGATCTGCAAGGAAGCATCCGCGTCGATCAGATCACAGGCATCGACCAATTTACCGTCGACTTTACCGGCGAGCGTCGCCTTGGCCAGGCCAGCACCAATGGACTGAGCCACCTCAGCCACGGTAACCGGGTGATCGAACGAACGCTGACTGCCATCGGGAAGAGTAATAGTGGGCATGGCGCCTCCTCTCCTAGTGGTGACCCGTACCAAAGGCCACATGGGTTGGGATGAGCCAGGAAAGCGACCCGGTGAGCATTCCCGCCGCACAGTGGCAGGAGCCTGAAGGCTTACTCTCGACCGGACCGAAGTCACTGGGAAAACACGACTGGCGATACTTTCAGAATGCCGAAGTCCTGACAAGCGAGCCAAAAAAAAGGGTCGCTTGCGCGACCCTTTTATTCGAATTGGTAGGCACAATTGGATTCGAACCAACGACCCCCACCATGTCAAGGTGGTGCTCTAACCAACTGAGCTATGTGCCTTCGATGGGGGCGCATTCTAAAGACTCGAAAAAAAAGGTCAAGCAGTTTTTTCAGCTAACTCACTGATATTTGGAAAATTTGAAAAAGCCCCTATCAGCGCTCAGTCACTGGCGAGTCGTGCGGCTAAGCGCTAGCATGCGTAAAAGATTCAGAACAGAGATTCCAATATGCCGAACACTCCTTACCCGGCCTCCTATTACGCCGCCACCGCAAACATGACCAAGGAGCGCCCGGCACTGCAAGAAGCGAAGCAAACGGATGTATGTGTCATCGGCGCCGGGTATACCGGGCTTTCTACCGCGCTGTTCCTACTCGAAAAGGGCTTCAGCGTAATTGTGCTGGAAGCGGCGAAGGTTGGTTTTGGCGCCTCTGGCCGCAACGGTGGGCAAATCGTCAACAGCTACAGCCGCGACCTCGACAGCATCGAACGAAGCGTCGATAGTTCGGCAGCCAAATTGATCGGTCAAATGGCCTTCGAGGGCGGCAGGATCATCCGCGAGCGGGTCGCACGCTACAACATTCAGTGCGATTTGAAGGACGGCGGCGTGTTTGCGGCGTTAAGCCAGAAACAGATGCATCACCTCGAAGCACAGAAGGTACTGTGGGAACGATATGGCTACCACCAGCTGGAGCTGCTCGATGAGCAGGGCATCAAGCGGGTCGTAGCCAGTGATCGGTACATCGGCGGCATGCTCGACAAGCAAGGCGGCCATATCCATCCGCTTAATCTGGCGCTCGGCGAAGCCGCTGCCGTCGAATCGTTAGGCGGCGTCGTATACGAAAACTCCCCCGCCGTACGAATCGAGCGAGGCGAACAGCCATTGATACACACCCCCACCGGCAATGTCCGTGCAAAATTCGTGGTGGTCGCCGGTAACGCTTATCTGGGCGATCTGATACCGGAGCTAGCCGCCAAGTCCATGCCCTGCGGAACCCAGGTGATTGCCACTGAGCCACTCGATGACGAACTGGCGCGCAGCCTCCTCCCGCAGGACTACTGCGTGGAAGACTGCAACTACCTGCTCGATTACTACCGCCTCTCGGCCGACAAGCGTCTTATCTATGGCGGGGGGGTCGTCTACGGAGCGCGAGACCCCGCTGACATCGAATCGATTATCCACCCCAAAATGCTCAAGACGTTCCCGCAGCTGGCGAAGGTGAGAATCGACTATGCCTGGACCGGCAACTTCCTACTCACGCTCTCCCGACTGCCTCAGGTTGGCCGCCTGGGCAACAATATCTATTATTCGCAGGGTTGCAGCGGGCATGGTGTCACTTACACCCATGTTGCCGGGAAGGTCATCGCCGAAGCATTGAGCGGCCAGGCTGAGCGATTCGATGCATTCGCCAGCCTCCCCCACTATCCATTTCCTGGCGGACAACGCTTCCAGGCGCCACTCAGCGCGCTTGGAGCCCTTTATTACAGCCTGCGCGACAGACTGGGCTTCTGATGATACCTAGCGAGCACCGCACGGCGGCGCCGGCTGGCACGATGCTGCCGACTCCCGCGTGACTGCCGGCAGCGGCGCATCGAAACGAGGGTCGTCTGGCGCCAGGCGCTTAGCGCAGGACCGCGCCTGCTGCGCACCGACATGGCATCCACGCTCGGCCAGCACATGCGACAGATTGAACCAGCCAATGGCGAAGCCTGGGTCCGTAGCGATGCTATCCCGCAACGACCGCTCCGCCATTTCCTTCTGCCCGGCCGCGTACTGACTATTGGCCAGCGCAAATAACCCGAGCGAAGATTTCCAACGAGCAACCGCCGCCTCATAGGCGACTCTCGCCGGGCGTACTTGCCCAACCTCTTCGAGATCACTTGCACTACGCAACCAGACGGTTTCTCGTGCCGTCGCCGGAAGCTGATCCGGGTTAAGCGTCACCACGGCCCACCGCTCGGCCTTGGACCAGGTGCGTTCGAAGTCGCGAAAGGAGGCGATCCAACGCTCGGTGGTACCAGAGCGCAACACGAGCCGTTGTTCGACAAGGTCGTAACCCACCACAACCGCGAAATGCCATTGCGGCCAACGATCGAACGCCAAGTTCTGCAGAACAAGAACTGGATTGCCGGCCGCCACTTCCGCCAGCACGTCCTCCAGGCGCGAGCGCAGCGGATAGACCAGAAGCCCCGCCGCCCGCGCTGCGGCGACCATTTCCACCTGAAGGCTGCCCCTTCGCTCCGGGATGTACACCTGATCCACGAGCACCTCCGGATCAGCAGGAATACCCCGCTGCGCCAGCATGGTAGCAAGCGCAGCCGGCCCGCACTGATAGGCTTCCTGCGGGTAGAACGGCACTTCGGTCAGCTCAGCCGCAGACGGAAGGTCTGCATCGTCGAGGGAAATTCTCGACGATGCACAGCCTCCGACCAATCCGGCCAACAGTAGTACCAGCAGCAGTCGACTCAACGGTTGATGCAATTGACGAAATTGAAGATGTTGGTCGCGCAGAGCATGTCAGTGATGATGAAGATGACCAGGAACAGGACGATCACGCCGACGACGCCGGCACCAGCAGGCGCCTGATCAAGCTGCTGATTGAATTGCGCCAGTTCGGCCGCAGTCAGGCTATTGATGCGCTTCTCGACCTGGTCACGCTCAACGCCCATCGATTCGAGCTTTTTCTGCACTTCTTGATCGTCCAGCATGGTCAGCAGTTGCTGCCGATCCACCTGCTGCTGTTGTTCCGTAACGACTTCCGGCGTACCGATCATGGCCGCTTGCGCCAATGGGATCTGAGCCACCAATAGCAGATGCAGGGCAGCGAGCATCGCCGCGATACGCTTGAGCAGTGGGGAATTGAACATCGTGGTCACTCCTTGTTTTCGTTGACTGCTGGATTGCACAACGCCATCAGACGCAATAACAGCGCTTCGGTTCCCGTCTGGCCGTAACCGGCAGAATACCCGCAGGCCTGCATACTTCAGATCACGTCCGTATCGGCACTATTCATAATAGTCGCGTTCCCAAACCCTAGAAGAGAAAGGAGATGTCATGTTCCGACTCAATCGCAATGCGCTGATCATCACCACCGCTGTGCTGCTATTGGCCGCGTGCAAGAGCGCCACGCAACCATCGGTCGCTGATACGCCGACTCAGAGGCAGGGGCATTGCAATTCCGATGCGGTACAGCACTTTGTAGGTAGAACAGCGACCCCTGAAGTCCTTGAGCAAGCGAGGCAACTTTCCAATGCGGAAAAAGCACGGATCCTGCGCCCCGACGATATCGTTACCCTGGAATACAATCCGCGGAGACTCAACATCAATACCGACGCAAACATGAAGATCGAACGCGTCAGCTGCGGTTGACTAAGCCGAGACTGCCACGGACCGCTCGGTAATGATGTCGAGCGGTCCGGAGCTCTATTACGCAAGGGCTTTGCGCATACGGAAGCGCGATGCCGAAATTCGCTTCGGCGGAGCAAGCAGGAAGTGCAGTCGGTATCGATTAATGATCAGCTGCGCCACCAACGGGGCGGCGGTACCGATCAGCGTACCGACCAACAAATGGACCGTAATCGAATCGATCCCCATGAACTTACTGAGTATCACGCGTACACCGCTGCCCGCCAGAATATGCATCAGGTAGATGGTCATCGACGAAGCACCGATGAACAGCAACCAGTCGACCCGGTACTGCCCAAGCCACATTGACAGCGCGACCATGAAGAAAATGGAGACAGTAGCCAAGGCCAAGACCGGCAAACCACCATCGGTGTAATTCATGCCAAACGTCACGTGAAACAGATACTGCCCAGCTATGAACATGGCTCCGAAGACGAGCGCGAGCGAAGAATATCGAGCCAGAAAGAAAGCCTTGACTTCGTTGAACCAGACACCCAACGCAAAAAACACTGTATTGCCCAGGATGAAGCGCGTCATGTTGTTGATGGTCAGGTCCTGCTGGAAAACGAACAACACACCAAACAGCACTACAAATGGCAGGAAGAACCGGCGATCTGCCTTCGCATAAAGGAAGGTGCAAACCACGAACACCAGGAACAGTGCATACAAAAACCAGAACTGCGCCCGAGGCATCCACAGCAGCGAGAAAACCTCGACCAAAGTCACCTGGCCATTGGTGTAGTTCGAGAGCGCGACTTCGAACAAACCTTGCAGCAGAGACCAGACGATAAACGGATAAGCGATCGTATCGATCTTGTTGATGATCAACCCGCCCCTGCCCCGCTTCTGCAGCGAGTCAAAGAAGAACAACCCGGACAGAAAGAAAAACAACGGCATATGGAAGCTGTAGATGATGCTATCCACCAGCACGAACCCTGCCTCATCCATCGGCAACCCCGCGTTGAATACCCCACGCGCGACATGCCCGTACACAACGAGGACGATCCCTATCGCCTTGGCATAGTCAACCCAAACGTTTCTCTCCTGCATGGTGTTGTTCTCCTTGTATGTCAGCCAAATAAGCAGGCAGCATCCACTACTCAGGAACGAGCGGATGGTGGAGATAGACAACAGCTTTTTCGGTTGGTTTAGCGCCCGGGCTTGCGGACCGCTCCTGTGCATGCTCAACTCGCCCCAAATGCCCCCACAGCCGGCGCAGCTCACTCGGCGAGCGGCTTGTCATGCCGGATCAGCCCTCAACCCACTCGGATCCGAAGCGTGCCCGACACGAGACTGCCATCCTGTTCGATTCTGCTGCTCGCCGGCGGTCGTGGGCAGCGCATGGGAGGACGGGACAAAGGCCTTATCGAATGGCGCGGGCGTCCGCTGATCGCCTGGCTGTACGATCTGGTACGCCCCCTAACGGAAGACCTGCTTGTTTCCTGCAACCGCAACCGATCGCGTTATGCGATCTACGCGGATCGACTGGTGCATGACAGCAGCGAAGACTACGCTGGCCCCCTCGCAGGTATACGAGCCGGCCTGGCAGCTGCGCGCGGCCAATGGCTGCTGCTGCTGCCCTGCGATACGCCGCTGATCGACCAACAGTTGCTTCGATCACTTTGCTCCGCCGCAATCGCAGCACCGGGCAAACCGGTCATGCTACGCTGCGGACAGCAGTGGGAACCGTTGTTCAGCATCATCCCGACCTCGTTGACACCAGAGGTCGAAGCTCATTGGCTGGCCGGCGAGCGCAGCCCGCAGCGGCTTCTACTGGCGCTCGGAGCGCATGCCGTTCGGGTCGCCGAAGACGACATTCGCCTTGCCAATCTAAACACCCCGGAACTGCTTGCGGCCGCCGAGCTTGCGCTGGGAACTTCATCTAGGGGCGTTCCGTCCGATGTGTTAACCATACTTCAGAAGGAATAGCCTCATGCGCCAACGCTACTTCGCGACCCTGGTTCTTGCGCTGGGCTTCGGCATGCTCGCCGGCTGCGCCAACCCAAGCGTGATCACCCTGAACGACGGTCGGGAAATTCAAACTCTCGATCGGCCCGACTTCGATGATGAGTCCGGCTTCTACGAGTATGAACAGCTCGACGGAAAGCCTGGAAAAGTAAACAAGGACCAAGTGCGCACCGTACGTGAGTTATAAACCTCGGTCCCAGCGTCCCTCTAACGAGGCGGCGCAGGGACTCATGACTTTCGCCTTGGGCAGCCCTCTCGATCAAAAAAATCCTGCATAACGTCTTGTGCAGCAAAACTTTTTCTGTAGAATGCGCGCCATCTTCGGAGCGTAGCGCAGCTTGGTAGCGCGTCTCGTTCGGGACGAGAAGGTCGCTGGTTCGAATCCAGTCGCTCCGACCAGATCCCGCGTTCAGCATCAGCTGAACACATAAAAAAAACCGGCCTAAGGGCCGGTTTTTTTATGCTCGCCATTCACTCCCGTTGTGGTGCACCGAGAAAACTAACAACCTGATTGGCTTCGAACGGCCAATCGAGCTCGGCGCCTGTATCCACACGCCGCAACACCGGGATGCGCAGCCCGTAATAATCGACCCATTCCGGGTTGTCCGCGATATCCATCAGCTCGACCAGTAACCCGTGCTCGACAAGAGGCATAAGCACCTCTTCCGCCTGCTCGCACAGATGGCAGCCCAGCGTTCCGAAAAGTTGACATTCAGGCAGCATCTGTTGATCTCAAATCTGTCCGCAGCGCAAATTCTAGCAATTGATTCGCAGCCCGCCACGACTGCCCGTCCTGCCCAAACGGAGCAATCACTCAAAAACTGTGAAATCGCCCCCACTGATTAGGCGATCTTGAGCGAGCCGTTCGACTCAGCCCAAGTAAAACGCTAGGATGCGGCGACCCGAGGCAACGCAGATTGTCCGGCGACACCCCGTTAGTCTTTAACCGCCAGGCTCACGCAATGCGCGAAACCGATCGGCATTCGAATTGCCCATCAACTGATGGCACGAGTGCGGCGCTCTAGCACGTTGACTCGCGAGACTTGACGACTAAAGTCTAAAGGTTGAAAACCCTCTGTAATGTTTTATTGCATGGCGCCGTAAAGAGCGACTTCAGAGCATCATCCAACGAGGAGAAATAAGAAATGCTCAAGACCCCCATCGCCCGGGGCGTGGCCCTCGCCACTCTGGGAGCAACACTCGCTATCCCAACCATGGCCCAAGCCGCCTTCATCGAAGACACCAAGGCTGGCCTGGAACTGCGTAACTTCTACTACAACAGTGATAACCGCCAAGACGGCGCTGGCCAATCCAAGCAAGATGAATGGGCACAAGGCTTCTTGCTGCGCGTTGAGTCGGGTTATACCGAAGGCACAGTGGGCTTTGGTGTAGATGCATTGGGCCTGCTTGGCGTCAAACTGGATTCCAGTCCTGACCGCACCGGCACCGGCCTGCTGCCGGTTGGTGATTCTGGACGCGCTCCGGATGATTATTCCGAGCTGGGTCTGACCGCCAAGGCCAAAGTTTCCAAGAGCGTTCTGAAAGTCGGCACCTTGCAATTGAAGAACCCGGCGATTGGCACTAGCGACAGCCGTCTGCTGCCGGCCGTAATGCGCGGTGGCCAGCTGGTTTCCAACGAGATCGACGGTCTGACCCTGGACCTGGGTTATATCGACCAGATCAACAACCGCAACTCGACGAACTATGAAGACATGGTCGTCAATAATGCCGGTAAAAGCATTACTGGTACTGGCGGCGTAGAATCCGACGAGTTTGTCTATCTTGGCGGCACCTACAAGGTCACCAAGGATCTGAGCGCTTCGTACTACTACAGCAACCTGGAAGACTTCTACAAGCAGCACGCACTGAACCTTATTCATGTGCTGCCGATTGCTGACGGCCAGTCGCTGAAGACCGACCTGCGTTACCAGCGCTCGAAGGACGACGGCAACACCAACGTCGACAACAAGGCCTTCGGCGCCATGGTCACCTACTCGCTCAGTGGCCATAGCTTCGGTCTGGGTTACCAGAAGATGTCCGGTGATACCGGTTTCGCCTACGTTGGCGGCAACATCGACCCCTACCTCGTCAACTACGTGCAGATCGGCGACTTCGCGAAGACTGACGAGAAGTCCTGGCAAGCTCGCTACGACTTCAACTTTGCCGCCGTCGGCATCCCCGGCCTGACCTTCATGACCCGCTATCTCACCGGTGATGACTTCGGTGCTAATGGCGATGGCAAAGAGTGGGAGCGTGATACCGATATCGGCTACACCTTCCAGGAAGGTGCGCTGAAGAATCTGAACCTCAAGTGGCGTAACGCCACCTTCCGCTCCAACGGCACCGGTAGCGACATCGATCAGAACCGCCTGATCGTCAGCTACACCATCCCGCTGATGTAATAGCGGCTACTGCACTCGCTGCTGTAGACAGGAAAACCCGCTTCGGCGGGTTTTCTTTTTTGTCCCGTGCCGTTATGCCAAAACCAAACGATTAAACGCTGCCTACACCGCTCAACGAAGCGGGGAACCTTTGCCAAGACGCAGCGCTCGAAACTTGAGGCAACGGGGCCTTCCGCCCCTAGATTCAAGAGGAGCTGCGCATGTCTACCGAGTCCACTTTCGGCACCAGCGATAACACACCGATTCCTGAAGGTCCCGCTGGGAGCACCCGCCCCCTGATCGATACATCCGCCCATCGTCGCAACCTGCAGGCCGCCCAGAACGCGCTGATCGAGGAATTTCATACACTCATCGGTGATACCGAACGCCTCCTTAAACACACGCAGGAATCTGCAGGCGGACAGACCGAAGAGCTGCGCAACAAGATCAACGCAAACATCGCCAAGGCGCGTGAGATGCTCAAAGAGCGCGAGGGCTCCATACGCGAGCAGGGCCAGGCTGCGATCCAGTGCACCGAGGAATATGTTCACACCCATCCCTGGCAATCGATCGGCATCGCTGCAGGCGTCGGATTTCTGCTCGGTCTGATCACACGTCGCTGATGGGAGTGCCGCCAATGGATGCGAAGCCTGGCACCGAAGCTCCCAAGCCATCGCTCAAAAAGCTGGGCGGCGCGTTTGTCGGCCTGTTGCAAGGTCATCTGGAGCTGATCGGCATCGAGGTCCAGGAGGAGAAAGCTCGCACGTTCCGGCTGTTTCTTCTCGCGGGAATCAGTCTAATTTTCGGCCTTCTGATTCTTGTCGGGCTCTCCGCGGCGATCGTAATCGCCTTCTGGGAAACCCATCGAATGGCAGCGATTCTCACGCTGTGTGCGGCTTATGCACTGGCGATGATTATCTGCATCAGCCGCGCGGTTTCGCTCGCCAAGCAATGTGCAGCGCCGTTCCAGGCGACACTTGAAGAGCTGGAACGCAATCGGGAGCGTTTACTGCCATGAGCCAGCCACTGAGCACTTCTAACGATCTGAGCATGCGCAAGGATCTGGTACGCCTGCGCATGGAGATGCATCGCCAGCAGCTGCTTTATCATGCACAACCCCTGTCCCACCCTCTGCAGCAGGTGAGAAGCTTCATGACGTCTCGCCACTCCGATGCCGAAGCGTCATCTGGCAAGGGGCCGGTGGTGATTGCGGCCACGGTTGCACTCGCGTTATTCGGCCGCCGTCTCGGAAAGGTCGGAAAACTGGCTCGTATCGCACTGACCCTCTACCCCTTGATCAAGGGCCAGCAGAAACTGCGCCAGAAATTGCATTGAGCGGCTTTCGCCCGCTCGATGCAGAACTCCCGCAATCGCTACTCTGCAGCCTTACCCAGGGCCGGCCTGCGCTCCTGCGGCACCTTTCATGCGATAGTAGCGATCGGTCGATGGACGGTTATGGTAGTTTTGCACCAGCCCGCTGATGGCAATATGGAGATAGTCCTTGGACTGGCACACACTGCTTACCCGTGAACGACTCGGCAAGTCCGCCCATAGCAGCGACGAGCTGGGACGCAGCCCGTTTCACAAGGATCACGACCGCATCATTTTCTCTGGGGCGTTCCGCCGCCTCGGGCGCAAGACCCAGGTACACCCTGTTTCAAGCAACGACCATATCCATACACGCCTGACCCACTCGCTGGAGGTAAGCTGCGTGGGGCGGTCTCTCGGCATGCGTGTCGGCGAGGTGTTGCGCGATGAGCTGCCAGAATGGTGCAGCCCCGCCGATCTCGGGATGATCGTTCAATCCGCCTGCCTGGCCCACGACATAGGCAACCCACCGTTCGGTCACTCCGGTGAAGACGCCATTCGCTGTTGGTTCCAGCAGGCTGCCGGACGCGGCTGGCTCGACGAGATGACGGATTCGCAGCGAGCCGACTTCCTCAATTTCGAGGGCAACGCACAGGGTTTTCGCGTACTCACCCAGTTGGAATATCACCAGTTCGACGGTGGCACTCGCCTGACTTACGCCACCCTGGGCACTTACCTGAAGTACCCATGGACATCACGTCACGCCGAGGCGCTCGGCTACAAGAAGCACAAGTTCGGTTGCTATCAAAACGAGTTGTCGTTGCTGGAACAGATCGCGCAGAAGCTAGACCTGCCCAGGGTTGCCGATCAACGCTGGGCTCGCCATCCCCTTGTTTATCTAATGGAGGCAGCCGACGACATCTGTTATGGGCTGATCGACCTGGAAGACGGTCTGGAGATGGAGCTGCTCGACTATGCCGAGGTGGAAGCCCTGCTGCTTGGGCTGGTGGGCGATGACATCCCAGAAACCTATCGCCAGCTGGGACCAAGCGATTCGCGACGGCGCAAGTTGGCGATTCTGCGCGGCAAGGCAATCGAGCACCTGACCAACGCCGCCGCCACAGCGTTCGTCGAGCAGCAGCACAACCTTCTGCGAGGCGAGCTTCATGGTGATCTGGTCGAGCACATGCACGGCCCGGCCAAGGCCTGCGTCGTGCAGGCAAAAGCAATGGCCCGTCAGAAGATATTCCAGGACAAGCGCAAGACGTTGCACGAGATTGGCGCCTACACAACGCTGGAAATCCTCCTCAACGCCTTCTGCGGTGCAGCACTGGAACAGCACCGCGGAGGCAATCCCTCTTTCAAGAATCAGCGCATTCTCGATCTGCTTGGCCGCAGCGCACCCGCGCCCGACCTACCGCTGTATCAGTCATTCCTGCGCATGATCGATTTCATCGCCGGAATGACCGACAGTTTCGCCACCGAAATGGCCGGCGAAATGACCGGCCGCTCCAGCCCGGTCTGACGTCCATGAAACGCCTGCTGCGCCAGAGCATCCGTTGGCACCCCGGGCGCCCTGCCTGGGGCGCTGCGATGGTGGCCGGTTTCGGTTGCGCCTTACCGCTGCTACTAGGCTTGTTCAGCGGCCACCCCGGATTCCTCTGGGCGACAGTCGGGGCGTTCCAGGCAGCCAAGGCGAATCCCCTGCACCGCTTCGGCATGCTGCGCATGCTCCTGCTCATTGCGCTGGGGGCAGGTAGCGCAGGCCTGGGCTACTGGTCCGCCACCCACCCGCTGATAAGCCTTGGACTGTTCGCCTTCTACGGGCTGCTCCTGGCCTGGCTTCAGCGCTTCGGCAGCGAGGCGGGCAAGCTGGGAATAGGCCTGGCGATCTGTCTGTGCCTTGGCCAGGGACAGCATGGCATTGCCGACTTCAACAACCCCTACGCAATTGCCTTTCTGTTCGCGCTTGGAGGGCTCTGGGTGACACTGCTGGCATTCGGCTTGCGCGGCATGCATGGTCTGCGCATGTGGCCGTACATGCCGCGACTGCTGAGCATTCTGCGCGTGCTGCGCCGGCACGCTCGGCGGACGCCGATCCGGCAGTGGCGAGTGCACGCACTGACCTACATGCTGGCCGGCGCGCTGGGCGGTGTGATTGTGAATATGGCGCAGCTGCCGAGAGGCTACTGGCTGACGCTGGCGGTGTTCACCACATTGCAGATGGACCTGGAACGCAGCCTGGTCCGTGCCCTGCAGGCCAGCCTCGGAATCCTGGCCGCCGCCGCCATCCTCATCTACATCGGTCATGGCTTGGCCGACCCACCGCTGATGGTGATGATCCTGCTGCCGCTGGTGGTACTCGGCAGGGCCTTCCAGGCGAATCACTACGGGCTGTTCGTGCTGCAGACCACCCTGCTCTTCCTGCTGCTTGCGGAAACTCTAGCGCAGGACTGGAATCTGCCGCAGATACGCCTCGTCAATGCCAGCATCGGCGTAGGCGTAGCATTGTTCATCGCAGCGCTGATGCACCTGCTGCATCTGCTGCTGGCCAGGCGCTCACGAAGGAAAGCCCAGCTGGCAGCAGCGCAACGAACCGACGAGCAGACTACTTCTCGGTCCTGATCGGGTTTTCCGGATACCACACATCCATCAGCGGGCTGACGCTGTACTCGGCAAGCTCGCCGCGGCCCTTCAGCCAGGCATCCACCTTGGCGCGCTGCTCCTCGGTAACCGAGCCACGGCGCGCCAGGCAGACGAACCCGTAGTCTTCACCGCCGATATAGCCAAGGTCGTTGGCTTCCATCGCCTCGCTGATGAACGCTTCCAGGAAGTCATCCACGGCCTTGCTTTCGATACCGTCGCGATAGGTGAGATTGATCTCGAAGCCCAGCTCCTGGAACTCATCGACACAGAGTTTCTTGCGCAGGCGACGCGAACGATTGGTAGCCATTGGATCGATCCTTTTTTCTACGTGATGACGGCGCGCACTCTAACAGCAACCCGATGCCAAGGCGATGACCGAGAACCGGCTTCGCAACGGCTCGCCATCTTGTTTTGCAGTAATCCGTGTGACGCAGCTACGCTTATCGGATAGAGGCACAGCGCCTCTACGGGCCGGGCATAATGGCCCGCAATCGTTCCCTTGGTGCAGTGGGAAATCGCATGCCGAATCGAATCACCAGCAGCCCCCTGTGTGCGCTCAGAGGCGCTCGCAAATGAACAGAATCCTTCGTGGTATCTCCTTGGCCGTTCTGGCCTTGCCCATTGCGCTACCGATTCATGCGGCCGGCGTGAACCAGACGCTGCCTGCTCGTGTAGAGCAGGCATTGAAGGCCAACAAGATCAACAGCGATGCGCTGTCGGTGGTCATGCTGCCGCTCACCGGCGACGCCGCGCCGACGTACGTCAATGCGGACGTCTCGGTCAATCCGGCTTCGACTATGAAGCTGGTCACGACCTATGCTGCGCTCGAACTGCTCGGCCCCAATCACCAATGGAAAACCGAGTTCTATTCCGATGGTCCGCTAGTGGACGGCGTGCTTAATGGCAATCTTTATCTGAAAGGTGGCGGCGACCCAAAGCTGAACATGGAGAAGCTCTGGCTGCTGCTGCGCGATCTGCGCGCCAACGGCGTAAGCAAGGTCACCGGCGATCTGGTGCTGGATCGCAGCCACTTCGTCCAACCCGACCTGCCGGTATTCGACGATGACGGCGGTGACCAGAACAAGCCGTTCCTGGTCGGGCCGGATTCATTGCTGGTCAACCTCAAGGCGCTGCGCTTCATCGTCCGCAACGATGGCGGCAAGGTGAACGTGGCGGTCGAGCCGCCCATCGCCAGCGTACGCGTCGACAACCGCGTTAAGGCGCTGCCGGCGGCCAAGTGTCCAGGCTGGCCGGACGTGCTGTACAACCCGGTCACCAACGGCGACGGCGTTACCGTGGTGGTCACTGGCAAGCTCGCCGCTGGCTGCAGCGCGCAGACCTATCTTTCCCTGTTGGATCACGAACGCTATGCCGCCGGCGCGGTACGCGCCATCTGGGGCGAACTGGGCGGCAGCATCCTCGGCACTGACCGTGTCGCCCAGGTACCAAGCAGCGCCCGCCTGCTGGCCAGAGCCTACTCGCCGGACCTCACCGAGATCATTCGTGACGTCAACAAGTACAGCAACAACACCATGGCCAAACAGCTGTTCCTGAGCCTTGGTGCTGCATTCCGCAACGAAGCGGATGCCGATGATGCGAAGGCGGCCCAGCGAGTTATCCGCCAGTGGCTGGCAAAGAAGGGACTGATCTCCCCACATCTGGTGATCGAGAACGGCTCCGGCCTTTCCCGTGCCGAGCGGGTCAGCGCGCGCGAGCTGGCGAGCCTGCTGCAGGCTGCCTGGCGCAGCCCCTACTCGGCCGAGTTCATCTCGTCGATGCCCCTGGCAGCAGTCGACGGCACCATGCGCAAGCGCCTGCGCAACACACCGGTCGCCGGCAAGGCACATGTGAAGACGGGCACACTGAACACGGTGCGCGCGATCGCGGGCTACAGCCGAGACGGCGACGGCAATGTCTGGGCTGTAGTGGCGATCCTCAACCACCCGCGCCCATGGGGTGCCTCATCGATCCTCGATCAGGTGCTGGTCAGCCTGTACAACCAGCGCGGCGAAAGCACCGCTCAGCGCTGATCGCTCCAGGCAGACCTGATCATCACCTTGCCTGGAGTTTCCAGGCGCGGTGGATGCGCGGATTACGGCGGAAGTCTTCATCCAGCGTTGAAGCGGTGATTTCCTCTACCGCGTAACGATCCATCAGGCTCGCGTCCAGCACGAACTTGCGAAAGTTGTTGGAGAAGTACAGCGTCCCGCCGGTAGCAAGGCGCGCCATGGCCAGGTCGAGCAAGGCGACGTGGTCACGCTGCACGTCGAACACACCTTCCATGCGTTTGGAGTTCGAGAAGGTCGGCGGGTCGATGAAGATCAGGTCATATTCGCCGCGATCCGCTTCCAGCCAGGCCATCACGTCTCCCTGCTCCAGCCGCTGGCGGTCCGAGAAGCCGTTGAGCGAAAGATTGCGCCGCGCCCAATCCAGGTAGGTCTTGGACAAATCGACACTGGTGGTACTGCGCGCTCCGCCCTTGGCCGCGTGCACGGTCGCCGTCGCGGTGTAGCAGAACAGGTTGAGAAACCGCTTGCAGGCCGCTTCGCGCTGGATGCGCAGGCGCAGCGGGCGATGATCGAGGAACAGGCCGGTATCCAGGTAGTCGGTCAGGTTGACCAGCAGCTTGACGCCACCCTCGCTGACCTCGAGAAATTGTCCCTGAGCGGCCTGGCGCTCGTACTGACGCGTGCCGGTCTGCCGCTCACGACGTTTGACCACAACCTTCTCACGCGCAATGCCCAGCGCTGACGGAATGGCCGCCAGAGCATCGAGCAGGCGAGCCTGGGCCTTGTCCGGATCGATGGAGCGCGGCGGTGCATATTCCTGCACATGCACCCAATCGCGGTACAGGTCGACCGCGAGAGCGTATTCCGGCATATCGGCATCGTACAGCCGATAACATTCGATGCCCTCGCGACGCGCCCATTTGCCGAGCTGACGCAGGTTCTTCTGCAAGCGGTTGGCAAACATCTGCCCGCCTTCGCTCAGTCGTGCCTGCTCCACCGGGGCCTGCTGAGGCTGTGACTCGGTGGAGGCAGCGCGTTGACCGGTAACGAACTGGTCCAGCTCAACCTTGATCAGCAGCAGCTTGCACGGCAGCGCGCCGTTCCAGAAAGCGTACTGCTTGTGGCTGCGGATGCCCATGCGCTTGCCAAGGTCCGGGGCGGCAGTGAACACCGCGGCCTCCCAGCCGAGGCAAGCCTGGCGCAGGCGCTCGCCGAGGTTCTGATAGAGATAAAGAAGGCTCGCCTCGTCACCCAGACGCTCGCCGTAGGGCGGGTTGCAGATGACAAGCCCCTTCTGGTTCTGGTCCGGGCGCGGCTCGAAAGTCCCGACGTCGCCCTGGTAGATGCGGATCCAGTTCGACAGCCCGGCGCGCTCGATATTGTTGCGCCCAGGCTGGATCAGGCGTGGATCGGCTTCGTAGCCACGAATCCACAGCGGCGTTCTGGCCAGACCGGATTGCGCACGCGAGCGCGCCTCATCATGCAAGCGGTTCCATAGCGCCGGCACATGACCAAGCCAGGCGCTGAATCCCCAGCGCTCGCGCTTGAGGTTCGGCGCGATATCGGCCGCCATCATCGCGCCCTCTACGAGAAAGGTACCCACGCCGCACATGGGATCGGTCAGCGCACCACCCGCAGCGGCGATACGCGGCCAGCCGGCACGGATGAGGATCGCCGCTGCCAGGTTTTCCTTCAGCGGGGCCGCGCCCTGCTGCAACCTGTAGCCACGCTGATGCAGGCTGTGCCCTGACAGATCCAGCGACAGGACCGCCTGTCCCTTGTCGAGCCGCAGGTGTACCCGCAGATCCGGATCGAGCTTATCGATCCTTGGGCGCTCGCCCGAGGCAGTACGCAGCCGATCGACGATCGCGTCCTTGACCTTAAGCGCACCGAAATGCGTGTTGTCGATGCCCGAGCCACGCCCGCTGAACTCCACTGCGAGGCTGCCGGACGGCAACATGTGCTCCGCCCAATCGACTACATGCACCCCCTGGTAGAGCGTTTCGGCATCCGTCGTCGAAAAGCGGCTCAGTACCAGCAGCACACGGTTTGCCAGACGCGACCACAGGCACAGGCGGTACGCCACGTCAAGCGCTCCGTAGCCGCGGACCGCTGCCGTCTGCTCGCGGGGTTCTTCCAGGCCGAGCTGGGTGGCTTCCTCAAGTAGCAGGCCTTCGAGCCCCTTGGGGCAGGTCAGTATCAGTTCATGGCGATCGGTCATGGCGGTTCCAGAAAGAGTGCTTCGGACCGCCACGACCCTTTCGTCGGAACAAGCCCAGCAGGAATGAATTACAGATGATTCGAAAAATTGCCGGTGCGCATTGCGACCGCGCTCAGTGCCGCAGGTTACGCACAACGGTCGGCCGGCTTATGGGTAGATCCACAGATTCGTTACCTACTTATGACAAAACGATCGTTCCAGCGTACCAAGCATTGGGTTAGAACTCGTCCTAGGCCGGCATCGCAACGATGCCGGCGAGGTGCGCCACGCCGGCAGCGCGCTTCAATTGGCAGTCTATCTGCCCGGTCTCGCCATGAGGCCACAGGAACACCAGTCAACCACTGAGGGCAATACCCAATGAGAAGACTCAAGCGTGATCCGATGGAACGAGCATTTCTGCGCGGTTATCAACATGGCATACATGGCAAATCTCGCGACCTCTGTCCTTTCTCCCATCCCCAAGTTCGCCAAGCCTGGATCAACGGCTGGCGGGAGGGTCGCGGCGACAACTGGGATGGTCTGACCGGCACGGCCGGTCTGCATAGACTCAACGAACTTCACGCGGTCGGCTGATTCACCGATCCACCCGACTTGATACGGCACGCCCTACCCGGGCGGCGGGCTAGAAGCCCAGGGGCTCCGACAGGAGCCCCTTCCCGGCAAATCAACGCGCCTGCGAGCGCAGGGCCGCAATGGCATCCACCGCCTCGCCGATCAGCGCCGGCCCCTTGTAGATGAACCCCGAGTAGAGCTGGACCAGACTGGCACCCGCCTCGATCTTCTCCGCCGCATGCCTGCCCTCGGTGATGCCGCCCACGGCGATGATCGGCAAGCGCCCGCCGAGCGTCTGCGCCAGCACCCGGACGGTATGCGTGCTCTTGTCACGCACCGGCGCACCGGACAGCCCACCGGCCTCGTCCGCATGAGCCAAACCGGCAACCCCCTCCCGCCCCAGCGTTGTGTTGGTTGCGATGATCGCATCCATACCGGCCTGGAACACCGCCTCACCTACCAGCGCGATTTCCTCGTCGGTCATGTCAGGGGCGATCTTGATCGCCAGCGGTACGCGCTTGCCATGCATGAGCTCAAGGTCTTCGCGGCGCAGACGCAGCGCTTCGAGCAGCTGCTTGAGCGAATCACCGAACTGCAGGCTGCGAAGGCCCGGTGTATTGGGCGAGCTGACATTGACCGTGACGTAGCTGGCGTGGTGATAGACCTTCTCCAGGCACAGCAGGTAATCGTCCTCGGCACGCTCGACAGGGGTATCGAAATTCTTGCCGATGTTGATTCCCAGAACGCCCTTGAACCTGGCTGCCTCGACGCGTGCCAGCAAGGCATCGACCCCGTGGTTGTTGAATCCCATACGGTTGATGATCGCTTCGGCTTCCGGCAAGCGGAAAATCCGCGGTTTCGGGTTGCCAGGCTGCGGGCGCGGCGTCACGGTCCCGACTTCGATGAAACCGAACCCCAGCTGCGACAAACCACGAATCGCTTCGCCGTTCTTGTCCAGTCCGGCCGCCAGCCCCACGGGATTCGGAAAATCCAGCCCCATGACTCGTACCGGCAGATTGGCCGGCGCTTTACTCAGCATTGCGTTGAGCCCCAGACGCCCACCAGCGCCGATCAGCTCGAGAGAAAGCTCATGGGACGTTTCCGGGGATAACTTGAACAACAGCCGGCGGGCCAGGTTATACATACGCAGCCTAAGGTCTCGGGAAATGTGGTGGCGGAGTATAGCAGCACGAGGACCGTCCAGCCGCTGCCGATAGCATCCGAATGCGCCGCAGCAAACCGAAACCTGCGAGCTATTTCAGACGCCTCAGGCCAAGCAGCTGCCCTTGTTCGGCGAACTCCAGCTCGAATGAACCAAATACGCCTTCATGGGTCAGAAACGGGCGCAGGTGATGCGCAGGCAAGCTGACTCGCGTGCCGTCGCGGCTTCGAATCAGGACTCGATTCGCATGGCCCTGATACACCGCCTTCATTCGCTCGGCGGACAGCGCGATATCCAGCACCAGGTTCGGCATGGAGGCTCCTTGATATTCAATTCAGCGATAGTGCCACAACGCCCTTCACTCGTCGGTCAGGTCCGTATGCAGCGGCACCGCCGCGGATCGAGCAAAGCCCGTGCGCAAATCGCACAGGTCTGCCACACTTCGGCCGTAGCCCTGAGAGCTCAAGCATCATGATGAGCCTGCCCGAGCCAATGCCTTCACTGACAACTCAAATTGCACGACTTGCGCAACGCCTCGGGCTGCGCTCCAAGGCTGCGCATTCGGTACTGCAGCGCGCCAGCAACCTGCAGTTGCCGTTCAGCCGCCTCCCGGAGCCCGAGCCCAGCATTTTCTGGACTGACGGCCCTTGCCTGCAACGTCTGCTGGAACTGCCGCGCGGCGCGCTCTCCGGTCCGGTGCAGGAAGACAAAGCCCGCGCCCATGCGGCACTGACCCGTCTGATCAGCAAGGACTGTACCCGGCTGCAGCTCGATCTCCGTCAGATCGATGGCTTTGGCGGCCCGCAGAGCGGCGGTGCCAGTTACGCGACATTCGAAGCCTTCGCCGCTACACCTGCCTGCCGGCAGATTCGAATCATCAGCTACAAGGACTTCGTTCGCACCCTGGGGGCGGCACTGCCCGGTTTCGACACCGGTGCCCCAATCGAAGTGCGCCAGGCCAGCTGGCTGGGCGAACGGCTGTACTGGGCTGGCGAGCACCACCTGGAAGCCTTCGCCTGCGCCGTGGCCTATGCGCGCCTGCGCGGCCTGGAAGTGATGTTGCCGGCGGACGCCACCGACTATCGCCTGGACCGCTCAGGCGTTCACGCGCTGGATGCGGACTACCACGCCGTGACCATGCCCGCCCAGGCCTGGAGCGATCGCGAGTTCATGGCCCTGCTTCTCGACAGCCAGGTGCCCTATGCGCGTCTGACCCTGCTACGCGATACCAGCAATTCGGAACTGCTTCTGCTGGAAAAGCGTGACCCCACGGCCAACGCCATCGGTGAAGGGCTCAAGCTGGCCGGAGCGCCGGACCTGATTCGCTACCTGCGAGACCTGCCGCAAATCACCCGCTTCAAGGTCGGTTTGCCCGCCCAGAACTGAACGCCGCGTAGCACCGGCGCCCCTCATACCGAACCAATCGCGAATACGGCGCAGCGTCCCGGTCGGCTGGTGCGCCGTACACGCTCAAGCCTGGCTGGCCGCCTGTGGGCTGACGCCCGCAGAGCGGCCTGCAGGCCTTCAACCATGCGCAACCGACTGGGCTAGCCCCTGCAACTCACGGCTGGCCACCGCGTATATCGCATAGTCATTGCCGCTGGCGCCTCGTAGCTCAGCCAACATCGAACGCCAGCGTTCCAGTTGCACCGGCCTTTGTGCCAGCCACGCATCGACCCGTTCACTGATCGGTTCCGGACCATTCTCCATCTGCAGCACGGACACCGTGATACTGCGCTGCTGCGAGTCGAGGTCGTCGCGGAAGCCTTCGCGGGCCAGCGCTTGCCAGTTATTGGCCACCGGCATATTGGTCAACTGGTGCAGGTACCACGGCAGCTCCAGCGCTCCGCCGACGGCGAAGTAGGCAGCGGCAACCTGCGCCGGCACCTGTCCTGTTTCGTCGGCCGCCTCGAGGATCGGCAGCAAGGTGTACAGATGACTGGTGCCGGCGACCATCCGCGCCAGCAGCTCGGGCACGCCCGCTTCGGTGTAGCGCCGATAACGCTCCTGCCAATGGTCGCGGGTCGAGCCTTGCAGCAGCTCGTCCAGCTTCAGCCCGAGGGCAGCAACCCGAGGACCGAAGTGCGCGACATCCCGCGCGGCATCGAGTTCGCTGCGACGGTTGCGCAGGAACCAGCGCGTCGCACGTCGGCCAAGCCGCATCAACTCGTCCATCAGCTTCAGCTGCAGGTCCGCGGGCACCTTGTAATCCAGCGCCTCGATCTGCCGAAACCAGTGCGGCAGATGGAAGATGTCACGCACGATGACATAGGCGCCTGCGACGTTCGCCGCACTCATACCGGTCGCCTCGTTCAACCGCTGGACGAAGGTGATGCCCATGTTGTTGACCAGATCGTTGGCGATCTGCGTCGCGACGATTTCGCGCTTGAGGCGGTGCTGCAGCATCGCGGCGCGAAAACGTTCAGCCAACTGCTGTGGAAAGGCAGTGTCCATTTCCCGCGCAAGGTAATCGTCGTCGGGCACCCGTGAATCCAGCAACGCTTTCTTGAGTTCGATCTTGCTGTAGGAGATAAGCACGGACAGCTCTGGCCGGGTCAGCCCCTTGCCGAGGTTTGCACGCTCAGCCAGCGCGTCATCGGACGGCAGGAACTCCAGCGATCGATCGAGCTGGCCCGTCGTTTCCAGCGCGCTGATCAGCCGGACATACTCACCGGCTCGTTCACGCGAACGATGCTGTGCCTGGGATAACGCCTGGGTCTGCTTGTAATTGTTCTGCAGCACCAATTCGGCCACCGCGTCGGTCATCTCGAACAGCAGCTGGTTGCGTTGCTTGGCCGTCATGTCGCCGGCGCTGACCACCTCGTTCAACAGAATCTTGATATTGACCTCATGGTCGGAGCAGTCGACCCCGCCAGCGTTGTCGATGAAGTCGGTATTGCTCGCGCCACCATGTAGCGCGTACTCGACCCGCCCCAACTGCGTCATACCGAGGTTGCCGCCCTCGCCCACCACCTTGGCCTGCAACTCGTTGCCATTGACCCGCACCGAATCGTTGGCCTTGTCCCCTACCTCGGCGTGGCTCTCGCTGCTGCTTTTCACATAGGTTCCGATTCCGCCGTTCCAGAGCAGGTCGACCGGTGCCTTGAGCAGCGCGTTGATCAGTTCGGCCGGGGTCAGCTGATCCGCCTCGATGGCGAAGCGCTCCTTCATCTGCGCAGTGATCGTCACCCGCTTCGCCGAGCGGGGGAACACGCCACCGCCTTCGGATATCAGCGAGGCGTCGTAGTCGGTCCAGGCCGAGCGCGGCAGCGCGAACAGGCGCTTGCGCTCGGCAAAGCTGCGCGCAGGGTCGGGGTTCGGATCGATGAAGACATGCAGGTGGTTGAAGGCCGCCACCAGCTGCAGGGTTTCGGACATCAGCAGGCCGTTGCCGAACACGTCACCGGCCATGTCGCCGATGCCAATCACGCTGATGACGTCGGTCTGCACGTTGATGCCGCGTTCACGGAAATGGCGCTGCACCGACACCCAGGCGCCGCGCGCGGTGATGCCCATCTTCTTGTGGTCGTAGCCGGCCGAGCCGCCCGAGGCGAAGGCATCGCCGAGCCAGAAGTCGTACTCGGCGGCAATGCCGTTGGCAATGTCGGAAAAACTCGCCGTGCCTTTGTCGGCCGCCACCACTAGATAGGGATCATCGCCGTCGTAGCGCAGCACGTTGGCCGGCGGTACCACCTGGCCTTCGCGCAGGTTGTCGGTGATATCCAGCAGACCGCTGATGAAGATGCGATAGCAGGCGATGGCTTCGGCCTGGATATCGTCGCGTGTCCCGCTACTTGGCAGGCGGCGCGGGACGAAGCCACCCTTGGCGCCACCAGGCACGATCACGGCGTTCTTCACCTGCTGCGCCTTGACCAGGCCAAGCACCTCGGTGCGGTAGTCCTCTTCGCGATCCGACCAGCGCAACCCGCCACGGGCGACTTTGCCGCCGCGCAGATGCACGCCCTCGACGCGCGGCGAGTAGACGAAGATCTCGTACATCGGCGCTGGCCGTGGCATCTCCGGGATGGCCCGCGGATCGAGCTTGAAGCTGAAATACGGCTTGGGTTTGCCGTTGGCGTCCGGCTGGTAGAAGTTGGTGCGCAAAGTGGCCTGGATCAGCGCCAGGTAGCGCCGCAGGATGCGGTCCTCGTTGAGCACCGCGACCTCATCGAGGGCGCTGAGGATCGCCTGCTCGAGGCGTTGCTGTTTGTCCGCCAGGTCGTCGTCGCCGAGCTTGCGCGCCAGATAGAAGCGCATCTTGAACAGCCGCACCAACTCGCGGGCGATGTCGGTGTGATTGAGCAACGCGCTGGCGATGTAACCCAGATCGAAGCCCATGCGAATCTGTTTGAGGTAGCGCGCGTACGCGCGCAGCAGCGCGACCTCGCGCCAGGTCAGCCCAGCGGTCAACACCAGCCGGTTGAACGCGTCGTTCTCGGCCAGACCACCATAGATGTGTATGAAGGCATCCTGCAGGGTTTCGTTGATCTCAAGCAGATCGATTTCCAGCCCATCGGCGTAGGTAAAGGCGAAATCGTGGATCCAGTAGTCACGGCCGTTCCTGTCGCGCAGGCGAAACGGAAATTCGCCGAGCACCCGCAGACCGAGGTTCTCCATGATCGGCAGGATGTCCGACAGCGGCAGCGGCGTATCCATGTGGTAGAGCTTGCAATGCAGACGGTTCTCGCCCGCCGTGATCGGCTGGTAGAAGCTCATCACCAGCGGGCGATCATCATTCAGGTCGAGCAGATGCTGCATGTCGACCGTGGCCGATTGAGCCGAGAAGCGCTCGCGGTAGCCCGCCGGAAAGCCCTTGGGAAACTCGCTAAGCAGATGCGTACCCTTCGCTTCACCAAAGCGTTCGACGACCAGCCCCTGATAGTCATCCTGCCAGGTGCGGCAGGCCTGCAGCACCTCCTGTTCGAGGCGCGCCGGGTCGACCTGCACCGGCTTGTTCGGATCGAGGCGCAGGATGAACTGCACACGCGTCAGCACCGACTCGGAGAAATAGGTGGAGAATTCGCAATCGCTGGCCTCGAGTCGCTCCTGCAGGACCTGCTGAATCTTCAATCGCGTCTCGGTCGAATAACTGTCGCGCGGCACATAGACCAGGCAGTAGCAGAAGCGCCGGTACGGGTCGAAGCGCAGGAACAGACGCAAGCGGTTGCGCTCCTGGATCTGCACGATAGCGATGGCGTTTTCGAACAACTCGTCGATGGGCGCCTGAAACAGTTCGTCTCGCGGCAGCACTTCAAGCACCTGCACCAGCTCCTTCGCCAGGTGCGCCGAGCTGCCGAAGTTGGCACGCTGCACGACGGTTTCCACCTTGCGGCGGATGAACGGGATGCGACGTACGCTCTGGGTGTATACCGACGAGGTGAACAGCCCGAGAAAACGGCATTCGCGCACGACGCGGCCCTGCTCGTCGAACTCGCGCAACGAGACGAAATCCGGGTAGGCCGGCCGATGCACGCGGCTGGGCATCGCTGCCTTGGCGAACGAGAGAAGAAGCGGCTCGCGCAGGTAGCTGACCGACTGGCTGGTAAGCGACTGTTCCTCGTCCGACAGCCCGGTGCGCATGCTGCGCGATAGACCCAGCAGCGAGCCTTCGTCATAGGCGATGCGTCCGCCGTCGCCCTGCTCCACTACGGAAAATTCCTCGTAGCCGAGGAAGGTGAAATGGTCATCGGCCAGCCAGCGCATGAAATCACGGATCTCATCCAGCTCGTCGGCATCGATGCGCAGGTTGACCTGATCCAGCCGCGCCTGCAGGTCGCCGACCTTGCCTTTCATGGCAGCGAAATCACCGACCACCTGGCGCACATCGGCCAACACGCCAAGCAGCGACTGCTCCAGCTCACGCAACGCGGCTGCACTGGCGCAGCGGTCGATCTCGACGAAAATCAGCGACTCGGCGTGGCTGTCCGGCGCCCGCTGATCCTTGGGCAGCAATTCCAGCAGGGCACCATCGGCGGAACGTCTTACCTGCAGCACGCTGGTCTGCAGCGTATGAATGCTGTAACCGCGGCGGGTGAGCTCCATGCGCACCGAGTCGACCAGGAATGGCATGTCCGGATGCAGTACCTCGACCACGCTATGGGTCGACTGCCAGCCATGTTTCTCGTAGTCCGGGTTGAACACCTGCACTTCCGGCATGGCTGGATCGAAGCGCTCCAGGAGGCGCCAGCTGGCCAGCGTCGAACCGACCAGGTCGCCCATGCGCCGCTCGGTGAGCTCGGTCAGCGCGACGATACCGAAGAACTGCTCGGCGAAGACGCTCAGCTGCGGCAGGATTTGGGGGTCTACGTGTTGTGCCAGTGCGGTCTGCAGTTGCTGCTGAAAGTCGGCCTTGCTGGCCGCTGAAAAGAACGCCATGTACGGCTCCGATTGGCTTGCTGGGGAAGACGTGTCGCTAGTGACTGACGCCACAGGTCGAAGGTTCAAGGTTAGTCTAGTCGAGGCGTAATGCAGTAAAGTGGCACGCCCCTGCCGCCTCCTGCGACAGACTGTTGCAGCCGGTGGCCCTGCCAGCCGGGCCGACCGAAACTGCCCCACCTGGAAGAATCGAGACGATGGATCACCGTGAATCGATAATCGCGTTGCGACAGTTCCTTTCCACCCAGATCCTGGGCCAGGAGCGCTTGATCGAACGACTGTTGATCGCCCTGCTCGCCGACGGCCACATGCTCGTCGAAGGCGCGCCGGGGCTGGCCAAGACGCGCGCGATCAAGGAACTCGCCGAAGGCCTGGAGGCCGAGTTCCACCGTATCCAGTTCACCCCCGACCTGCTGCCCGCCGACATTACCGGCACAGAGATCTATCGCCCGGAGACCGGCAGCTTCGTCTTCCAGCAAGGACCGATCTTCCACAATCTGGTGCTGGCGGACGAGATCAACCGCGCACCGGCCAAAGTGCAGTCGGCGCTGCTCGAAGCGATGGCCGAGCGCCAGGTCAGCGTCGGTCGCAGCACCTACGACCTGCCGCCCCTCTTCCTGGTCATGGCCACGCAGAATCCCATCGAGCAGGAAGGCACCTACCCGCTGCCCGAGGCGCAGCTGGATCGTTTCCTGCTGCACGTGAAGATCGGCTTTCCTGATGCCTCGGTGGAACGCCGCATCCTGCAGCAGGCCCGAGGCGAGGCTATCAATGGCGAGGCGGTACCCGAGCACAGGGTCAGCCAGCAGGCGATCTTCGCCGCACGCAAGGAAATTCTCGGCCTGTACATGGCCGACGCGGTGGAGGAATACCTGGTGCAGCTGGTCATGGCCACCCGCACGCCCGGCAAGTTCGATACCGAGCTGGCGGAATGGATCGCGTACGGCTCCAGCCCCCGCGGCTCGATCGCCCTGGATCGCTGCGCACGCGCCCACGCCTGGCTGGCCGGGCGCGACTTCGTCAGCCCCGAGGACATCCAGGCGATGCTCTTCGACGTGCTGCGCCATCGCATCATTCTCTCCTTCGAAGCAGAAGCCGCCGGCATCGACCAGGACCGCGTCATCCAACGCATTCTCGACGTGGTGGCGGTGGCCTGATGCAACCGCAGGCTTCCGAGGGCGGACGGCCGAGCGAGCCGGACCACGGCATACGCGTGACCCTGGCCGAACTCATCGACATCCGTCATCGCGTGCGCGAAGTGCCGTTGTTCTCGACGCCCAACCGGCGCAGCCCGCTGGTGGGCCTGCACCACTCCAAGCTGCGCGGCCGCGGCGTGGATTTCGATCAGGTGCGCATCTATCAGGCCGGAGACGATGTGCGCACCATCGACTGGCGCGTCACCGCGCGCACCCAGGAGCCCCACACCAAACTCTTTCATGAGGAGCGCGAACGGCCGATCTACATCGTCGTCGAGCAGAGCCCGCGCCTGTTCTTCGGCAGCGGCCGACTGTTCAAGTCGGTATTGGCGGCACAGGCTGCCAGCCTGATTGGCTGGGCCGCACTTAGCCACAACGACCGGGTCGGCGGGCTGGTGTTCGGAGCCGAGCAACAGGAGATCAAGCCACGGCGCAGCAAGCAGAGTCTGTTGCAGCTGCTCGACCGTCTGACCCGCGCCAATCGCCAGTTGCAACCGGACAGCGCGCTCGATCCCGAGGCGTTCAGCCTGGCGCTGCGGCGTGTACGTGAAGTGCTGCGGCCCGGTAGCCTGTCGGTGGTTCTCTGTGATGAACGGACCCTGACCGACGCTGCCGAGCAGCAGCTCGGCCTGCTGGCGCGGCATGTCGATCTGTTGCTGCTACCGATACACGACCCGCTCGACCACGCGTTACCGGCGGCCGGGCTGCTGCGTTTCAGCCAGGGCAATGCGGGCCTGGAACTGGACACCCACGACGCTGGGCTGCGTCAGCGCTATCGTGAGCTCGGCGAGGCCCGCGCCATGCGTTGGCGACGTCTGGCCGATCGCTTGCGGGTACCGTTGATGCCACTCGATACCCAGCGCGACCTGGTCGAACAGCTGCGCGAGCATCTGAGCGTCCAGCGACCGGGCAACCAACCATGAATCCCCTCGATCAACTCGAGCCGCTGATCACCCCGGAACCGATCGCCTGGTGGCCACCGGCACCGGGCTGGTGGCTGCTGGGGCTGTTGCTGCTGGCCAGCCTTGGCTTGTTCTGGCGGCTTCGCCATCGACTGACCAGGCGCAAACCCCGCGTACGGCCCGAACCGGAGCTGGATCCCCAGCGCCAGGAGGCGCTGGTCGAGTTGGCGCGCCTGCACAAACCCTACGGCGGACAGCCGGCCAGCCAGTGGCTGCAACAGCTCAACGCGCTGCTCAAGCGACTCTGCCGGATCCGCTATCCGGCCAACCACCCGCATACCCTCAGCGGGCGCGCCTGGCTGGCATTCCTCGACAACCGCTGCCCCGCCGCCGGTCTGACGCGCTGGATGGTCCTGGTCGAGGGCGCCTATCGCGCCGAGTGCCGCCTGGACGACAAGGCCATCGACGGGCTCGAACAGGCCGTGGAAATCTGGATTCGCAAGCATGTTTGAACTGGCCTGGCCGTGGATATTCCTGCTGACCCCGCTGCCCTGGCTGTTGCGGGCGCTGCTGCCGGCGGCCGACAGTGGTGAGGCCGCATTGAAGGTCAGCTTTCTCGATGAGCTGCAGCACCTTTCCGGACGCCGCGCCCGGGTATCCTTGCCCTCGTGGCGGCAGCAGCTGCCCTACCTGACCATCTGGCTGCTGTTGCTGTTTGCGGCAGCGCGCCCGCAGTGGCTGGGCGAGCCACTACCCCTGCCGACCAGCGGCCGCGACTTGCTGCTGGCGGTGGATGTGTCCGGCTCTATGGACTACCCGGACATGCAATGGCAGGGCGAGGAGCTGACGCGCCTCGAGCTGGTCAAGGTGCTGCTCGGTGATTTCATCGAGCAGCGCCACGGCGACCGCGTCGGTCTGATCCTGTTCGGCAGCAAGGCCTATCTGCAGTCGCCACTGACCTTCGATCGGCGGACCGTACGCGTCTGGCTGGACGAAGCGAGCGTGGGCATCGCCGGCAGCAATACCGCCATTGGCGATGCCATTGGTCTCGCGCTCAAGCGTCTGCGCGAACGCCCGGCGAACAGCCGAGTGCTGGTGCTCGTCACCGACGGCGCCAACAATGGCGGTGAGATCGAACCCTTGCTGGCGGCGACGCTCGCCGCGGAAGAAAACGTGCGCATTCACACCATCGGCATTGGCGCGGTACCAGAGGAAGGGGGCGTGCTCAGCCGCTTCGGCTTCAACCCAGGATTGGATCTGGACGAACCCACCTTGCGCGCCATCGCCGAGCAAACCGGCGGCGAATATTTTCGCGCGGCCTCCAGCGAACAGCTGCAAGCCATCGGCGAAGCCCTCGACCGTCTCGAGCCGGCAGTCCAACAGCCGACCCAGGCACGCGTAGCCGAGGCCCTGTATGTCTGGCCGCTGTGCGCCGCATTGCTGATCAGCCTGATGATGGTCGCCGCCAGCCTGTGGAGCGCACAGCTGCAGCGCCTGGCGTGGCGGCGGGAGCAGCGTCGATGAGCGAATGGCTGCCACAGCTGCTGCGGCCCTACTGGCTGCTGATTCTGCCGCTGCTGATCTGGTTGCTCTGGCGACTGTGGCATCGGCAGTTGCAGGTCGGACGCTGGCAGCGCCTGCTGCCGGCAACCTTCCACGCAGCATTGCTGACCCGTGGGCGGTTGCGCCAAAGCCGTCTGCCCTGGATCGTGCTCGGGCTGGCCTGGCTGCTGGCAGTCGGCGCCCTGCTCGGCCCGAGTTGGCAGCGCTACGAGCAGCCCAGCATCAAGCGCAGCGATCCGCTGGTGGTATTGCTGGAGCTGACGCCTTCGATGCTCGCCAGCGACGCGGCACCGACTCGCCTGGCCCAGGCCAAGCGCGAGCTGCTCGACCTGCTGGAGCGCCGCCAGGACGTACAGACGGCCGTCGTGGTCTATGCCGGCAGCGCCCACACCCTGGTACCGCTTTCGGATGACCTGGCCACCACCCGCAATCTGCTCGACGTTCTCCACCCAGCATTGATGCCCGAGCCCGGACAGCGTGCCGACCTTGCCGTCGAGAAGGGGCTCGCCCTCATCGAACAGGCTGGCCTCGGTCGCGGCCGCCTGTTGCTGATCGGCAGCAGCCTGGACGAGCAGGAACGCGACGCCATCCGCGCCTTGCTGAGCGACCAGGACGGGCGGCTGCTGATCCTCGGGATCGGCACCGAACAGGGCGCACCGATCGCCGCTGAAAACGGCAGCTTCCTCAAGGACGCACAAGGCGCCATCCTGATTCCGCGACTGGACAGCGCCGGCCTGCAGCGCTTCGCCGGCTCGCTCGGCGGTCGCTACCAGCAGGCACGCATCGGCGACAGCGACCTGACTGCGCTCGGCCTGCTCGACGCCAGCGGTGCACTGCAACAGGAGAACGAGATGACTCGGCTGGAAGCCTGGCTGGATCAGGGCCACTGGCTGCTGATTCCACTGCTCCTGCTCACCGCGCTGGCTGGTCGCCGCGGCTGGCTGTTCTGCCTGCCGCTATTGCTGCTGCAAGCACCACCGGCCAGCGCCATGGAATTCGAGGACCTGTGGCTGCGCCGCGACCAGCAGGGCCAGCGTCTGCTGGAAGCGCAACAGCCGGCCGAGGCGGCCGAGCGTTTTACCGACCGCCGCTGGCAGGCCGTGGCCCGCTATCGTGCCGGCGACTATGCTGGCGCGGCCGAGCTGTTTGCCGAGGGCGACAGTGCCGCCGATCATTTCAACCGCGGCAACGCGCTGGCCCGCAGCGAAGCCTTCGAGGCGGCCATCGAAGCCTATGACCAGGCGCTCGAACGGCGACCCGACCTGCAGGCAGCACTTCGCAATAAGACGCTGGTCGAGGAACTGCTGCGCCGCCGCGAGCAACAACCTGAGCCCGAGCAGGCTGAGCAGCAGGAGCAGACAGAGCCGGAACAATCGCAGCCGCAGCAGCGACCGCCGGAATCCGGCTCGGCCAGTGCTCCGACACCGGATGACGCCCAGGGCCAACAGGCCAGCGATGCCAGCGCTGCAGCGCAGGCTTCGGCAAACGAGAAGACCAGCGAAACCGACCCACTCCAGGCCAAGGCACAGCACGATGGCCTGCCCGATCTGGAAAGGGAGCAGGCGATGGAACAGTGGCTACGCCAGGTTCCGGACGAGCCCGGCGAGTTGCTGCGGCGCAAATTCCTTTACGAACAACGCAAGCGTCAGGAAGTGAACCGATGATGATGCGCCTGATGGCTATTCTTCTGCTCGGCCTTTTGGCCGTTCAGGCCAGCGCCGCTGGGTTGTTTGCGCGGGTGGATCGAACTCAGCTGAGCATCGATGAAACCCTCGAACTGACGCTGGAGACCCAGGGTGGTGCCGCCTTCGGCAAACCTGATCTGGAGCCTCTGGAGCAGCTGTTCGAAATCTTCGATACGCGCCAGGTCAACCGCCTGTCCAGCAGCAACGGCGAAGCCATGGCGAGCACACGCTGGCTGATCACCCTGCGCCCGCGCCAGACCGGTTACGTGGTGATTCCACCGTTGCAGGTGGCGGACTGGCGCAGCGAGCCGATCACGGTGCTGGTGCAGGAGTCGTTGAAGGACACCGAAAGCGATCAGCTGGCGCCTATCTTCATCGACGCCAGCGTCGACCAGGAAAGCGTCTACGTACAGGCGCAGGTGATCCTCACGCTGCGCATCTACCATTCGGTCTCGCTGTACGACGACAGTACCCTCTCCCCGCTGCAGATGCCCGAGGCGCTGGTGGAGCGCCTCGGCGAGCCGCGCATGTACGAGAAGACCATCAACGGTATCCGCCATGGCGTCATCGAGGTGCGCTATGCGCTGTTCCCGCAGAAATCCGGTGAACTGACCATCCCCGCCCAGCTGTTCAGCGCCACCACCGTCACCAATGGCAGCAACTCGGTGTTCGGCTCGCGTGGCGGTCGTTCGACTCAGGTCCGGTCGCCGAGCATCCCGCTGACGGTCAAGGCCAAACCGGCCGACTATCCAGCCGGCGCGCCCTGGCTACCGGCTCGCAGCCTGACGCTGGTCGAAGCCTGGAGCCCGGAGCCACAGCAGGCCCAGGTCGGCGAATCGCTGACCCGCAGCCTGCTGCTCAAGGCCGAGGGACTGACCAGCACGCAGCTGCCGGCGATCGGCTCCCCGCAAAACGCCGAACTGCGCCGTTATCCCGATCAGCCCAGCCTGGCCAACGAGGTCAGCGCAGCCGGCCTGGTCGGCAGTCGGGAACAGCGCGAAGCCCTGATCCCCACCCGCAGCGGGCCATTGCAGCTGCCCGCGCTCGAAGTCGTCTGGTGGAACACGGTCGAAGATCGCCTGGAGCGCACCACGCTTGAGGCACGCACGCTGGATGTCGCGGACAATCCGAATCTCGCCCCGCCAGCGACCGAGCCGCCGGTGCCGTCGGCATCGACGGCGGAGCAGGCCGTTGTCTGGCCTTGGCAGCTGAGCACAGCTCTGCTGGCGCTCACGACGCTGATCGGCTTCGGGCTGTGGCTGCATGCGCGCCGGCAGCCTGCGGTGCAGCGTGCGTTGCAACCCGGCCCTACCCCACGCAGCCTGCTCGACGATCTGCGCCGCGCCTGCCAGGCCAACGATTCGCAGGCCACCCGCCAGGCACTGGACGCCTGGGCGCGGCAGCAGCCGGAAACGCTGGCGGACATGGCGGCGCGTTTCGTGCCGCTGTCCGACGCGCTGGATGGCCTGAATGGCGCGTTGTACAGCGAAGCCGGCCAACGCTGGCAGGGCGATGCGCTGTGGCAGGCGATCCAGACCCTACCACCGGCCAGCAGTCCGAATCTCGATCAGGAACAGGGCGCATTGCCGCCGCTCTATCCGCGCTGATGGCCGTCTATCGGCGGCCCTGGTGAACCTTGGGGCTGCGCGCGGCGGCATGCACCAATTTCTCGCTGGCATATGGCTTGCTTCAGGGTTGGCATAACCAATCTTGCGCACCGCGCCATCGGAAAAAGGCCATCAAGCATGACGGACCCCCTCTCGCCGCACCGACACGACGCACTGGCCTGGGTCGCCGGCAGCGATGCACCGGAAAAGAGCTCGGTCAACCTGGGCTTTCTGCCGCTCACCGATGCCGCCTCGTTGATCGTCGCCGCCACCCAGGGCTTCGCCCAGCCATTCGGGCTGACGCTCAACCTGCAGCGGCAAAACTCCTGGTCGGCTCTGCGCGACAAGCTGATCGGCGGCGAGCTGGACGCGGCCCACGGTCTGTACGGCCTGATCTATGCGGTGCATCTGGGCATCGGCGGCAGCCCGGCGGTGGACATGGCCGTGCTCATGGGCCTGGCGCAGAACGGCCAGAGCATCAACCTCTCCGCCCCGTTGAAGGCCGCAGGCGTGACCGATGCCGAGGCACTGCGCGCCAGCGTGCGCCAAAGCGGTGCACGCCTGACCCTGGCGCACACCTTCCCCACCGGCACCCATGCACTGTGGCTCAACTATTGGCTGGCCGCCCACGGAATCGACCCGCTGCAGGACGTGAAAACGCTGGTACTGCCGCCTTCGCAGATGGTCGCGCACCTGCGCGCCGGTCGCATCGATGGCTTCTGCGCCGGCGAACCCTGGGGAGCGCAGGCCATTACCGAAGGCGTCGGCTTCACCCTGGCGACCAGCCAGTCGATCTGGCCGGACCACCCGGAGAAGGTGCTGGGCTGCACCCGCGCGTTCGTCGAACAGTTCCCTAACACCGCCCGAGCACTGGTCATGGCCGTGCTGGAAGCGAGCCGCTTCATCGACCAGAGCCAGGAGAATCGCCGCAGCACCGCGCAGCTGATCGCCGGGCGCGACTACGTCGATGCACCGCTGGCGGCCATCGAGTCACGCTTTCTCGGCCTCTACCAGGATGGCCTCGGCAATACCTGGCAGGACGAGCACCCGCTGCGCTTCTTCGGCGAGGGGGCGGCGAACCTGCCCTATCTCTCCGACGGCCTCTGGTTCATGACCCAGCTGCGCCGCTGGGGGCTGCTGCGCGAAGACCCGGACTACCTGCAGGTGGCCAATCAGGTGCAGCAGATCGAACTCTATCGCCAAGCCGCTGGCGCGCTGGGCATCGCCCTGCCTGACTCAGCCATGCGCAGCGCCACGCTGATGGATGGCAAACATTGGGACGGCAGCGATCCGGCCACCTATGCCCGCAGTTTCGCGCTGCACGCCATGGCAAGCCCTGCCATGGCTGCGCTTTGAGAAGGACTCCGGCATGCTGCGTATCCTCCTGATCGACGACACCCCGCGGAAGATCGGCCGCCTGAAGAGCGCGCTGATCGAGGCCGGCTTCGAGGTCATCGACGAATCCGGCCTGACCATCGACCTGCCCGAGCGAGTCGAGGCGATCCGTCCCGACGTGGTGCTGATCGACACCGACTCACCCGGCCGCGATGTGCTCGAGCAGGTGGTGCTGGTCAGCCGCGATCAGCCACGCCCCATTGTCATGTTTACCGATGACAGCGACCCGGACGCCATGCGCCAGGCGATTCGCGCCGGGGTCAGCGCCTATATCGTCGAAGGCATCCAGGCTCAGCGCCTCAAGCCGATCCTCGACGTGGCAATGGCCCGTTTCGAAAGCGATCAGGCAATACGTGCGCAACTGCAGGCCCGGGAGCAGCAGCTGGCCGAACGCAAGCGCATCGAGCTGGCCAAGGGCATGCTGATGAAGATGCGCAACTGCAAGGAAGAAGAGGCCTACACCCTGATGCGCCGCCAGGCGATGAGCCGCCAGCAGAAACTGATTCAGGTCGCCGAGCAGATCATCGCGATGAACGAGTTGCTCGGTGAATGAGCGCGCTCGACCACGGTGCGCCAGGCTGCCGACCGCACCAGCAGCGGGCAGGCGCTACAGCGAATCATCGTGCACCACCGCTGCCAAAAAACGCCGCTGCGCCCCATCCTAGTGGCATCGCACTGGCCGGCGAACGCCAAGCGCGGAACTGGCAAGCCGCTTGCTTGGCTGGATAGGCCGAACCAACGAAGGTGTCGGCACAGACAAAGGCGTCCTCGACTGCATGTGCGCATGCGGGTCGGACGCCTTTTTTGTTGCGCGCTTCGCGCCCAAGGCTGGGGAGTTTCAAGATGACCTTAACCGCGACCGTGGCGATCGCCTGCGCCCTGCTGCTGCTCGGCCATTACCTGAACCGCATGGCCACTGCCAGCCACGCCCAGCGCGTGCGCGATCTGCGCGTACGGGCACTGTTGGAAGACCTGGAAATTCTGCGCCTGCTGCAACAACACCGCGGCCTCGGCGCGCAGCACGAGGCCGCCGCCGTTGCACTGCGCCATGCCGTGGCCGCCAGTCTGACCCAGCGTCTGCAACAGCGCAGCGCTATGCCCGATCCACACGCGGTCGCCGCTGACTGGGCGCAACTTCGCGACACGCCGGCCGATTTCGACGGCCATAGCCGCCTGATCGATAGCCTGATCGCCGCCATCGACGAGCGCGAGCCGCTGGGTCAGGCCTGCCGTACGCTGGAGGATGTGGCGCGCCTGCGAGGTTTGTGCGTGCTTGCCTCGAACCAGGGCGGTTGCACCCCGGGCCTGCAAGCCCGCCTCATGTCTCTGTGCCGACGCCTCGGCAGTGACCCGGACGTGGAGCTGAAACGCCTGATCGGCAAACTGGAGCGCGGCGTGATCCACGCACAACAGCCGAGGCTCAGCCCGCCGCAGTGCTTCGCACTGATCACGCCGTTGATCGACGCGCGCCTGCGCTCGATCCAGCAGGGTCTGCAGCAGGACAGCCTCCAGACGCTACCCGGCATGTATAAGCCGGGGTGATGGGATCATGACCACGCTATCCGGCGACCGTGGCGATGGTCGTGGAACAGGCCCAGGCCATGAGCGGTGGTCGCCTGTGGAGCGGCCGTCCCGCGAGGTACCGCCTTGGTGCTGGTCCATTCGCAGACAAGACCGCTCCCGCGCCTGCCCAGGGCGAGTGACACAGCGCTAGAATGCCCGCCTTCATTCGACGACCGAGCACCTCATGGCGCGCCTCAACCTTCAGTTTCCGGAAGATCAGTACTGCTTCTCCACCCAACTCACCGTGCGGATCACCGATATCAACGCGGCCAACCACTTGGCCAACGATTCGATGATTTCGATGATCTCCGAAGCGCGGGCGCGCTTTCTGTTCGCCTACGGGGTGCCGGAAACGCGCCAGGACGGCAGCGGCATCATCGTCACCGACCTCGCCACAACCTACAAGGCCGAAGCCCACGCCCGCGACGCACTGCTGTTCGAGGTCGGCGTGATGGATTTCAACAAGTACGGCGGTGACATCATCTTCCGCATCACCCGGCCGGCCGACGGCAGGCTGATCGCCATGGCCAAGTCCGGCTTCGTGTTCTACGACTATGGGCAGGCGCGGGTAGTGGCGATGCCCGAGGTATTCGCCGCCAAGTTTCCGCGGGTCAACCGGATCGACTAGGCGCGCTCCAGCGCCTCGAGCAAGCGCTGCACATCCTCACGATGGCATAGCTCGGTGCCTGGCCGCATCACCGTCGCGGCACCGGCCGCGATGCCCTGGCGCACCGCCGCGTCTGCCGAACGCCCATCGGCCAGTGCCTGCACGATGGCACCCAACATGCTGTCGCCGGCCCCCACTGCGCTGACCACCGGCACCTGCGGCGAGCGCAGGCGCTCCAGCCTGTCGCCGTAGGCATACAGCGCACCCTCGGCCCCCAGCGACAGCACGACGATTTCGGCGCAGCCCCGGGCGATCAGGCTGCGCAAGGCCTCCTGCTGCTCGGCCTCGCTGATCAACGGCCTGCCCATCAGGCTTGCAAGCTCATCGAGGCTGGGCTTCATCAGGTACACCCCGCCACACTGAGCCGCGTAACGCAGCGGGTCGCCGGAGAGATCGACCACCAGCCGGGCACCGAGCCGCAGGCTCAGGGCGCGCAGGTCATCGAAGAAAGCCAGGTCCGTGCCGGGCGGAAAGCTGCCGCTCAGTACCACGTATGCGGGCGCCGGGCGCAGCGCCGCCAGCGTCTGCAGGCAGCGCTCCAGCTCCTGAGCCGACAGCACCGGGCCAGGTAGCACGAAGCGGTACTGCAGGCCCGACTCCAGTTCATCGACGGTGAAGCTCTCCCGCGTATCGCCGGCGATGGGCACCGGGCGATGCACCAGTCCGAGCTCGTCGAGCGAGCGCCGCAGCAGATCGCCGAACGGACCACCCGCTGGGTACACGGCGACTGCCTTGCCACCGAGGGTCTTCACCACCCGGGCCACGTTGATGCCGCCACCGCCAGGGTCGTGGCGAGGCGCCGAACAGCGCAGCTTCTGGGTATCGGTGACCCGGGCGGTACTGACGGAAAGGTCCATCGCCGGGTTGAGGGTCAGGGTCGCAATCAGGGGCATCGCTCGCTCCTTGGCAAGTGCTGCCCAAGCCTACCAGCAACCGCGGCGACTGCACCGCCCTGCCCCGATTTGGCCCACCACTGCGCGCTCGTTGTGCAGCTGCCGCACCGCCACTTGCGACTCATCCGTCGGGAGCCCAAGCACGACGGGCCTTCGCGATGGCTGGCACGCTAGATGCTTTGTTCTGGAGACGCAGGCCAACGGCGGTCTGCCCATACGACAAAGGCGTCGCAACATTCCTGCTCCGGCAGGCGTGCTGCGGCGCCTTTTTGTTTTCCGCCTCGTCGATGGGGCGGATCGAGCAGCCCTGGCGGCCAACGCCGCGCCACGTACGCCCTGGAGTCGATCCAATGAGCACAAGTTTCTGGAAAGCCGGCCACGCGCCGACCCTGTTTGCCTCCTTTCTCTATTTCGACCTGAGCTTCATGGTCTGGTACGTGCTCGGCCCGCTCGGCGTGCAGATCGCTGCCGACCTGGGCCTGACCACCCAGCAACGCGCCTTCATGGTCGCCACACCGATCCTCGCCGGCGCCGTGTTGCGCCTGGTACTGGGCGTCCTCGCCGACCGCACCTCGCCGAAGACCGCCGGGCTGTTCGGCCAGAGCGTGGTCATCGTTGCCCTGCTGGTGGCCTGGTTGCACGGCATCAACAGCTATGAGCAGGCGCTGCTGCTCGGCCTGTTCCTCGGCATGGCCGGCGCATCCTTCGCGGTGGCGCTGCCGCTGGCCTCTCAGTGGTATCCGGCTGAGCACCAGGGCAAAGCCATGGGCATCGCCGGTGCAGGTAACTCCGGCACCGTGCTGGCGGCCTTGTTCGCGCCGGTCCTTGCGACGATCTTCGGTTGGAACAACGTGTTCGGCCTGGCGCTGATCCCGCTGGTTCTCACCCTGATCATCTTCGCCAGCGTCGCGAAGAACGCGCCCAACCGCCCGGCGCCGAAGTCGCTGGCCGACTACATGAAGGCGCTGGGCGACCGCGACAGCTGGTGGTTCATGTTCTTCTACAGCGTGACCTTCGGCGGCTTCCTCGGCCTGGCCAGCACCCTGCCCGGCTATTTCCACGACCAGTACGCCTTCGACCCGGTCAAGGCCGGCTACTACACCGCCGCCTGCGTGTTCGCCGGCAGCCTGCTGCGGCCACTGGGCGGCGCCCTGGCCGACCGCATCGGCGGCATTCGCGCGCTGCTGGTGATGTACACGGTCGCCGCCATCTGCATCGCCGCGGTTGGCTTCAACCTGCCCAGTTCCACGGCCGCGCTGGCGCTGTTCGTGGTCGCCATGCTCAGCCTCGGTGCCGGCAATGGTGCTGTGTTCCAGCTGGTGCCGCAGCGTTTCAACAAGGAAATTGGCGTGATGACCGGGTTGGTCGGCATGGCCGGCGGTATCGGTGGCTTCCTGCTCACCGCCGGGTTGGGCGCGGTCAAGCAGTCCACCGGCGATTACCAGCTCGGCCTCTGGCTGTTCGCCAGCCTCGGTGTGCTCGCCTGGTTCGGCCTGCATGGCGTCAAGCGTCGCTGGCGCACCACCTGGGGTTCGGCAGCTGTGACCGCGGCGCGGGTGTAATGCCCAAGCAGATCCTGCAGGGCGCGAATATTGCTCTGCTGCAGTACGCAGTCATTCGAGAACGACCATGCCCCTGCAATTGAGCTATGGCGAGGCCAGCGCCGCCGGCCCGCGCGCGGAAAACCAGGACGCGATACGCATCGTCACCCCGGCGCCCGCTCTGGCGACCGGCAAGGGCTATCTGTTCGCCCTGGCCGATGGCGTCAGCCAGTGCGCCGATGGCGGGCTGGCGGCCCGCGCGACACTGCAGGCGCTGGCCTTCGACTACTACGCGACACCGGAAACCTGGGCCGTCGCGCAATCGCTGGATCGCGTGCTGGTGGCGCACAATCGCTGGCTGCAGGCCAACGGCGGCAGTCAGCCATTGCTGACCACGCTCACCGCGCTGGTGCTGCGGGGTCGACGCTTCACCCTGGCCCACGTCGGCGATTGCCGCGCCTACCGCTGGAATGGCTCTCAGCTCGAGCGACTCAGCGAAGATCATGTCTGGGAACAGTCGGGCATGCAGCATGTGCTCAAGCGTGCACTGGGGCTGGATCAACACCTGGTGATGGACTACCTCGACGGCGAGCTGCAGGAAGGCGAAAGCTACCTGCTGCTGAGCGATGGCGTCTGGTCCTACGTCCCCGAGCGCGACATCGCGCATATCCTGCACGATCAACCTGACCTCGACGCCGCGGCTCGGGCGCTGGTCAATCTGGCGCACCAGAGCGGCAGCCAGGACAACGCCAGCGCCTTGCTGCTGCGCGTCGAAGCCCTGCCCGAAGCGGTGCTGGCCGACGCCCTCGCCCAGCTCGATCATTGGCCGTTGCCGCCGAAGCTGCGCGCCGACCAGCTGTTCGAGGGCTGGCAGGTGAATGCACTGCTGCACGAGTCGCGGCAATCGCTGATCTACCGCGTGCTGGATGGCCAGGGTCAACCGTGGCTGTTGAAGACGCTGCCACCCAGCCGACAGGACGAGGCGGATGCCGGACCGGCGTTGCTGCAGGAAGAGTGGTTCATGCGGCGGGTCGCCGGGCGCAACTTCGCCGAGCTGCACCCGCTGCCAGAACGCCAACACCTCTATTACGTGCAGCGCGAGTACAGCGGGACGACGCTGGCGCGACGCTTCGAGCGGGACGGCCCCCTGCCACTGGCCGATCTGCTACAGGTCGCCTCCCGGCTGATCCGCGCGGTAGGCATGCTGCATCGGCGCAATATCCTGCACCGCGACATCAAGCCGGAGAACCTGCTGCTGGGCGAGGACGGCGAGCTGCGCATCCTGGATTTCGGCCTGGCGTTCTGCCCCGGGTTGTCCCGCGACCTGCCCAACCACCTGCCCGGAACCCCGAGTTTCATTGCCCCGGAGGCATTTACGGGAGCCGAACCCAGCGCAGCGCAGGATCTCTATGCGACCGGCGTGACCCTCTATTACCTGCTGACCGGGCACTACCCCTACGGCGAGATCGAAGCCTTCCAGCGTCCACGCTTCGGCAATCCGACACCGGCCAGCCGCTATCGCCCGGACGTGCCGAACTGGCTGGAGGAAAGTCTTGGCCGCGCGGTGGCGGTCGATCCACGGCAGCGCTTCGAGACCGCCGAGCAATGGCTGCTTGAGCTGGAACAGGGCGAACAGCGCAGCGCCAGTCTTCGGCCACGCCCACTGCTCGAACGTGAGCCGCTCAAGGTCTGGCGCGGCATGGCGCTGTTGTCGCTGCTGCTCAACCTGTTACTGATCGTGCTGCTGATGAAAGGCGCGTGACGCTCAGCGACGGGTAATCAGCCCCTGGCGCGCCACCCGGGTCAGCTCGCGCACGCATTCTTCCAGGCGCTCGGCGGTCGGTGCCTGAATGACGGCCAGATCGAAGCTGTCGGTGGCGAAACGCGCCAGCGACTCGTCGGCCGTGGCGAACTGGATAAGCAGGGCGCGGGATTTGCGATGACGTCGCGGCCAACCTTCGAGGTAGCGCAACAGGGATGGCTGGTGAGTACCACCCAAGAGGATTTTCGGATTGCTGGGATGCAGGCCGCTGGTGATCGGGGCCAGGCGCAACTGGGCGTGCTTTGCGTTCATCAATTCAACTTCCGCCTCGAGGATTCCGCTGGGCAGCGGTGGGAGGCGACACCGGAACCAGCGCTTTAGCGGTATTTCGAAGCCATCGGCTCCAGGCGCCCCGCAAGTAGCTGACTAAATCGGCGCATGGGCGAAACTTTAGAAAGCTGGCCGCAGCCTGTCAACGGCGTTTTTCGGAGTCTATCTCAGGGCGGATTCGCACCATCAGGGCGCAAGCCGCTGCATATCGGTGCAACTGATCGGTCAGGGCAGGCCCACAGCAGGCGCTCAAGCCCTTGAAAACGGGCGCAATCGCAAGTTGGCACAGCCTCTGCAAAGCAGAACCTCGAAGAATCATTACGACCTGACCCTCAACGTGGAGCGGCAGGTTTCCCGACTGAGCGGGACACGGACAAAGGCGTCCTCACTGGGTAACCGGTGGGACGCCTTTTTTGTTGTTGAAAAATTTCGAGCAGGCCGGGCGGCAGACGTCGCTTGGCACGGAGAACGGGCATGAAGAAACTCAAACTGGTGATGATCGGCAACGGCATGGCCGGCGTGCGAACCCTCGAGGAACTGCTCAAGCTCACCAACGAGCTCTACGACATCACGGTGTTCGGCGCCGAGCCGCATCCCAACTACAACCGCATCCTGCTCTCCCCCGTGCTGGCCGGCGAACAGCAGTTCGAAGAGATCGTGCTCAACGACCTGGACTGGTACGCCGAGAACGACATCCGCCTCATGCTCAACCGCAAGGTGGTGAAGATCGATCGCGTCAAACGCCGGGTCATCGCCGATGACGGCAGTGAGGCCGAATACGACCGCCTGCTCATCGCCACCGGTTCCAATCCGTTCATTCTGCCGATTCCCGGCAAGGACCTGCAGGGGGTGATCGGCTACCGCGACATTGCCGACACCCAGGTGATGATGGAAACCGCCAAGACCCACAGGCACGCGGTGGTCATCGGCGGCGGCCTGCTCGGCCTGGAGGCGGCCAATGGCCTCAAGCTGCGTGGCATGGATGTGACCGTGGTGCACATCGGTGACTGGCTGATGGAGCGGCAGTTGGACAAGACCGCCGGCACCTTGCTGCAAAGCGCGCTGGAAAGCCGCGGCCTGAAGTTCCTGCTGCCAAAGCAGACAGCCGAGCTGATCGGCAACGACGAAGGCCGGGTCTGCGCGGTCAAGTTCAAGGACGGCGACGTGATCCCCGCCGACCTGGTGGTGATGGCCGCCGGCATCCGCCCCAACAGCGAACTGGCCGAACAGGCCGGCATCCCGTGCAACCGCGGCATCCTGGTCAACGACACCCTGCAGACCTATGACCCGCGCATCTACGCTGTCGGCGAATGCGCCAACCACCGCGGCACCGCCTACGGTCTGGTCGCCCCGCTGTTCGAACAGGCCAAGGTCTGCGCCAACCACCTGGCCATGCTCGGCTTCTCCCGTTATCTCGGCTCGGTGACTTCGACCAAGCTCAAGGTCACCGGCATCGACCTGTTCTCCGCTGGCGATTTCATCGGCGGCGAAGGCACCGAGACCATTACCCTCTCCGACCCCATCGGCGGCGTCTACAAGAAGCTGGTGATCAAGGACGACGTGCTGGTCGGCGCCTGCCTGTATGGCGACACCGCCGATGGCGGCTGGTACTTCCGCCAGGTGCGCGAGGGCCAGAACGTCGCGCAGATCCGCGACCATCTGATGTTCGGCGAAGGCGCCATCGGCGACGCCGGCCATCAGGGCCAGAGCAAGGCCATGTCCATGCCGGACGACATGGAAGTCTGCGGCTGCAACGGCGTGTGCAAGGGCACCATCGTCAAGGCGATCCAGGAGCACGGGCTGTTCTCGGTGGACGAGGTGAAAAAGCACACCAAGGCCGCCAGTTCCTGCGGCTCCTGCGCCGGGCTGGTCGAACAGATTCTGATCAACACCGTGGGCGGCGCGGCCGACGTCAAGCCGAAGAGCGAAAAGGCCATCTGCGGCTGCAGCGACCTCAATCACGGCCAGGTGCGCAAGGCCATTCGTGAGCACCATCTGACCAGCATTCCCGCGGCCATGGCCTTCATGGAATGGCGTACGCCGAACGGCTGCGCCACCTGCCGCCCGGCGCTGAACTACTACCTGATCTCCACCTGGCCGGGCGAGGCCAAGGACGACCCGCAGTCGCGTTTCATCAACGAACGCGCCCACGCCAACATCCAGAAGGACGGCACCTACTCCGTGGTGCCGCGGATGTGGGGCGGTGTCACCAATGCCGCCGAGCTGCGGCGCATCGCCGACGTGGCGGACAAGTATCAGGTGCCGATGGTCAAGGTCACCGGCGGCCAGCGTATCGACCTGCTGGGCATCCGCAAGGAAGACCTGCCGGGCGTCTGGAAAGACCTGGACATGCCCTCCGGTCACGCCTACGGCAAATCCATCCGCACCGTGAAGACCTGCGTCGGCAGCGAGTTCTGCCGCTTCGGTACGCAGAACTCGACGCAGATGGGCATCGACCTGGAACACGCGCTGTTCAACATGTGGTCGCCGCACAAGGTCAAGCTGGCCGTATCCGGCTGCCCGCGCAATTGCGCCGAATCCGGCATCAAGGACGTCGGCATCATCGGCGTGGATTCCGGCTGGGAGCTGTACATCGGCGGCAACGGCGGCATCAAGACCGAGGCCGGCGAGTTCTTCGTCAAGGTGAAGAGCGCCGAGGAGGTCATGGAATACAGCCTGGCGTTCCTCCAGCTCTACCGCGAGGAAGCCTTCTACCTCGAACGCACCGTGCACTACCTGCAGCGCGTCGGCATGGATCACATCAAACAGGCCGTGCTGAACGATGCGGAGCGGCGCAAGGCGCTGCACCAGCGACTGCTGTTCTCGCTTTCCTTCGAGCAGGACCCGTGGCAGGAACAGCTTTCCAAGCCGCAGCTGAAGAAGGAATTCGACCGTATCGCCGTCAAGCAGCTGGAAAACGCCTGAGCACCTGATCTGGAGGAACACCGCATGAACTGGCTCGATATCTGCGCACTGGATGAGATCAACCCGCTCGGCTCGCGCATCATCGCCGGCCCCAAGGGCGATATCGCGATATTCCGCACCTCCGACGATCAGGTCTTCGCCCTCGACGACCGCTGCCCACACAAGGGCGGCCCGCTGTCGCAGGGGATCGTCTACGGCAAGCAGGTCGCCTGCCCGCTGCACAACTGGCAGATCGATCTGGCCAGCGGCGAGGCCTTGGCCCCGGACGTCGGCTGTGCACATCGCCACGAAGCGCGCGTCGAGAACGGGCGCGTGCAGCTTTCGCTGAACCCGCGCAAGGAATGCGCGGCCTGAGCACACCGCAGTTGACCAGCACCTTTTCCCCAGGAGATGACGCCATGCGTATGACAACCGCCTCGACCTGCTGTTACTGCGGAGTCGGCTGTGGCGTGCTGATCGAGCACGACGGCGAGCGCATCCTCGACGTGGCTGGCGACCCCAGCCATCCGGCCAACCTCGGCAAGCTGTGCAGCAAGGGCTCGACCCTGCACCTGACCGGCGATCTCGATGCCCGCGCGCTCTACCCTGAGCTGCGTCTGGGCAAGGGCCTGGCCCGCAGCCGCACCGACTGGGACAGCGCGCTGGAGCACGCGGCCAACGTTTTCGCCGAGACCATCCGCGAACACGGGCCGGACAGCGTCGCCTTCTATGTCTCCGGCCAGCTGCTGACCGAGGACTACTACGCCTTCAACAAACTGGCCCGCGCCCTGGTCGGCACCAACAACCTGGATTCCAACTCGCGGCTGTGTATGTCCTCGGCGGTGGTCGGCTACAAGCGCAGCCTGGGCGCCGACGCCCCGCCCTGCTCCTATGAAGACATCGAGCAGGCCGACTGCCTGCTGATCGCCGGCAGCAACATGGCCTACGCGCATCCGGTGCTGTTCCGCCGTCTGGAAGAAGCCAAGGCGAAGCGACCGGAGATGACCATCATCGTCGTCGACCCGCGGCGCACCGACACCAGCGAGCTGGCCGATCTGCACCTGCCGATCCTGCCCGGCACCGATGTCGCGCTGTTCCACGGCCTGCTGCATATCCTCATGTGGGAAGGCTGGATCGACCGCCGCTTCATCGATGCGCATACCGAGGGCTTCGATGCGCTGAAAAGCCTGGTGCGCGACTACACCCCGGCGATGGTCGCCGACCTCTGCGGCATCTCGGTAGATGATCTGCAAACCTGCGCGCGGCTGATCGGAAGCGCACCAGCCTTCCTCTCCCTGTGGTGCATGGGGCTGAATCAGTCAACCGCCGGCAGTGCGAAGAACAGCGCGCTGATCAACCTGCACCTGGCCACCGGACAGATCGGCAAGCCGGGTGCCGGCCCCTTCTCGCTCACCGGCCAACCGAATGCTATGGGCGGACGCGAAACCGGCAGTCTGTCCAACCTGCTGCCCGGCCACCGCGACGCAGCCAACGCCGAACACCGCGCCGAATTGGCGGGCTACTGGGGTGTCGAGCAGCTGCCGAAACAGCCCGGACTGTCCGCCATCGAGCTGTTCGAGGCGGTGCGCGCCGGCAAGATCAAGGCGCTGTGGATCGCTTGCACCAACCCGGCGCAGTCGCTGCCGGACCAGCAGAAAGTCCATGAGGCCCTGGCCGCCTGTCCCTTCGTCGTGGTGCAGGAAGCCTTCTTCACCACCGAAACCTGCCGCCACGCCGACCTGCTGCTGCCGGCCGCGAGCTGGGGCGAGAAGGAAGGCACGGTGACCAACTCCGAGCGCCGCATCAGCCATGTGCGTCGCGCCGTGCCGGCCCCTGGCGAAGCCCGTGCAGACTGGGCGATCACCTGCGATTTCGCCCGACGTCTGGAACATCGCCTGCGCCCCGGCGAGCCGAGCCTGTTCGCGTTCGAGAATGCCGAGGCGCTGTTCGAGGAGTACAAGCCGCTCACCGCGGCCCGCGATCTGGACTACAGCGGCCTGAGCTACGCACTGATCGACACTCTCGGTCCGCAGCAGTGGCCATTCCCGCCGGGCAGCCAACAGGGCACCGCGCGGCTGTATGGTGACGGTGTGTTTCCCACTGCCACTAGCCGCGCGCGCTTCATCGCCGAGCACTACCAGGCGCCGAAGGAGAAGCGCGAGGCGCGCTACCCGCTGACGCTCAATACCGGCCGGCTGCGGGACCAGTGGCACGGCATGAGCCGCACCGGCACTGCGGCGCGGCTGTTCGGCCATGTCGAAGAGGCGCTGCTTGGCATGAATGCCGAGGATATGCGCCGCCGACGTCTGCTGGACGGCCAGCTGGTGACGGTGATAAGCCGTCGCGGCAGCCTGATCCTCCCGGTGCAGAAAGATGACAGCCTGCGTGCCGGCCAGACCTTCCTGCCGATGCACTGGGGCGATCGCTTCCTCAAGGGGCTGGGCAGCAACGTCCTGACCCTGGCCAGTGTCGATCCGCTTTCGAAGCAACCGGAACTCAAGCACGCCGGCATCGAAGTCGAGCAGGTCGAACTTCCCTGGCAGTTCTTCGCGCTGGTCGAGGGCGATGTGCAGCGACGCTTCGAGGCGCTGCGGCCATTGTTCGAAGCCTTCGACTACGCCAGTTTCAGCCTCGGCGGACGCGAGCGCCCGGCCCTGCTGATTCGCGCCGCCCGGCACACGCCGCCGACAGCCGCCGAACTGGACGCCATCGACCGCCTGCTCGGCCTCAATGAAGGCCCGGTACTGGCCTATGACGACCCGCGTCGTGCAGTCGGCAAGCGCGTACGCATCGAGGAAGGCCGTATTGTCGCGTTGCGCCTGGCCGGCGAGACCGCCGCCCGGCAGTGGCTGCGCGGCCTCTGGGAAAGCGGCAGTGCCGATGCCGAACTGCGTCGCTGGCTACTGGCGCCGCTCAGCGCGCCGCCGGGTAGTGCCAAGGTCAGCACCGACCGCACCCTGTGCAACTGCCTGAACGTCAGCCAGAGCAAGGTCCGTGCAGGCATCGAGCGCGGTCTCGATCTGACTGGCCTCAAGCAGGAACTCGGTTGCGGCACCAGCTGTGGCTCCTGCGTTCCCGAAATCAAGCGTCTGCTGGCCAGCCAGCCGGAACGCGCACTTTCCTGATACCAACCAAGACGAGGATTTCCCCATGAGCGCAAAAGTCTGGCTGGTAGGCGCCGGCCCCGGCGACCCGGAACTGCTGACCCTCAAGGCCGTACGAGCGCTGGGCGAGGCGCAGGTGGTGATGATCGATGACCTGGTCAACCCCGCCGTGCTCGAACATTGCCCCAACGCACGCATCATCCCGGTGGGCAAGCGCGGCGGCTGCCGCTCCACGCCGCAAGCCTTCATCCACCGCCTGATGCTGCGTTACGCCCGCCAGGGCAAGTGCGTGGTACGCCTCAAGGGTGGCGATCCGTGCATCTTCGGTCGCGGTGGCGAAGAAGCCGAATGGCTGTCGGCGCGCGGCATCGAGGTCGAGCTGGTCAACGGCATCACCGCCGGCCTGGCCGGTGCCACGCAATGCGGCATCTCGCTGACCCAACGCGGCGTCGCCCGCGGCGTCACCCTGGTAACCGCACACACCCAGGATGACAGCAGCCCGGAATGGCAGGCGCTGGCCAAAAGCGGCACAACGCTGGTGGTGTACATGGGCGTGAGCAAGCTGGAGCAGGTGCAGGCAGGACTTTTGGAAGGTGGCCTTTGCGCCTCGACGCCAGTGGCGATGATTGAGAACGCCTCGCTGCCGCAGCAACGCGAATGCCGTTCGAGCCTCGCCGACATGTGCCGAGATGCCCTGACCTTCAAATTGAAGAGCCCGGCGATCCTGGTGATCGGCGAAGTCGCCGCGCAGGCTGCGTTCCAGGCGATAAGCCAGAGCGCCTGAGCGTAGCTGTCCTGCGTAAGAAACCCATAAAAAAAACCGCGGCCCCAGGGCCGCGGTTTTCGTTACGGCGTGATCATCACGCCTTCTGACGCAGCTTCTCCGGTTTGATCAGGAAGCGAGCCAGGGCCGGCAGCAGCCAGATCGCACCGACCATGTTCCAGAGGAACATGAAGGTCAGCATCAGCCCCATGTCGGCCTGGAACTTGATCGCCGAGAACACCCAGGTAACCACACCGATCGCCAGGCAGACGCCGGTGAAGATCACCGCCTTGCCGGTGGATTTCAGCGTCTGATAGTAGGCTTCCTGCAGGGTCATGCCCTGACGCAGGAACGACTCCAGGCGGCTGTAGATGTAGATACCGTAGTCCACACCGATACCCACACCCAGCGCGATCACCGGCAGCGTGGCGACCTTCACCCCGATGCCCATGAAGGCCATCAGCGCGTTACCGAGGATCGAGGTCAACACCAGCGGCAGGATCACGCAGAGCGTCGCGGCCAGCGAGCGGAAGGTCAGCAGGCACATGATGCTCACCGCCAGGTAGACGGCGATCAGCATGGTGGTTTCCGACGCGGCGATAACCTCGTTGGTGGCCGCCTCGATCCCGGCGTTGCCCGAGGCAAGCACGAACTCCAGACCTTCGCGGTTGTTCTCCTCGGCGAAGTCCTTTGCCGCGGCCACCACGTGTTCCAGCGTCTCGGCCTTGTGATCGTTGAGGAACACCAGTACCGGCGCCAGCGAGCAGTCGCTGTTGTACATCCCTTCAGCACGGGCGATGGAGTTGTTCAGCACATGCTGGTTACGCGACAGCGTCTCCCATTTCAGGCTGCCCTCGTTCATGCCCTTGATGCCCTGGCGCGCCACCGACACCATCGATACCGCCGACTGCACGCCCTCGGTGTTCTGCATCTTCCACATCAGCTCGTCCATGGCGGCGAGTGTGTCGTAGTGCGAGCAGCCTTCTGGCGCGGTCTTGACCATCACCACCAACACGTCGGAGCTGGTCGAGTAGTTGCGGATGACGAAGTCGTTGTCCAGGTTGTAGCGCGAGTCCGGATGCAGCTCCGGTGCGCCCTGATCGAGGTCACCAATCTTCAGGTTCTGTCCGTACCAGAGGCCACCAACCAGGGCGACCACGGCAATGGTGATGGAAATCGGCGCCACTTTCGGGCTGGCGAAGTTCGACAGCGCGCGCCAGAAAGGATGATCGCGCGAGGCCTCTTCGCGGGCCTGCTTGATCGCCTTCTGGCTGATCCCCATGTAGGAGATCGCCACCGGCAGCAGGATCAGGTTGGTCAGGATAATCACCGCCACACCGAGCGAAGCGCCGATGGCCAGCTCGCGGATCACACCGATATCGATCAGCAGAAGGGTGACGAAACCCACCGCATCGGACAGCAACGCCACCATTCCCGGAATGAAAAGCTGGCGGAACGCCATGCGTGCTGCCGTCACCGGATCTTCGGTATAGCCCGAAGCCATGGCGATCCCGTTGATCTTCTGCACGCCGTGGGAAATACCGATGGCGAATACCAGGAACGGCACCAGCATCGAATAGGGGTCTAGCCCGAAGCCGAGGGTATGCAGCAGGCCGAGCTGCCAGACCACTGCGATCAGCGTCGTGATCAGCACCGCGATGGTGCTCTTCAGGCAACGGGTGAACCACAGCAGCAGCACGAAGGTGATACCGATGGCAACGATGAAGAACAGCGCCACGCCAACCAGCCCGTCAATCAGGTCACCGACCTTCTTGGCGAAGCCGATGATGTGCACCTTCACGTTAGGGTTCTGAGCCTGGTACTTCTCGCGGATCTTCTCTTCCAGCTCGTGGGAGAACTTCTGGTAGTCCAGTTTGATCTGCCGGCTCTGGTCTTCCGGGTCCGGGTAGGACTCCAGCAGCGGCACATCGATGATGCTCGACTTGAAGTTGTTGGCCACCAGACGGCCGATCTGGCCGGACTTGAGGATGTTGTCGCGCAGGTCATCCAGGCTTTCGGGCGAGCCGTCGTAGGTCTGCGGGATCACTTCGCCGCCAGCGAAGCCCTCCTCGGTAACCTCGGTCCAGCGCACGCTCGGGCTCCACAACGACTTCATGTTCGAGCGGTCGACGCCGTGGATATAGAACACCTCGTCATGGATCTGCCGCAGCGTCTCCATGTACTCCTTGGAGAAGATGTCGCCCTCCACCGCTTCCACCGAAATCCGCACGGTGTTGCCGAGGTTGGCCAGGTCGTTCTGGTGCTCGAGCATCTTCTGAATGTACGGATGCCCCAGCGGGATCATCTTCTCGAAGCTGGTCTGCGGCCGAACCTGGGCCGCCTGATAAAACAGGAACGCGCTGATCAGCAGGCAGAGTACGACGACTGCCGGCCGGTTATTGAATATCAGGCGTTCGAGAAACGACGCCGGCTTCTGTTGGTGCTTGGTCATGCAGACTCTCCCGGCTTTATTGTTTTGGGGCCAGATCCGCGCCCGATGGCGAGGCGATGCGAACACCACCCTGCCCTACCAGGATCAGGTTGCCTTGGGAATCGGAGGTAACGCCCGACAGCGAACGGCGGTCGGGACGATTGAACAGTTTGAAGCTACGGCCCTGATCGTCGCTGGTGAGCACCGCACCGCCATGGCCGACCACCACGATGCGCCCGTCGCGCAGCAGATTGCCGTCAGCCAGCCCGGACTCCAGCACATTGCCATTACCGTTGCTGAGCTCGATGCCTTCCCAGCTGTCGCCGAAATCGACGGAACGGAACAGGTGGCCGCGCAGACCGAAGGCAGCCACTACCCCCGGCTCCGAACCACTGACCACCCCGAAGAACGAACCCTGATACGGCGACTCGACACGCTCCCAGGTTTCGCCGAGATCGGAGGAGCGGAACATGCCGCCCAGTTCGCCAACCACGAACAGGCCCGAGCCCTGGATATGGGCGATGGCGTTCAGGTGGTAACCGTCCTCGTTGTCGAGGCGCTCGCTGATGTCCTCCCAGCTCTGCCCGCCATCGATGGTTTCGAGCAGCGCGCCGTAGGCGCCTACCGCGATGCCGTGCTGGGTGTCTTCGAACCAGACGTCCAGCAAGGGGGCTTCACGTTCGCGATCCTCGTACTGCACCGTCCAGCTCTCACCGCCGTCGGCGGTAGCCAGGATCAGCGCGTCATGGCCCACCGCCCAGCCGTGCTTGTCGTCGACGAAGTCGATAGCGGTCAGCAGCTGGCGCGTCGGCACCTTGGCCTGCGTCCAGCTGGCACCGTCGTCATCGGAATAGAGAATGTGGCCCCGATCGCCCGCCGCAACGAGGCGTTCACCAGCCTGGGCGATGTCGAGCAGAAGATTGGATACGGCTTTCGCCGACTCGATGGAGTAGCGGGTCTGGCCGTCGGTAGCGGCCTGGACTGGTGCCGTTGCTGCCAGCAACAGGAGCGAAACGGCGCCGCACAGTGAAAGCATGCCGGCAACCGATGAGTGAAGACGCGACGCCCTCGCCTGGCTTGGAACCTCGGCGCGGCCGGATAGTGTGCGCCGCTGAACGGGCTCACTCATACATACCCCCTTTATTCTTATTAGGTAAGGCCTGAGATACAGGCGCAGCCATCCTAGCCAGCTTCCGCGGGCAGGCACAATTGGCCGGACGTTATGAATTGTTAACTCTCACGCAATGATTGACGCATGATCAGCCAGGCTGATTGGGCCAGTGGCCAGTATGGCCGGCCGCCTCGTTCGCGCGCGCAGTGACGATCCGACGCGAGGCGCCAGTGGATGGTCACGATACGCAGGAAGGCTTGTTCTCCTGGATAGCGCCAGGGAACAGGCTCTCGCAAAAGAAAGGCCGATCGCATTGCACGATCGGCCTTATCGAATCAGGCGAGGCTCTTGCTCACCACTTCGTAGACATCGCTGGACAGCTCTCCGGATGCAAGGATGCGCTCCAGCTCGCCCTTCATCAGCGCCTGGCGGGCGCTGTCGTATTTGCGCCAGCGGGTCAGCGGTGCCAGCAGGCGCGAGGCGATCTGCGGGTTCAGCGCGTTGAGGGTGATGACCTGGTCGGCGAGGAAGCGGTAGCCGGCGCCATCGACGCGGTGGAAATTGACCAGGTTCTGGTTGGCGAAGGCGCCGATCAACGCACGCACCTTGTTCGGGTTCTTCAGGGTGAACGCCGGGTGCTGCATCAGCGTCTGCACCCGCTCCAGCCCACCGGGCAACGGGTTGCCGGCCTGAACGCTGAACCACTGATCCATGACCAGCGGGTTGTCCTTGAAGTGCTCGGCGAAGGCCTGCAGCGCCTTGTCGCGCTCGGCCTCGAACGGCGAGTTGACCAACACGGCCAGTGCGGTCAGGCGCTCGGTCATGTTGTCGGCCTGCTCGAACTGTTCCAGGCAGGCTTCCACGACTTCGGCTTTTTCGCTCAGCATCAAGTACGACAATGCGATGTTCTGCAGGGCGCGACGGGCGAAATGTTCGGCCGAGGCGACATAGGGTGTGTTGCGCGAGGTTTCGCGATTGGCCTGGTAGCGCTGCCACAGCGGCTCGAACAGCGCGTCGGCGATGCGCTTGCGGGCGAACTCACGGGCGGCATGGATGGCGTCCACGTCCGCCACTTCGCTGATCTCAGCCAGGTAGGCTTCACCCGGCAGCGAGAGCATCTCGGCGACCATCGCCGCATCCAGCCCATCGTTCTGCAGCACGGTGCGCAGCGCCGAAATCAGGCGCTCGTCCATCGTCAGCCCTTCACCGCGCTGATGCTGACCGATCAGCTCCTGCAGCACCTGCACCGACAACTGCTGACCCGCTTCCCAGCGGTTGAAGCCATCGGAATTATGCTGCATGAGGAACATCAGCTGGTCGCGGTTGTACGGGTAATCCAGCTTTACCGGCGCGGAGAAGCCACGCAACAGCGATGGCTGCGGGCGCTCGGCGACGTCGACGAAGGTGAAGGTCTGCTCGGCTTCGGTCACCGCCAGCACGCGGCTGGTCCCGACGGCGGAGGCTTCACCGTCCAGACGCAGCGGCATGTCCGAACCATCGGCGGCAAGCAGGCCCAGCGCCACCGGAATCACGAACGGCTCCTTGGTCGGCTGGCCCGGTGTCGGCGGGCAACTCTGGCGGAAGGTCAGGCGGTAGGTCTTCGCCGCCTCGTCGTATTGCTCGCTGACGGCCAGACGCGGCGTGCCGGACTGGCTGTACCAGCGCTTGAACTGGCTCAGATCGGCACCGTTGGCGTCTTCCATGGCTTTGACGAAATCGTCGACCGTCACGGCCTGGCCGTCATGGCGTTCGAAATAGAGGTCGCTGCCCTTGCGGAAGCCTTCTTCACCTAGCAGCGTCTGGATCATCCGTACCACTTCGGCACCCTTCTCGTAGACGGTCAGGGTGTAGAAGTTGGAAATCTCGATAAAGGATTCCGGGCGCACCGAGTGCGCCATGGGGCCGGCATCCTCGGCGAACTGGTGGGTCCGCAGGTAGGCGACATCCTCGATGCGCTTGACCGTCGCCGAGTTCATGTCGGCGCTGAACTGCGAATCGCGGAAGACGGTGAAGCCTTCCTTGAGCGACAGCTGGAACCAGTCGCGACAGGTCACGCGATTGCCCGACCAGTTGTGGAAGTATTCGTGGGCGACGATGGCCTCGACGCGCTGGTGCGCAGCATCGGTCGCGGTTTCGGCGCGCGCCAGCACGGCGCTGGAGTTGAAGATATTGAGGCCCTTGTTCTCCATGGCGCCCATGTTGAAGTCGTTGACCGCGACGATCATGAAGATGTCCAAGTCGTACTCGCGACCATAGGCCTCTTCGTCCCACTTCATCGACTTCTTCAGGCTGTCCATGGCGTGCTGGCACTTGTCGATATTTTCCGGCTCGACGTAGATACGCAGCGCCACGTTGCGCCCGCTCATGGTGGTGAAGCTGTCTTCGACGCACCAGAGGTCACCCGCCACCAGGGCGAACAGATAGGCCGGTTTCTTGAACGGGTCTTCCCAGGTCGCCCAGTGGCGACCGTTATCTTCGCTGCCGCTGGCGATCGGGTTGCCGTTGGAGAGCAGCACCGGGTAGGCCTTCTGTTCAGCGCTCACCGTGGTAGTGAACTTGCTCATCACGTCCGGGCGGTCGAGGTAATAGGTGATCTTGCGGAAGCCCTCGGCCTCGCACTGGGTGCAGAACATGCTGCCGGACTTGTACAGCCCTTCCAGCGCGGTGTTGGTTTCCGGGTGGATCACCACCGAGCTGTCGATGACGAAGCTGTCGCTGTCCGGCTGCAGGGTCAGGCAATCTTCGCTGATCTGGTAGTCGCCCAGGCCCAGCGCGCGGTCGTTCAACGTGATGGACAGCAGCTCGAGCTCCTGGCCGTGCAGTTCCAGCGGTGGCAGCTTGCCGGCTGGGCGCTCGGGATTGCGGCGCATCACCAATTGGGCGTGCACCAGGGTGCGGTCCTCGTACAGCTCGAAGGTCAGATGGGTTTCATCGATCAGGTACTCGGGGGCCTGGTAATCCTTCAGATGAATGACTTTCGGTTGTTCGGTACGCATGGAAACCTCGTCGACTGAGCTTCAAGCGGCACGCTTCAAGCGGGAATATGGCGATGGTGCCAGCCCGGGGAACCCGGGCTGCGATTGAGTTCGAGCTTAGCGTCTGTCGCGGCGGACTTGTAGGGTGGAAACAGCGAAGCCTTTTCCACGCGATTGCCCTGGCCGCCCATCCTTGAGCCGGCAACCCTTAGCGCCGTAGGGTGGATGTCGCTTCTTACATCCACCGTATGCACTCACTGTGTCCTGCCCTGCGGTGGACAAGGCTGCGCCGTTGTCCACCCTACGCAGCGGCGCTGGCGGCCACCTGATAGGCGGTGAACTTGCGGATATTGATCACGCCAGTATCGAGGATCAGGTATTGACCCTTGATGCCCAGCAGCGTGCCCTCGACCACCGGCGTCTTGTCCAGATCGAGACTGACGACCTTGGTCGGGTAGGCCTCCACGGGATAACGGATCTCCACCACCTCGGCATCGGCGACCGGCTGGATCGCCTGCAGGCCGTAGCGCTGCTGCAGACCCTGCAGCCCGGCGGCGCACGCATCGAAGATCCGCTCGCGCATCTCGATCAGGTCAATGGGCTCGGCGTCGCCCTTGAGCAGCGCGCGCCAGTTGGTGCGATCGGCGACCTGGCTGCGTAGCAGGTCTTCGACCATGCCCGACTGTTGGCGCGTAGCGACCCGCATGATCGGCAGCGCCTGGCTCGCACCCTGGTCGAGCCAGCGGGTCGGCAGCTGGGTGGCGCGGGTGATGCCGACCTTGATGCCCGACGAGTTGGCCAGGTAGACCACATGGTCGGTCATGCAGAAGTCCATGCCCCATTGCGGATCACGGCAGGTGCCGAAGTCGTGGTGGCATTTTTCCGGGCTCATGATGCAGACGTCGCACTGCGGCAGCTTCTTGAAGCAGGGATAGCAGTAGCCCTGGCTGAAGCTCTTGTTGGTCTTGCGCCCGCAGTGGGTGCAGTGGATGGCGCCCAGGTATTCCAGCCGAACCTGCCGACCGATCAGTGGGTTGACCGGCACCAGTCCTTCGCCGAGGCGAAAGGCGTACTGCACAGGCACGCCCGATTCGAGCTGAACCGACATCTTCTCCAGCGCGCCGCGTCCGAGCTCCAGCATCAGTGGCGGGTTCCGGAAGCCGGTGCGAACAGGCTGGTGTCGATGGCGGCCTCGGCCTTCTTGCTCTTGGAGCCGCATTCCTGGCCACCCATGTAGCCAGTGCGCTCTTCCTCGGGAAGATTCTTCATCTCCCAGGCAATCACCGCCTGCATGCAGGTTTCCTTCTGCTCGGGGGTCAGCTTGCGGCCGTCAGCCCATTTGCCCAGTTCGAGGGCCTGCTTGAGGCTCGCGTAGATTTCGGGGGTGATGTTTTCGGCGGTATGGATAAAGGTCGACATGGCCAGCTCCGGGGGAAACGAGCGGCCATTCTACCGGGCTGTCGCGCTTTAGGGAAAAGCGCGACAGCCCGCTAGCGGCGCCGCGCCAGCGTGCCGCCAATCACACCGGTCAGGCAGCCGGCGACCAGCCCGCCGACATGCGCCGCGTTGGCGATCGCCAGCGCGCCGAAGCTGAGCACCTCGATGACGCCGGTCAGGCAAATCACCAGCCACACCAACATCAGCACCACGACGCCGGGCGGAAGCCGGTAGGCCTCGTTCGGTGCGAGCTTCTGATACAGCCAGCAATGACCGAGCAGACCGTAGAGCACACCGGACAGACCACCGAAGATGCCCGGCCCACCAAACAGATACTGGGCGAAGTTGGATACCAGGCCGAACAGCACGGTCAGCGCCAGCAGCATCCAGGCACGCTGACGTGCTTCGATACGCCGCCCCAGCTCCCAATACCACATGCTGTTCATGGCCAGATGAAGAATGCCGAAGTGCACGAAGATCGGCGTGATCAGTCGCCACCACTGGCCGGCCGCGAGGCTCTGCTCCAGCGTGGCGAAGTAGGCATACTCGCCGTCGATGCGAAAGTCGACGAAGTTCAGCCAGCGGATCGTGGCAAAGTTCTCGCCGAGCAGGGTGATCCCGGCAACCACGAGGGTGATCAGCAGCATCGCGGCGGTCAGCGGGCTGGTGCGCAAGGCGGCGACGAAACCGCCGCGCCGCCGGGGCTGCTCGGCCACCACGCTGTCGTCACCATGCGGGTATCGCGCATACAGGTCGCGCACCTGCTCGACCACCTCGCTCGGTACCCGCAACACCTGCTGGTCGCCCTCTTCCGAAACCCGGCAAGGCACGCGCAGGCGGCGCAGCAGCGCGATGAAGCCGCTGAGGTCTTCCGACAGCGGCAGGCGCAGCGCTTCGCTCACCGCGACACTCATGGACGGAACACCGCGCAGACCTCGACCCAGGCGAACTTCGCCGGGTCCAGGCGCGTTTCCTGGTCCAGCCGATAGGCCACCAGCTTGCCGTTCTTCACCGCACTGTAGTCCAGGCAGGCCAGGTTGCCGCGCAGCGGCCCCGGCTGGCCGCGGCGCCAGTAATGGCCGACGAACAGCAGCGGCTCGTCCGGCCCGTAAAGGAACAGCCGATCTTTCTGTTGCGGCGACAGCGGCAGGCGCGCCGCGTGCTCCGGCAGGCCATCGGGCTGGAATACCACGTCGCCGTAGGTCTGCGGGTTCTCTTCCCAGAACTTGGTGCGGAAGAAGGTGCGCACGAAGCCTTCCTCACTGGTCAGCGTCATGCCCTCGGGCAGCGGCATGTCGGTGCCGCGCAGCAGCCGATCCAGCGCCTGGCAGATGAAGGTACCCGGCAGCCCGGCCTCGCGCAGGAGCGCCGGGTTAATCCGGCCATCGTCGAGCAGCGGGCGCAGGCGCGCGATCACGCTGCTGTCCCAGCAGGCATGCACCACGCGGAAACGTTCGGTTTCCAGGAACAGCGGCAACTCGTAGAACCAGTCACGGAAGGCCTGCCACTCGTCCGGATAGTGTTCGAACTGCTCGAACGTCTCCTGCAGCAGGCGTGCGAAACGCGGTGAGTGCGCACGCACGAATTCCCGGCCACTTCCCGGCGGCGCGGGCATGTACCAGCCCAGCGCGTTGAACTCATGGTTGCCCATGATGCAGTGCGCCTGGCCGTGCTCGACCATCCCATGAACCAGATGCAGCGCCTCGCGAATATGCGGGCCGCGGTCGATGATGTCGCCGAGGAAGATCACCTGCCGGCGTGAATGTCGCCAGACTCCGCCCTGCTGACGGTAGCCCAGCTGATCCAGCAGCCGCGCCAGTGCATGGCCACAGCCGTGGATGTCGCCGATCAGGTCGTAGCCACGCTCGGGATCAAGCTGCATCAATCGCCTCCGCCGAGGCGACTGCCCCAGCCCAGCTTGGTCCGGCACACTTCGTAGTAGTTGTGATCCAGCGGATGGATCAGGTGCAGCTTCTGCGGCTTCTTGCGTACGGTCACGGTGTCACCGGGCGCACAGGTGAAATGGTTCTGGCCGTCGCAGGACACCTGCGGGTAGATCTGCATGTTCGGCGACACCACGATCTTGAGCTCGCTGTTGCCGTCGACCACGATTGGCCGGCTGGACAGCGTGTGCGGGTACATCGGCACGATGACGATGGCGTCCAGGCGCGGGTGCATGATCGGCCCCCCGGCGGAAAGCGAATAGGCGGTGGAACCCGTCGGGGTCGCCACGATCAGGCCGTCGGCCTTCTGGCTGCAGACGAACTGGCCGTCGATGTACAGCTCGAACTCGATCATGCGCGTGGATTTTCCCGGATGCAGCACCACGTCGTTGAGCGCGTCGCCCTCGCCGATCGGCTCATCGAAGCGGCGCGCCTGGGCCTCGAGCAGGAAACGGTTTTCCAGGGTGTACTGGCCGTTGAGCACCTCGGCGACCTTCTCTTCCAGCTCGTCCGGGCGGATGTCGGTGAGAAAGCCGAGGCTGCCGCGGTTGATGCCAAGCACCGGCACCCGATGCTTGGCCATTGCCCGCGCAGCGCCGAGCAGGCTGCCGTCACCGCCGACCACGATCACCAGATCACAGGATTCACCCAGCCGCTGCCGTGACGAGGTCTGCATGCCGTGCCCGGGCAAAACCTCGGCGATGTTCTCCTCCAGGATCACATGCAGATGGCGCTCGACGAGAAATCGCTTCAGCCGGCGGATGGTATCCAGCACCTGGGAGCTACCCAGGCGGCCGATGATGCCGATATTGCGGAATTGCTCCATTGACGCTCCCTGGTGTGGCTGGGCGGATGGTTGCGGGCGTCGCAACGCCCGAAAGTTAACATGCGACGCGCCGGCGAGGCAGCCGGCCTGGGCGTGACGAGCCAGCAGATGCGCTCGAAGGTTCGCTGACAGCCGTTAGAGCTGTGCCGCGGCGCCTCTGTTCAGCGGCAGCGGATTATCGGCGAAACGTCGAACCGGCGGCAAACCGACGGCTATGCTGCTGACATGAACCCGATCAGTCTTGCCGAGCTGTCCAGCCTGCTTCGCCATCCACAGGTGCGCGATCTCGCCTGGACGCTGCTGTCGCCAGCATTGCTGAGCGAAGCGCCGCTGCGCCAGCGCCATCCTCTAACTGCGAGCCGCTGGCATCGCGAACCCGAGCTGCTGGCCACCTGGCTGCTGAGCCAGGATGCCGAACCATCGGTACTCGAGGCCTGGCTGTCGCAGCGCAGCAATCGCCGCCTGGGTCTGTACTACGAGCGCCTCTGGCAGTACGCGCTTTGCCAGGCACCCGATATCCAGCTGCTTGCGGCCAACCTGCCGATCCGCCAGAACGGCAGCACCCTCGGCGAGCTGGACCTGCTGTTCTGCGATGATCAGGGCGTGCACCATCTGGAGCTGGCGATAAAGCTCTATCTGGGCTTCGGTCCCGGCGACGGCAGCCAGCACGCCCACTGGCTCGGTCCGGGCAATCATGACCGCCTGGATCTCAAGCTCGCCCATCTGTGCCAGCACCAGCTGCCCCTGTGCAACCAGCCGGCGACGCAGGCCGTGCTCGCCGAACTCACCGGGCGCGAGGTGCAGAGCAGTTTCTGGCTCAGCGGTTACCTGTTCCAGCCCTGGCCACAGGGTTGCGCCCTGCCTCATGGAGCCAATCCTCGACATCTGCGCGGTCGCTGGCTGCGTCAGTCCGACTGGCCTGGCTATCAGGCTGCGACGCCCGACGCCGTCTGGCAACCGCTGCCCCGCGCGGCCTGGCTGGCCGCAGCACGCATCGCGCACAGCGAGCTGTGGAGCGTCAGCCGGCTTGCCGAATGGCTGGCGGACCATCCGGCCCGAACGCGGGCGCAGCTGATGGTGCGTCTCGAACCTGACGCATCCGGCGACTGGCTGGAGCAGGAACGGCTGTTCGTCGTGGCGGACGACTGGCCACACAATGGCGAAGCGACACGCGCGTCATCGGCCTGACACAATCGCCGGCTAGAATTTCCGCCCGACTCGACCCTTGCAGATCAGCCCATCCCCACATGTCCATCGACGCCCAACGCCCCGCCGCCGAGCCCCTGAAAACCTGGACCATCTTTCTGATCTTCCTGCGTCTGGGGCTGACCTCCTTTGGCGGCCCGGTGGCGCATCTGGGCTACTTTCGCGACGAATTCGTCGCGCGCCGACGCTGGTTGGACGAGCGCGGCTATGCCGATCTGGTTGCGCTCTGCCAGTTCCTCCCCGGCCCTGCCAGCAGCCAGGTCGGCCTGGCGATCGGCCTGCTGCGCGGCGGTTATCGGGGCTCGCTGGCGGCCTGGGCCGGCTTCACGCTGCCCTCGGCCGTCGCGCTGACGCTGTTCGCTCTGGGCATCGCCCGCTGGGGCGACGCCCTGCCCGGCGGCTTCATCCAGGGCCTGAAGATCGTGGCGGTGGCGGTCGTCGCCCAGGCCGTGTGGGGCATGGCACGCTCGCTGTGCAGCGACGGGCCGCGTGTTGCGATCATGCTCGGCGCAGCAAGCGCCGTGTTGCTGCTGCCTTTCGTCTGGAGCCAGGTGGCGATCATCATCGTGGCGGGGCTGATCGGATTGCTGGCGTTCCGCCCGACGCCAGGCGAGACACCCCCCAACTTGCCGGTGCGCATCAGGACGCGCACCGCGCTGTATGCCCTGTTTGCGTTCTTTGCGCTGCTGGTGCTGCTGCCCGTGCTGGCCGGCGTCAGCGGCAGCCAGGCGCTGGCGCAAATCGATGCGTTCTATCGCACCGGTGCGCTGGTTTTCGGTGGCGGCCACGTGGTGCTGCCGCTGCTGCAGGCCGAAGTGGTGCCGTCCGGCTGGGTCGACAACGACGCCTTCCTCGCCGGCTATGGCGCGGCTCAGGCCGTACCCGGTCCGCTGTTCACCTTCGCGGCGTTTCTCGGCGCGTCGATGAACACCGGCCCCAGCGGCTGGCTCGGCGCAGCCATCTGCCTGGTCGCCGTGTTCGCACCCTCCTTCCTGCTGGTATTCGGCGCCTTGCCATTCTGGGAACGGCTGCGCGGCAACCGCCGCAGCCAGGCGGCGCTGGCGGGCATCAATGCCGCCGTGGTCGGGCTGCTGCTGGCGGCGCTGTACGACCCGGTCTGGACCAGCGCGATCAAGGCCGCGGAACACTTCATCCTTGCCGTGCTGGCCTTCGCCGCACTGAGCTACTGGAAGCTGCCGCCGTGGCTGGTGGTAATCACCGGTGCGCTCGGCGGCGCCCTACTCGGCCTGACGGGCTGAAACTGCTCAGCTTTCCAGCGCCAGCAGCACCGCACTGGTCACCAGGAATCCGCTGAACAGCAGGCGCAGCAGATGCTCCGGCAGCGCATGGGCGAGGCGCACGCCCAGGCTGATGCTGAGCAGACCGCCAACGGCTAGCGGCAAGCCCAGCAACCAGTTGACCTGGTGATGCAGCGCGTAGGTCACCAGGGTAACGCCGGTGCTCGGCGCCGCCAGCGCCAGTGACAGCCCCTGGGCAACCACCTGCGAGGTGCCGAATACGCTGGTCAGAATCGGTGTGGCGATCACCGCACCGCCCACGCCGAACAGCCCGCCCGCCGCCCCCGCGCCTGCGCCGAGGACGCTGAGCCATGGCCAGGAATGACGCAGCTGACCGTTACCGGGCGCTGGCCGCAGAAACACACGCAGCAGGTTGTAGGCCGCCAGGGCCAAGAGAAAGCCAACGAACGCCAGGCGCATGCGGCCGGCGTCCAGCGAGACCGCCACGCCCGCGCCGAGAATGGCGAAGACAAAACTGGCTCCGGCCAGCGCTGCGGCGTGGCGCCAGTCGATGCGGTTGCGCTGATGGTAGCGCCAGATGGCGAGCAGCACGTTGGGCACTACCATCACCAGCGCCGTACCCTGGGCCAGTTGCTGGTCCAATCCGAAGAGCACGCCCAGCACCGGAATCGCGATCAGCCCGCCGCCAATGCCGAACAGTCCGCCAAGCGTGCCCAACGCCAGTCCCAGCAGAATGTTCAGCCCGATGTCCAGCAGCATATGCGCGTTCCATTATCAGAGAGACGCGAATGCTACGCCGCTACGGCTGGCATCGATACGCACAGCCGCGCACAATGGCTTTGCACTTTACGCACAAGCCGAGTCGACAATGCTGCCAGACGCCCTTTCCGCTCAACTCGAACTCTTCCTCGACGTGCTGGAATGCGGCAGCTTCTCCGCTGCTGCGCGCCGGCATGGCCTCACGCCCTCTGCCGTGGCACGGCGTATCGATGCACTGGAGCAGGCCCTCGGCGGTCAGCTGTTCAGCCGCAGCACCCATGCCGTGCGGGCGATGCCTGCGGCACTGGCCTTCGCCGAGCGCGCCCGGCGCATCGTGCAGGAACTGCATCTGGCGCGTGCCGAAGCGACGTCGTTGGACAGCGCACCGGAAGGTCGGATCCGCATCGACGCCCCTGCGCCATTCGGGCGTCGGCACCTGGCGCCGGCGCTGGCTGAGTTCCTGCAGGCCTATCCAGGTGTCGATATCCAGCTGCGGCTGATCGACAGCTTCGTCGATCTGCAAGGTGAACATCTGGGGGAGGTGGATCTGGTGTTGCGCATCGGTCCGCTGGCCGACACGCGGCTGGTCGCCACGCCGCTGGCGCCGATGGTGCGGATCGTCTGCGCCAGCCCGGCCTACCTGGAACGTCGTGGCCTGCCATTGCAGCCGGAGGAGCTTCCCGAGCATGACGGGCTCGACTGGGACGCGCTGGCTCCGCCGCATGCCTGGCGCTTCGAGCGCGACGGCAAGCCGCGCCTGCTGCGTCCCGGACGCCTGCGGATGGTGGCGAACAATGCCGAGGCGCTACTGGCCGGAGCGCTGGCCGGGCTCGGCATCGCTCACCTGCCGACCTGGCTGATCAGCGATCAGTTGCTGCGCGGCGAACTGCTTCCGCTGTTCTGCGAAAGCGGACTGCCGCAACCGGAAGCCAGCGGCATCTATGCCCTGCGCCTGACACGCGAGGCCGACTCGCGGACCCGACTGCTGCTGGAGTTTCTCAAGTCCCGCTTCGGCCCGGTCCCGCCATGGGACCAGGCGCTCAATAGCGATTTGAAAAGGGAGTGACAGTCAGAGGCTCTGGCTTTCGATTTCCTGGGTGACGCCCCAGCCATCGAGCACACCACCGAGGGGTTCGACCAGATCCTCCAGATCCTGCTCGAAGTCGCCGATGCCGTCGAACGTCGCGTACATCACCTTGCTGACCTGCAGATTCCAGCTTCCGTCCTCGCGCGGAAAGACCTGGGTGTTGATGGTTTCACCACGGAAGTTCTCGGCGGCGATCTGGGCACGGTCCCTCTCGGGGAATACCGCGTAGAACTCGATGGGATGCACACGGGCGAAATCGAAACCGCCCTCTTTCATCCGGCGCAGAACGGTGCTGCTGACATCCTCATGGAAGGTGGTGCTCATGATTCAACCTCCTCTCATACCTGGATGAAGTTGCCACGAGCTCAGCGGGAGATCGGCTCCGTCGTCGAGACATCGGGCAAACGGGAGTCGCAACAGCTAGTCGAAGAGACGCGTGGACGATGTCCACAATGACAAGCTAGCAGGCCAGGGACCTGACTGCACGGGCTCGATGACTCGACGCCACCGCGCGCCAGGGTCGCGGGCTCCATCAGTAGAACCCGCGAGTCCTGTGGCAGTTCAACCGGACCCCGGAACACAAAACGGCCCGCACCGTTGCCGGGCGGGCCGCTCGAGGGGTGATGCGCCGTGCGCGATCAGTCGTTGCTGGGCTTGGCGATCGCGTGTAGCACGTACTGCGGCAGCGCGAAGGCGGCGATGTGCAGATGCGGGTTGTAATAACGGGTCACGATGCCGCTGCCGCTGTAGCGCTGCATCAGGGTTTCCAGCGGCAGCTTGCGGCTCTCGGCATTGCTGGCGCCCCAGGCGAAGGTCATCGCACCGCCAATGTAGGTCGGCACCGCGGCCTGATAAAAATGCCAGTCAGCGAACAGACCCTGCATGCGCTTGGCGGTGGTCTGCACCTCACCCAGCTGCAGGAACGGCGTGCCGTTCTGGGCGACCAGGATACCGCCCTCGTTCAGGCAGCGCCGGCACGCCTGGTAGAAGTTCTCGGAGAATAGCGCCTCACCCGGGCCGACGGGATCGGTGGCATCGCAAATGATGACGTCGAACTTCTCCTCGGTTTCCGCCAGGAAGTGCATGCCGTCATCGATCACCAGCTTCAGCCGCGGATCATCGAAGGTGCCGGCCGAATGGTTCGGCAGGAATTCCCTGCATATCTCCACCACTGCGCCGTCTACCTCGACCAGGGTGATGCTCTCGATGTCGCGATGGCGCGCCACTTCGCGCAGGATGCCACCGTCGCCACCACCGATGATCAGCACCCGGCGCGCCAGGCCGTGGGCCAGGATCGGCACATGGGCGAGCATTTCGTGGTAGATGAATTCGTCGGCCTCGGTGGTCTGGATCACCCCATCGAGAGCCATGACGCGGCCCATGCGCGGGTTCTCGAAGATCACCAGATGCTGGTGCTCGTTGCGCACCTCGTGCAGCAGCTTGTCGATATGGAATCGCTGCCCGTATCCCTCGTAGAGAGTTTCCTGAAAGTCGCTCATGGCTGTCTCCCTTGGCAGACATCGCGCAACGCCGCGACGTCTGCAAGCTGGCTGGGGACGGGCGATGAATCGCCCACTGAAAGGAGGCGCATTCTACGGTGGCCTAGATGACAGGAGGAACCATGGGGGTTCGAAAGCACACTTAGGGACGACAAAGCGACGCGCAGGCGCTAGGGTCTGGAAATGAGCGAAACCATTCACCTGCCCTACCTCGAGCCCTGGGACTGGCAACAATTCCACCGCCACTTCGCCCTGCGTCTTCTGCCAGGTGTGGAGCGTCTGGAGCCACGCGGCTATGCCCGTACGCTGCGCCTCGGTGAGGCCTGCGGCTGGCTCAGCATCAATGCTGCCGACGACCGCCCCGTGCTCGAACTCACCCTCAGCGACTCGCTGCGGCACGCCACCCAGCCACTGGTAGCCCAGGTGCGCAAGATGTTCGACCTGGACGCCGACCCGCAGGCGATCGCCACGCACTTCGCCAGCGACCCGGCGCTCGGCCCGCTGGTCGCAGCACAACCCGGCCTGCGCCTGCCGGCGGCCTACGATCCATTCGAGCAGGCCGTGCGCGCGATCGTCGGTCAGCAGGTCACCGTCAAGGCGGCCGTGACCATTACGCGCCGTATCGTCGAGCGCCTCGGCGAGCCGTTGCCACAGGCGCCAGCCGGACTGGAAACGCTATTTCCCAGCGCGCAGGCGATCGCCGACGACCCGCTGGAGGCCATTGGCATGCCCGCCAAGCGCGCCCAGGCGCTGCGCCGGCTGGCCGCTGCAGTGGCCGAGGGCGCGTTGCAGCTGCATGTCGGAGATGGTGCCGACACGCTGGTCCGGCGCCTGTGCGAGCTGCCGGGCATTGGCCCCTGGACCGCCGAATACATCGCGCTACGCGGCTTCGGCGTGGCAGATGCCTTTCCCAGTGCCGATCTCGGTTTGCTCAAGGCGCCGCTTTGGGGAGCGGATGGGCTGACCGCCAAGGCGCTGGCCGCACGCGCCGAAGCCTGGCGTCCATGGCGTGCCTACGCCGCGATCCACATCTGGGACAACTATGCCAAGGGCGGCTGACGGTAAGGCTAAGGCGGCGGGACGCGCGCCAGGATCTGCGGAGGTACGGCCAGCGGCCGAGCCAGGATCAGCCCCTCGCCCGACTGCGGAAAGATGCCGGTCAGCGCAGTGATATTGACCTGATGGCTGACCAATACCGCCACCTCACCGGGCTCCAGCCCGGCCAAGACTTCGCGCAGCTCAACGGTCTGCCGTCCCTCGCTGGCCGGCGAGGCGAAGAAGGAATCCAGCGCAGGCAGCGGCTCGACCGGGCCGAGCGCCATCTGCTCGGCCGTCTCCAGGGCGCGGCACCAGCGGCTGCTCAAAAGCCGTACCTCGGCCAGGCCTCTATCGCGCAACAGCGCGCCCCAGCGTTGGGCCTGGGCTCGGCCGCGCTCATCGAGATTGCGCTGGGTGCTGCAGTCGGAGAGTCTGAAGCCAGGCGGATCGCCCAGCCCTGGCGCATTGGCGTGGCGCAGGATCAGCAGCGCACGGCCTTCGCGTAATGCCTGCCAGGCTTCGTAATCGTCCGCCTCTGCCGGGACAGAGACGAGCAGCAGCACGGCTAGCAGCAAGCCACTGCCACGCATGCTTCACAGCCGCGCTTTGCCGAACGGCCCGGCCGCCACAGCCCACATGATCAGGCCGACCACCGGCAGCAATACGATCACCAGCGACCAGATGACCTTGCGGCCGGTCTCGATGGGGCTGCGCCAGACATGCGCGATGGCGAGCACATCCAGCACCAGCACCACCAGGGCCAGCGGAGCGCTGAGGCTTTCCACCGGTGTTACCGCAGAGGTCCACGGGCATCGGGGCGATTGCCGCGCGGGCCCATGATTCCCCAGATGATCAGGCCGAGCACTGGCAGGATGATGATCAGCAGAACCCAGAGCACTTTCTTGCCGGTGGTGCTGTCGCTGCGAACGATGCTGATGATTGCCCAGATATCCAGTATCAGGATGAGCAGGCCGAAAATACCGCCGAATGCATCTCCCATGGGTACGCTCCTGTTTGGGTGAGTACCTAATTTAGGATGCCAGCGCGGCGGCAGGGTTCAGTTAGCGTGCCAGAGCGGCTCAGCAGCGCGTCGGATCGACCGGGCAAAGCTGCTGACGGTCATGTCTGCGCCTGCACCGATGGCTATGGCCATGGTCGGTGTATCAGTCGTCCAGTCGAGGGAACTGGTCGGCAATGCGTTCGCCAGTGAACTCGGCAACCCAGCCGTCCGGATTGCCGAACAGGCGAATGGCGACGAAGTGCGGCTCTTCGCCCATGTCGAACCAGTGGCGCGTGCCGCCGGGTACGGTGATCAGGTCGTTCTTCTCGCACAGCACGGCGTAGACCATGTCGTCGATATGCAGACTGAACAGTGCGCGCCCGGCGACGAAGAAGCGCACCTCGTCCTCGGCATGGCGATGCTCATCGAGGAACTTCGCGCGCAGTTCTTCCTTCTGCGGGTGGTCGCGAGTCACGCTGATGACATCGACGGAGAGGTAGCCGCGTTCGGTCATCAGTCGGTCGATCTGGGGCTGGTAGGCGGCGATCACCTCTTCCTGGCTGGCGCCAGCAGGGACCGGCGCGCCGGCTTCCCAGCGCTCCAGCTGTACGCCAACCTGGGCCAGCGTCGGGGCGATGTCTTCGAGGTGGGTCAGCACCTTGAGCGGCTGGTCGGGGCGGGATTCGTGATAGACGCTGAGGACACTCATGTTCGGCTCTCCGAAAGGGTCGTCTGACCGGTTACCCGGACAGCTGGAATTCATCTGCTGTGCAGGGCACGCATTTTCAGTTGGCAGTCGAAAAATTCGAATGCGACAGTCATGCCCGGTCCTCCTGCAAACGCCAAGCAATGATAACGGCTGCGGCCAGCGCCGCCAGACTGGCGATGGCGAACGACCAGCCCGGCCCCAGGCCGGACCAGGCGTAGCCTGCGTAGAGCGCACCCAGTGCTCCACCGATGCCGGACAGGCTGGCATACAGCGCCTGGCCCTGGCCCTGCTGGCGATGGCCGAAACTGCGCTGGACGAAGTGAATGGCGGCGGCGTGGAAACTGCCGAAGGTCGCCGCGTGCATCAGCTGCGCGGTCAGCAGCACGGCCAGGTGCTCGGCGAACTGCCCGAGCAATACCCAGCGCAGGGCGGCGATCAGGAAACTGGCCAGCAGCACCTGGCGCAGCGAGAAGCGCTCGAGCAGACGTGCCATGACCAGGAACAGCAGGATTTCCGCGACCACGCCCAGCGCCCACATCAGCCCGATAAAGCTGCGGCTGTAGCCCAGTGCTTCCAGGTGGATGCTGAAAAAGGTGTAGTACGGCCCATGGGCCAGCTGCATCAACGCCACGCAGCCGTAGAAGGCCAGTACCCTGGGTCGGCGCAGTTGAGCGAGAAACCCGCCCTGCCCGTCCGACTCGGCGCGCTGGCGCGGCTGCGCGTTCGGGACCCAGACACTGCTCAGCACGATGCCCAGCATCACCGCGGCGACCGCGGTCGGATACAGGTCCAGACTCAACCGCTGGAACAGCAGCCCAAGCCCCACCACCGCCAGGATGAAGCCGATGCTGCCCCACAACCGTACCTGGCTGTAGCGCTCGGGCTGCTCGTGCAGATGCGCCAGGGTGATGACTTCGAACTGCGGCAGCACGGCATGCCAGAAGAACGCATGCAGGGCCATCACCAGCGCCAGCCAGGCGAAGCTCTTGTCAAAGAAGATCAGGCCGAAGGACAGCAGCGTGCACAGGGCGCCGAGGCGGACGATCTCCAGCCGGCGGCCGCTGACGTCGCCCAGCCAGCCCCAGAGGTTCGGCGCCAGACAGCGCATCAACATCGGAATGGCGATCAGCTCGCCGATGCGCTCCGGCGAGAAACCCAGATGATCGAAGTACAGGCCGAGAAACGGCGCCGTGGAGCCGAGCAAGGCGAAGTAGAAAAAATAGAAGCCGGACAGGCGCCAGTACGGCAACGGAGCATTCATGCGCGGCAGGCTTCAGGCCACAAGCGGAGGCGTCGAAGCCAACCGCGTGCGGCTCGCAGCGTGTCGATTGCTGATCAAAGCTGGCCCAGCACCGGCGTCGTCACCTGCACATCGGCGTTCTGTCCACGATGACGCAGCAGGTGATCGAGCAGCACGATGGCCATCATGGCCTCGGCGATCGGCGTGGCACGGATGCCGACGCAGGGGTCGTGGCGACCCTTGGTGATCACGTCCACCGCCTCGCCGTTCACGTCGATGGAGCGACCGGGCGTGGTGATGCTGGACGTCGGCTTGAGCGCCAGATGGGCGACGATCGGCTGACCCGAGGAAATGCCACCGAGGATGCCGCCGGCATTGTTGGACAAAAAGCCCTGCGGGGTCAGCTCGTCGCGATGCTCGGTGCCACGCTGGGCGACCGAGGCGAAACCGGCGCCGATCTCCACGCCCTTGACCGCGTTGATGCTCATCAGCGCGTGGACCAGCTCGGCGTCCAGGCGGTCGAAAATCGGCTCACCGAGGCCCGGCGGCACGCCCTCGGCGACCACGGTGATCTTCGCGCCCACCGAATCCTGGTCACGGCGCAGCTGGTCCATGTAGGCCTCCAGCTCCGGCACCTTGTCCGGGTCCGGGCTGAAGAAAGCGTTCTGCTCGACGCTGTCCCAGGTCTTGAACGGGATTTCGATCGGCCCGAGCTGGCTCATGTAGCCACGCACCTGGATGCCCAGGGTCGCCAGGTACTTCTTGGCGATGGCGCCGGCAGCCACGCGCATGGCGGTCTCGCGCGCGGAGCTGCGGCCACCGCCACGGTAGTCGCGCAGGCCGTACTTGTGGTGATAGGTGTAATCGGCATGGGCCGGGCGGAACTGGTCCTTGATCGCCGAGTAGTCCTTGGACTTCTGGTCCGTGTTGCGGATCAGCAGGCCGATCGGGCAACCGGTGGTCCTGCCTTCGAACACACCGGAAAGGATTTCCACCTCGTCGGCCTCCTGGCGCTGCGTGGTGTGCCGGCTGGTACCCGGCTTGCGGCGGTCGAGGTCGCGCTGCAGGTCTTCCAGCGACAGCTCCAGCCCGGGCGGGCAACCGTCGACGATGGCCACCAGCGCAGGACCATGGCTTTCGCCGGCAGTGGTGACGGTGAACAGCTTGCCGTAGGTATTGCCGGACATGCAGGACGCTCCGCGATCGACCGAAAAACAGGGGCCGGAAGTATACCTGAGGCCGCTACGGTGTCATCGCTCCCGTTGCCGGCACATACTGACCTTTGCGTCGATTACCGCGTCCAACCTGCTCCGTGACCAACGAAATCCTTCCATGCGTGCCCTGCTGATACTGCTGCTACTGACCATGTCCCCTTCTTTCCTGCAGGCGCAGACCCTGCTCAACCAGACCCTGAACCTGGATACCGGCAGCGGCGTGCTGCAGGGCAGTCTGTTGCTGCCCAAGAGCGACCAGCCAGTACCGGTAGCGCTGCTGATCGCAGGCTCCGGCCCGACCGACCGCGACGGCAACAACCCGGCCGGGCGCAACGACAGCCTCAAACGCCTGGCCCAAGGCCTGGCCAAGCTGGGCGTGGCCAGCCTGCGTTACGACAAGCGCGGCGTCGGCGCCAGCCTGGCGGCCGCAGCGGACGAGCGCGAGCTGAGCGTCGAGGGCTATGTCAGCGATGCGCTGGCCTGGAGCGCGAAGCTCAGGGGCGACCCCCGCTTCAGCCAGCTGATCCTGATCGGCCACAGCGAAGGCGCGCTGATCGCCAGTCTCGCCGCGCCGAAGTCGGGCGCCGCGGCGCTGATCAGCATCGCCGGCAGCGGCAGGCCGATCGACGAGGTGCTGCGCGAGCAACTGCAGGGCCGCCTACCACCAGCACTGCTCGCCACCAGTCATTTCCTGATCGACGAGCTCAAGGCCGGCCGGACCCACGCCGAAGTGCCGGAGCCGTTGCAGGTGCTGTTCCGTCCCAGCGTGCAGCCGTACCTGATTTCGCTGTTCGCCTACGACCCGGCCGAGGTCTTCGCGGCCGTCGAGACACCCGCGCTGATCATCCAGGGCCGCCACGACATCCAGGTCGGCATCGAGGACGCCGAAGCCCTGCAGCGTGCCAAGCCCGACGCCGAACTGGCGCTGATCGATGGCATGAACCATGTGCTGCGCATCGTGCCGGCGGATGCGCAACAGCTGGCCTCCTATGACGACCCCGATCTGCCGCTCGCCTGGGGCTTGCAGGAACGTATCCGGCGCTTCCTAGAGGCCAATGGCATCCTGCCAGCCTCCAGTTAGGCGCCGCGCTGCCGATAGCACGCATGACGAGGGCCCGATTGGCTCCTGAACGAGCCGCCGCGCAGGCCCAGGAACGCGTAGATGACCGACAGCGAAACCATCCAGAGCACTGAAAAAGACCAGCCAGCAGCGCCGAAGCATCCTTGGGCGGAGCTCAAGCCCGACCGCTTCCGCCTGCTGCGCCTGGCGCCACTGCCCACCGAACGCGACGGCGGCGCACGCCCGCTGCGCTTCGTCGAGCTGGCGCAGCTGGAACGCCACACGCCCGAGCAGAGCCTGCTGCGGATGTTCATCAACATTCCGGGGCAGGTGCGCTCGCGCAAAAGCAACGTGCTGGAGGTATGGGCCGATCACCGCAGCAAGGAACTGCGCTTCGGGCCGGACAGCGGATTGCAACTGGAGCCGGTGAATCGTGGCCTCGGCCGTTTCCTGCTGGCCCAGGGCGCGGCCTGGGCGCAGAAGCGCTGGGGTCACTACCTGGTCGAGGGCGGCTCGCTGCCCAAGGATGTGGCGAGCGATGATCAGCGCCTGCGCCGCGACCACTGCCTGCGCACCCAGGGCTTCGATGTCGACTACCCCAAGGATCAGGCGGGCAAGGCGAGCTACGGCGCGCCGCGGGTCAGCAGCCTGCGAGCGGACTGGAACGGCGAGAAGGTCCAGGTCGTCGAGCTGCAGGAGGCAGCGGCCATGCTGGAGCAGGCCGACCGCAACCTGCAGGCGCAGGAAAACCAGATCCGCGATCTGCAGGAGCGAATCGCCCGCTTCCGCCGTGAGGACGGTGCGCTGCGATTCACTATCGTTTGCCTGGTTGCGCTGGCGCTGTTCCAGGCCGGCCTGCTGATCTGGATGGCGACCCGCTAGCCGCTTACCACCAGTGCTCGACCTGCACGCCGAAGTTCGAACCGTGGCGGGCATTGCCGAATGCACCGGTATCCGACAGCGCCGAGCCTTCGGCCATCAGGTTGGCCGCACGCTGCGCCGCTTCGTTCCAGCTGGCGTAGGTGTAATACAGGCGGAATTCCGGACGTGCCCAGAAGCCCGGGCCAGACGGTGACCAGGTCGGCGCAATGGTGAACTTGCTCAGCTTGCGCGTGCCGTCGGTGGCGTCGATCTGGTCATGGCCAACCTCGGCAACGAGCTTGAACTGCTCGCTGAAGGCATAGACCGGACGTGCGCCTACCGACCACCAGTCCTGGTCACCACCGTCATCGCGCTTGTCCTTCTGATAGACCACCTGGAATTGGCCGCCGAAGCGCGGCGTCACCTGCCAGTCGAAGTACTCAACCACCCGCCAACTCTTGGCGCTATCGTCCAGGGTGACGTCACCGGTGTAGCCGAGGCCGGTGCCCGGGCCCTCGCCGTACTGCAGCGCCAGGGTGTTCTTGCCACCGAGGAAGTCGGCCTGCACGTGCTGCACCGTCACCGCCCAACCGCTGTTGGCATCATCACGGCTGGGCTTGTCGAGGTAGCTCAGGCCGAACTCCAGCTCGCCGCCGGGGTTGCTGTCGAAGCCGCCGACGTTGAAATCGTGGCGAGAGACGTACTCCTTCTGGAACACGCTGTCCTTGCGAGAGAAGGCATAGCTGTACTTCAGTCCGCCGATCTCCATGTTCTCGACACCGGCACCGGTGGCGCTCTGGTTCCAGTAGTAGAAGTCGGAGATGTGGATGTCGTTACGCTTGTAGAAACGACGGCCCGCCCATAGCGAGCCGTTGTACAGCGCCGGCACCTTGCTCCACTCGGCGTAGGCCTGGACCATCCGTGCCCAGCCGTGGTCGCCGGTGAATTCCGGGGTGTGGTTGTACTGGTTGTACAGCGCCGCCATGCCTTCCAGGCTCAGTACCGAGCCATCGGCGAAGGTGTAGAGGTCCTGGCGCAGATCGAGCTCGGCGTATTGCTCGCACTCGTTACCCAGACGGTACTTGCTCGGCGCACCGGGCAACTGGAAGCAGGACTGCGAATCGCTGTTGACCGATTCGCCGACCCCGCTGCGCATGTAACCGGTGAACTCCAGGGCATGGGCGCCGAGAGGCAGGCTCAGACCCGCAATGGCGCTGGCAACGCCCAGGGCTGTCAGTGTTTTTTTCATATCCACTCCGCTTTTGTTGTTATTGATCGCTGGATCGAGCCAGTCGGCTCTGTTCATTCCTGTAACCGTCCACTTTCATCGACCGCGTGCTGGCAAGGCAGGCGGCAGTTCACTGCGCTGTGCCCGCTCCGTTGGAAACCAGCCGGGTGACCTTGCTCTCGCGCACCGGCTCCGGCTGCGCAACGCCAAGCCGCTCGCCGGTCTGCGCGTCGAAGAGCAGCGCCTTGCGCGGGTCGAACTGCAGATTGAGCGTCTCCCCCACCCGCGGAGCCTGGTCCGGCATCAACCGGCAACAGGCCTTGACCTGATTCAGCGTGAACACCACCAGGGTGTCTGGCCCGGTGGGTTCGACCACTTCGATGTCGACCGCCAGCGAAAAATCAGCTGTTCCGACTCCGGCGAGGCCGATCTGTTCAGGGCGAATGCCGAGGATGAGTTCGCGATCACGCAGACCGTCGTCGGTGGTAATCGGCAGCGGCAGCTCGCAACTGCCCTGCTCGCTGTTGAGCACGCCAACCCAGCGCCCGTCACGCTGGCGAATGCGCAGCGGCACGAAGTTCATCGGCGGCGAGCCGATGAAGCTGGCGACAAACAGGTTGGCCGGGTCGTTGTAGATTTCGTGTGGCGTACCGAACTGCTGGATCACACCATCCTTCATCACCGCGACCTTGTCGCCGAGGGTCATCGCCTCGATCTGGTCATGGGTGACGTACACCGTGGTGGTCTTCAGCCGCTGGTGCATCAGCTTGATCTCGGTGCGCATTTCCACCCGCAGCTTGGCGTCGAGGTTCGACAGCGGCTCGTCGAACAGATAGATCTTCGGCCGCCGTGCCAGCGCCCGGCCCATGGCCACGCGCTGCTGCTGGCCGCCGGAGAGCTGCGACGGCTTGCGCTCGAGCAGCGGCTCAATCTGCAGCAGCTTGGCGACCCGCGCCACCTCCTCCTCGATCTTCGCCGCCGGCACCTTGCGCATCTTCAGGCCGAAGGCGATGTTGTCGCGCACACTCATGGTCGGATAGAGCGCGTAGGACTGGAACACCATGGCGATGTCGCGATCCTTCGGGCTGGCCTGGCTGATGTCCTCGCCATCGACGAGGATCTCGCCGCCGGTGATGTTCTCCAGCCCGGCGATGCAGTTCATCAGGGTGGATTTGCCGCAGCCGGAGGGGCCGACGAGAATCAGGAATTCACCGGCATCGATCTTCAGCGCGATGTCCTTCAGCGTTGCGATCTGGCTGTTGCCATAACTCTTATGAACGTTGCGCAGTTCCAGGGAAGCCATCGTTGTTCTCCTCAACCCTTGACGGCGCCGGCAGTGAGCCCGCGCAGGAAGTACTTGCCGGCGATCACGTAGACCACCAGCGTGGGCAGGCCGGCGATCATCGCGGCGGCCATGTCGACGTTGTATTGCTTGGCGCCGGTGCTGGTGTTCACCAGGTTGTTCAGTGCCACGGTGACCGGCTGGGTATCGCCGCTGGCGAACACCACGCCGAAGAGGAAGTCGTTCCAGATCTGGGTGAACTGCCAGATCAGGCAGACCATGATGATCGGTACCGACATCGGCAGCAGGATGCGCCCGAAGATAGTGAAGAAACCGGCACCGTCCAGCCGCGCCGCGCGCACCAGCGCATCCGGCACGCTGACGTAGAAGTTGCGGAAGAACAGCGTGGTGAAGGCCAGCCCGTAGACCACGTGGACCAGCACCAGGCCGGTGGTGGTATTGGCCAGGCCGAGCTTGCCGAGGGTGAAGGACGCCGGCAGCAGGATCACCTGGAACGGCAGGAAGCAGCCAAACAGCAGCAGACCGAAGAACAGCTGCGAGCCGCGGAAACGCCACATCGACAGCACGTAGCCGTTGATGGCACCGAGTGCGGTGGAGATCATCACCGCAGGAATGACGATCTTCACCGAATTCCAGAAGTAGCCACCAACGGCATCCCAGGCGGTCAGCCAGCCCACGGCCGTGAACGCCTCCGGCCAGCTCAGCAGGTTGCCGGTGCGGATGTCTTCCGGCGTCTTGAAGCTGGTCAGCAGCATCACGATCAGCGGCACCAGATAGACGGCACAGGCCAGCAGCAGCGTGGCGTGGATGGTCAGGCGCCCGAGGGTCAGGCGCGGTTGCGCGAAGTCAGACATGGCGCTTGTTCCTCAGCTCGGAATACAGGTACGGCACGATGATTGCCATCACCGCGCCGAGCATCAGCATGGCGCTCGCCGCCCCCAGCCCCATCTGCCCACGGGTGAAGGTGTGCGTGTACATGAACATCGCTGGCAGGTCGCTGGAATAGCCGGGGCCGCCAGCGGTCATCGCCGCCACCAGGTCGAAGCTCTTGATAGCAATGTGGGCAAGAATCATCAGCGCACTGAAGAACACCGGGCGCAGGCTCGGCAATACGATGCGCAGGTAGATGGTCGGCAGGCTCGCGCCGTCCACCTGAGCGGCGCGGATGATCGACTGATCGACGCTGCGCAGACCCGCGAGGAACAGCGCCATGACAAAGCCCGAAGCCTGCCAAACGGCGGCGATCACCAGGCAATAGATGACCCGATCCGGGTCCACCAGCCAGTCGAAGCGAAAGCCCTCCCAGCCCCAATCGCGCAGCAGCTTGTCCAGCCCCAGGCCAGGGTTGAGCAGCCACTGCCAGGCGGTGCCAGTGACGATCATCGACAGCGCCATGGGGTACAGGTAGATGGTGCGAATCAGCCCTTCGCGGCGGATGCGCTGGTCCAGCAGCACGGCGAGCACCACGCCAATGAACAGGCTGATGGCGATGAACAGGCCGCCGAATACCAGCAGGTTCTGGCTCGCGACCCACCAGCGATCGTTGTCCCACAGGCGCTCGTACTGTTGCAGGCCGGCCCACTTGTAGCTGGGCATGAAACGTGAATTAGTGAACGAGAGCAGGAAGGTCCAGCCAATGTAGGCGTAGAAGCCGACCAGCACGATCAGCATGCTCGGCGCCAGCACCAGCTTGGGCAGCCAGCGCTGCAGGGCGTCGAGCGGCGAGGCCTTGGCGGGCCTGGCTTGAAGCGCGATGGAGCTCATGGGTGTGATCCCTCATGGAAATCCGGGATGTCGGCGCCCGCGGCACATGCCGAAGCAGGTACCGGGACGCACGTTTCGGAAGCTGGGCGGACGTGTCCGCCCGTGGCGTTACTGCACGGCCTGGATCGCCGCCGCCAGTTGCTTGGCCGCCTTTTGCGGGTCGGCCTTGGGGTCGTTGAAGAAGTTGGTCACGACATCGAACACCGCGCCCTGCACGTAGCTCGAAGCGGCCATGCCGTGGGTCAGGCTGGGTTGCAGGCCGCTGCCCTGCGCCGCCGCCTTGAAATCCTTCATCGACTGCTGGGCGCAGGCGTCGAACTCGCTCATGTCCTGGTCCTGACGAACCGGGATGGAGCCCTTGTTCTGGTTGAAGAAGGTCTGGAACTCCGGCTGCAGCACGGCGCGCGCCAGGTCTTCCTGGGCCTTGCGGTTGTCATCGTCGCTCAGCTTGAACATCGCCAAGGAGTCGATGTTGTAGGTGAAGCTGCCCTGGGTGCCGGGGAATGGCAGGCACTGGTAGTCCTTGCCCGCGACCTTGTTGGCGGCCGTGAACTCGCTCTTGGCCCAGTCACCCATGATCTGCATGCCGGCCTTGCCGTCGATGACCATGCCGGTGGCGCGGTTCCACTCGCGACCGGCGGCATCGGCGTCTATGTAGTCACGCAGTTTCTTCAGCGCCGTGAACGCCTGGATCATCTTCTCGCCGGTCAGGGTGTCCTCGTCCAGCTCGACGAATGCCTTGTGGTAATCGTCCGGCCCGAGAATGCTGAGCACGAAGCCCTCGAACACGGTGCCGTCCTGCCACGGCTGGCCGCCGTGGGCGACCGGCACGAAACCGGCGGCCTTGAGCTTCTCGGCAGCGGCGAAGAACTCGTCGAGGGTCTTCGGCGGCGTGGCGCCGGCCTTCTCGAACACCTTGGGGTTGATCCACAGCCAGTTGACCCGGTGCACGTTGACCGGCACGGCCACATAGGAGCCGTCGTACTGCATGATCTTGCTGACCTGCTTGGGCAGCAGCTCGTCCCAGCGCTCGGCCTTGGCGGTGTCGTCGAGGTTGGCGAGCAGACCGAGTTCACCCCACTCCTGGATGTCGGGGCCCTTGATCTGCGCGGCAGATGGCGGATTGCCGGAAACGGCGCGGGTTTTCAGTACGGTCATGGCGGCCTCGCCACCACCACCGGCGACGGCGAAATCCTTCCAGGTATGGCCTTTCTGCTCGACCATCTTTTGCAGGGTGTCGGCGGCGCGCTTCTCGCCGCCGGAGGTCCACCAGTGCAGAACTTCGACCTCACCGGCGTGGGCGAGCAATGGCAGGGCAAGGGAAACGGAAAGAGCGAGACGATGGATCGCATTCATGGAGGAGTACCTTCTTGTTTTTATCCGGCAAGTCGTGGGTCGCTTGCGATGGACCGAGTCTATGCCCGGAAAAATGGACATTGGGTAACGAAGGGATAGTCGATGGTCACAGAGCCGTTACAAAGCCGCAGTGATCGTAACGAGGCGCACTGAGCCGGATCAGCGCGGTAGTGTGAGGGTCACCCTCAGCCCTCCCTGCTGCAGGTTGCGCATGCTCAGCTCGCCACCGTGGGCATGGGCGATATTACGCGCGATACCCAGCCCCAGGCCGTAGCCCTGCTGCTGGCCGGAGAGCCGTACATGGGGTTCGAAAACCTGCTCCAGGCGCTGCTCCGGCACACCCGGCCCCTCGTCGTCGACGTGCAGCACAAGCGCCTCCTTGCCATCCTCGACGTGCAGGTGGGCGCGCTCGCCGTACTTCAGGGCGTTGTCCAGCAGGTTGCCGATGCAGCGCTTGAGTGCCAGCGGCTTGCCGGGGTAAGTCGCCAGCGCGCGTCCATCCAGGGTCACGCGGGTCTGGTCGCAGGCCTGGTAGGGCTCGACGATGTGTTCGAGCAGCAGATTGAGGTCCACTGCCTCGATGTTCTCGTGGATATCGGTGTCCTTCACACACTGCAGGGCGCCCTTGACCAGCAGTTCCAGCTCGTCGAGATCGCGGTTGAACTTGACTTGCTGGGCCTCGTCCTCCAGCAGTTCGACCCGCAGCCGTAGCCGCGTGATGGGCGTGCGCAGGTCATGGGAGATGGCGCTGAACAATTGGCCGCGTTCGGTCAGATAGCGGCTGATGCGCTCGCGCATGTTGTTGAAGGCGCGGCTGACCTCGACGATCTCGCTGGCACCGATCTCGGCCAGCGGCCGCACTTCGCCTCCCACCGACAGCTCCCGCGCCGCCTTGGCCAGGCGTTTCAATGGCCGACTCTGCCAGCGCACCAGCAGGCCGATGAACAGCAGCAGGAAGGCGCTGGTCAGCACGATGAACCACAGCTGCTGCACCGGCAGCCCCTCGTCTTCCAGGCTGACGTAGGGTGCCGGCATCAGCGAGGCGAGATAGAGCCACTCCTGCGGCGCGATCTGGATCTGCGTCACCAGCACCGGTGGCGCCAGCGGTTCGAAGCCCAGCGCGTAGTGGGCCCAGGAGCGCGGCAGCTCCTCGAGCTTGATGCCGCTGTTGAAGATGCGCAGATCGTCGGGGCTGACGAACTCGATGGTCAGGTCCACCGCGCCACCCAGACGCTGGCGCAGCACCTGCTCCACCTCGTGCAGCACCGCACGCTTGCGTGGCGTCTCCGGCAGGATCTTCATCTCCAGCGGCTTGTCGTTGAGCGAGACGAAGAAGCGCGTGCCGCCCATGCTGCGCAGCTGGTCCAGCACCAGCGGTCGGTAGCCCAGCGGCAGCGATCGGAAGTAGCTGACGCTCGCCCCCATCGACTGCGCCAGGCTGCGGGCGCTGGCCAGCAGTCCCTCCATCTGGCTGGCGCGCAGCTGCGATAGCCAGATCAGGCTCGACAGCCCTTGCGCCAGCAGCACCGCGAGCAGGGTCAGCAACAGCATGCGTCCGAGCAGCGAGCGCGGCACCAGCCGCAGGCGCCGCCGCTCAGTGCGCAGATTCATGGTGCGGCGTCACCTGGGTAGCCAACAAGTAACCGCTGCCACGTACCGTGCGGATCAGCCGCGGCGACTTGCCGGTGTCGCGCAGGCGCTGGCGCAGACGGCTCACCGCCATGTCGACGATGCGCTCCAGCGGCATCACCTCGCGGCCACGGGTGGCGTTGGCGATGGTGTCGCGGTCGAGAATTTGCTGCGGATGATCGAGAAACAGCTTGAGCAGGGCGAAATCGGCACCGGAAAGAAAGACTTCCTCGCCATCGGCGTGAAACAGACGGTGGCTGATCATGTCCAGCCGCCATTCATCGAAAGCCAGCACGTCGCTGCCACGCTCCTGGGCGAAGCTGACCCGTCGCAGCAGGGCTTTGATCCGCGCCAGCAGCTCGCGTGGGCTGAACGGCTTGCCGAGGTAATCGTCGGCCCCGAGCTCGAGACCGACCACCCGGTCGGCCTCGTCGGAGCTGGCGGTGAGCATGATGATCGGCATCGAGGCCAGCCGTTCGTGCTGGCGAATCCAGCGGCAGAGGCTGAAGCCGTCCTCGTCGGGCAGCATCACATCGAGAATCACCAGATCAGCCGGTTCGGCGCACAGCGCGCTGCGAAACTGCGCGCCGTCCGGCACGCCGCGGACCTGAAAGCCCGAGCGGCTGAGATAGGTCTGCAGCAGTTCGCGGATTTCCTGATCGTCGTCGACCAGAAGGATGTTCTTACCTGCTTGGCTCACGTCACGTCCCTTTTCTTGTTGTTATCCGATCGCCCGTCGCCTTTCCCTGCCAGCCGGCTAGACGCCCTCCAGCAGCGATTGCAACGCCACGCCTGCGCCTTCCAGGCCCGGATAAGGCGCGGTCACCAGCCATACCGGCAAGCGATCGAAATAGCCACTCATATGGCCCTTCTCGCACAAGGCATCGCGAAAGCCGCTGTGCATGAAGAACTCGGCGAAGCGCGGTACCACGCCGCCGACGATATATACCCCGCCGCGTGCACCGAGCGTCAGCACGTTGTCGCCGACGATGCGTCCCAGCCAGCGGCAGAACTGCTCCAGCACGGCCACTGCGTACGGCTCGCCAGCCAGCGCAGCCTTGGTGATCTCGGCCGGAGAGTCGTGTTCGGCCGCTCGGCCATCCAGCGCGCAACAGGCACGATAAAGCGTCAGCAATCCCGGCCCACTGAGTACAGCTTCGGCATTCACGTGGCCCTGTGCGCGGTGCAGTTGCGTCCAGATCGCCGCCTCGCGCTCGCTGCCGATCGGCAGGCAGATATGCCCGCCCTCGCCCGGCAACGCGCGCCAGCCGCCACAGACCAGCGGCAGCAGCCCGGCAACCCCCAGCCCGGTGCCGGGGCCTATGACCAGACGCGGCCGGCCGGGTTCAGGCTCGCCCTCACGGACCGTGATGCGCTCGTCATCGCGCAGCCGGGTCATACCCAGGGCCATGGCGGTGAAGTCGTTGATCAGCAGCAGATCCTTCAGGCCCAGTTCGCGGCAGAACGCCTGTCGGCTCAGCTGCCAGTGGTTGTTGGTGAAGCGGAAGTGATCGCCACTCACCGGCCCGGCACAGGCCAGGCACACCGCTTCCAGCGCCTCCAGCGGCTGGCCCACCTCGTCGAGGTACGCGCGAATGGCCAGCTCCGGCCGCGCATGGTCTGCGGTGGGCAGCACCCGGACCTGCTCGATCCGCTGATCGCGCCACAGCGCGAAGCGTGCATTGGTACCACCGATGTCGCCAACCAGCGCTGTCTTCACTTGAGCGCCTCCAGACTCTCGGTGAATGCGCTGGCGCCCTGCTCCGCCGTGCTGAACGAGGCGCGCATGAAGGCGAACAACTCGCGACCACAGCCGATGCCCATGTCTTCAGGGCGAATCGCCGGCTCCCGCGCGTCCCACTCGTCCGGATCGACCAGCGCCCGCAGCTCGCCGGTCTCGCCATCGACGCGGATGATGTCGCCATCGCGCACTCGCGCCAGCGGGCCACCATCCAGCGCCTCGGGGCAGACATGGATCGCCGCCGGCACCTTGCCGGAGGCGCCGGACATGCGCCCGTCGGTGACCAGCGCCACCTTGTAACCGCGGTCCTGCAGCACGCCGAGGAACGGCGTGAGTTTGTGCAGTTCGGGCATGCCGTTGGCCTTCGGCCCCTGAAAGCGCACCACGGCGACGAAATCGCGCTCCAGCTCGCCGGCCTTGAAGGCTGCTGCCAGCTCGCTCTGGTCGATGAACACCCGAGCCGGCGCCTCGACCACACGATGTTCCGGCGCCACGGCGGAGATCTTGGTCACGCCGCGTCCCAGGTTGCCTTCCAGCACGCGCAGGCCGCCCTCGGGCGAGAACGGCCGCTCGGCCGGACGCAGGATGGCTTCGTCGAGGCTCTGCGCCGGTCCGTCACGCCAGACCAGCTGATCACCGTCGAGGAACGGCTCCTGGATATAGCGGCGTAGGCCCTTGCCGACCACCGTGTGCACATCCTCATGCAGCAGCCCGGCGTCGAGCAGCGTGCGCACCATGAAGGGCACGCCGCCGCAGGCATGGAAATGGTTCACGTCGGCCTGGCCGTTGGGATAGACCTTCGCCAGCGTCGGCACCACCTCGGAAAGATCGGCCATGTCCTGCCAGGTCAGCTGGATGCCGGCGGCACGAGCGAACGCAGGAATATGCAGGGTGTGGTTGGTCGAACCGCCGGTGGCGTTGAGCGCGACCACCGAATTGATGATGGATTTCTCGTCCACCACCCGGCACAGCGGGAGATAGTTGCCCGACTGCGGAGTCAGGCGGGTGACCTGCCGCGCAGCTTCCCGGGTCAGGGCATCGCGTAGCGGCGTGTAGGGATTGACGAACGAGGAGCCTGGCAGGTGCAGGCCCATGATCTCCATCACCACCTGATTGGTGTTGGCGGTGCCGTAGAAGGTGCAGGTGCCAGGGCTGTGGTAGGACTTCATCTCCGACTCCAGCAGCTCCTCGCGGCTGGCCTTGCCTTCGGCGTAGCGCTGACGCACCGCGGCCTTTTCCTTGTTGGGGATGCCCGAGGGCATCGGCCCGCCCGGTACGAAGATGGTCGGCAGATGACCGAAGCGCAGCGCGCCGATCATCAGGCCTGGGACGATCTTGTCGCAGATGCCGAGCATCAGCGCAGCGTCGAACATGTTGTGCGACAGCGCGACCGCCGTGCTCATGGCGATCACTTCGCGGCTGGCCAGGCTCATTTCCATGCCCGCCTCGCCCTGGGTCACCCCATCGCACATCGCCGGGACGCCGCCGGCGTGCTGGCCGACCGAGCCGATCTCACGCAGCGCCTGGCGAATCATTTCCGGGAAGTGCTCGTAGGGCTGATGCGCCGAGAGCATGTCGTTGTACGCCGAGACGATGGCCACATTGGCCGAGTTCATCAGGCGCAAGCTCTGCTTGTCCTCGCCGGAATTGCAGCCGGCAACCCCGTGGGCGAAGTTGGCGCATTGCAGCTTGCCGCGCTGCGGCCCCTCGCTGGCGGCTGCAGCCATCATCGCCAGGTAACGCTCACGCGTCTTGCGGCTGCGCTCGACCAGGCGCTCGGTGACTTCCAGAACTCGCGGGTGCATGCCTCTCTCCTGCTGCGAAATTTTGTTCTTCGACAACCATAAACCATCCGGAGTCGGTTGGCGTTCGGACAGGACGCAAGGCCAATGGTTGCGCGCGCAGCCTAGCAACATGAGCGTTTCGCCAGCAGCGAGCGCTCTACGGGGTCGAGGCGGCCGTAATCCAGGTGTCGCACGAAACCGCGGCTATGGCGCCGGTGCTTCCTCGTCCGGGTCGATGTCCGCCGCTTGCGCTTCGAGCAAGTCATCGAAGTCGGTCTTGAGCCCCTGCTCCATGCCATCGAGTTCCGCCAGCAGGCTGCGGAAGCTGGTCTGCTCGCGCACAGGCGCCTGCGGCTCGTCCAGGGCCTCGTCGGCGCGGGCCTGCAGCGCGACCGGCACCGCGGCATCCTCGTCGTCCAGCACCGGGCGCAGTTCCGGTTCCATCTCGCGCAATACGGCGAGTGGCGGAAGCTCGTCGAGGTTCTTCAGGTTGAAGTGGTCGAGAAACTGGCGGGTGGTGGCGAACATTGCCGGCCGACCCGGCACGTCACGATGGCCAACTACGCGAATCCATTCGCGCTCCTGCAGCGTTTTGACGATCTGGCTGTTGACCGCGACGCCGCGGATGTCCTCGATCTCGCCGCGGGTGATGGGCTGGCGGTAGGCGATCAGCGCCAGGGTTTCCAGCAACGCACGGGAGTAACGCTGGGGGCGCTCTTCCCAGAGCCGGCCGACCCATGGCGAAAAGCGCTGACGCACCTGCAGGCGGTAACCGCTGGCCACCTCCTTGAGTTCGAAGGCGCGGCCCTTGCAAGACTTGTCCAGCACGTCCAGGGCCTTCTTCAGCTGCGCCGACGAGGGTCGTTCGTGCTCCTCGAACAGCTCGCCGAGGCGCTCCAGAGAGAGCGGCTTGCCGGACGCGAGCAGAAAGGCTTCGAGCAGCGAAGCGAGATCCTTGGGATCGGACAGGTCCACGGTTGACTCCTGCAAATATCTATTCGGTTCGGCTGCGCACATGGATGGGCGCGAAGGGCTCGTTCTGCACCAGCTCGACCAGCGATTCCTTGATCAGCTCAAGCACGGCCATGAAGGTCACCACCACGCCTAGGCGCCCTTCCTCCACATGGAACAGCGCGACGAACGGGACGAAACCGCCTCCCTTCAGCCGCTCGAGCACCTCGCTCATGCGCTCACGAGTCGACAGCGCCTCGCGGGTCACCTGGTGGCTCTCGAACATGTCGGCACGGCGCAGCACCTCGGCCATGGATACCAGCAGTTCCTCCAGGCTGACATCCGGCAGCAGCTTGCGCGCGCGGGCATCCGGGGCGTCGAGGCGTGGCACCTGCAGGTCGCGGCCGACCCGTGGCAGCTCGTCCAGATCCTCGGCGGCGGCCTTGAAGCGCTCGTATTCCTGCAGCCGGCGGATCAGCTCGGCGCGCGGGTCCTCCTCCTCTTCGGCAGCTTCCGCCGAGCGCGGCAACAGCATGCGCGATTTGATCTCGGCGAGCATGGCGGCCATCACCAGGTACTCGGCAGCCAGTTCCAGGCGCACCGACTTCATCAGCTCGACGTAACCCATGTACTGGCGGGTGATTTCCGCCACCGGGATGTCGAGGATGTCGATGTTCTGCTTGCGGATCAGATAGAGCAGCAGGTCAAGCGGGCCTTCGAAGGCTTCGAGAAAGACTTCCAGCGCATCCGGCGGGATATACAGGTCCAGCGGCAGCTCGGTCACCGCCTCGCCATAGACCAGCGCCAGGCGCAGCTGCTCGCCGGGCTGAGTCAGTTCGGGGCTCTGGGGTTCGGTCTGCATGATCATCCTCGAAGGCGGCGGGCGCGTGTCAGCGGTAGGTCAGGCCCATCGCCTGGCGGACTTCGATCAGCGTCTCGCGGGCTTCATCGCGTGCGTGCTCCGCCCCCTCGGCGAGGATGCTGCGCACCAGGTCCGGATTCTGCTCGTAATCCAACGCGCGTTCCTGCAGCGGCGCCAGGTCCGCCTTGATCGAATCGATCAGCGGCGCCTTGCATTCCAGGCAGCCGATGCCGGCGCTGCGACAGCCCTGCTCGGCCCACTGGCACACCGCCTCCTCGGAATGCGCCTGATGCATCTGCCACACCGGGCAGCGCGTCGGCTCGCCGGGGTCGCTACGGTGTACGCGCGCCGGGTCGGTGGGCATGCGGCGGATTTTCTCCTCGATCTCGTTCGGCGTGTCGCGCAGATAGATCGCATTGCTGTTGGATTTGGCCATCTTGCCGCCGTCGAGCCCGGACAGCTTCGGTGACTCGCCAAGCAGTGCCTGCGGCTCCGGCAACAGCAGTTTGCCGCAGCCTTCCAGGTAGCCGAACAACCGCTCCTGGTCGCCGATGGTGATGGTCTGTTGCTCCTTGATCAGCGCACGGGCAGTGTTCAGCGCCTCGACGTCGCCCTGCTCCTGATAGCTCTTGCGCAGGCTGACGTAGAGCTTGGAGGTCTTCTTGCCGAGCTTGCGGATCGCCGCTTCGGCCTTGTCCTCGAAATCCGCCTCGCGCCCATAGAGGTGATTGAAGCGCCGCGCCACATCGCGGGCGAACTCGATATGCGGCAGCTGGTCCGCTCCCACCGGCACCAGCCCGGCACGGTAGAGCAGGATGTCGGCCGCCTGCAGCAGCGGATAGCCGAGAAAGCCATAGGTGTCGAGGTTCTTGTCCTGCAGGCTCTGTTGCAGCTCCTTGTAGGACGGCACCCGCTCCAGCCAACCCAGCGGGCAGATCATCGACAGCAGGAGATGCAGCTCGGCGTGCTCGGGAACCTGGGACTGGATGAACAGCGTCGCCGAACTCGGACTGACCCCGGCCGCCAACCAATCCACCGCCATGTCCATCACGTTCTGCGAGATTTCGCCGGAGCATTCGTAGTCGGTGGTCAGCGCGTGCCAGTCGACGATACAGAAGAAGCACTCGTACTCGTGCTGCAGCCTGACCCAGTTCTTCAATACACCGTGGTAGTGACCGAGGTGAAGTCGGCCCGTGGGACGCATGCCGGAAACCACGCGCCGCTGTGAATCCATGGAGCTCAAAAGGGTGTCCTTGGTTAATTGGCTTGCTTGGTAAGTTCAGTTGGTCAACGTTGGCATCCGAACTTGGCTCAACCCTCTCACCGCACAGGCCGGATGTTGTACGGGCTCACTCGCCATCCAGGCTCAGGCCATGAAGGGTTCGGGATCGCCGCAGCCGACCCGCACCACCTCGGGCTGGTCATCGACCAGGCTGATTACGGTCGAGGCCTCCAGACCACCGTACCCGCCATCGATGATCAGGTCTACCTGATGCTCCAGCGCGTCGCGCATCTCGTACGGATCGCTCATTGGCAGCTCTTCGCCCGGCAGGATCAGGCTAACGCTCATCAGCGGCTCACCGAGTTCCTCCAGCAGCGCCTGGGCGATCGGCTGCGCGGGCACACGCAGGCCGATGGTGCGGCGCTTGGGATGCAGCAACATGCGCGGCACTTCGCGGGTGGCCGACAGGATGATCGTGTAGGGCCCAGGCAGATGCGCCTTGAGCAGGCGGAAGGCAGCGGTATCGACCTTGGCGAACAAGCCCAGCTGCGACAGGTCGCGGCAGGCCAGGGTGAAGTTGTGCTTGTCGTCGAGCTGGCGCAGCCGGCGGATGCGCTCGATGCCGGCCTTGTTGCCCATCGAACAACCGATGGCGTAACTGGAATCGGTGGGATACACCACCACCCCGCCCTTGCGAATGATCTCCACGGCCTGCTTGATCAGGCGTGGCTGCGGGTTGTCCGGATGGATCTGAAAGAACTGGCTCATGGGAACTCCCTGTTCAGCTGGCAGCAGGTAGGCGGCGCTCATGGTCGAAATGTCTCCAGAGTGGTGACAGATCCTCCGGCAGGTTGCGGTACAGCCCCAGCTCGGACCAGTCGCCCGGCGCGTGGAAGTCGCTGCCCACGGTGGCCATCAGGCCGAACTCGCGCGCCAGGATCGACAATCCGCCGACCTGCTCCAGCGGCTGCATGCCATTGACCACCTCCAGCGCATGACCGCCGGCCTGGGCGAAATCGATCACCAACCGACGCCGCTTGCTGCGGGTGAAGTCGTATTGCCACGGGTGCGCCAGGCTGATCCAGGCGCCCGCCTCGCGCAAGGTCCGAACCGTCTGCTCGAGGCTCGGCCAATGCTGCTTGACGTCGCCGAGCTTGCCCGAGCCGAGCCACTTGCGAAACGCTTCGGCACGGTCGCGCACATGGCCGGCACGCACCAGGAACTCCGCAAAATGTGGGCGGGCCGGCGCGTTGCCGCTGTCACCCAGCTCCTGCTGGATCGCCCGCGCGCCTTCCAAAGCGCCTGGCATGCCCTTCGCTTCGAGCCGTTGGGCAATCTGCTCGGCCCGGCGCCAGCGCCCTTCGTGCAGCTGCGCGATCGCCTGCTGCAGTGCCGGTGCATCGGTGGTAAACCCATAGCCCAATACATGAATGGTAGCCCCGTTCCACAGGCACGAGAGCTCGATGCCATTGACCAGCTGCATACCCAGCGCATGCGCGGCAGTCCGCGCCTCGGCGAGGCCGTCGACGGTGTCGTGGTCGGTAAGCGCCAGCAGCTGGACGCCGCGCCCGTGGGCGCGCTCCACCAGCTTGGCGGGCGCCAGCACGCCATCGGAGGCGGTGCTGTGGCAATGCAGATCGACGATCATCAGGTAACGCACTCCAGTGAGGTGCTGGCACCTCGAAAAAAACTGTCCGAAAACCCAGCTCGAGCAAGACAGAGCGGGCGAACGGCTGGCTAGTCTAACGCCGCGCCGGGGCTTTGGCTCGCGCCAACGGTGCCCGCCCCTGGGAAACCTTCTGCTTCGACAGCCGATGCCGCTTGCCGTGCGATGCGTCGTCGGTCTCGGCAGTTTCCCGCCAGGCGCCGTTTGCTATGATGCCGCGCTGCCGGCCTGCGGACGTCAACGCCGGGCTCGGCAGACGCCCGCGCTGCCCGGCGTGGATGCAAATTTCCCTTTACCGCCGCAACCCACGCGAACGAGGAACGACCATGCTGTACGCCGTTATCGCCACCGACGCACCGAACTCCCTGCAGGACCGCCTCGCCACCCGCCCGGCCCACTTGGCGCGCCTGGAACAGCTGAAGAACGAGGGTCGCCTGGTGCTCGCCGGCCCGCACCCTGCGATCGACAGCAACGACCCGGGCGAAGCCGGTTTCAGCGGCAGCCTGGTGGTCGCCGAGTTCGATTCGCTGGAAGCCGCGCAACAGTGGGCGGACGCCGATCCATACAAGGCCGCCGGCGTTTACGTGAATGTGGTGGTCAAGCCCTTCAAGAAAGTGCTGCCCTGAGCCGACACAGCGGGGATAGCGAATCCGCCCGGCCGTTGGGCTTCCACGGCCTCGTAAGGAAATAGGAGTTCCGATGCGTCAACGACCGCTTTCCCTGCTGCTTGCCCTGATCCTGCTGGCACCAGCGCTGCAGGCTGAAGAAGTGCCAACCGAGCCCGCGCCTCCGGTTCTGGAAACCACCGAGCCCGACGAATCCGCGCCGGCCGAGGCGCAGCAAACCGACCCCGCTGGCCAGGCGACACGACTGGCCAGCGATACCACCGAAGCACTGCTGCTACGCCTGCGCGAGGAAAACCGCCGACTGCGCATGCAGCTGCAGGCCGAGCAGTCGAAGGTTCTTCCGGCGCTGCTGAACGAGCAGCAGCAATGGTTCGCGGTAGGTGGAGCCGTCGGTGTCAGCAGTTTCGTTCTGGGTCTGCTGCTGACGCGCAGCCGGCGTCGGCGCCAGTGGCTCAACTGAGTACAGGCAAACATGAGCGAATTACTGCTTATCGATGATGACCAGGAACTGTGCGAGCTGCTGATCAGCTGGCTCGCACAGGAGGGCTTCGTCGCCCGCGCCTGCCATGACGGGCAGAGCGCGAAGCAGGCGTTGGCGCAGCACCAGCCCGCCGCGGTGGTGCTGGACGTGATGCTGCCGGACGGCAGCGGTCTCGAATTGCTCAAGCAGCTGCGTAGCGAACATCCGGAACTGCCGGTGCTGATGCTGTCGGGCCGGGGCGAACCGCTGGACCGCATCCTCGGACTCGAGCTCGGCGCCGACGACTATCTGGCCAAGCCCTGCGACCCGCGCGAACTGACTGCGCGCCTGCGCGCCGTGCTGCGCCGCAGCCAACCGGCGGCGCAGCCCAGTCAGCTCGAGCTTGGCGACCTCAGCTACAGCCCGGCCCGCGGCGTTGCCAACATCGGAGGGCATGACATCAGTCTGACGCTGTCCGAAGGCCGCATCCTCGAGGCGCTGCTGGCCCAGCCCGGCGAGCCGATCGACAAGCAGGCCCTTGCCCAGCATGCACTGGGTCGCAAGCTCACACTCTACGACCGCAGCCTGGACATGCATGTCAGCAACCTGCGACGCAAGCTGGGCCCACACACCGACGGTCGCCCGCGGATCGTTGCCCTGCGCAGCCGTGGCTATCTTTACTCGGCCTGATCGGCATCGGCTGATCGTCTTTACCGAGGCTTTACCCAGGGCTGACCGCCCTTGACCTTGCGCTACGTAGACTGAACTCATCCGGTCACCGAACAGCCACCAGCTTCTTCAATACCGCTGCGGCACGGCCGGTTTCCATACATAGGAGAGCTTCTTCATGCGCAAGTCACTCGTAGCCCTGTTCATCGCCACCGCCCTGCCCGCCCTCGCCTTCGCCATGCCCGGCGGTATGCACGACGGCCCCCACGGAGGCAGAAGAGCCCCGCACATGTTCCAGGACCTGGACCTGACCAGGGAACAGCAGCGCGAAATGCGCAAGCTGATGGGCGAACAGATGAAGCAGCGCCAGGCGATCACCCAGCGATACCTCGACAAACTGCCGGAAGCCGAGCGTCAGGCCATGCAGAAAGATCTGGACGCCAGCCGCGAAAAGACCCACCAGAGCATGCGCGCGCTGCTCAAACCGGAACAGCAGAAAGCCTTCGATGAAGGCCTGAAGAAAATGGAAGACAAGCGCGCCGAACGCGCCGAGTTCCTCAAATGGAAGGCCGAGCGCGATCAGAAGAACTGATCCGCGGTCCATTGAAGCCCGCCCGGCAGTTTCTGCCCATCAATCAAAAGTGATGGGCGGAAACTGCCGGGCTTTCGCCGTGGAGAGACCCGGTGCGATCACTGTTCTGGCGCATATTCGCAACCTTCTGGCTGGCCATTGCCCTGGTCGCCGGCCTGGCGATGCTGCTCGGCCACGCGTTGAACCAGGATGCCTGGATTCTGAGCCGCCACCCGGGCTTGCAGGGCCTGGCCGAGACCTGGACCGAAGTCTACGAACGACAGGGCCCGCAGGCCGCACAGCGGCTGCTTGAGCAGCACCGCCATCGCGCGCGGGTCGATGTGCAGGTGTTGGCGGAGAATGGCCAGCCGATCATCCGTGGCACCTTTCCGGCCCGGGCTGCGGCCTTCGAAGCCCGTCATCAGAACCGTGACCGGCAGCTGCCCTGGCGGCGCCTGACGGCCGACTATACGAGCCCAACCAGCGGCGAAACCTACCTGTTCATCTACCGCATCCCGTATCCGGAATTGCAGGCCTGGCATCGTGGCAGCCTGGCCTGGCCGCTCAGCGCACTGGGCATCGCACTGGTGGTACTGACCGGTTTCAGCCTGCTGCTGACGCTCTCCATCACCCGTCCGCTGGATCGCCTGCGCCGGGCAGTACACGACCTTGGCCAGACAACCTATCAGCAGCAATCCCTGGCTCGACTGGCCAAACGCCGCGACGAACTCGGCGTGCTGGCCAGCGATTTCAACCGCATGGGTGCGCGCCTGCAGGCGCTGATCGGCAGCCAGCGCCAGCTGCTGCGCGACGTGTCCCACGAGCTTCGCTCGCCACTGGCGCGGCTGCGCATTGCCCTGGGCCTGGCCGAACGTGCCACCCCGAGCGAACGCGAGGTGATCTGGCCACGTCTGGGCAAGGAATGTGACCGGCTGGAAGCATTGATCAGCGAGATTCTCGAGCTCTCACGCCTGGATGCCGAGCCAGGTGCAGCAAGCGCCATCGACCTGCCCGAAATGTTCGAACAATTGAAGGACAACGCCCGAATCATTGCCCCGGCGCAACGCATCGACAGTCGTGTCGAGCCCGGCGTCTCGTACACCGGCTGGCCGGATATGCTCGAGCGTGCGCTGGACAATCTGCTGCGCAATGCCCTGCGCTTCAATCCCGAGGGGGAGCTGGTAGAGCTTTGCGCACAACGCGACGGTAAGGATCTGGTGATCAGCATTCGCGACCATGGCCCCGGCGTCGCCAACGAGCATCTGTCCCAGCTCAGCGAACCCTTCTTTCGCGCTCCGGGGCAGACCGCAGCCGGGCATGGCCTTGGACTGGCCATCGCCAGGCGCGCCGCCGAGCGCCACGGCGGCCGCCTGCAACTGACCAATCACCCCGACGGCGGCTTCGTCGCCAGCCTGCATCTACCGCTGACTGGCGTGGCGAGCAGGACTTCAGACGATCTGGCGTCTCACTGACCGGTCCAACGCTGGACGAACTCTTCGGGTGCGAGAACCGGCGCGCTGCGCACGCGCCCTTCCGGTGTACCCAGATAGAGGAAGCCCAGCAGGCGCTCCTGCTCGGTCAACCCGAGCCCCTCGAGCACCCGCGGATCGTAGGAAAACTCCCCGGTGCGCCACACCGCTCCGATGCCCTGGGCATGCGCGGCGAGCAGCAGACCATGCGCCGCGCAGCCGGCAGCGAGTACCTGCTCGCCTTCAGGCACCTTTGGATGCGGCTTCACGCTGGCGATCACCAGCACCAGCATCGGTGCTCGCAACGGCATGTTGCGCGCTTTCTGCAGCGCCTCCTCGGCAGCATCGGCATTGCGCACACGCAGGGCCTCGGCAAACAGCTCGCCGAGCTTGTGGCGGGCATCACCTTCGATGATCAGGAAGCGCCACGGGTGTAGTTGACCATGGTCCGGAGCGCGCAGTCCGGCACGGAACATCAGGTCGAGCTGATCGGCGGTGGGGGCCGGTTCGCACAGGCGGGTGACCGAAACGCGGTTGAGCAGCAGATCCAGAGCGTCCATCCATTACCTCCTAAGGCGGTCGGACATTCTAGAGGCAGTTGCCGCCTTGTCGCGAGTGATGGCTGGCCGACAGTTCAGTCGATCTCCCGATTCAGGCCACCCGATCCGGCGACAGATGCGGCTGCAGCGGCGGCACCAGCGGTGGCAGGCCATGGGCAGCACGGGCGGCATCGCAGTGCGGATTGTGCTCGCCGTTCTCCCAGGAGGCCTCGAAGTCGCGGCAGGTGCTCGAACGCTGCTCGTACATGCTGCATCGGACCCCACAACCGACGTCACCGAGCAGGCCGACGCAGCGCGCGGGTTTGCTGTCGGTGCCGAGCATGGCGGCATGGAACGGCGATACCTGGACGGTCAGATGGTCGGGCACCGCGCCGCCCGCCGACACGCATTCACCAAAATAGAAGGACACACGAAAGTACGCGCAGCAGGCGCCGCACGTGAGGCAGGGATTGTCGATGGACATGAGAGGTGAACACCCAGAGACCGGAATGGGCCGGCGCCCGGGCGGCTATTCTATTCATGCCAATGCGCTTGGGAAGAGGCCTCGAGCGCGCCGCGAAAACATTTTTCGCGCAACCGCCGAGCGGTTTACTGCGGCAACGACGCGGGTAGAATGTCCGCCCTCTTCCCCACCGTGCCGAGCACCCCTACATGGCTTTGCCGACCCTGCGCATCATCGGTTTCATACTCGGCATTTTCCTGATCACGCTGGCCGTGAGCATGATCATTCCCATGCTGACCTTGCTCGTATTCGAACGCACCGATGATCTGCAGGCGTTCATCTGGGGTAGCCTGATCACCTTTTCCTGTGGTTTCGCGCTGGTCGCCCCGGGCAGGCCGGCCAATACGCAGCTGCGACCGCGCGACATGTACTTCCTGACCACCATCAGCTGGGTGGTGGTGTGCTGCTTCGCCGCGCTACCGCTGATGCTGATCCAGCATGTCAGCTACTCCGACGCGTTCTTTGAAACCATGTCCGGCATCACCACCACCGGCGCCACGGTAATTTCCGGGCTGGATAACGCTTCGCCCGGCCTGCTCATGTGGCGCTCGCTGCTGCACTGGCTGGGCGGCATCGGCTTCATCGGTATGGCCATCGCGATCCTGCCCTTGCTGCGGGTTGGTGGCATGAGGCTGTTTCAGACCGAGTCCTCCGACTGGTCGGAAAAGGTCATGCCGCGTTCGCATATTGCTGGCCAGTACCTGCTGATGATCTACGTCGCCTTCACGCTTGCGGCTTTCATCGCCTTCCTGCTGACCGGCATGAGCGCCTTCGATGCCATCAACCATGCGATGTCCACCGTCGCCACCGGCGGTTTCTCCACCTCGGACGCCTCGATGGGCAAGTTCGGCCCCTCCGCCCACTGGGTCGCAGTCTTCTTCATGATCCTCGGCAGCCTGCCGTTCACGCTGTACGTCATGACCTTGCGCGGCCATCGCACTGCGCTGCTCAAGGACCAACAGGTGCGCGGATTCGTGCTCATGCTGGCCATCACGAGCCTGCTGTTCAGCGGCTGGTACTGGCTGAACAACGATGTGCCGGCACTGGATGCACTGCGCATCGTCACCTTCAGCGTGGTATCGGTGGTCACCACCACCGGCTTCGCCGTGGATGACTACACCCAGTGGGGCGGTTTCGCGGTGATGGCATTCTTCTACCTGACCTTTATCGGCGGCTGCTCGGGCTCGACCTCGGGCGGCTTGAAAATGTTCCGCTTCCAGGTGGCCTACTCGCTGCTACGCGCCAACTTCAAGCAACTGATCCACCCCCGCGCGGTCATCCGCCAGCAATACAACGGGCACAACCTGGACGAGGAAATCGTTCGCTCGATCCTCACCTTCTCATTCTTCATCACCATGACCATTGGCGTGCTGGCGCTGTGCCTGGCGCTGCTCGGGCTCGACCCCATCACGGCGCTGACCGGCGCAGCAACCGCCGTCTGCAACGTCGGTCCGGGCCTGGGCGAGATCATCGGCCCGGCCGGCAACTTCTCGACGCTGCCGGACACCGCGAAATGGCTCCTGTCGATTGGCATGCTGCTCGGACGGCTGGAAATCATCACCGTCCTGGTGCTGCTGACGCCCGCGTTCTGGCGGCACTGATCAGCTGCTGCGCCTGAACAGCCGCCCGCCGAGGCTTACCAGCGCAAGCACCACGCCGCCGGCCAGAATGCCGAACGCCGCATCGAGCAGCGTCGGCAGCAGTCCGCCGAGCACCACGCCGACATAGGGCAGCCCGAGCGCATCATGGGCGCTGCTTTCGATGAAATGATGAACAGCGCCGATGCCGTGGGTGAGAATGCCCCCGCCGACCATGAACATCGCGGCCGTGCCGACTACTGACAAGGCCTTCATCAGCCAGGGCGCGACCACGAGGATGCCGCGCCCGAAGGCGCTCGCCGCGCCGCTGGATTTCCTGCTCAGTGCCAGTCCCAGATCGTCCAGCTTGACGATCGCGGCTACTAATCCGTAAACCCCTACGGTCATGACGATGGCGATGCCCACAAGCACCAGCACCTGCTGCGTGAAAGTCGCAGCCGCGACCGTTCCGAGGGTGATCGCAATGATCTCGGCCGAGAGGATGAAATCAGTACGCACAGCGCCACTGATCTTGCGTTTCTCGAACGCGACGATATCCACCGAGGGGTCCGCAAGGGCCTTTACCGTTTCCGCATGCTCGCTGGCGTCATCGTGATGCAGGAAACGATGCGCGAGCTTCTCGAAGCCCTCATAGCAGAGGAACGCGCCGCCCAGCATCAACAGTGGCGTGATCGCCCAGGGGATGAATGCGCTGATCAGTAGCGCCGCAGGCACCAGAATCGCCTTGTTGCGAAACGAACCCTTGGCCACTGCCCAGACCACCGGCAACTCGCGATCGGCCTTGACGCCAGTGACTTGCTGGGCGTTGAGCGCAAGGTCATCGCCCAGTACCCCCGCGGTTTTTTTCGCCGCGACCTTGGTCATTACCGACACATCGTCGAGCACGGTCGCGATATCGTCGATCAGTGCGAGCAGGCTGCTGGCCAATTGTATGTCTCCATCGGTTGAAATGTTTCGCAGCCGTAGCGGCCCGCCATAGATAAGGCTATGTACGCCAGAACAGGTTCCTAGGCATGCCCTCGCAGAGCCTGACGGTATTCCCCAGGCGTCACCCCGAACCAGCGCTTGAAGGCCCGATAGAAGTTGCTCGGATCGGCGAAGCCGAGCAGATAGGCGATCGCCAGAGGCGCCAGATCCGGTTGGCAAAGGTACTGTACCGCCAGATCGCGGCGCGTATCGTCGAGCAACTTCTGGAAGCTGCTGCCTTCCTCCTGCAAGCGGCGCTGCAGGGTCCTCTCGGACAGGCACAGCGCCTGCGCCACTGTCTCGCGCCGGGGTTCGCCTTGCGGCAGCATCCGGCACAGCATCTGCCGAGCCTGGTGCATCACCCTCGTATCGACGAAGCGCGAGAGGTATTCGCCGGCAAAGCGGTCATGCAGTTGCGCCAAGGCTTCGTTGGCCGTCGGCAGCGGGGCCTCGACGTCAGCCTGGCGAAACAGCAGCGCGTAGCGTGCTGCGCCGAAACGAAGCGGGGCCTGGAACAGCTGCCGATAGGGCTCCAGATCATCCGGTGCCGGGCCCTGGAAGCTGACTTCCAGCGGCCGCAAGGCGGTACCGGTCAACCAGCGGCAGAACGTCAGGCAGCCGGCCAGCGAGCCCTCGGCGCTTTGCCGGGCAGGCGGCAGGCGATCGCCGTGGATGGTCAGACTGAGTCGGTAGCCCTGGGCGCAGGGTTGGAAGTCCAGATCAGCCCCCTCGGCGATGATTCGCTGATAGCGCACCAGACGGGCGAAGCCGTCCTGCAGATTGCGGCTGGACATCAGTGCGTAGCCCACCACGTTCAACGCAGCCGGGCGGGCCTGGCGGGCCATGTCCAGGCCGATCGCCGGGTTGCCGGAAACCTCCACGGCGCGCTGCCACAGGCGAGTCATGTCGTCCTGGGCGAAACGGGCGTCGGCATCGTTGAGGGCCGCGTAGTCCAGGCCTAGCTCTGTGAACAGCTGCCGGCAGTCTACGCCTGCCGACTCCAGCGCCTGGACGATGCCCTGCGCCCAACTGGATGAAGTGGTGCGTTCGCTCATGAGGCTTCTTGTTCTTCGAATGATCGGGCTACGAAGCCCAAGGCTACTAAACTGGCCCTGATTGTCACTGACCGGCCGGACAAGGCAAGGCTAAGCTGGCCGACGACAATAACAGGAGGTACGCCATGAAAACGCAAACCGCCGAACGCTTCACCCGCTTTGCCGATTTCTACCCGTTCTACCTGGCTGAGCACAGCAACCCGACCTGCCGCCGGCTGCACTTCGTCGGCAGCCTGCTGGTACTGACGATCCTCGGCTACGCCCTATCCACCGGACAATGGGCATGGCTGCTGGCGATGCCGCTGGCCGGCTACGGCTTCGCCTGGGTCGGCCACTTCGTATTCGAGAAGAACCGCCCGGCCACCTTCCAGTACCCGCTGTACAGTTTTCTCGGCGACTGGGTCATGTTCAAGGACATGCTGACCGGCCGAATCCGCTTCTGAGTGCGACGGTGGCAACATATCCGACCGATGCCACCATTCTTTTCAACCTCTGGTTTGGCGATGCTGCGCCGCTTGGTTATGATCACCCGGCTATCGCGCAGCCGCTGACCGCCGAGCGGGCTGCGCAATGGCAAGGCTGAGCGCAGCTCGACAACCGTCTCACAGCAGATCGTGCGTGCGACGACCCCCGCCTCAGCCTGCAAGGCGCATAGAAAAAGGCGTCGAATCATTACCAGGGATCGTAAGCACACATGACTTCCAGCACGGTTGAGCGCCGCAATGGCCTCGCTACTCGCCCGTTACGCGAGTACTACTCTCGTGTGCTCGCCTACCTGGCCTGCGCCGCCACGCTTGCTGCCGGAACCTACACCCAATACTTCTCGATAGACCTGCTGTGGATGGTGCCGTACGCACTGCTCTACCCACACCTGGCCTATCACCTGAGCTACCGCTTCAAGCGCGACCATCCCGAGCGGACCTCGCAGGCATTGCTTTGCCTGGATGCGCTGAACGCCGGGGCCGGCATTTACCTGCTCGGTTTCTCGATCGTACCCAGTCTGATGTTCCTGCTCACCCTCAGCTTCAGCGCGCTGGTCATCGGCAGCCTGCGCAACCTGACGCTGGCACTGGTGTGCGTCGTGATCGGACTCGGGGCCGGTTTCCTGCTGCTGCCATTGACCTACCAGGGCACCACACCGCCACTGGTCTCGCTGGTCAGCATCCTCTTCACCACCTTCTACGTCTGCGCCACGGCCTACTTCGTTCATCAACAGGGCCAACGCCTGGCCCAGGCACGCAAGGAAATCGAGACGGAACAGGCCAAGGCCGCCCGCCTCGCCCGCAACCTCGCCAAGTACCTCTCACCGCAGGTATGGGAATCGATCTTTACCGGCAAGCGCAGCGTGCGCCTCGAGACCCAACGCAAACGCCTCACCGTGTTCTTCTCCGACATCAAGGGCTTCACCGAACTGTCCGAAGAACTGGAAGCCGAAGCCCTCACCGACCTGCTCAACAACTACCTCAACGAGATGTCGAAGATCGCCCTCAAGTACGGCGGCACCATCGACAAATTCGTCGGCGACTGCGTCATGGTGTTCTTTGGCGACCCAACCAGCCAGGGCGCGAAGAAGGATGCAGTGGCCGCGGTATCCATGGCCATCGCCATGCGCAAGCACATGAAGGTGCTGCGTCAGCAATGGCGCGCACAGGGCATCACGCGCCCGATGGAGATCCGCATGGGCATCAATACCGGTTACTGCACGGTGGGCAACTTCGGCGCCGATACGCGCATGGACTACACCATCATTGGCCGCGAAGTGAACCTCGCCAGCCGCCTGGAAAGCGCTGCCGAGGCCAGCGAGATTCTGGTCTCGCACGAGACCTATTCGCTGATCAAGGACGTGATCATGTGCCGCGACAAGGGCCAGATCGCGGTCAAGGGCTTCTCCCGCCCGGTACAGATCTATCAGGTGGTCGACTTCCGTCGCGATCTGGGCGCCACTTGCAGTTTCGTCGAACACGAACTGCCGGGCTTTTCCATGTATCTCGACACCAACGGCGTGCAGAACTTCGACAAGGAGCGAGTCATCCAGGCCCTGCAGCAGGCTGCCGAGAAACTTCGCGACAAGGTCATCCTCTGATTACCTGAGACAAGCTTCTGGCCGTTTCCCGCAGGCTCCGCATTCTGCGATGCCTGCCCCCACGAGAACCAGCTTCATGCTTTCGCTGCGCAACTATCGCCATGATCTAATCGCGCATACCCATGACCATCCGCAACTGGTATTCGGCCTGGATGGCTTGCTGGAGTTCGAGATTGCCGGGCGCGGCAGCTGCGTCGGCGAACAGCGCCTGGCAGTGATTCCCTCAGCAGTGCATCACGCCTGCTCGAGCACCAAGGGCAGTCGCTGCCTGGTGCTGGACGTTCCATCCGAGCGCTGGGTGAGTGAACACCTAGGCCGCCACACCGAGCACAGCCTGCGCCTGCTGGACCGACCGAACACCCTGCAGCTGACACCCGCTCAGTGCAACCTCATTACCTGGCTGGCCAACGGCCCGATCAACGATCCACTGGTGGCCGAACAGGGTGGCGTCCTCTTGCTGGCCAGCCTGGCCGGGGAGCCAGTGCAGCCGCGTGGCGGCCGAACGCTCGGGCTGGCAGCGATCGATGCCTTCATCGACCGACATCTGGCGCATCCGCTGCAAGTCACTGACCTTGCACGGGTCGCTGGCCTTTCGGCTGCACGCCTGCACGCACGGCTGCTCGAGGAAACCGGGCGCACACCGATCGACTACGTACGTCAACGCCGCCTGCACCACGCCGAGAAGCTGTTGCACGAGACCCACCTGCCGATCGGCGAGATCGCCGCGCGGGTGGGCTATAGCTCGCAAAGCGCCTTCACCGCCGCGCTGGTCCGAGAACGGGGCTGTACGCCACGAGCGTTGCGACGCGAGTTTCGCGATAAAAACCGGTAGTAACGCGACAGACTGGCACACCGCCGCGGTCTAGCATGGGGCCTTCAACGGCAATTGCAGGCAAACGGCAACCCCATGAACACTTCGCGATCGATCCATCCACAATCTGGCCGGTGCGCAGCGCCCGGACGCTCGTGCCGGTCATGACACCACGCAACGCCCTGCTGGCGATCCATCTCGGCGCACTGATGTTCGGCCTCTCCGGCGTGCTCGGAAAACTGGCCGACAGTCCGGCGCTGATCATTACGTTCGGCCGCGCGCTGTTCGCCGTACTGGCCCTGCTGCTCGTCGCCCAATTACTCAAGCCCAGCGGTGCACTGCCGGATTGGCGACAGCGCGGCAGACTGGCGCTCGGCGGCCTGCTGCTCGGCGCACACTGGCTGACGTTCTTCATCGCGGTAAAGATCGCCGGGGTCGGCATCGCCACGCTCGGTTTCGCCAGCTTCCCAGCCTTCACCGTGCTGCTCGAAGGCGTTCTGTTTCGCGAACGCACCCGCGCCGTCGAATTCACCATGGTCGGCCTTGTATGCGCGGGCCTGCTACTGGTAGCACCTACGTTCGACCTCGACAGCGCCCCGACTGCGGGCCTCCTCTACGGCGTGCTCTCGGGACTGTTGTTCGCGTTGCTGTCGCTGCTCAACCGAGCGGTCACCCGCGGTCTGGATCCGGTGCACTCGGCGCTCTGGCAGAATCTCGCGGTCTTCGCCTGCCTGCTGCCGTGGAGCTGGCGAGGCCTTCCCGCCGTGCCAGCACCGGACTGGCTCTGGCTGGCCCTGCTCGGGATACTCTGCACGGGACTGGCCCATAGCCTGTTCGTCGCCAGCTTGCGCGTCCTGAAGGCACGCACCACGTCGGTGATCTTTGCTCTGGAGCCGGTCTACGGTATCGCCTTTGCCTGGTGGCTGTTCAACGAGCAGCCGACTCTGCGCATGCTGCTGGGCGGAGCGATGATCATCGTCGCCAGCATCGTCACCAGCCGGCTGAAGAGCCCGCCTGGCGCCGTAGCGAAGCTGGCGAGCTGACCTCAGCGGTCGTTGTGGCCTAACGAGCGCTGCGGGTCGATGCGGTCACGTACCCGCTGCTTCAGTTCCTTGGCCTCGGGAAAGCCACCATCGCGCTTGCGCTCCCAGATCTGCTCGCCGTCGCAGGTGATGTGAAAAGTGCCGCCGGTAGCCGGGACCAGGCACACGCGACCGAGATCGTCGGCGAAGGTCGAAAGCAGCTCCTGGGCTAGCCAGGCCGCACGCAGCAGCCACTGGCATTGCGTGCAGTAGGTAATGGCGATCTCGGGCTTGGCATGGGTCATGATGGCGTCTCCGATCGGTGTATGGCGGCCTATAATAGCCGCCCCGCCAAGATCGCCCCGGTCCCAAGCCATGTTCCGCCTGCTCTCTGCCCTGCTATTGCTCGTCGCCCTGCCACTTGCCGCAGCCGAACCGGCCCAGCCGAAGGTTGGCCTGGTTCTGTCCGGCGGCGCGGCGCGCGGCCTCGCCCACGTCGGCGTGCTCAAGGCGCTGGAGGAACAAGGCGTGCGTGTCGATGCGATCGCCGGCACCAGCATGGGCGCTGTAGTCGGTGGCCTGTATGCGGCCGGCTACAGCGTGGCCGAGCTGGAGCGCCTGGCCCTGACCCTCGACTGGCAACAGGTGCTGTCCGACGACCCGCCACGCCAGGACATCCCTTACCGCCGCAAGCAGGATGATCGCGACTTCCTGATCAAACAGAAGCTCAGCTTTCGCGACGACGGTAGCCTCGGCCTGCCGCTGGGCGTGATTCAGGGCCAGAATCTCGCCCTGCTGCTCGAGCGCCTGCTGGTGCATGCCAGCGACACCCGCGACTTCGACCAGCTGCCGATTCCGTTCCGCGCCGTAGCCACCGATATTGCCAACGATGAGAAGGTGGTCTTCCGCAGCGGCCACCTGCCGCAGGTCGTTCGCGCCAGCATGTCGATCCCGGCGGTGTTCGCACCGGTGGAAATCGAAGACCGGCTGCTGGTCGACGGCGGCATGGTAGACAACATCCCCATGGACGTGGCGCGCGACATGGGCGTCGATCGGCTCATCGTGGTCGACATCGGTACGCCGCTCAAGCCGCGCAAGGAACTGCTGACCGTGGTCGATGTACTGAACCAGACCACGACGATGATGACGCGGCGCAACTCCGAGGCACAGCTGGCGACGCTGCAGCCTCAGGACCTGCTGATCCAACCCCCGCTGGCGGCTTATGGCTCGACCGACTTCGACCGCGCCGAGCAGCTGGTCGATGCCGGTTACCGCGCCACGCTCGCCCTCGAGGGGCGCCTGGCCGAGCTGCGTACCACAACCGGCGGCAACCCCGCGCTCAGCCTGGCACGCTCAAGCGACCCGCGCACACCCGTGATCACCGCGATCCGGGTGGACAACGATTCCAAGGTGGGCGACGCAGTTATTCGCCGGCACATCCGCCAGCGGCTGGGCGAGCCGCTCGATCTGGAAGACCTGCAGAAGGATATGGGCACGCTCTACGGACTGGATTACTTCGAGCGGGTCGAATACCGCGTCCAGCGCGGCAAGCTGGGCAATACGCTGGTCATCAGTGCGCGCGAGAAGCGTAGCGGCACCGATTACTTGCGCCTGGGACTCAGCCTGTCCGATGACTTCCAGGGCGACAGCGTATTCAACCTGGGCGCCAGCTACCGGAAGAACGGCATCAACCAACTGGGTGCCGAATGGCTCACGCGCTTGCAGCTGGGCGACAGTCAGGAGCTCTACAGCGAGTTCTACCAGCCGTTGGACGCAGGCTCACGCTGGTTCGTCGCGCCGAATCTGTTCATCGAAGCGCAGAACATCGAGGCCATTCTCGACAACGATCCGATCGCCGAATATCGCCTGCAGCGCTACGGCTACGGTATGAATCTGGGTCGCCAGATTGCCAACAATGGCGAGATCCGCTTCGGTATCGGCCAGGCCTGGGGCGAGGCAGACGTTCGGATCGGTGAGCGCGACCTGCCGGACTTCAGCTTCACCGAAGGCTACTACGAGCTGCAGTACTCGTTCGACACGCTGGACGATGTCGATTTTCCGCGCGAAGGCGAAGACATTCGCCTGACCCTTCGCCAGTACGACCCCAGCCTGAGCTCGGATCAGCGCTACCGGCAATGGCAGCTCAAGCTGGACAAGGCGCTTAGCCAGGATGCCAATACCTGGGTGCTCGGCGGGCGCTACGGTCGCACACTGGACGATGCCGAAGTCGTGACGTCGAGTTTTCTCCTCGGCGGAGCGCGGCAGTTATCAGGCTTCCGTCAGGACGCGCTGGCCGGGCAGAACATCAGCCTGGGGCGGGTGGTTTACTACCGCCGCATGACGCAACGCAGCTTCCTGCCGCTGGACTTCCCGGTGTATCTGGGAGCATCACTGGAGCGTGGGCGTGCCTGGAACAACGGCAACGACTTCGACAGTGGCTACATCAACGCAGCCAGCGTATTCCTTGGCTACGACACGCCGCTGGGCCCGTTGAACTTCGGCTACGGCGTCAATGACGAGGACGAGCAGGCGCTTTACATGAACCTGGGACGCAGCTTCTAGCGCTTGTCCAGATTGGCGAGAATTCGCGCATGCACCTGCTGGCACTTGCGCAGATCCTCCTCGTCGATGCCGGCAAAGGCCTCCTGGCGAACCTGGGTGGAAATCGCCTCGATTTTCTCGATCAGCGGCAGTGCCGGTGCGCCCAGCGATATTCGTTTGGCACGCCGATCTTCCGCCGAAGCCTTGCGGTGGACCAGCCCCTGCGCTTCGAGGCTATCGAGCAGACGCGCCAGCGTGGGGCCTTCCACCGCCACACTCTGCGCCAGCTCGCGCTGAGTAGGTTCGTGATCGAAACGAGCAAGGTGCAGCAGCACCAGCCAACGTGCCTGTGACAGCCCCAGATCGGCCAGGCGGCGGTCCAGTTCCGCGCGCCAGCCACGCGAGAGTTGTGCCAGTTGCATGGCGAAGCGATGTTGCTCGGCGTACATGTACGACTTTTCCTGCAAAAACTAATTATTAGTGAGCTAATCACAGCTCTGAAATGCAGGCAAGACGACCTTTGGCCGTTGATAGCCCGACAGAAGTCGAAATGATGGCACTACGCGCCCAGATGTAGCCGTGCAATGCCCTCAGCGCTGCGCCTTGCGGCGTCGAATGCGATGCACCCGGTTACAATTCGAACTCGACCTGCAGTGCGGCGCGCACGCAGTAGAGCACCTGCTCCGGCACACGATCGGCGAACTGGGCGGCCACGGCGCTGACCGGCGGCAGCTCGCCCTCGCCATCAAGGAAGGCTTCCTGGATCTCGCCGAGCAGTTCTTCGGGCAGGTCGAGTGCCTGCTCAAGACTCAACTGCTGCTGCCCGATCGCCTCGGCCAGCATGGCGTAGACGTTCTTCTCGCTGCAGTCCAGCTGACGCGCGATTTGCATGGGCGTCATGCCGGCCCGCGCCAGGCTGATCAACTCATGCCGCAAGTCGGCTGGCGACCTCGCCGCCTGCGCAGTTCCTTGCAGCACTTCGAGGAACGCCTGGCCGTAGCGCTCCAGCTTGCGAGCACCGACACCACTGATACGCGCCATGTCCGCCAGCGATGCCGGCTGGCTACGCAGCATCTCTAGCAGGGTGGCGTCCGGAAAGATCACGTAGGGTGGCACGCTGTGCTCTTCGGCCAGCTTGCGGCGCAGTGTGCGCAGCGCCTCCCAGGTCTCCCGCTCTTCGCCGCGCACCAACTGGCTGGCAGCACTGGCAGCCGGTTTCGGCGCCTTGCTGGACAGGTCGCGACGCAGCTCAAGGGTCACCTCGCCGCGGAGCAACGGGCGACAGCTTTCGCTCAGGCGCAGGCCACCGAACCCTTCCAGATCGACATCGGCCAGCCCTCGAGCGACCAGCTGGCGGAACAGCGATCGCCATTCACCCTCCGACAGCGCCTTGCCGACGCCAAACACCGATAGATGCTGATGACCGAGGCCACGCACCTTGTCGTTGTCGCGCCCGAGCAGCAGGTCGACCAGATGGCCAACGCCGTAGCGCTGGCCACTGCGATAGATCGCCGAAAGCGCCTGGCGTGCCGGCTCGGTAGCGTCCCAGGTCTGCACGCCGTCGACGCAGTTGTCGCAGTGCCCGCATGGGTTGGCCAGTTCTTCGTCGAAGTAGGCGAGCAGCGCCTGACGTCGGCAACGAGTCTCCTCACATAGCGCCAGCATGGCGTCGAGCTTGTGCTGCTCGACGCGCTTGTGCCGCTCGTCGCCTTCCGAGTTGTTGAGCATTTGCTTGAGAAAGATCACATCCTGCAGGCCATAAGCCATCCAGGCATCCGCCGGCAGGCCATCACGCCCTGCCCGCCCGGTCTCCTGGTAATACGCCTCGAGCGACTTGGGGAGGTCGAGATGAGCGACGAAGCGCACGTTGGGCTTGTCGATGCCCATACCGAAGGCGATGGTCGCGACCATGATCAGGCCTTCCTCGTTGAGGAAGCGCTTCTGGTGATAGGCGCGCAGATCGCTGGACAACCCGGCATGGTACGGCAGCGCCGGAAAGCCCTGCTCGGTCAGGAATGCGGCGAGATCATCGACCTTCTTGCGCGACATGCAGTAGACGATGCCGGCATCGCCACGGCGCTCGGCGAGAAAGCCGAGCAGCTGCTTGCGTGGCTGCTCCTTCGGCACGATGCGATAGAAGATGTTCGGGCGGTCGAAGCTGGAGAGAAAGCGCTCGGCGTTCTCCAGGTGCAGGCGCTGAACGATCTCTTCCCGGGTACGCTTGTCTGCCGTGGCGGTCAAGGCAATGCGCGGCACCTCGGGAAACAACTCGGCCAGCTGCCCGAGCTGCATGTATTCGGGACGGAAGTCGTGCCCCCACTGGGAGACGCAGTGGGCCTCATCGATGGCGAATAGCGCAATATCCAACCGCTGCAGAAACGCCAGCATGCGCGGCTGGACCAGCCGCTCGGGTGCCAGGTAGAGCATCTTGATCTCGCCGCGCCGGATGCGCTCGGCGATGTCGCGCTGCTCATCGGCGCCAAGCGTGGAGTTGAGCGCAACAGCCGCGACACCCAGTTCCTCCAGCGTGGCGACCTGATCATCCATCAAGGCGATCAATGGCGACACCACCACTGCCAGGCCTTCGCGCAACAGCGCCGGGACCTGATAGCACAGCGACTTGCCGCCGCCCGTCGGCATCAGCACCAGCGCATCGCCGCCACCGCCGACCCGCTCGATGATCGCGCCCTGGTTGCCACGAAAAGCGTCATAGCCGAATACGTCTTTGAGGATGCGCTGTGCCTGGTCGAGCATGCCGGTCTCCGAAACAAGGCGCGCAGTATACGCCAGCGGGACCGCGAGTTCAGGACGGCGGCCCGCTAACGGACGAGTCGCCCTTGCCCAGGCGGTGCTCCGCAGGCTTGAGTAGCCTGCGCCCCGCGCCTCGTCTAGAATCCGGGTTGTCTTCCCACCCCAAGGTAGTTCCCGATGTCATTCGCCGAGCAACTCGCCCGCCTGCAAGTCTTCCTGGATGCAGATGACCTGCACGAGGAAGCACTGGATTACATCGCCGCCCATGGCTACCTGACGGCTCTGTGCATCTGTTCCGAACAGGTGCCCGAGCGCGAATGGATCGATGCGCTGTTCTCCGAGCCCCCCAAGTACAAGGATGACACCGAGCGCGAGGCCATCGAGGCCACGCTTGTCCAGCTCAAGGCCCATATCGCTCGTCAGCTGGCCAGCGACGAGGACATGGAACTGCCCTGCGAGCTTGACCTGGGTGAGGAGCCCGACGAATCCGACTTGCGAGGCTGGTGCATCGGCTTCATGGAAGGCGTATTCATGCGCGAGGCGGTCTGGTTCGAAGACGCCGAGGAAGAAGTCAGCGAGCTGCTGCTACCGATCATGGTGGGTTCGGGCCTGTTCGATGAGCAGCCGGAGTTCGCCGATATCGCCGACAACCCCGATCTGGTCGACGAAATGGTCGCGCAGATTCCAGAACTGCTGACGGCGCTGTACCTCATCTGCCATGCGCCTGAGGAAAAGCCGGCCCTGCTCAAGCCGCGTCGCCACTGACCCCGACGACCTCAACAAAGCGCAGATCGAGTTCAGCCACCGCGCTCGGCACCGGCCCGCGGCAGCGGGCTCACCAGAGGAGGCTCGTTCAGCATGTCCGTGCATTCTGATTGCCCGCCGCGGCATGGCGGAAACCGATCGAGCAACGGCTGCCATATCCAGAGACTTGACAGCGGACCGGCGAACGGCGAGAGGTAGCCCGGCATGAGCCACCGCGACGTTCGCCAGCATCGTAATCCCCTTATCCGCTCGCTTCTGCTGGCGGCGGGCTGGCTCGCCGTCGCCCTTGGGGTCATCGGCATCTTCCTGCCGGTGCTTCCCACCACCCCGTTCCTGTTGCTGGCCGCTGCCTGCTTCGTGCGCAGCTCGCAACGCTTCTACGACTGGTTGGTTGGTCACCCGCGCCTGGGCCCATGGTTTCGCGACTACCTGGAAGGACACGGCATTCCGCTCAAGGGCAAGGTCTACACCATAGCGACCATGTGGCTCAGCATTGGCGTGTCCTGCTGGCTGGTCCCGTTGTTCTGGGCTCGCGTGGGCATGTTGCTCAGCGCCACCCTGGTGACCCTCTACATCCTCCGGCAGAAGACCCTGTCGATCGCCAAGCAACCTGAAGCCAGATAGCACCAGCTTCCGCAGCCTGGCCGAATAGGACCAGCTCGCTATCGACTACCGTGGTTGCGCTGGAAGACCTCCGGGCCCATCGCGCTGATCTGACCTTCGATCAATGCCTCGAACGGGCGCAACAGCTCGTCGTAACGTCGCGGGCTTTCGAGAATATCGAGCGCCGCTACGATCGCTTCGATGGTCGACAACGCGCCGGGCATCGGCGCTTTGCGCAATCGATAGCGCGACGTCAGCCCCGCTGGTAGCTCAACCCGCGGCAGCGCCGCGAGCCACGGATTGACGTGCAGGAGCTTGCGCGCCTTTCGCCAGGTGCCATCCGGCACGATCAGCCGTAGCGAGCTCCCTGCATCGGCGAGGCTGCTCACCGGCAAGGCGCCCTCCCCAGGAAACAGCAGGTAACTCGGCCGATCGGCATCGACATCCTCTTCGAAGCGCTCGGCGATCTTCAATTGCGCATTGCGAAGCCCGAGCGCCGCCAGCCGCGCAGTATTCAGCGCATGCCCCGCCTCGCTGGGGTGCTGCAGGATGAGCAACCGGGTACGGCTGTCCAATGCCGGGATCAATTCGCACAGGCAATGGGCTAACGGGCGCTGACAGCGCGAACAACATGGACGGGACATGATTCACCTCGGCCGCGGAGTCTGCCATACCGGGCAGCGCTCTGCAGAGCGGCTATGCTTGGGCCGAGCCACCAAGAGGAGCCGGCATGATCACCGTCCATCACTTGAACCACTCACGCTCGCATCGCGTGCTCTGGCTGCTGGAAGAACTGGAACTGCTCTACGAACTCAAGCGCTACCCACGTGACCCGAAGACGATGCTCGCGCCTGCTGAACTGAGAGCGATTCATCCGCTTGGAAAATCCCCGGTCATCACCGACGACGACCTAACGCTGGCCGAGTCGGGGGCCATCCTGGAGTATCTGCTGGAGCGCTACGGCAACGGACGTCTGAGGCCGCACGATGCTGCGGACCATCGTCGGTTTCGCTACTGGATGCATTACGCGGAAGGTTCGGCGATGCCGCCTCTGTTGCTGAAACTGGTTTTCGACCGAGTTGCCGACGGCCCTATGCCTTTTTTCGTCAGGCCGGTGGCGCGGGCCATTGCCAAGGGCGCCCAGCGCGCCTTCATCGGGCCGCAGCTGAAGACTCATCTCGATTACATGGAGTCGGAACTCGCCCGCTCGGCCTGGTTCGCTGGCGAGAGCTTCAGCGCAGCGGATATTCAGATGAGCTTTCCGATCGAGGCCGCCCGCGCCAGAGGCGGTCTGGACGATAGCCGCCCACGCCTGATGGACTTCCTGCATCGCATAAAGCAGCGGCCCGCTTATCAACGAGCCGTGGAGCGCGGAGGTCCCGCGCTGCCGAACGCCTAGAGCCCGGCCTCAACGAGACTGGCGACGCTCCTGCTCGCGACGGGCGCGTACCGGAATAGGCTGCATGCGCGGCGGCTGGATCAGCCCAAGCGTGACCGCCAACTTCCAGAACGTTTCATAGAGCCTTGCTTTCATGGTCACACCCTCCTGCGAGATAACGGGTTACATCGGAGCCATGCAGGCTTCGTCACCAGCATAATTCAACTTCCACACAAGCGCTCGTGCATGTCGCCAGCGGCAGCCCCGGAGCCGTCAGCGCTTTGTTACGGCGCTTTACAACTGCGACCCAACCCGGCAGGAGGCGTTCAGGATTCGCCGACGGTCGGGACGGCCGCGCGGCCAATCAGTTGCGGTCCGCCTTGCGCCGATAGGGAAACACGTCGATGACCTTCCCATCACGGATCGCATCCTGCAGACCTTTCCAGTAATCCGCGTCGTAGAGCTCACCGTGCAGGCTGGCGAAGAGCCGTCGTTGCCCATGATCGGCGAACAAGAAGCGCGGAAACTCCTCCGGGAACACATCGTTCGGCCCTACCGAGTACCAAGGCTCGGACGCCATCTCGTCTTCGGGGTAACGCGGCGGCGGGATGTGGCGGAAATTCACCTCGGTAAGAAAGCTGATCTCGTCGTAGTCGTAGAACACCACCCGGCCATGGCGCGTGACGCCGAAGTTCTTCAGCAGCATGTCCCCGGGAAAGATATTGGCCGCCGCCAGTTGCTTGATGGCCAGGCCGTAATCTTCCAGCACCTCGCGCACCTGCTGCTCGCTGGCATGCTCCAGATAGATGTTCAAGGGCGTCATGCGCCGCTCGGTCCAGCAGTGGCGCACCAGCACCGTATCGCCCTGCACCTCGACCGTCGACGGCGCGACCTCCAGTAGTTCGGCCAGGCATTCGGGCTCGAACTTCGACTTGGGAAAGCGGAAGTCGGCGAACTCCTGGGTATCGGCCATGCGCCCTACCCGATCGACGCTCTTGACCAGGCGATACTTCTCGATGACGTTGGCTCGATTGACGCTCTTGACCGGTGAGAAGCGATCCTTGATCAACTTGAACACCGTGTTGAAGCCCGGCAGGGTGAACACTGTCATCACCATGCCACGCACACCGGGCGCCATGACGAAGCGGTCATCGGTGTTGGCCAGATGGTCGATCAACGCCCGGTAGAACTCGGACTTGCCGTGCTTGTAGAAGCCGATCGAGGTATAGAGTTCGGCGATATGCTTGCCCGGCAGGATGCGTTTGAGAAAACCAACGAACTCGGCAGGAATCGGCACTTCGACCATGAAATAGGAGCGAGTGAAGGAGAAGATGATCGACACCTCCGCCTCGTCGGTTATCAGGGCGTCGGCGACGATTCCATCGTCCTCGCGATGCAGCAACGGTATCACCAGCGGCCATTGTTCGTCGCGCGTGAAGATCCGTCCGAGCAGGTATGCGCCCTTGTTGCGATAGAGGACCGAGACGAACAGCTCGACCATCAACTCGGGATCCTTGCACACCCAGTCGGGCAGGGTTTCCTGCAACTGCGTCTGCAGCCGCCGCAGATCGCCCGACAGGTCGCAGTAAGGTACCGAAAACGCATAATCGCGCAGGATCTGCTCCAGCATGCCCGCCAGATCACCATTGGGTTGGTAGGTGCGGGTTTGTGCCATGCGCTCATGGGCACGCACCGCCGGCCGGGTGGTCTGGATGAACATGGTGCGGTCGCTGATGCAGTCGTGGCTGAACAAGCCGCAGAAGATCGAGTTGTACCAGGTCTCCGAAAGCTCATCGTCGAAGCGCGGATTGATCAGATCGATGTAGGCGCTCTTGATCTGCGGCCAGGCCTCGACCTCTAGCAAATCGGCATGCTCGAAACTGTCCAGCAAGCGGCGCCGGGTTTCGCCGACCTTTTCTTCGTAGAGATTGATCCGCGCCGCCGAAGCGCGCTGCGCCTCCTGCCACTGGGCCTGCTCGAAGCGTGCCCGCGCGCCCTCGGTAATCAGACGGAACTGCTCACGGTAGTCGTCGAAGCCGAGAAGGATCTGCCGCGCTATATCCACGGCCAGTTCATGCTGCACCATGCTGCCCTCGCTGCAGGATCTGGAAGTCCGCCGAGCTTAGCAGCCCGCGGTTTGAAAGTCGGTTTCGGATTGCCAGTTGCGCCAAGGGCGACAACACTTGCCGCTCCATTGATGGAGCCCCGTCATGCGCCCGCTCGATCTGCTTCGACTGCTCGCCCTTGCTGCCATCTGGGGCGCGAGCTTTCTCTTTCTGCGCATCATCGCGCCGGTGCTTGGCACCTTTCCCACGGCGTTTTTCCGTGTGTTGCTGGGCACCGCCGGCCTGCTGGTGATTCTTGTGTTGATGCGCACCCGCTGGGACTTCCGAGGTAAGTTCGGCCTATGCCTGGTGCTTGGCATGATCAACTCGGGACTGCCGTTCGCCCTGTATTCGGTAGCGGCGCAACTGGTGCCGGCGGGCTATTCGGCCATCTTCAATGCGACGACGCCGATGATGGGGGTACTGATCGGCGCGCTGTTCTTCGCCGAGGAGCTGACTCTGGCGAAGATCGTCGGAGTGCTCAGCGGGCTCGGCGGCGTCGCGCTGTTGATGCGCATTGGTCCGGTGCCACTGGATGCCGATCTGCTGCTCGGCGCCCTGGCCTGCCTGGGAGCTACGGCCTGTTATGGCCTGGGTGGATTTCTTACCCGCCGCTGGATCAATCAGCAGGGCGATGGACTGAACAGCGAGATGGTGGCCTTTGCCAGCCAGGCCGGCGCCATGCTGTGTCTGCTGCCCCTGTTCGGCCTCTCGCTGCTGCAGGCACCGCCGCGCAGCTGGGGCGATCAGACCGTATGGCTCAGCCTGCTGGGGCTCGGGCTGGTCTGCACGGCCTTCGCCTACATCCTGTATTTCCGCCTGCTGGCGGACATCGGCCCAGTGAGAACCCTGACCGTGACCTTCCTGATCCCGCCATTCGGCGTGCTGTGGGGCGTGCTGTTGCTCGATGAACCGCTGTCCTGGGCCTATGTCCAGGGCGGTGCGCTGATCGCGCTGGCCTTGTGGCTGATTCTGCGTCCGGGAACGCCGCTCCAGCCACGAACCGATCTGCGCCGCGGCTGATCCGGCAGCCGCGACGCAAGCGCCTTACTGCACCAGCTCCTGCTCGCTGAACATGTCACTGAACAGCATGCTGGACAGGTAGCGTTCACCCGAGTCGGGCAGGATCACCACGATGTTCTTGCCTTGCATTTCCGGACGCTCGGCCAGCCGCACCGCCGCGGCCATCGCCGCACCACAGGAAATACCGCAGAGGATGCCCTCCTCACGCATCAGGCGAAGTGCCATCTGCTTGGCCTCTTCGTCATCGACCAGTTCAACGCGATCGACCATCGACAGGTCGAGGTTCTTCGGCACAAAGCCGGCGCCGATGCCCTGGATCTTGTGCGGACTTGGCTTGACCTCGTCGCCGGCCAGGGTCTGGCTGATCACCGGGGAACTGCTCGGTTCCACGGCAACGCTGAGGATCTGCTTGCCCTTGGTGTTCTTGATGTAGCGCGACACCCCGGTAATGGTTCCACCGGTACCGACACCGGCGACCAGCACGTCGATGCCGCCATCGGTGTCATTCCAGATTTCCGGCCCGGTGGTCTTTTCGTGAATTGCCGGGTTGGACGGATTCTCGAACTGCTGCGGCATGTAGTACTGCTCCGGGTTCGAGGCGGCGATCTCGGCGGCTTTCTCGATAGCGCCCTTCATGCCCTTGGCAGGCTCGGTCAGCACCAGCTCGGCGCCGAGCGCCTTGAGCACCTTGCGTCGCTCCAGGCTCATCGAGGCCGGCATGGTCAGCATCAGCTTGTAACCGCGTGCCGCGGCGACGAACGCCAGGCCGATCCCGGTGTTTCCGGAGGTGGGCTCGACCAGCGTCATGCCGGGCTTGATCCGGCCGCTGTCTTCGGCGTCCCAGATCATGCCGGCACCGATCCGGCACTTCACCGAATACGCCGGATTGCGCCCTTCGATCTTGGCCATGATGCTGACGCCCTTCGGGCCGAGACGGTTGATCATGACCAACGGGGTGTTGCCGATGGAGCGTGCGTTGTCTGCGTATATGCGACTCATGGGAATGCCCTGTCCGAGGTGTACCAGACCGATCAGACTATGCGCAGTCCAGGCGACAGTCCAGCCGAACTCAAGGGTGCCGGACGGGGTCCATCGTCAACATCCAGCCATCCTCCGGAATGCCATGACTCGTCGCCTGCTTCCTCTGTGGATCCTGCTCGCGCTCGGCCTGCTGCTGCTCTTGCTGCACCTTGCCCTGCCGCATCTGGTACGCAACTACCTGAACGACAAGATGGCTGACATGGGGGATTACCAGGGCCATGTCGAAGATGTCGACCTGGCCTGGTGGCGCGGGGCCTATCGTATCGAGGGGCTGCTGATCGAGAAGAAGGACGAGCGCGTGCAGGCACCGCTGTTCAAGGCACCGGGCATCGATATCGCCATCAGCTGGAATGCCATCCTGGACCACCAGGAGATCGTCGGCGAAGTGACCTTCGAGCAACCGCACCTGAACTTCGTCGACGGTGGCGACAGTGGCGACTCGCAGAGCGGCGAAGGCGTCGATTGGCGCGATCAGCTCGAGGCCCTGGTACCGATCACGCTGAACGAAATCCGCGTCATCGATGGCCAACTGTCGTTCCGCAACTTCTCATCCGACCCGCAAGTGCATGTCTATGCCAGCGATATCCAGGCGACGCTGTACAACCTGACCAACACCGACGATGCCGATGGCACCCGTACCGCGACCTTCGAAGGCACCGGCAAGCTGTTCGATCAGGCACCGATCGAAGCCAGCGCCCGCTTCGATCCTTTCACCGACTGGGAAGATTTCGAGGTCGATCTTCGGGTGACGGACGTTCCACTCAAGCAGCTGAACGACTTCAGCCGTGCCTATGGCAACTTCGATTTCGCCGGCGGCACCGGCGACCTGGTGCTCGAAGTGGCAGCCAAAGACAGCCAGCTCGACGGCTACATCAAGCCGCTGCTACGCGACGTCGACGTCTTCGATTACGAACAGGATGTCGAAAACGATGACAAGGGCTTCCTGCGCGGACTGTGGGAGGCTGTCGTCGGCGGCGGTCAGGAAGTGCTGCAGAATCAGCGTAAGGACCAATTCGCTACCCGCGTCGAGCTGTCTGGTACCACCAAGGACACCGAAGTCAGCCCGTTCCAGGCGTTCATCGCCATATTGCGAAACGGATTCGTCGAGGCCTTCACGGCCCGCTTCGAGCGCGCCATGGACGATGATGAGTGAATGGAAGCGTCACCAGAAACTCCAAGCCAGCCATTCAGTGACTGAATGATGCGCTCGCGTTCACAGTCGCCTGGCCTTCCCTTATAGTCGACCCCCTGACTACAACGAGCGCCTGCGTGCCAGGCCCCGCCGAAGGAATCCGCAATGAAATTCGAAGGCACCCAGTCCTACGTCGCCACCGACGACCTGAAACTCGCGGTCAATGCCGCCATCACCCTGCAGCGTCCGCTGCTGGTGAAGGGCGAACCGGGCACCGGCAAGACCATGCTGGCCGAGCAGCTGGCCGAATCCTTCGGCGCCAAGCTCATCACCTGGCACATCAAGTCCACCACCAAGGCGCACCAGGGCCTCTACGAATACGACGCAGTGAGCCGGCTGCGTGATTCACAGCTGGGCGTGGACAAGGTCCACGACGTGAAGAACTACATCAAGAAGGGCAAGCTGTGGGAGGCCTTCGAAAGCGAGCAGCGGGTCATCCTGCTGATCGACGAGATCGACAAGGCCGACATCGAGTTTCCCAACGACCTGTTGCAGGAACTCGACAAGATGGAGTTCTACGTCTACGAGACCAACGAAACCATCAAGGCGACCCAGCGCCCGATCATCATCATCACCTCGAACAACGAGAAGGAACTGCCGGACGCCTTCCTGCGCCGTTGCTTCTTCCACTACATCGCCTTCCCTGATCGCGAGACGCTGCAGAAGATCGTCGATGTGCACTACCCCGGTATCAAGCAGTCGCTGGTCAGCGAGGCACTGGACGTCTTCTTCGACGTGCGCAAGGTGCCGGGGCTGAAGAAGAAACCCTCGACCTCCGAGCTGGTCGACTGGCTGAAGCTGCTGATGGCCGACAACATCGGCGAAGCCGTGCTGCGCGAGCGCGACCCGACTCGTGCCATCCCGCCGCTGGCCGGCGCGCTGGTGAAGAACGAGCAGGACGTGATGCTGCTCGAGCGTCTAGCCTTCATGAGTCGGCGCGCCAACAGCCGCTGATCGGCACCGGGTTCCCGGTGGAGCCGGCCGTGCACTCACTGGAGGAACGAAACATGCAAACGCATACCGGTAGTTGCCTGTGCGGCGTCGTGCGCTATCGCATCGACGCCCCAATCGATGCGCTGACCCATTGCCACTGCAAGATGTGCCGCAAGGCTCACGGCGCCGCATTCGCCACTTACGCGAGCGTGCCGCTGGATGCCTTCCACTTCATGTCCGGCAAGGATCAGCTCGGCGTCTACCACTCCTCTGAGCACGTGACCCGCACGTTCTGCATCCGCTGCGGCGCCAATCTGCTGTTCGTCGACAATCGCGAGCACGAGGTCGGCGTTGCCGCCGGCACCCTGGATTCGCCGCTGCCGCTGCCGGTGCCACCGCAATCGCATATCTACGTCGGATCCAAGGCTGACTGGTACGAGATCCGCGACGGACTGCCCCAACACAACGGCGACAGCCCCCGCTGAGCGCCACGTACAGCGCGCCACTCCGGCGCCAGAGGTTTTGCCATGCTGCTTGGCCTGTTCAACGAGATGCGCGCCGCCAAGGTTCCGGTTTCGGTGCGCGAACTGCTGGATCTGATCGACGCGCTCAAACATCGTGTCGTGTTCGCCGACATGGACGAGTTCTATTTCCTGGCCCGTACGGTGATGGTCAAGGACGAGCGCCACTTCGACAAGTTCGACCGGGCCTTCGGTGCCTACTTCAAGGGCCTGGAAAATCTCGACCAGCATCTCGAGGCTCTGATCCCCGAAGACTGGCTGCGCAAGGAGTTCGAACGCAGCCTCACCGATGAGGAGCGCGCACTGATCCAATCTCTCGGCGGGCTCGACAAGCTGATCGAGGAATTCAAGAAGCGCCTCGAAGAGCAGAAGGAACGCCATGCCGGCGGCAACAAGTGGATCGGCACCGGCGGCACCAGCCCCTTCGGCTCGGGCGGTTACAACCCCGAGGGCATCCGCATCGGCGATGCCGGCAAGCGCCAGGGCAAGGCGGTGAAGGTCTGGGACCAGCGCGAGTACAAGAACCTCGACGACCAGGTCGAACTCGGTACGCGCAACATCAAGATCGCCCTGCGTCGCCTGCGCAAGTTCGCTCGCCAGGGCGCGGCGGATGAGCTTGATATCGACGGCACCATCGACCATACCGCGCGGGATGCCGGCCTGCTCAACATCCAGATGCGGCCGGAGCGGCGCAATGCCGTGAAGCTGCTGATCCTGTTCGATATCGGCGGCTCGATGGACGCCCACGTCAAGGTCTGCGAGGAGCTGTTCTCGGCCTGCAAGACCGAGTTCAAGCACCTCGAGTACTTCTACTTCCACAACTTCATCTACGAATCGGTGTGGAAGAACAACTTCCGCCGCACCTCGGAGCGCACCTCCACTCTGGACGTGCTGCACAAGTACGGCGCGGACTACAAGGTAGTGTTCGTCGGCGATGCCGCGATGGCGCCCTACGAGATCACCCAGCCGGGCGGCAGCGTCGAGCACTGGAACGAGGAAGCCGGCTACGTTTGGATGCAGCGCTTCATGGAGAAGTACAAGAAGCTCATCTGGATCAACCCCTACCCCAAGGACACCTGGGGCTATACCACCTCCACCGGCATCGTTCGCGAACTGGTGGAGGATCGCATGTATCCGTTGACCCTCAGCGGGCTCGAAGAAGGGATGAAGTTTCTCGCCAAGTGATCGGACCGGCACAGGGACGCGCCGACAGGTCCGCGAAAACCAATACCGCTGCGGTACTCAGCGAGACGATCGGTAGCGCCGTACGCGGGAACGAAAGGGAAAGCTCGCCGCCAGCAGCAGGCTTTCCACCAGCCAGGCCAGCAGAACCGCGCAGCTCAGCCCCCAGGCGATGGCTTCCGGCGCCAGCAGTACCTGGAAGCGGTAGCTGTTCCAGACCTGCTGCCGCAGGCTGCGCTCCGCTCCGAACAGGACGTGCACCGCGCGCGCATACCAGGGCCGCTGCATGGCTTGCCACTCACGCTCCAGCATACGGGCACGGCTCACCAGCTGTTCGACGCTCTGCGCATCGCTCTGGAAAACCGGGTCGGTGCTATCGCGGTAGTGCCGCACGAGCGCATCCAGATCGCCATCGAAGAAGCGTCGCGCGGTCTCCTGAAAGCCCCGCAAGCCCTGCTCCGCCTCCAGCCGTCGGGCCTCGACATGCTGCGCATAAGCCTCGATGAAGCCCGGTACCTGGATGCCGACCAGCAGACCGAAGGTGAACAGCGTGAGCCGCAGGTAACTTCTCAGCATCAAGCCATCCTGCCCGTCGCCACACACTCGCCCAGTCGCCACAGGCTCCATTGCCCGGGTTCGTGCAGCGTCCACTGCTCGTTGTCGGTCAAGGGCTCGGTCGCCAGAACGGTGACCACGTCGTCCGGCGTGGTCTCGGCGTGGAAGTTCACCATCAACTCGGCGTCCTTGAGCTGGGCCGGACCGAACGGGGCGCGCCGGGTAATCTCGGCCAGCTTGGTGCTGCAGAAGCTGAACAGCCATTCACCGTTGCTCAGCAAGCAATTGAATACGCCCTTGCGACGGTACTCCTGGCAGGCGCCCAGCAGAACCGGCAGCAGATCCTCGGCGGCGCAACGATCTGGGAAGTCCAGACGAATGCGGTTCAGCAGGTCGCAGAATGCGCGCTCGCTGTCGGTATCACCGACCGGGCGATAGATACCCCTAGGCGGCTCGAAATCGGACAGCTGGCCGTTGTGCGCAAAGCACCAGTGCTGGCCCCACAACTCGCGAACGAAGGGGTGAGTATTGACCAGCGCGACCTTGCCGACATTGGCGTGGCGGATATGGCCGATCACCACCTCGCTCTTGATCAGGTAGCGCTGCACCATCTTCGCCACTTCGGATTCACAGCTGGCGACCGGGTCCTGGAACAGGCGCAGGCCTCGCCCCTCGTAGAAGGCAATGCCCCAGCCGTCCTTGTGCGGTCCGGTCTTGCCACCCCGCTGCATGAGCCCGGTAAAGCTGAACACGATATCGGTGGGCACGTTGGCGCTCATGCCAAGCAGCTCGCACATGCGTCATCTCCCGATGATTGACTTGAAGCGTCGAGGCCCTAGATACGGGGCTCGGTACGGACACGCCCGCGCGCTGGCGCATAGTCCGGCTCGTAGTGGTCGTCGTCATCCTGCTCGAGGCGCTCACGCAGCGTGCGCGGATCCTCGCCGTCATCCGCCGCCTCGCCACGGCGGCCAAAACGCCGTTCGAGCGGCCAGCGGATCGCCACGAGCACCAAATAGAGCGCAAAGGCGATCAAGCCGTACAGGGCCAGATCGGCCACCGCCCGCCAGGCGTTGTTGCCGACCTGGAACAGGATATCCATGGCTGTAATGGCCACAGCCGGGGCAAACAGTTCCTTGGCAGGATCGACGATCGTCGGCGTGAACAACAGCACAGCGGCAGCCAGACGCAGCGATTCGCGCAGCCAGCGCCACATCCAACGTGTCACGCGGAACCAGAACAGCAGGCAGCCCAGCGCAGCGATGCCGTACAGGGCCCAGGCGAGCGAATAGTCGGAGTCGAACATCAGCATGGTGTTTTCTCGATCACAAGCCGTTCACGGAAGCCGCGCGGCGACAGGTCCGGCGTCACATGATCGTGCAACGGCTCGACGAGCCGGGACAGTGACGCGGCGCAAGGGCCGCCATCATAACAGCCCGTACCCTGTCGACGTCATCGCTAGTGACAACAAGCCACTGGCACAGCTCGAAGCAAGGTCGTATAAACCCGTTAAACAAAAGGGTACTTACCCATATGAAGCCGGAAAGCCAGCCACAGCCGACCGGTACGCAAGGAGAAAAAGCCATGCCCTACCAGCACATTCTGGTCGCCGTCGATCTGACGGAAGAGTGCCACCCGGTCGTCGCGCGTGCCCAGGCACTGGCCAGCACCAGCGGCGCCAAGCTCAGCCTGGTGCACATCATCGAACCCATGGCCATGGCCTTCGGCGGCGACGTTCCGATGGACCTGTCCATGCTGCAGCAGCAACAGTTCGACCAGGCGCGCGAGCGCATGAACGGTTTCGCCGACAGCTACCCGAGCCTGGCGCCCGAACAGCGCCACCTCGCCTACGGTCAGCCGCGCCAGGAAGTGCACCGCCTGGCCAAGGACCAACACTGCGATCTCATCGTGGTCGGCAGCCACGGCCGTCATGGCCTGGCATTGTTGCTGGGCTCAACGGCCAATGACATCCTGCACGGTGCCCCGTGCGACGTGCTGGCCGTACGCCTGAAGAAAGCCGAGTAAGGACAGCTGCAGGCTTGCGCGGATGCCGGCCGCGCAAGCCGTCGCTCAGACGGCTTCGACCCCTTCGCCGGCACTCATGACCAGCGGCCGAATCTTCTGCAGCTGGGTCTCCAGCGAGTAAGTTAGGCTCGACGCCATAGAAAAGAAGGTCAGGAAGGCCTTGAGGTTGGAGTCGGCGTGACAGGTATCGTGGATGCGCTGCCAGAACGCCTGATTGACCAGCTGCAGCTGCTGGAAGGAACGCACCAGCCCGCGCAGCTCCCAGTCGGCATGGCGACCTTCGCGCAAGTTGAAGTACTGCCGCGCCAGGTAGAGCGACACTGCGCGCAGAACGAACTCATGATTGCTGGCGAACGGCAGATGTTGCTGGGCCATGGGCTTGAGCCGGCCGAGCACCGGACAGGCACTGGTCGCCATGATTACCCCGAGCAACGCACGCAGACCTTCGTCCAGTCCCACCAGCTTGGTGTACTCGCGTTCCGGCGTACGCACCCAGACGAGGGCCTTCTTCACCGCCGGCAGGCCCTGAAAGTCCTCGATCACCCGATGCAGATCCACCGCGGCCGGGCAATGGCTGAACTGATCCTTGCTGAGCGGGCAATTAGAGCAACGTTGATGTTCGAGGCGAGTCCATTTCGGCGCCTGTGCGGCGACCTCCCGGTCATAGTCACGATCCAGTTCGATCCGGTAACTGAAATCGTGTTCATCATCCAGGGTGATGCGGTATTCGATTGCCATTGACGCTCCATCATGACTGCATGATCCAATGCGGCTACTTAACTACGCGTCAGCGCGCATGGCATTGATCCATCTCATAAGCCGTGACCGCAGCCTGCCCTGCTCGCTCGAATCGCCTGCGAGCGTACCGCCTTACTCCTCCAGCTCGGCCCAGCGCTCCAGCAACCCGTCCAGCTCCTGTTGCAGCGCTTCGAGACGAGCCAGCGCGGCGGCAGTCACGTCAGTCGGCTGCTGGTAGAAGGCCGGCTCGGACACTTCGGCCTGCAATACCTCGATCCGCTTTTCCAGCTCATCGATCTGCCCTGGCAGCGCTTCCAGCTCGCGCTGCAGCTTGTAGCTGAGCTTCTTCTTCGCTGGCGCGGCCTCGGTCGCAACCGGTGCGACCGGAGCCGGCTGAGGCTTGCTCGCCTCTTTCGTCTCGCCGCCGGATTCGGCAACGCCGAGCAGGCGCGGCGATCCCCCCTGGCGCAACCAGTCCTGATAGCCACCGACGTACTCGCACACCTCACCCCCGCCCTGAAACACCAGGGTGCTGGTGACCACGTTATCGAGGAAGGCACGATCGTGGCTGACCATCAGCACCGTGCCCTGGAAGCCGAGCAGCACTTCCTCGAGCAGCTCGAGGGTCTCCACATCGAGATCGTTGGTCGGTTCGTCCAACACCAGCAGGTTGGCCGGCTTACTGAACAGCTTGGCGAGCAAGAGCCGTGCCCGCTCCCCACCAGACAGCGCCTTGACTGGCGTGCGCGCCCGTTGCGGGCTGAACAGGAAGTCGCCGAGATAGCTCAGCACATGGCGATTCTGGCCATCGATGCTGATGAACTCGCGCCCTTCGGCGAGGTTGTCCACCACGGTCTTCTCCAGCTCCAGCTGGTGACGCAATTGGTCGAAATACGCCACTTCCAGCTTGGTGCCGAACTCGATCACGCCGCTGCTGGGTTGCAGCTCGCCCAGCAGCAGCTTGAGCAGGGTGGTCTTACCGGTGCCGTTGGCACCGAGCAGCCCGATGCGGTCGCCGCGCTGAATAACGATGGAGAAGTCGCGAATCAGCGGCTCGCCGCCTGGATGGGCGAAGCTGATGTGCTCGGCGACAACCACCTGCTTGCCCGATTTTTCCGCGACTTCCACTTGGAAGCTGGCCTTGCCCTGCCGATCACGCCGCTCGCCGCGCTCGGCACGCAGCGCCTTGAGCGCACGCACCCGACCTTCGTTGCGGGTGCGTCGAGCCTTGATGCCCTGGCGAATCCAGACCTCTTCCTGAGCGAGCTTCTTGTCGAACAGCGCGTTGGCGGTTTCCTCGGCGGCAAGCTGCTGTTCCTTGTGCACCAGGAAGCTGGCGTAATCGCCGTTCCAGTCGATCAGGTGGCCGCGGTCCAGCTCCAGAATGCGGGTGGCGAGGTTCTGCAGGAAAGCACGATCGTGGGTGATGAACAGCACGGCACCGTTGAAGCCGGTCAGCGCCTCTTCCAACCAGGCGATGGCACCGATGTCCAGATGGTTGGTGGGCTCGTCGAGCAGCAACAGGTCGGGCTCGGACACCAGCGCCTGTGCCAGCAGCACGCGGCGGCGCCAGCCACCGGACAGCTCGGCCAGAGTCCGGTCGGCCGGCAGCTGCAGGCGGCTCAGCGTGCTTTCCACCAGTTGCTGCAGGCGCCAGCCGTCCTTGGCTTCCAGTGCCTGCTGCACATGCATGAGCTTGTCCAGGTCATCCTGATCCTGAATATTCATGCTCAGATGATGGTACTCGGCGAGCAGCTCACCCACGCCCGCCAGCCCCTCGGCGACCACGTCGAAAACCGTGCGGTCGTCGGCGCGCGGGAGTTCCTGCGGTAGCTCGCCGATCTTCAGCCCCGGCGCGCGCCAGATCTCGCCGTCATCTGCCGAGCGGTCGCCCTTGACCAGGCGCAGCATGCTGGATTTGCCCGTCCCGTTGCGGCCGATGATGCAGACCCGCTCGCCCCGCGCGATCTGCCAGGACACGCCATCGAGCAGCGGCGTGGTGCCGTACGCGAGAGATACATCGGTGAACTTGAGCAGGGTCATGACTACCTCCGGAAAACAGGGCGCGCATTCTAGCAGATGCCGCTCGCTGGCCCCTGATCACGTTGGTCAACACCCTCAACAACACGCGCGCCCCCTCAGCGAAACGGCGATTTCGCTGTTTGGAGGCTACGCTCGTCGGAAGTCCGCCATTGTTTGTTTCCAGAGCTTAAACCGCGTTTAACTGGCCGATCCGGCACGCTAAGCTAGTTGCTGCAGCAGGCCGTTCCTGAGCCCCCGGCACAGCACGCCGCCTGTTATCCAAAGCCCCCGTTTTACGGATGTACCATGCGCGGCCGACTCTCCAGTTTGTGTTTCTGCCTGTTCGTTGCAACTGTTGGCCTGGACGCGTCCGCCGCCACCCTCAGCCAGCAGCGCCAGTATTACGATGAGGCCAAGCAGGCCCTGGCCAAAGGCGACAGTGGACCCTATCGCCGCCACCTCAATGCCCTGCGCGACTATCCCCTGACGCCGTACCTCGCCTACGACGAGCTGACCAACCGCCTCAAGAGCGCCAGCAATCAGGAAGTCGAGAAATTCCTTGCCGAGCACGGCGACCTGCCGCAGATCAGCTGGATGAAGCTGCGCTGGCTGCGGCTGCTGGCCGCCCGCGGCGACTGGCAGACCTACGTCCGCCACTACGACCCAAAGATGAACTTCACGGAACTGGACTGCCTGTTCGCCGGATACCAGCTGCGCAACGACCTGCCGGGCGCCGACGCTGCCGTAGAGCGTCTCTGGCTGGTCGGCAAGTCCCAGCACAACTCCTGCGACCCGGTGTTCGAGCTCTGGCAGGCCAAGGGACTGCTGACCGAGGAACGGCGCTGGAAGCGCACCAAGCTCGCGGTCGAGAGTGGCAACTACGGCGTCGCCAGCTATCTGGTCAAGCGGCTGCCGACGTTGCAGGCGCAAGGCCAGTTGATGATCGATGTCGCGCAGAAACCGCAGATGCTTCGCCAGCCGGAGCGTTTCGCCTCGTCCAGTGCGACCATGGCCGATGTCGTCTCGATCGGCCTGCGTCGGCTGGCGCGACAGGACCCGGAACAGGCGCTGACCCTGCTCGACAGTTATGCGCGTCGCTTCGCCTTCTCGAGCGACGAGAAGGTCGCGATCGCCCGGCAGGTCGGGCTGACGCTCGCCAAGCGCTTCGATAGCCGCGCCCTGAAGGTCATGGCCGAGTACGATCCCGAGCTTCGCGACAATACCGTCAGCGAATGGCGTGCACGCCTGCTCCTGCGCCTGGGCCAATGGGACGAAGCCTACCGGCTGACTCAACGCTTCCCCGACGAACTGGCCAACACCAATCGCTGGCGTTACTGGCAGGCGCGTAGCCTGCAACTCGCCAAGCCGGAGAGCAAGCAGACTGCGCTGCTCTACAAGCCGGTGGCACAGGAGCGCGACTTCTACGGTTTCCTCTCGGCCGATCGCATCCAGGCGCCTTACAAACTCAACCACCAGCCGCTGGCGCTCGACGCTAAAGTCGTGCAGAAGGTACGCAACACCGCGGGCATCCGCCGCGCGCTGGAGTTTCACGATCGCGGCCAGATCGTCGATGGCCGTCGCGAGTGGTATCACGTCAGCCGACTGTTCAGTCGCGACGAACTGGTGGCCCAGGCGCGGCTTGCCTATGAAAAGGAATGGTATTTCCCGGCCATTCGCACCATCAGCCAGGCGCAGTACTGGGACGACCTGGACATCCGCTTCCCCATGGCTCATCGCAGCGCGCTGGTCCAGGCCGCCCGGACCCGGCAGATTCATCCGAGCTGGGCGTTCGCCATCACCCGCCAGGAAAGCGCATTCATGTCCGATGCGCGCTCGCACGTCGGCGCCACCGGCCTGATGCAACTGATGCCCGCCACAGCCAAGGAGACCGCCAGGCGTTTCGGCATCCCGCTGGCCTCAACGCAGCAGGTGCTCAATCCGCACACCAACATCCAGCTGGGCACCGCCTACCTGAGTCAGATCTACGGCCAGTTCAACGGCAACCGCGTCCTGGCTTCGGCGGCATACAACGCCGGCCCCGGGCGTGTCCGGCAATGGCTGCGTAACGCCGAACATCTGTCGTTCGATGTCTGGGTGGAGAACATCCCGTTCGACGAAACCCGCCAATACGTGCAGAACGTGCTGACCTACTCGGTGATCTACGGACAGAAGCTGAACTCACCACAGCCACTGGTGGAATGGCACGAACGCTTCTTCGAGTCGCAATGAGGGAGCAGACCTGCACTGCAACGCAGCTCAGGCGTGCTACTCCAGCACCTCCAGCGGCATGCCGACCGCCAGCTCGCCACAGCCCTCGGCGACCAGGTTCTGCCCGAAGAAGACGCCACCCGGCCCCTTGCGATAGCTCAACAGCGTGGTCAGCGGTTCCCGATCGGCCGCCCGCTCGGCGGTCAGCGGGTCGAGGGTGGGAATGACGCATCGCGAGCAGGGCTTGACCACGCGAAACGTGAGAGCACCGATGCGAATGCGCTTCCAGCGGTCCTCGGCATAGGGCTCGGCACCGCTGACCACAAGGTTCGGCCGAAAACGCAGCATTTCCAGCGAGCGGCCGACGCGGCGGCTCAGATCGTCGAGTGACGCCTGTCCGATCAGCAAAAAAGGAAAGCCATCACTGAACGCCGTGCGCTCGCCCAGCCGGGCGTAATCAAGATCGACCTGGATGCCATCGCCGATAGGCAGATGCACCAGCCGACAGGCCTGGCCAAGCGCTTCTGACAGCCAGGCCGCCGCGGCCTCGCCGGCATCGGGGACCACCGGGTTGGAGCTCCAGATCTGTACACAGCGCAGCGTCGTATCGTCCGGCACCGGCACGAGCAACTCCGGCATTCCCGGCGCGCCCAGACGCAGGGTCATTTCGTCCTGCCAGTGCGCTTGCAGCAGTGCCATGCGTGGCACCGCGCGCTGCGTCAGGAACCGACCAGTCCCGGCCGCGACGACCATCCAGCGGCGATCGCCGAGCAAACCCAGAGCATCGCTCGGGCACTGCTGCAACGCTTCGCCAGCGGCAGATTTCAGAGGAAAGCGATAAAGCGAGGAGAGATGCATGCTGCGCCTCCTGGACCAAAGCACAGCAGCATACAGGGCAGCCCGGCGGATTTCAGCCGCCGGGCCGGTGTCGATCGGTCAGGCGTCTTTGCCCTGCTGCAAGCGATCCTGAATGACGTCGACGAGCTTTTCCGGCTGGAACTTGGAAAGGAAGTTGTCACAACCAACCTTCTGCACCATCGCCAGGTTGAAGCTGCCAGACAGCGAGGTATGCAGCACTACGTAGAGATCGCGCAGGCGCGGATCGTGGCGGATCTCGGTGGTCAGCCGGTAGCCGTCCATCTCCGGCATCTCGGCGTCGGTGAAGACCATCAGCAGCTTGTCGGTCAGCACCTCACCGGCGTCGGCCCAAGCCTTGAGCATGTTCAGGCCCTTCAGACCGTCACTGGCGGTGTGAACCTTCAGGCCGAGCTGGCTCAGGGTCTCGCGCAACTGCGCCAGGGCAACGGTGGAATCGTCCACACAGAGCACCTCACGGCCGCGAGCTCGTTCGAGAATAGGGTCGGCCAGGCGCTCGGCGGAGATACTGGTGTCGTAGGGCACGATTTCGGCCAGCACCTTCTCCACATCGATCACTTCCACCAGCTCGTCGTCGACCTTGGTGATGGAGGTCAGGTAATGCTGGCGGCCGGCGGTGCTCGGCGGCGGCATCACCTCATCCCAGTTCAGGTTGACGATGCGGTCCACACCGCCGACCAGGAATGCCTGCACGGTACGGTTGTATTCGGTGACGATGATGGTGCTGCGCTCATCCGGTACCAGCGGTCGCAGGCCGATGGCACGGGACAGGTCGATGACCGGCAGCGTCTGGCCGCGCAGATTGACCACGCCACAGACCGAGCCGTGTCGATGCGGCATGAGAGTCATCTTCGGTAGCTGGACGACTTCCTGCACCTTGAACACATTGATGGCGAACTTCTGTCGCCCACCGAGCCGGAACATGAGAATTTCCAGGCGATTCTGCCCCACCAGTCGGGTGCGCTGATCGACTGAATCGAGTATGCCGGCCATATCCAGGCTCCTTGGGAAAACATCGTAAAGCACATATCGGCCGTATCCGGCCTGGCTTTAAACGCCAAGGACAATAATTCATCCAGCCAACCGGAGCCCTTACGCCGGGCCGGCATCGGGGCGCACCAGCAGCGGCGAATCTGCCGGCAGGTGCACGCGCAACGCACCGGCGCGCACCCCGAAATGCAAAGTGGCGCCGGAAAACGGTTCGCCGTCGAGGTTGATGTCGATTGCCTTCGGCGCTTCGACGTTCAGCCAAGGGACGCGCGCACTGACCGAAACCGCATCGACGCCCAGCAGTCCCCCACTGAGCAGGGTGCCCAGGGTGCCGACGGTATCCGCCGGAGCAGGCACGATGCACAGATCGAGCAGACCGTCATTGATGGTCGCCTGCGGACAGAGCAGCTGACCGCCGCCAGCCTGCCGACCGTTGCCGATACCAAGGGCGAGGAAGTCGCCTTCCCAGTCGAAACCCGGACCGCTGAAGCGACCTCGCGCCGAATGGATTTCCGAAAAGCGGGTGAGGCCGGTCAGCAGATAGGCGCCGCCACCGAGGAAGCGCTTGAGCTCCTCGGACGTGGTGGCCGTGACCTGCGAACCGAAGCCGCCGGTGGCCATGTTGACGAATGGCTGGCCATCCATCTCGCCAACATCGACCGCCTGCGGCGGCTCATCCAGCAATGCCAGCGCCTCGAACGGATCGAGGGAAATTCCCGCAGCCCTGGCGAAGTCGTTGGCACTGCCGAGCGGCATCAGCGCCAGGCTGGCGTCGGTGTTCGCCTCGAGCATCGCCTCGGTGACCTCACGCAACGTGCCGTCACCGCCTCCTGCGATCACGATAGGGTATCCGGCGGCCAGCGCCTCACGGACCAGGCGCTGCGCATCGCCCGCCTCCCATGTCACGCGCACCGCCAGCTCCCAGCCCAGCTCACGCTGCTGCTGTACAGCCTCACGCACCTCATCATTGAGCGCCTGTTTCCCATGCAATATCAGCAGCGCCTTGGCGTCGCTCATGACAGTAGTTCCCTTCGCAGATACACCGCTGCTTCAGACACGGCACACGGGCCGAAGTTGTATGTGCCAAACGCAGCGGTATTAATCCAAATGTTCGATCAATCGTGCCGCCGGTCAGCGGCTCAGCACCGCCACGCCAGCCCTGGCCCGCCTCCCCCCTTCGATAAAACCTTTGCAAAACAGCTGGTTGCGCCGCTCGAGTGAAAAGCGCCCTTTTTCTGGCAGCCGGCTGGCTAGTACTGAACTCATTCTGAGAGGCACGGTCGGAGCAGGAGTCCCGATCACGGTTGCGATGGCGGCCTGCTATCAAACCCCCGCGTACCGCGGCGATTAATTCGAGATTTGAGCCAGCTTTGAGCTGAGGATGGAGCCTTGTATGCGCGCACAGTCTGTTGGAACCCTTGAATATGCTCACCCGAGTTTCGTCGATTACTTCCTGGCCAGTGTCCGTCTGATCCATGGACTGACAGCCATCCTGCCCGGCCTGTTGCTGCTGGCGTTTCTGGAGCTTCCTGCGAGCGGTCCGTTCAGTGCGTTTCTCGGGTTCTTCGCGGTACTCAGCATCATCATCTTCCAGACGGTAGGCATCTATAGCGAAGAGGTGTTCAGCACCCTGCTGCGCTTCCGCGTGATGTTCGTCGCCTGGGCGGCGGCCTTCAGCTTCCTCATCTTCATGCACCAGGGCATGGGACTGTTCAGCTACCTGAACGCCCAGCACCTGGCGTTCTGGTTCTTCACCAGCGCCGTCCTGTTCGGCGCCGAGCGCCTGGCCATGCTTGCACTGTTCCGCCGGCTGATGGCCCGCGGCATGTTCCTGCAGAACGCGGTGATCCTCGGCGGTACGGAGAACGGCATGCGCGTTGCGGAATATCTGCAGCACAACCGCGACATCCGCACCGGTGTGCTCGGTTTCATCGATGATCGCCTGGAGCGCCTGCCGAACCAGCTCGCCAACCTGCCACTGCTGGGCAACACCCGCGACCTCGAACAGATGATTCGTGAAGAGAAGGTCACTCAGGTGCTGGTCGCCCTTCCCTGGTTTGCCGACAGTCGCATCGGCCAGCTGATCGCCGAGCTGCGCAAGCTGCCGGTCAACGTCCTGCTGGTGCCGGACATGGTCGCCTTCCGTCACGCCGACAAGCGCATCACCGAGGTCGGCGGCCTGCCGACGCTGATCGCCTCCGATCTGCCGCTGCGTGGCTGGTCGCCTTTCTTCAAGCGTCTGGAAGACATTGTCATCTCCAGCATTGCGCTACTCGCCGCAGCCCCGGTCATGCTGCTGATCGCTCTGGCCATCAAGCTCGATTCGCCCGGCCCGGTGCTGTTCAAGCAGAAACGCTACGGCTACAACAACCGCCTCATCGAGGTCTTCAAGTTCCGCTCGATGTACCACGAGAAATCCGATGCCAATGCCGACCGCCAGACCACACGCGGCGACGACCGCATCACCCGCGTCGGTCGCTTCATCCGCAAGACCAGCCTGGACGAACTGCCGCAACTGCTGAACGTCTTCCTCGGCAGCATGTCGATGGTCGGCCCACGCCCCCATGCGACCGCGACCAAGGCCGCCGGCGTGCTGTTCGAGGACGCCGTGGCCGAATACTCGGCACGCCACCGGGTCAAGCCGGGCATCACTGGCTGGGCCCAGATCAACGGCTATCGCGGCGAAACCGACACCCTGGAGAAGATCGAGAAGCGGGTCGAGTTCGACCTCGATTATATCGAGCGCTGGTCGGTCTGGTTCGACCTCTACATCCTCGTGCGCACCCCGCCAGCCCTGCTGCTCAACAAGGACGTGTACTGATCGGCGAGCGCACCCGCGCAGCGCTGAAAAGACTGGAACAAGTCACGTTCAAGGCGCGTGACAGGACGGAACTAATGATGCTCCCAAAAATCTCATTTTCGTTCACCCCGGGGGGTTTCCCGGAGGCTGCGAATACGCGGCCGCGAGGGTGAACAGCATGTTCAAGAACATCTTGATCGTCTGTGTCGGAAACATCTGCCGAAGCCCCACGGCCGAGGCGTTGTTCCTGCACAGACTCGGCGACCAGGGCCTGACGATCAGTTCGGCAGGCATTGGTGCACTAGTAGGTAACCCCATGGACAAAACCGCTCATGAAGTATTGCAGGACCATGGACTGGAATTTCCGGCCCACTGCGCGCGCCAGGTCGACAGCCACATGCTGCACGAGGCGGACCTGATCCTGGCAATGGAGCATAGCCATATACAGCATCTTCGCCAGATCGCACCCGAGGTGCATGGCAAAACGTTTCTCATCGGCAAATGGCAAGACGATCTGGAGATTCCGGACCCCTACCGTCAATCCAAACCCGCTTTTGAACACGTCCACAATCTCCTGACGAAATCCGTCGAGAGCTGGCTTCCTTACCTGAAATGAAGAAGGAACTTCGATGACAACCATGCCCCGCCCAATCTATGAAACCAAAGAGGACAAGGACATCGATCTGGCCCACCTCTTTGACACCTTCATCAATAACCGCGTGCTCATCCTCGGGATCACCGGCTTTTTCGCCGCGCTCGGGATCGCCTATGCGCTGCTCGCGACGCCGGTTTACCTGGCCAGCGCGATGATCCAGATCGAGCCCAAGAACGGGTTGCCGAGCCTGACCGACGTGGTCAACACCAACCCGCCGGTTTCGCCCGCACAGACGGAAATTGCCCTGCTCAAGTCGCGCTCGGTGGTGGGTGGCGCGGTGAGCAACCTGAACCTCGACATCATCATCAAGCCGCATCACTTCCCGATCATCGGCGGCTTCATGGCGCGCCGTTTCGAGCCGAGCGAGGAAGGCGAGCTGGGCTGGCATCCGGCCGGGCTGGGCGGCTACGCCTGGGGTGGCGAGACACTTAAGGTCACTCAGCTGGAAGTGCCGGACAAGATGCATGGCAAGGAGTTGACCCTGGAGGCGGCCGAGAACAACGGATTCATCCTGCGTGACGAAGATGGCGAAGTGCTCATCCAGGGCATCGTTGGCGAGCCGGTCGAGAACGAAGACTATCGGGCTACCGTGGCCGAGCTGAACGCACGCCCCGGCACCACCTTCACCGTGATCAAGAACCGGACCTACAACACCACCGAGAGCTATCAGCAGCGTCTCTCGGCCGCCGAGCGCGGCAAGCAGTCCGGCATCGTCAACGTGACGCTCGAGGATCAGGACCCGGCCCATGCCATTCGTGTGCTGGAGGAAGTCGCCAACCTCTATGTCGAGCAGAACGTTGCACGCAATGCCGCCGAAGCCACGCAGAGCCTGGAATTCCTCAACGAGCAAGTGCCAGCGGTACGCAAGAAGCTGGAAGCCGCACAGACCGCTCTTAACAAGTACCAGACCGGGTCCGGCTCGGTGGACATCACCGCCGAGACCCAGTCGGTGCTCGACCGCATCGTCGACCTGGAGAAGCAGATCTCCGAGCAGAACCTCAAGCGCACCGAGATGGAGCGCCGCTTCACCCGTCAGCACCCGAACTTCCAGGCACTGATGAACCAGATCAACCAGCTGCAGATGCAGAAGGAAGAGCTGGAGAAGCAGATCGGCACCCTGCCCTCCACCCAGCAGGAGCTGCTGCGCCTGAACCGTGATGTCGAGGTCTCCTCGGAAACCTATTCCATGCTGCTGAACAAGACTCAGGAGCTGGACATCATTCGCGCCGGCACCGTGGGCAACGTGCGCATCATCGACCATGCCGCAGCTGACCTGGAGAACCCGGTCAAGCCGAACAAGCCGCTAGTGGTGATCGTCTTCACCCTGCTCGGCGCCCTGCTCGCCACGGCCTTCGTCTACGTGCGTGAAGCCCTGAAGCGCGGCGTGGAGAATCCGGAAGACATCGAGCGTACCGGCACCCCGGTGTATGCCTCGATTCCGTTCACCGACAAGCAGGCCGCGCTGGAAAAACGCCTGGCCAACTTCAAGCGGGACAAGAGCACCGCCTCCTACCTGCTGACCATCAACGAGCCCGCCGACCTGGCCACCGAAGCGATGCGCAGCCTGCGTACCAGCCTGCACTTCGCCATGATCGAGGCCAAGAACAACGTACTGATGATCACCGGCCCGAGCCCGGCGGTAGGCAAGTCGTTCGTCACCACCAACCTGGCTGCCGTGGTCGCGCAGTCCGGCAAGCGCGTGCTGCTGATCGACGCCGACATGCGCAAGGGCTACCTGCACAAGGTCATGCGTTGCGATGGCGACAAGGGTCTGTCGGACATCCTCTCCGGCCGCATCACCCTGTTCGATGCCATCCAGAAGACCCAGCTCAACAACCTGCATGTGATCACCCATGGCCAGCTGCCGCCGAACCCGTCGGAACTGCTGATGCACGAGAACTTCTCGCGCTTCGTCAAGGAGATCAGCCACATGTACGATCTGGTGATCTTCGATACTCCGCCGATCCTGGCCGTCACCGACGCCGCTCTGGTCGGCAGCCAGGCCGGCACCACGCTGATGGTCACCCGCTATGGCCTCAACGGCCTGAAGGAAATCGAAGCGGCCAAGCGTCGTCTCGAGCAGAACGGCCTGCTGGTCAAGGGCGTGATATTCAACGCCGTGGTACGCAAGGCCTCCACCTATGGCGAGTACGGCTACTACCAGTACGAATACGCCAGCACCAAATAACAGGTGAGCCGCATGGCGACGGTTATCCCGTCGCCTTGCCGAACCCACCGGTTCGCATTCTTCCTCTGCCTTTGCAACTGACCAAGCGCGTCAGTAGACGTTTTTTGCCTGAAGATAGGTGCTAGCTAATGACCAGACACCCCAACCGGCCCGCCAGACGCTCTACGCGACTGGCCCTGGCATTGACGGCCGCGCTGTCGGCCATGGGCGTCTGCGCCGCCGATTGGCCGAAGGGCGATGACGGCCTCGCGTTACTGGGGGTCAATCTGTCCGGTGCCGGCTTCGCGCCCCATATCACCCCCGGAAAGAACGGTACCCATTACTTCTATCCGGAAAAGAAGCACTTCAAGTACTACGCCGATCAGGGGATCAAGCTGATCCGTTTCCCCTTCATCTGGGAGCGGGTTCAACATTCCCTGGACGATGGATTGAACTTCGACCAGATCCGGTTGTTGAAGAAGACCCTGGATCTGGCCGCGATGAATGGCCAGAAGGTCATTCTCGATATGCACAACTACGGTCGTTACCACGGCGAGCTGATCGGCTCGAGCAAAGTGCCCTACGAAGCCTATGCCTCGGTCTGGCGACAGCTGGCCGAACGCTTCAAAGGCCATCGCGGCCTGCTCGGCTACGACATCATGAACGAGCCGCACGGCACCGTCGGCCTCTGGCCAGGCGCGGCGCAGGCGGCGGTCGATGCGATTCGCGAAGTCGATGATCAGACGCTGATATTCGTCGAGGGCGAGCGCTGGTCGAGTGCCTATCACTGGCCGCTGGTGAACGCCAACTTCCTGATTAACGACCCGGCCGAGCGCATCGTCTACGAAGCCCACCTGTACTTCGATCAGGACTTTTCCGGCAAGTACATGGCGCAGACCAGCCGCGACATCGACCCGATGATCGGCGTCGAGCGCGCTCGCCCGTTTATCGAGTGGCTGAAGAAACACGGCCAGCGAGGCTTCCTCGGCGAATACGGCATTCCCGACGACCTGCCCGAAGCGGCGGTCGCCATGGACAACCTGCTCGCCTACCTCAATGACAACTGCGTACCCAGCGCCTACTGGGCCGGTGGCCCCGGCTGGGGCACCTACAAGCTTGCAATCGAGCCGCGCAAGGGCGAGGACCGTCCTCAGATGCAGCTCATGCGCAAACACCTGGCGAACGATTGCACTGCCATTGGCCCTACACCCGCGCACAACGCTGACTGATTCTGGAGTGACTCGAACATGAAATTCGGACTGCTATGGCACTCGTTCTCTTCCGGCAACCTCGGGGTTGGCGCCCTGAGCATTTCCAACATGCTGCTGATCGACGAGGCCGCGCGTAAATGCGGGATCACCCCGGAGTTCCTGATCATCGGTTCGTCCGGCCCCTGCGACTACCCGCCGTCCACCGAGCGTTTCAAGTACGAATTCATCGAGTTCAACGAGAAGGCGCTGCTGAAGAATCCCCACGGCCTGTACCAGGCGATCAGCTCCTGTGATGCGGTCTTCGATATCGGCGAAGGCGACAGCTTCTCGGACATCTACGGTGCCAAGCGCCTGATCAAGCTGCTGGTCAGCAAAGGCATGGCCCTGGGCGGTCGCGTTCCGCTGATCCTCTCGCCGCAGACCATCGGCCCGTTCAAGTCGGACTGGGGCACCAAGACTTCGGCCTGGGCGATGAAGAAGAGCACCATGGTCTTCGCCCGCGACCACCAGTCGTTCGACGTGCTCAAGCAGCTGAACATCCCCAATCGCGACGAAGTCATCGACGTCGCCTTCGCCCTCCCCTTCGAGCGCCAGAGCGAACAGCGCGATCCGAGCAAGCTGGCTGTCGGCCTCAGCGTCTCGGCGCTGCTGCATCACGGCGGCTATGAAGGCACGGCCAACCAGTTCGGCCTGCGTGCCGACTACAAGGCGCTGACCGACCGGCTGATCCGCACGCTGCTCGAGCGCGGCCATGAAGTACATCTGGTACCCCACGTGATCCCGATCGGCTTCCCCGCCGAGGACGACTACACCGTGTCCCAGCAACTGCAGCAGCAGTATCCCGAGCTCAAGCTGGCGCCACGCTTCAAGGGGCCGATCGAGGCCAAGTCCTATATCAGCGGCATGGACTTCTTCGTCGGCGCACGCATGCACGCGACCATCGGCGCCTTCTCCGCCGGCGTACCGGTCGTGCCGCTTGCCTACAGCCGCAAGTTCGCCGGGCTCTATCAGTCGCTCGACTACCACCGCGTGGTGGACCTCAAGACCGAGGACACCGAGAGCGCACTGGAACTGGTTCTGTCGCACCTGGACAACCGCGAACAGCTCAAGACTGAAGTCGCCGCCAGCGGTGCGATCATCCGCCGCAAGCTGGACGCATACAGCGTGGCGCTGGAACAGATCCTCGCCACCCTGCACCAGCCCCAGGCCGCGTATCAGAGATAATCATGCGCGATCACGCCCTGATGGGGGTTACCACGGCGGCTCGCACCGCCGTGCAGCTCGGCACCCTGCTGATCCTCGCGCGAACGCTGGGGCCGAGCGATTTCGGCTTCATTTCGATCGTGATCACCTGGTCGACCATCGTCGCCCTGGTGACCGACTACGGCTTCGGCATGCGCGCGCTGCGCGACATCGGCGCCGAGCGCCATCGCGCGGGCGAGATCATGTCCGCCAGCCTGGCGGCGAAGTCCGTACTGGTAGGGCCGGCCTGCATCGTGCTGCTGCCGATCATCCTGTTCGTCCTCGACCTGCACACCACCGAGCGCTTTGCCGCGGTGTTGTTCCTGCTCGGCACCCTAGCCTCGTCCTACGGCGACCTTGGCCTGACGGTGTTTCGCAGCATTGGCCAGTTCCATCGCGAGACGAAGATCGTGGCGGCGACGGCACTGGTGCATTTCGTCCTGATCGGCGCGGCGATCCTGCTGCGCAACGATGTGCTGGCCATCGGCGTCGCCTTCCTGGTGTCACGTTTGATCTACGCCACCTTCGCCCTGCGCGCCCTGTCGAAGATCCTCGAACTGGGCGGCATCCTGCGCAACTCCTGGCAGGTGCTGGGCGAGCGCTTCAAGTCTTCCACCAGCTTTGCGGTGGACAGCGGCGCGACCAACATCTTCGCCCAGCTCGACGTCATCCTGGTCAACCACCTCGCCGGGCGCGAAGCGGCGGGCATCTACTTCGCCGGCTCGCGGTTGATTCAAGGCGCGGTGCCGTTCAGCGTGCTGCTGGCCAGCGTGCACATCCCGCGCTTCGCCTACCAGCTGCACAACAAGACCGCCGGGCTGGCCCGCTACGGCCTGCGCATCCTTGGCGAGTACGCCGGCATGGGACTGATCTTCGCCCTGGCGTTCTTCTTCATCGGCCCGCTGTTCACCGACTACTTCCTCGGCGCCGAGTACGCCGAGCTGAACACCCTGTGGCTGGCTTTCGCCTGCTTCACCGCGGCGCGCTTCATCGCCGCCGGCCTGGGTGTGCAGCTGATGGCCATGGGCACGGGCTTCTTGCGCACCTTCGGGATCATCGCCTCGGGCGTGATCACGGTGCTCTGTTACTGGATTTTCATTCCGTCGCACGGAATACAGGCGGCCCCCTGGGTGTCCACCCTGGGCATGGTCGTCCTGACAGTTATCTACGGTTATGCGGTGCTCGCCATCTACCGCAAGCGGCGCCAGCCCGCATGACCGGACTCGTCAAATATTGCCGGTCGCGCCATGTGTCCGACCGGCCGCTCAAGGGAAGGCAGCTATGAAAGCTCTATTGAACCGCGTGCTGAACAACGACCTGTGCAGTGGCTGCGGCATGTGCAGCTCGGTCGCCGAGGACGATGCCATCAAGATTCGCCTGACCGGTGATGGCTATCACCGCCCGGTGCTCAACAGCCAGTACCAGGACAAGCCGGTGGCCAGCGAGCAGACCAGCGCGGCGTTCGCCAAGTCCTGCCCGGCACTGAACCTGGACATCCGCCCGTACAAGTCGGCGAACTACCACCCGATCTGGGGTGAGATTCTCGACACGCTCAAGGGCTACGCCGCTGATGACGAGATCCGCCAGGCCGGCTCCTCCGGCGGCGTGATCTCTGCCTTGGCGCAGTACTGTCTGGAACACAAGCTGGTCGATGGCGTGATCCAGATCCAGGCTTCGACCACCGATCCGCTGGAGAACGTCGCGACCATCAGCCGCTCGCGGCAGAACGTCATCGCCTCCTCCGGCTCGCGCTATGCGCCGGCCAGCCCGGGTGAAGCGTTGAAATGGGTCGCCATGTCCACCGAGAAATACCTGTTCATCGGCAAGCCCTGTGACGTGGCCGCGGTGCGCCAGATGCAGCAACACAACCCACGGCTGAAGGAAAACATTCCCTACATCGTCTCCTTCATGTGCGCCGGCACGCCGAGCCTGCAGGGCACCGAGCAGGTGCTGGATAAACTGGAAGTCGAGCGCGAGGACGTCACCGCCTTCCGTTACCGCGGCGACGGCTGGCCGGGGCTGACCAAGGCCACGCTGAAGAACGGCGATGAGCGCACCATGACCTACAACGACTCCTGGGGAAAGGTGCTCAACCGCCATCTGCAGACCCGCTGCAAGATCTGCCCGGACGGCATCGGTGAGTTCGCCGACATCGTCTGCGCCGATGGCTGGGAAGGCGACGAGAAAGGCTATCCGTCGTTCGAGGAGCGCGAGGGCAACTCGCTGATTCTGGTACGCACTGCAAAAGGTCGCGAACTTTTTCGCAACGCGGAGGCTGCTGGCGTTGTCAAAGCCGAGGCTTTCGATACCGGCAGCATCTTTGCCATCCAGCCGTTTCAGTACTACCGCCGCACGACGATCCTGCCGCGGTTGCTGGCAATGAAGCTGCTGATGCTCAAGACCCCGGCGTACAAAGGCTTCGAGCTTGGCAAAGGGGCAAGGGAAATCGGGTTCTACCAGAGCTTCAAGGCGTTCACCGGCCTGCTGGTGCGGCGCAAGAAGATCAAGAAGCGAGCACTGGAGACGGCATGAAAGGCCGTAGCGCTCAGGGAACCAATACCTAAGGACTCAGGTTGATGACGAATTTCACCTCACGCTTCTTCTTTTTTCCGCTGCTGATCCTGGCGATCGTGCTGCATTTTTCCGTGTTCGGTGACAGCCCGCACAACCCCTACGGCATCAAGGGGCTGAACGAGGCGTATCTCGCGGTCTGCATCATCTTCACCATTTTGCTGTTGCTGGCCTCGGCGGAAGACGCCCCGCGTGAGTTTCGCATCCTGATGTACTACTGCCTGTACAGCACAGTGGTCTTCCTGCTGATGCCGGCGGTCTTCGCCTACTACACCTATGGCCAACCGATCGTCTTCGGGCTCATCGAAGAGCGACGGGTACTGTTCTGCCTGGGCTTCGCGCCCCTGTTGTTCCTCGGCAAACGTGTCAGTACCCTGCAGTTCGAGCGCGCCCTGCTCTATGCGGCACTGGCCGCTGCGTTCTTCTCCTGGTGCTTCAAGTTCGGCGTGATTCCCGACATGCGCCCGGAAGTTCGTTCGGATGACCGCCCGGACCGCTCGTCGATAGGCCCTTACCTGCTCTGCCTGGGCTACTTCTACTGCATCCAGATCTGGTCGAAGGGCGCCTCGCCCATTAACGGCGCTGCTCGCAGCAAGACCTTCTACCTGGTGATCGCCGCACTGTTGCTGCTGACGCTGGTGTTCGCCACCCAGACCCGCCAGCTGATCGTGCTGTGCCTGGCCTTCACCCTGTTCTGCCTGCGCGCCAAGGCAGTCATCTGGGCCGCCTCGCTGGCGATTCTGCTATCGCCGTTCTATTTCTATCCGAGCCTGCTGGAGATTCTCGGCCTCAACGTCGAGTTCTATGACAGCTCCCTGGAAAGCGTGGAAGACGGCGCTCGCTCCCATACCATCGCCGCGATCTTCGCTCACCTCGACCAGGTCAACTGGCTGCCCAGCGGTTCGCTGTCGCTGATGTGGCAGGACGGCTTCATTCCCTATTTCGGGGAGCATTTCTTCCTCTCCGACGTCGGCATCATCGGCACGCTGTTCCGCTTCGGCTTCCTCACCTTCCTGATCGTACCGATGACGCTGTTCGTCTATCACCGCATTGCCAAGAACATCGCCAGCGACATGACCTTCATCTACGCGACCATGCTGGCGTTCTTCGTCATCTGGCCGCTCAACGGCTTCTTCGAATACGGCCAACCGGTTTTCGCATTGCTGTTCGTCATCCATGCCCTAAGGGCCCGTCATCTTCGCAGCCAGGAACGTATCCATGAACGTCGCGCTTATCCTCAACTACAAGGCAGCTACTGAAACCATCAGTTGCGTTGAGAGCCTGCTCGCTCATTGCCCGGCTCTCGACCATGTGGTGGTCATCGACAACGACTCCCAGGACGGTTCCGTGGTGGCGTTCCACCAGTGGCTGGAGGCACAGCCACGACACAACGTGACCGTACTGGCCAATCCGGAAAACAACGGCTACGCCGGTGGCAACAACTACGGGCTGCGCTGGGCGCTGGATAACCTGCCAGTGACCAATTTCTGGATCGTCAACAATGACACCTATGTCAACAGCGACGCGCTCTCTCCGCTGCTGGCAGCCTTGGCGGAGAACGACCGCCAGTTCGTCGGCTCGGTCATCCTCAGCGCCGATACCGGGCGCCTGGAGTGCTACGGCGGCGGCAAGCTCTACCCGCTGCTGGGCAAGGCCAAGCTACTGGGCAAGGACCAGTCGCTCGAAGCCATGGCAAACAACAGCGAGCAGCCCGACTACCTGATGGGCTGCAGCCTGGCGTTCTCGGCCAAGCTGATCGACCGCATCGGCATGATGGACGAGGCGTACTTCATGTACTCCGAGGAAGTCGACTGGCAGTTCCAGGCGAAGAAGAAAGGCGTGTCGATCCGCGTCGTGCCCGAGAGTCGCCTGTTCCATTACGGCTCGCTCAGCTCGGGCGGCCGTTCGGCCTTCTACCACTACTACCGCAACCGCGCGGCGACCCGTTTCAACAAGCGCTTTTACGGCCAGGGTTTCGCACTGGCGTCGGCCTGTTTCCTGTCGGCGATCACCGTCATCAAGGAGTACAACCACCCCAGCCTCGCCTGGTCCGGCATCAAAGGCGCATTCAAGGGAGTAACGATGAGTGTCTAACCAGACTAACCACGCGTTCGGTGTGGACTTCTATACCGGCAGCAAGGCAGCCCTGCTGGACTGCATTCGCGAAGGGGTCAGGCAGCCCTACTCGTTCGTGGTGACACCCAACGTCGATCACCTGGCACAGCTGCAGGACAACCCTGCCCTGCGCGAGGCCTACGCCAAGGCTCGCCTGCGCCTTTGCGACAGCCGAATCCTGCAGCCGCTGTTACAGCGGCTCGGCGTGCAGATCGAGGAAGTCATTCCCGGCAGCGACTTGACCATGGACCTGCTCGACTGGGCCAATCGCGAGCATCTGCGCATCGTACTGATCGGCGCCACCGAACAGGAATGCAGCAAGTTGCGCGCGCTCTATCCTGGCATCACGGTGTACCACCACAACCCGCCCATGGGTTTCATCAACAAACCGGAAGAAGTGCAGCGAGCCCTGCAGTTCGTTCGCGAACACCCATCCGAACTGGTGTTCTATGCGGTCGGCGCACCGCGTCAGGAAATACTCGCCAGTTCCATCGAAGGTCACGAACGAACCGGCATGGGCTTCTGTATCGGCGCATCCATCTCGTTTGCCACCGGCAGTATTAAGCGTGCACCCGTATGGATGCAGAACTGCAAACTCGAGTGGCTGCACAGGATGCTTTCCGAGCCCAAGCGATTGGTAAAACGTTATGCCCATGATGCGCTGTTCATAGTTCCGGCATTCATGCGGGAAAAGAGCTACCGGATGGACAAGGCCAAACCGGCCAAGCAGGACAGTTGAGTCATTCATCGAAAAAATGGCTGCAATTGCACTGAAACACGATGAACCCCGCCAGACCGGGACGGTCTATCCCTACTGTGAAAAGTGCGACGCGATGGCAATTCAACATCGAACTAACCACGCGCGTCGCGCGTCCCAGGCAGAAGGCAGCGGGGCTTACTCTGAACCGAATAAAGGATTAAACCCTGCCGAATTAAACCGCAGTCTTACTGCCAGGAGGAAAAGCAATAACGCTTCCGCGTAGCTGAAATAAAAAAAGCTGCAGGAGATGAACATTCAGGAAGGAGAGAAACTTTGGCTACCGATCCGATTTGGTCGCTGAGGAGTGTGGAGTAATGACTCCGATCCTCTTGGAAAGGCGAAACAACAACTCGAATGCCTCAGGCAGAACAGTGAATCCAGCCGTCTCACTCTTTGAACAACAACCACTCCGTCAAGGATGAACAACCCATGAAACCATTTATTGCTCTTGCTTTTACTTCCGCACTGGCGCTGCAGGGTTGCGCCTTCGCCCCTGGCCAGTATCTCGATCCCGATGAATTCAAGGATGGCGCCGAAGCCGAGCACGGCACGGTCCAGCTGATCCGCATCACGCCGGAGATGCTCAAGGGCGACCTGGCCTCCGACATGGGTACCTCCAGCAAGCAGGAACTGCTCAACTACAAGCCCAGCGCCTACCGCATCGGCGCCAATGACCTGCTCTACATCACTGTATGGGATCACCCGGAACTGACTGCACCCTCCGGCCCGCAGCAGCAGCTGGACGCCAACGGTCGTCTGGTGCGCCCTGACGGCACCCTCTTCTATCCCTACATCGGCAACGTCGAGGCCGCTGGCAAGACCATCGAAGAGCTGCGCGCCACCATCGCCCGTCGCCTGACCAACTACATCGACAGCCCGCAGGTCGATGTCTCGATCCTGCGCTTCGGCAGCCAGCGCGTGGTGGTCTCCGGTGCGTTCGATACCGCCGGTGAAGTACCGATCACCACCGCGCCGATGACCATCACCCAGGCCATCGGTCAGGCCGGCGTGGACACCGAAACGGCCGACCTCACTGGCCTGACCCTCAAGCGTGACGGCCGCGAGTACATGCTCGATGTCGACTCGCTGAACCGTCCGGACTCCTGGCTGCACCAGGTCTACCTGAAGGACGGCGACCAGCTGCACCTGCCGTACAACGACCAGCGCAAGATCTACGTGTTGGGCGAGGTAAACCTGCCGCAGGCTCTGTCTTTCAAGGCCACCACCATGAACCTGATGGATGCAGTGGGCACCGCTGGCGGCATTCGTCAGGAGACCGCCGATGGTGAGGCGCTGTACGTGATTCGTGGCGCGGAAGACATGATGACCGAGCCGGCCAAGGTCTTTCAGCTGAACGCCAAGTCGCCGACCGCCTTTGCCTTGGCCAAGCACTTCCCGCTGCAGCCGCAGGACGTCGTGTTCGTCGGGCCGGCCAACATCACCCGCTGGAACCGCTTCATCAGCCAGCTGCTGCCGTCGGCCAACGTCATCGGCATCGGTGCCGCAGCGGACTACAACCTGAACCGTTAAGCAGCATCGCTTGATCGCCTGACGATCAGGCATAAAAGAAGCCGCAGAGTCATCGCCGATGCTCTGCGGCTTTTTCGTATGTCAGCGGTAGCCATTGCAACAAGCTGCCTGCAAGGCGATGCATCCAATGACAACCGGATGCAAAGCCGCCATCGGCGGCGGCACTCGCCCCACCACCCGCCAGTCAGCAGCGGTTGAGCAAGCACACGGGACTCACCCCAAACGAAAAACGGGCCTGCTACAGCTCGGAAGCAGGCCCGTTTCGCTAAACGGTTTCGATGGCGTTAACGCACCGCCTCGAACAACCCGGCAGCACCCATGCCACCGCCCACGCACATGGTCACTACGCCGTAACGCAGATTGCGCCGCTGCAGTTCGCGCACGATGTGCCCCGCCGTACGCGAGCCGGTCATGCCGAACGGATGGCCGATGGAGATCGAGCCGCCGTTGACGTTGTACTTCTCGTTATCGATGCCCAGCGCGTCGCGGCAGTACAGGCACTGCGAGGCAAAGGCCTCGTTGAGCTCCCACAGGTCGATATCGGCGATCTGCAGCCCCTTGGCCTTGAGCAGACGCGGCACGGCGTACACAGGGCCGATGCCCATCTCTTCCGGTTCGCAACCGGCCACGGTGAAGCCACGGAAGAACGCACGCGGCTTGAGGCCAAGCTCGATGGCCTTGTCCAGGCTCATCACCAGCGTCATCGAGGCGCCGTCCGACAGTTGCGACGCGTTACCGGCGGTGACCGAACCATCCTCGGCGAAGGCCGGCTTGAGCCCGGCCAGGCTTTCCAGCGTGGTGTCCGTACGGTTGCAGTCGTCACGGTCGACCACGCCCTGGTGCAGCGTACGTTCGCCGGTGTTCTTGTCCTCGGTGAAGTACTGCACGTTCATCGGCACGATCTCGTCGCCGAACAGCCCATCGACCTGAGCGCGCGCGGTGCGCTGCTGGCTCTGCAGGGCATAGAGGTCCTGCTGCTCGCGGGTGACGTTGTAGCGCCGCGCCACCAGCTCGGCCGTCTGCCCCATGGTGTGGTAGATACCTGGCACGCGCTCCTGGATGATCGGGTTGAACAGGTGATCGGTGTTGCGGCTCTTCAGCGTCAGGGTGATGGACTCGACCCCGCCGGCGACGATGATGTCGCTGCAGCCCGAAGCGATCTGGTTCGCCGCGACCGCGATGGCCTGCAGGCCCGACGAGCAGTAACGGTTCAGCGTCATCCCCGAGCAGGCGATGCCCAGGCGTGACAGCACGGCCACGTTGCGGCCGATGTTGTAGCCCTGCGCACCTTCATTGGAGCCGGCACCGACGATGCAATCCTCGACCAGCGCCGGATCGAGGTCGTTGCGCGACAGCAGCGCATCGACGCAATGCGCCGCCATGTCGTCGGGACGGGTCATGTTGAACTTGCCGCGGAAGGACTTGGCCAGGCCGGTCCGCACGCTATCGACGATCACTACTTCACGCATGGGATACCTCAGTTATCGAGGCGGTCGCGGGAATGTTATGACGGCGCCGGGCGCTCGGATTGTTCCACGACCGCTGGGTGGACGGTGATCCGAGCATAGTTCCGGCGCCGCGAGCGTGGCGACGACCATTCAGCAAGCATATGCACGGCCATCGCCTCGCCGGCCGGCACCCTTTTGCGCAGGCTTGCCGGCAATCCCGTAGGTGAGCGCATAGCGCCTGACCCGCGGCCTCGCTGATTCGCGGGCAAGTCCGCTCCCACAGAGGTGTGGTGCGCCGGATCAGGGATCGTTCCTAAATGCTTAACAGGGCAGCGGAATTACCCTTGCCCACAGAAACGACACGAACGAAAGGAACAGGCCAGGTGTGGGAGCGATTCTGACCGCGAACAAGCCACCGGCACCTCGGCGGTCACAGGGTTGCGGTCAACGCCCCTTCTCGATCGCCGCCTCCAGCGCCTCGTTCAACGTCCGCAGTACCTTCACCCTGGCGAAGCGCTTGTCGTTCGCCTCCACCAGCGTCCAGGGCGCGATCTCGGTACTGGTGCGGTCGACCATGTCCGCCACAGCGTGGCCGTACTCATCCCAGCGCTCGCGGTTGCGCCAGTCTTCATCAGTGATCTTGAAGCGCTTGAAGGCGGTCTCTTCTCGCTCCTTGAAGCGCTTGAGCTGGGTCTTCTTGTCGATGCTCAGCCAGAACTTCACCAGCACCACATCCCCATCCACCAGCTGCTCCTCGAAATCATTGATCTCCGAATAGGCTCGCAACCACTCGTCCGGCGTGCAGAAACCTTCGACCCGCTCGACCAGCACACGCCCGTACCAGGAACGGTCGAAAATGGTGAACTTGCCGCGCTCCGGCACGTTGCGCCAGAAGCGCCAGAGCCAGGGCTGCGCCAGCTCCTCGTCGGAGGGCGCGGCGATCTGCACGGTGCGGTAAAGCCGTGGATCCAGCGCCCCGGTGACGCGCCGGATCGCACTGCCCTTGCCCGCCGCATCGTGTCCTTCGAACAGCGCGAGCACCCCGCGTTTGCGCAAGCGGCGGTCGCGCAGCAGTTGCGACAGGCGCGCCTGCTCCGTCACCAGCTGCTGCTGGTAAGCGTCCTTGCTCAGCTTCTGTGACAGGTCGAGGCTGTCGAGCAGGCTCAGATGATCCAGATCGACCTGAAGCGGCGCCGAGTGCGGCTGGGACATCGGCGCGGTGGGTTGCTCCGCGACCTCCAGCGCCGCTTGGAGCCCCTCAAGGATCACCCGCCCAACAGTCAGGCTGCGGTAACGCTCATCGGCCCCCTCGACCACGTACCAGGGGGCGAAATCCCGGCTGCTCAAACGCAGGATCTTCTCCCCGTGGCGCACGAACTTGTCGTAGGTCTTGGACTGCTGCCAGTCCAGCGGGCTGATGCGCCAGCTGTGCAACGGATCGTTCTTCAACGAATCGAGTCTGGCGTTCATCCGGTCCTTGGACAGGTGCAGCCAGAACTTGAAGATCAGCGTGCCTTCGTCGCACAGCAATCGCTCCAGACGTTGCGCCCGCGCAATGGCCAGCTTGAGCTCGGCGCTGTCGATACGGCCATGCACCCGGTCCTCGAGCATCTTGCTGTACCAGTTGCCGAAAAAAATTCCGGTATGCCCCTTCGGCGGCAGCCGCCTCCAGAAACGCCAGGCCAGCGGACGGGCCAGTTCTTCGTCGCTCGGCACATCGAAACTGTCGACCCGAATCAGCCGCGGGTCCATCCATTCGTTCAGCAGCTTGATGGTCTCGCCCTTGCCCGCCCCCTCGATGCCGTTGATGAGGATGAGCACCGGAAAACGCGCCTGCGCCTTGAGCCGATACTGCGCCTGCAGCAACGCCTCACGCAGCTCTGGCACCACGGCGTCGTAGGTTTCCTTGTCGATGGCGTGACCGATTTCGGCTGATTCGAACATTACTGGCTCCGTCCCGGGTGATGCACTCAACCCTAGCAGGCAGACCGCGAAGATAGCGAGCCAGAAGCAGAGCTAGATCGATCTCCATTGATCCACGTCGACGCTCGTCGCCTAACGCCCACGAGCGTTTTCACCAGGGATTACGGCACAATGGCGACCATGAACGACCTCCCCCCGATCCCGCGCTGCTGCACGCCACCACTCGACCACTGGCCGCTGCCCCGGCCGCTGCCCGGCGTACAGCTGCTGAGTACGCGTTTCGACCCGACGTTGCTCGAACGCGACGATTTCCTGCGCTGGAACATTCCCGAACCCAAAGGCGTCAGCAAACGGCAGACCGAGTTTCTCGCCGGCCGCCTGTGCGCCCGCGAAGCACTGCATCGCCTGACTGGCTCGGCGTACGTACCCACGGTCGGAGAGGACCGGGCGCCGCAATGGCCGGCCGGTAGCGTCGGCTCCATTACCCACGGTGCAGGCTGGGCCGGCGTGGTGGTGGCGCGCCAGGAACAATGGTGCGGCCTGGGCCTGGATGTCGAGCGCCTGCTCACATGCGAACGGGCCGACCGCCTGGCCGGTGAAATTCTCACGAGCGGCGAGCTGGAGCTCTACGCGTGCCTGAGCGACAACGAGCGCGCACTATTGGTCACCCGCACCTTCTCGCTCAAGGAGAGCCTGTTTAAAGCGCTGTACCCGCTAGTCAAACAGCGCTTCTACTTTCAGGATGCCGAAGTGCTGGACGTTAACGCAGACGGTATCGCTCGCCTGCGCCTGTTAATTGATCTATCGGAAGGCTGGCGCAACGGCGCAGAACTCGACGGCCAGTTCGCGATCTTCGATGACTACCTGCTCAGCCTGATCGCCATCCCGGCAGAGCGCCCGGCCGGCTGATTGTCCTTGCCACACATACATGGCGAGCGCCGGCCGGCCCTGGTAGTGCTCGTGCCAGAGCCTTGCGACCGAACCCTCGGCGCCACAGCGGGTCAACCAGACAGCCCAATTCACCGGCGCGCACGCCTATAATCGCGCCCTCAGAAATCGACACAGGTGCACCATGGCCAATCCATACCACGATCACAACCTGGCTCTGCTGGCCCATCTGCGCGGCATCCTGCTTGCCATGGGCGAAGCCGAACAGGTCTCAGAAGAAAGCCACGCGCTGTTCCTCGAGCGCTTCGACGAGCTGATCATGAACCTGCAGAACGTACCGGAAGAGCGCCACATGGGTCAGGACCTGATCTGCCAGGTCTTCCACCGCTACCCACAGATCGCCCATCTGGTTCCGCGCGACCTGCTCTGGTTCTTCGGCGGCGACTGCCTGCACTTCATGCCGGACGAGGAAATCGCCGTCTTCCAGCAACTCGAGGAACGCCGCTACGAAGCCGAGCAGAACGACGAGCCCTTCGACTGGAATCTGGAAAAGCAGCTGCTGAGCATGCCGGACGAGGGCGCGCGGCACTAATAGTGACCGTACTCTATCAATGGAGGGTTTCTAGTGAATCCAAGCTTGGCGGGTGACGGTCACTCGATCCCTACCAGGTGCAAGCCAATTTCACAGTAAGTGAGCCGGCAGTGATGTCATACTTATAGATCCTCCCAAACAGCATAATTGCCCCGGGTACGTGATACTGCTGTGTGGGGCTAGTCCTCATTCACCCGATCCCGCAACTCCTTTCCAGGCTTGAAGTGCGGAACGAATTTGCCGTCGAGGCTGACGGATTGACCGGTCTTGGGATTGCGGCCGATGCGCGGGGCGCGGTAGTGCAAAGAGAAACTGCCGAAGCCGCGGATCTCGATCCTCTCGCCGGTGGCCAGGGCCTGAGCCATCTGCTCGAGCATGGTCTTGATGGCCAGCTCGACATCCTTGGATGAAAGCAGCCCCTGCTGGGTGACGATTCGCTCGATCAACTCCGACTTGGTCATGGTTTTCCCTTCGTTTTCAAGCGGCTAGATCATTCGGGTTGCGTTCGTTTGTAGCATGTTGTTCAGAGTTTGAACAGCCCGAACGGGATTGACGACGAATGAGTGCTTGGTTTAGGAGACCGTGACACAGATCGGAAATTTGGCTCGCCCGCCCGCTCATCGGCGGCGCCGGTCGAAGCAGATTGCTGCCAGATCTTTTTTTTAGGGAATAAAAAAGGCGGGCTGTAGAGCCCGCCTTTCGTTTTGCCTACTGCAAATCAGTCTTCGCGATAACGGCGCAGCTTGAGCTGCTTGCCGCCCACGCGGGTGTCCTTGAGTTTACCGAGCAGGCGATCGAGGCCATCTTCCGGCAGCTCGACCAGGCTGAAGCTGTCGCGCACCTGGATACGGCCGATGGCTTCACGGGCCAGGCCGCCCTCGTTGAGGATAGCGCCGAGCAGGTTACGGGCGGCGATGCCGTCACGGGCACCCAGCGGAGTGCGGCAGCGGGCGCGGCCTTCGGCCAACGGGATCGGAGCGCGACGCTCACGATCACCACTACGCTCAGGACGATCCGAGCGCTCGCTACGCTCACGTGGGCTGCTGGTCGGAACCAGCGGTTGCTCTTTCTCGACCTCGGCCAGGGTCAAGGCCTGACCATTGGTGGCCTTGCGCAGCAGCGCGGCGGCCAGGGCACGCGGGCTGCAGCCGATGTCGGCGACCAGCTTGTCGAGCAGCTCGCCATGGCTGGCTTCGGCATCGGCCACCAGCGGCGCGAGGCTGTTAGTGAGTTTCTTGATGCGCGCATCCAGCACCTGCTGGGCATTGGGCAGGCGCACCTCGGCGACCTTCTGGTTGGTCACGCGCTCGATAACCTGCAGCATGCGGCGCTCGCGCGGCGTGACCAGCAGCAGCGCGCGGCCTTCGCGACCGGCGCGGCCGGTACGGCCGATGCGGTGCACGTAGGACTCCGGATCGTACGGCATGTCCACGTTGAATACGTGGGTGATGCGCGGCACGTCGATGCCGCGGGCGGCGACGTCGGTGGCGACGACGATGTCCAGACGGCCATCCTTGAGCGATTCGATGACGCGCTCACGCTGGTTCTGCGCGATGTCGCCATTCAGCGCAGCAGCCTTGTAGCCCTTGGCTTCCAGCGCGGCGGCCAGGTCGAGGGTGGCCTGTTTGGTGCGCACGAAGGCGATCAGCGCGTCGAAATCCTCGACTTCCAGCAAGCGCAGCACGGCCTGGATCTTCTGATCGGCATGGACCATGAGGTGCGCCTGCTCGATGCGCGCAACCGTTTGGGTCTTGGCAGCGATCTTGATGTGCTGCGGCTCGCGCAGGTGCTTCTCGGCGATGGCACGGATGGAGTGCGGCAGCGTGGCGGAGAACAGCACGCTCTGGCGGCTTTCCGGCATGGCTTCGAAGATCACTTCCAGGTCGTCCATGAAGCCGAGCTTGAGCATCTCGTCGGCCTCATCGAGGACCAGGAAGCGGATGGTCGACAGCAGCTCGCTGTTGCGACTCAGGTGATCGACCAGGCGGCCAGGGGTAGCGACGATGATCTGCGCGCCCTGACGGATGGCCTTGAGCTGCGGGCCCATCGGGGCGCCACCATAGATGGCGACGACGCTGACGCCCGGCATCTGCTTGGAATAGGTCTCGAACGCGGTGGCAACCTGCAGCGCCAGTTCGCGGGTCGGCGCGAGAATCAGCGCCTGCGGCTCACGCTTGGCCGGATCGATCTTGGACAGGATCGGCAGCGCGAAGGCGGCGGTCTTGCCGGTACCGGTCTGGGCCTGGCCAATCATGTCGTGACCACCGAGGATCACCGGGATCGCCTGGGCCTGGATGGGGGATGGTTCTTCGTAGCCGACTGCGCTGATGGCAGCCAGAACAGCGGAGTGAATACCGAGTGCGGCAAAGCCGCCGATTTCCTGGGTCATGGGTCTTGTCTCTGATGCTCCGCAAGACCCATTGTTCCGAAGCTGCGCATGCCGTGCAAAACCCGAAGGTCACCCTGGCAGCCTGGTCGGCGGGGTTGCGAAAACGTATGGATGATGAATCGTCAAGATAGTCCGCTCGAAGCGGACAGCAGCCGAAGCGGCGCTTCGTGTGTTGCAGTACCTGAACGCAGGCTGGGTTTCAGCCGGCGCGTACTATACCGGATTAACGTGAAGCTGTGCGGATATTTTACGGTGCTGCGGATAGCGCGATGCCTCGGGACTACCCGTGCCTGCGCCTCCCACCGAAGCTGGTGGGTGGCGCGGCTTGGGGGTCAGGCCGCTTCGCTGTTGGCGGCACTGACACGGAAACGACCGACCAGCTGATGCAGTTTGCCGGCGGTGTGGCGCACGCGCTCGGCGCTGTCCTGCAGCACGCCCAACGTCTGCCCCATTTCACTGGAGGCCTGGTCGACGCCACGAATGGTCTGGCCGTAATGCAGGCTGCGCTCGTTCAGCCCCTTGATGATCTCGAACATGCGTTCCACGGTTTCGTGTAGATGGACGTTCTCCGATGTCGCCTCCTCGGTCAGTCGCAGGCTGCTGTCGACATCCTGCACGCCGCCCTGCATGAACGACACGGCCTGGCGCGTCTCGCCCTGCAGGCTCTCGACTTTCTCGCGGATGTCCTCCGCTGCCTTGGCCGTACGCAGCGCGAGCGAGCGCACCTCCCCCGCCACCACGGCAAAGCCGCGCCCGTGATCACCGGCGCGAGCGGCTTCGATCGCGGCATTGAGCGCGAGCAGGTTGGTCTGGTTGGTGATATCGCTGATCAGGCGGACGATCTCGTCGATCTCGCCCATGCGGCTGTCGAGCAGCTGCACGCTCTGCGCCGAGCGCTGCACCACGTCGCGGATGGACTCGGTGCCCTCACGTACGGTCGCGAAGCGCGCGCGTGCACGACTCATCACCTCGTCCATCGCCGCCTTCATCTCCTCGGCGGTCATCGAGGCCTGCTGGATCTCGCCCAGCTGCTCTTCCACCAGCAACAGCAGCTGATGTATGGATTCGGCGACGTCGCTGGTGGTCTGCCCGGCTTCGCTGCTGCGAGCAAGCATCAGCTCATTGTCCTGGCGCACGTGCTTTGATACCTGGATCACCTGGCCGACCACGCCATCCAGGCTGTCGATGAAGCTGTTGATCCAGCGCGCCATGTCGCCGCTCTCGTCGCGCTGCATGGTGCTGCTGTCGAGCCGCTGACGAAGGTTTCCCTCACCCTCGGCGAGGGTGCGGATCACTTCGGTCATCTCCTGCATGCGCGCTGCCAGCCGACGCGGGCCGAAGGTGGCGAATGCCCAGGCGCCGAGCACGAGCAACACGCCGTTCAGCAGGTAGAGCGCCGCCTCGGACAGACCACTGAAGGCCTGCAACAGGCTGCCGGTAGCGAACAAGGTGGTCACCGTGAGCAGATAGGTCTTCATCAGCCCGACGCTCAGCGAGCGCCGGCGATAAACCTCCTCCAGATCAGCCTCGCACATCATGCCCCAGCGATCCGGCGAACCGCGCAGCTGGAAGGTCACGCCTTTGCCGATCACCGGGATGTGGCGGTAATCGGAATAGCCGGGATAGCTGACGAACAGGTTGGAGCCCCTGGCGATGGTTTCCCGCACGCCGGGGTGGAGCTGGCCGGTGGCCGGATCGGTAAAGCGCAGCTCCAACTCGGTATGCCGCTGCACACGTACCGTACCCCAGCGGGTGTGCACCCCGCTCTTGAGGTTTTCGCCGTGGCTGAAGGTGCCGTCCTCGAAGCGTGAGCGCGACAAGGCCGTGCCGGGCTGGATGCGGCTGTCGAAGCGCGAATCGACCATGAACAGGTAGTTGTCGCCGGATTCCGGATAGACGTGCCCGGCTTCGCGCTGAATCAGATCCCCCAGTACATCGTTCGGCACCCGCGCGCAGAGGCAGCCGAGGCGTTTACCTCCCACCTGCACCGGTTGGTAGAACATCAGCGTCACCGCGTCATGAAAACGCGAGGTGGTCGGCCCCAGGCGCTCGGTCAGCGGATCACGGTAAGGCCCATGCAGGAACGGCTCGCTCAGCCCCTGGGCCACGGCACGGGCATCGAGATCCTGCTGACCGACATGCGCGGCACAGGTCGAGGTCAGCACCCGCCCCTGCGGGTCGATGACGAACAGCTCGGACAGATCCGGCAACTGAGCGCGCTTCTTCTCCAGAGTCTGGACATCGACATGCGCCAGATCCTCGCCCAGGCTCGCGGCCAGGTCAGCCAGATGCTCCCAGTGGGTGTTCACCCAATTCTGCAGAATGCGCACCCGCGATTGCGCTACGCCCTCGAACACCTGCTCTATGGCCGCGTAGACGCCGCGGTTCAACCAGCAGGACCAGCGCATCGACAGCTTGCCAGTGCGCCCCAACCAGGGCAGCCAGTGACGTTCGCTAGGGGAAAGTTGCATCTGCAGGCTTTGAAGCTGGGGCACCGGGCGTTCCTTATTGCCGAGAAGACATACTGGCAAACTGCAATTAGCAGACCAGCATGCAGCTGCGCGACGGTACCGCGCACACTTGGGTCTTAGCCCACCATTGATGCTCGGCTATTCCAGTGGGCTGAAGCCCACCCTGCGGGCTGCTTGCGCACCAGGAACGCTCATGCTCGCCCTGGAAGCCGTCGCAAGTAACGCCTGGACTAGCGCAGCGCTCTGCGCAGGGGGGGTGTGGCGAAACGCCGCGGACTGATATCCCGGCGCGGGTGCGCTGCAAACGCACCAATTCGGGTCCCGCAAACCATCACGGTGCATCGCCGCGCACCGCTTTGTCGCACTGCTTAGCTAGCTGGGCGCAGTGCCTCGATCAGCGAATCCAACGAATAGCCAAGGCGCGGCGCGAGTGCCTCGGCGCGCTGGCGCAGATCGGCAACGTCCAGCATTTGCTCGAGGTCGGCCGGCACCAGCACGACCACATTGCCCTCCTTCACCGGACACTCCCAGTAATGCCGGTGGTACAGCCCGCGAAACAGCGCCGCACCGAGCGGACGATCATCATCGGTGCCCCACTGGTTGATCACTAGCCAGCCTCCCGGATTGAGCTTTTCCTGACAGCGCTTGAGGAACGTCCAGGCCAGGTGCGCGGCATCCGGGCCGGCATCGTTGTAGAGGTCGACAAAGATCAGATCGGCCGTTTCGGCGGTTTCCAGCAGCTCGGTTGCATCTCCGATGCGAATATACAAGCGCGGGTCGTCCTGCAGTCCGAGGTAACGCATGGCCAGTTCTGGCACCGCCGGGCGCAGCTCGATGACTTCGACATCCTCCAGCGGCAGGAACTTGAGGCAGGCCTGGGTGAGATTGCCTGCACCCAGCCCAAGAAACAGCGCGGTCTCCGGCTGCGGATGACAGAGCGCCCCGAGCAGCATGGCGCGGGTGTAGTCGTACTCCAGCCAGGCCGGATCGGCAGTGAACACGCAGCTCTGCTCGACTGCGGCGCCAAATTCAAGAAAGCGGTAATCGCCCACCTCGAGCACCCGAATGAGGCCGAACGCGTCGCGCACCTCTGCGAGCAAACGCTCCTCTTTTTCCATCGCTGCACTCCGCAAGGTCCGGCCCGCCGGTTGGCAATCGGCGCATATTACGCAGCCCGATAGGCCATCGCTATCTCCAGCGGCGGAGCGCTTCGGGTAACATCGGCGGACTTTCTGCGATAACTGGAACGATCATGAGCCAAGCCTGGAGCCCTTCGAGCTGGAGAGACAAGCCGATACAGCAACAGCCGGTGTATCCGGACGCCGAGCACCTCAAGCAGGTGGAAACGACGCTCGCCGGGTTGCCGCCGCTGGTCTTCGCCGGCGAAGCACGCGAGTTGCGTCGGCAGTTCGCGGAGGTGACCCAGGGCCGGGCGTTCCTGCTGCAGGGTGGCGATTGTGCCGAAAGCTTCGCCGAATTCTCGGCGCCCAAGATTCGCGACACCTTCAAGGTGCTACTGCAGATGGCCATCGTCATGACCTTTGCCGCCGGCTGCCCGGTGGTGAAGGTCGGACGCATGGCCGGTCAGTTCGCCAAGCCGCGCTCGGCAGGCGACGAAACCATCGACGGCGTGACGCTGCCGGCCTACCGCGGCGACATCGTCAATGGCATCGACTTCAACGCCAAGAGCCGGGTGCCCGATCCGGAGCGCCTGCTGCAGGCCTACCATCAGTCCACCGCCAGCCTGAACCTGCTACGCGCCTTCGCCCAGGGCGGTTTCGCCGACCTGCATCAGGTGCATCAGTGGAACCTGGATTTCATCGCCAACTCGCTGCTGGCCGAGAAATACCACCAGCTCGGCGCGCGCATCGATGAAACACTGAAATTCATGCGGGCCTGCGGCCTGGACGGCGCGCCGCAGCTGCGCGAGACCAGCTTCTTCACCGCCCACGAGGCGCTGCTGCTCAACTACGAGCAGGCCTTCGTGCGCCAGGACAGCCTCAGCGGCGGCTGGTACGACTGTTCCGCACACATGCTGTGGATCGGCGACCGTACCCGTCAGCTGGACAGCGCTCACGTTGAGTTCCTGCGCGGCGTCGGCAACCCCATCGGGGTGAAGGTCGGTCCCAGCATGGACACGGATGAGCTGATCCGGCTGATCGACATCCTCAATCCGCAGAACGACCCCGGCCGCCTGAACCTGATCGTGCGCATGGGCGCCGACAAGGTCGAAGCCGACCTGCCACGTCTGGTGCGCACGGTGCAAAACGAGGGTCGCCAGGTGCTGTGGAGCTCCGACCCGATGCACGGCAATACCATGAAGGCATCCAGCGGCTACAAGACGCGCGACTTCGAGCGCGTACTCGCGGAGGTCCGCCAGTTCTTCGACGTGCACCGCGCCGAAGGCAGCTACCCGGGCGGCATCCATATCGAGATGACCGGGCAGAACGTCACCGAATGCATCGGCGGCTCGCGCCCGATCACCGAGGCCGGCCTCTGCGATCGCTACCACACCCATTGCGACCCGCGCCTGAATGCCGACCAGTCATTGGAAATGGCTTTCATGATCGCCGAGACGCTGAAGCAACTGCGCCCCAGCTGAGGTCCAATCTTTCTGCGATACGGCGGCCCACCGTCGCCGTAGTCGAACAGGTTGGCAAAGCATGACGAGCTATCGACCGTCGCAGGGTGGCCGCTGGTCTCGAACGGCCCTGACTGGCTCGGCATCCGGATACGCATGCCTCATGCAGTTCATAGCACGCTAATAATTAGCAACACCGTTTATTCGGTAGCTAACTATTGACTGCTAGAATCCGCGACGTTTTGACCCATGCCGGCGCCCTGGCAGCCGGGTCAGCTGATTGAAGGAAAACTGCATGACCGATTCATCCCAGAACAAGGGGGCCGTTATCGCGGCCTCCATCGGCCTGTTCCTCGGGCCTCTGCTCTTGTTGCTGTGCATTCTCACCGAGCCACCGGCCGGCCTGTCGGAAACCGCCTGGCTGACCGTCGGCATGGCCGCGCTGATGGCGGTGTGGTGGTCCACCGAAGCCATCCCGATTCCCGCCACCTCGCTGCTGCCGATTCTGCTGATTCCGGTGCTGGACATCGACACACTGGCCAAGGCCACTGCGCCTTACGCCAACCCCACCATCTTCCTGTTCCTGGGTGGCTTCCTGCTGGGTCTGGCGATGCAGCGCTGGAACCTACACAAGCGCATCGCGCTGGCCACTCTGCTGGCGGTCGGCAACGCGCCGAGTCGACAGATCGCCGGCTTCATGATCGCTACAGCGTTCATCAGCATGTGGGTCAGCAACACGGCCACCAGCATCATGATGCTGCCGATCGGCCTGTCGGTGATCGGTTTGCTGGTTGCCGGCAGCGACAAGCGCGATGGCGAGCGCTTCGCCGTGGCCTTGCTACTCGGCATCGCCTATGCCGCCAGTGTCGGCGGCATCGCCACGCTGATCGGCACGCCGCCCAATGCCTTGCTCGCCGCCTTTCTGCGCGAGAACTATGACGTGCACATCGGTTTCGGCCAGTGGATGCTACTGGGGCTCCCGGTGAGCCTCGGCATGCTGCTGTTCATCTGGTGGTGGCTGACCCGCGGCGGCTTCAAGCTGTCCGGTGGCGACAGCCGCGCCATGCTGGAACAGGAGATGGCTGCACTGGGACCGATGAGCAGGGCCGAAAAGCTGGTCGCCGTGGTGTTCACCCTGGCGGCACTGGCCTGGATCTTCCAGCCGCTGCTGGCCGAGTACGTCGATGGCGTGAACGACACCAGCATCGCCATGGCCGCCGCGCTTTCGCTGTTCCTGATTCCTGTGAATCTGCACCAGCGCGTATTCCTGATGGACTGGGAGCAGGCCAACAAGGCGCCCTGGGGCGTGCTGCTGCTGTTCGGTGGCGGCCTGTCGCTGGCCGGAGTGATCGGCGCGTCCGGGCTGGCGCAATGGATCGCGCAAAGCCTCGGCGGCTTCGGCACCCTGCCGCTGATCCTGATGATCGGCCTGGTGGCGCTGGTCATCACCTTTCTGACCGAGATCACTTCCAACACCGCCACGGCCGCGGCCTTCCTGCCACTGCTGGGCGCCCTGGCGGTGGCTCAGGGACTGTCGCCAGAGATGCTGGCAATTCCGGCAGCGATCGCCGCCAGTTGCGCCTTCATGATGCCGGTAGCCACGCCACCCAATGCCATCGTGTTCGGTACGGGGCAGATGCACATCCAGTCGATGATCAAGGCCGGCTTTGCCATCAACCTGTTCGGCGTGATGCTGGTCACCCTGCTCTGCTACGGCCTGGTCGGCTGGATCTGGGCGAGCTGACACACGCACAGAAACGAAAAAGCCCAGCATCGAGCTGGGCTTTTTTTGTCCACCGCAGGCCGAGGATCAGGCCTTGACGCGCGACTTGTACTCGCCGGTGCGGGTGTCGATCTCGATCGAGTCGCCGATTTCGCAGAAGGCGGAAACCTGCAGCTCGGCACCGTTCTTCAGGCGGGCGGTCTTCATGACCTTACCGGAAGTGTCGCCACGTACGGACGGCTCGGTGTAGGCGATTTCACGAACGATGGTGGTCGGCAGTTCGACGGAGATCACCTTGTCGTTGTAGAAAACGGCTTCGCAGACGTCGGTCATGCCGTCTTCGATGAAGGTCATCACGCCTTCGAGGTCGTCCTTCTCGATTTCGTACTGGTTGAACTCGTTGTCCATGAAGACGTACAGCGGGTCGGCGAAGTAGGAGTAGGTCACTTCCTTGCGCTCGAGGATGACCGGCTCCAGCTTGTCGTCAGCCTTGTACACGGTCTCGGTAGCCGAACCGTTGAGCAGGTTCTTCAGCTTCATCTTGACCACGGCACTGTTACGACCGGACTTGTTGAACTCGGCTTTCTGGATGACCCAGGGTGCGCCGTTGATGATGGCCACCTGGCCGGCACGGAACTCTTGTGCGGTTTTCATAGAAATATCCGAAGGAATTAGAGACAAAAAACAGGCCGCGTATCATAGGGTCTGTTCCCATATCGTCGCAAGCCGCGTGACGGCGCGCGGCCCTGCGTCAACCGTGAACAGCCTCCAGCCAGTCGGTGAAGAAGAACATCAGCTTGCCGGCCAGATCGCCGTTGGCGACCTGTGCATGCGTCCAGGCCTCGGCATGCTCGAGCAGCGCCGGGTACTCCCGCAGCAGATCAGCCCAGGCTTGCGCGGCGCCCTCCCTGGCGTTCCAGGCGTGCCAGAACGCGCGCAACGCCGTGCCAGCCGCCGGCGCAAGGCCGTTCGCATAAAGGTCGAGAAACGCGTTGAGCTTGTCCCAGTGCGCGTCGTCTTCCTGCGGGTAGATGTGCCACACCAGCGGGCGCCCGGCCCACTGCGCACGAATGAAGGACTCCTCGCCACGTACGGCATTGAAATCACAGCTCCACAACAGCAGGTCGTATTCGTCCTGCGTCATGAACGGCACGATGCAGATCTGCAGGCTGCCGCGCTGATAACGCTCCCCCGCTTTCAGCCCGGGCACGCCGAGCCAGGCCGCGACATCACCCAGTACCCGCCCTTCCGGCACCAGCAGCTGATTGGTCCGCACGTCAGCCGCCAGCGCGTCCAGCCAGCCCGCAACTGCCGGGTTTTCGTAGGCGAACAACGACAGCAAGCGCGCATCCGCTTGCCGCACCACGCCAAGCGTGGCGAGAAAATCGGCCTGCTGCTGCCGATCCCGCTGGAAGCTGGCCCGACGCAGCATCAGATCGGCTTCGCGAATCAGGCCGCCAGTGGCAGCCTCGAACCCTGGAAAGAAGAAGTACTTTTGCACACCGTTGGGCTGCAGTGACGGCAGCGCATGACAGCCGACGATCCAGTCCTCGGCGCTCAGGTACTCCAGATTCAGCCAGAGAATCCGCCGCCCGCTGCCGGCCATGGCATTTATATATTGCTGCGGCAGGTTGCAGGCGAACGCCTCGATGACCACATCGGCAGGCTCGACTCCCGGCCACTGGCTTGACCAGCGCCTGACATCCACGCCCTCATGGAGCTGCTGGTCGGCATCGGCACTGGCAGCCGGACAGAGCCGCGCAAAGGTTTCCAGATCGTCGACCCACAGCCTGACGCGCTGACCATGCTCGGCCGCCAGCTGTCGCGCCAGGCGCCAGGTAACGCCAATGTCGCCGAAGTTGTCCACGACGGCACAGAAGATGTCCCAACTTGCCTTGACCGACAAACCCATGCTCCTCGAACCGATACGGCGTTTTCGTGCCACTGAAATAGCCGCGCAGGATACATGAGCCGCAGCCACGGCCAAACGGACTCGCCGACTACGAGGCAGCCGAGTGAACGTAGAGTAGACATGCGAAAGAGCCCCGACGCATGAGCGCTCGGAACTGAAAATCTGGAGGGAAAAAGCGAGCGTTATGGAGGTGAACCCTACCAGCCACACCCCGGCACACAATGTCACCGCTGCGGCTGCTCCCTTCCGGGCCTGACCGGGTTCACGGCTGATCGTTGCGAGGGGACCGGCAGGGCCCACCATAACGAAACCCGCCTGGCGGCGAGCGGCGCCATTGTACCGGCTTATCAGCAACTTACAACCAAAGACTGCGGCAAGCGCTTTTGCTACGGCCGGGACAGCCCGGTACCGCCGGTCAGCAAGCCACGAAAGCGCGCGCTCGTTTGCCGCATTGCGTCGAAACCCTCTAGCCAAAGGACGATCTCTGTCCGAGGATGGGGAGGCTCAAGCGGTATCGAACGCTTGTCATGAAAACATGCTACGCAGCACTTCCACTGCGTGGCCGATGGCACCAGCACACGAGGTAATCATGAGCAAGGCTCCAATCGCCATCATCGGAACCGGAATAGCGGGACTGTCGGCCGCTCGCGCGCTTCACGAAGCCGGACAAGCCGTACATCTGTTCGACAAGAGCCGCGGCAGCGGCGGCCGCATGGCGAGCAAACGCAGCGATGCCGGCACGCTAGACCTCGGCGCGCAATACTTCACGGCGCGTGATCGCCGCTTCAGCGAGATCGTGCGCCAGTGGCAGGAAAGCGGCTGGGTAGAGCAATGGGCCCCTACCCTGTTCCAGTCCCGCGAAGGCCTGTTGAAGCCTTCGGCCGACGAGCAGCTGCGCTGGGTCGGCACACCGACCATGAGCGCGATTACCCGAGGCCTGCTGGGTGAACTGCCGGTGACCTTCAGCTGCCGCATCACCGAAGTATTCCGCGGCGAACGCTTCTGGACGCTGGTCGACGCTACGGGCGCCAGCCATGGCCCGTTCAGTCATGTGATCATCGCCGCCCCTGCTCCGCAGGCCGCCGCATTGCTGTCCGGCGCGCCAAAACTGGCTGCCGTGGCCGCGAGTGTAGCGATGGAGCCGACCTGGGCGGTGGCCCTGGGTTTCGCCAATCCGCTGGATACCGCGCTGGAAGGCTGTTTCGTCCAGGACGATGCGCTGGATTGGGTGGCACGCAACCGCAGCAAGCCAGGCCGGGACGGCGCGCTCGATACCTGGGTGCTGCATGCCACCAGCAACTGGAGCCGCCAGCATCTGGACCTGCCCAAGGAGGCGGTCATCGAATGCCTGCACGGCGCCTTCGCCGAGCTGATCGACTGCGTGGTCCCGGCGCCGGAATTGACCGTGGCGCATCGCTGGCTCTACGCCCGCCCGGCACAGGCACACGAATGGGCCGCACTGGCCGATGCCGGGCTGGGCCTATACGCCTGTGGCGACTGGTGCCTCTCCGGTCGGGTGGAAGGCGCCTGGCTCAGCGGCCAGGAAGCCGCGCGCAGGCTACTGGAAAACCTCTGATCCTCCTTGCCCGCATGAGTGGCTGACCGGGCTCTGATCCAGGTCAGCCGAGCGCGCGGGCCAGCTGCTATCATCGCGCGCTTTCTGAACGCCCCTTCAGCGGAGTCCCGATGAATCCCTCCACTCTGATCGGCATTGTCGCGAGCATCGGCCTGCTGGCCGTGGTCGTGCTGTTCGCCGCGAAAGAACCTGCGCTGTTCATCGATTTGCCCAGTCTCGGCATCGTTCTGGTCGGCACGCTGGCCGCCACCTTCATCAGCTATCCGCTGCGTGAGGTAACGCGGGTGTTCGGGCTGCTGTGGACGGTCATGCGCAACGAGCGGCTGTACACCCGCCAGGACCTCGAGGAATTGGTGCAGATTTCGCGGCTGTGGATCAGCGGCGACCTGCCGGCGGTGGAAAAAGCCGTAGAACAGGTCAGCAACCCGTTCCTGCGCACCGGCGTGCAGCTGGTGATCGACAACACCCCCGAGGAAGACATCCTGGAGGTGCTGCAATGGCGCATCGCCCGCCTGCGCGCTCGCGAGAACGCGGAGGCACAGCTGTTTCGCGCCATGTCCAGCTACGCCCCGGCATTCGGCATGATCGGAACCTTGGTCGGGTTGATCAACCTGATGTTCATGCTCGGCAGCGGTGACATGGAACAGATCGGCCGCAGTCTCGCCGTGGCACTGATGACCACCTTTTATGGCGTGCTGCTGGCCAATCTGGTGCTCAAGCCGGTCGCGGTCAAGCTCGAGCGGCGCACCGAGCAGCGGGTCGCCCTGATGAACCTGGTCATGCAGGGCATCTCGATGATGTGCAACCGCCGCAGCCCGGCGTACATGCGCGAGACGTTGAAATCGTTCATCGCCCATCACGATGACGAGATCCGCGACGGTGGCCCCGGCGTGCCGCGCAGCAAGCCGCAGGACGCGGCATCTTGAACGGCGCGACGTCCTCGGGCAGCCGTTTCTCGAAATGGCACATCGATCCACAGCGCGACGAAGAACAGGAAGCCTGGCTGATCACCTACCTGGACATGCTGACGCTGTTGCTGGTCATGCTGGTGATCATGCTGAGCATGGCCGGCAAGGCTGACGGCGAAGGCGACAGCCAGGCCGCCATCGCCACACCCACCGCAATGGCAACACCCGAGCCGCTGGCCATCGAGGCGCAGCCGACCAGCGCACCGATTCCGGCCATTGCTCCGCTGCCGGAGCCGGCGATCGACGCTCCCGTATCCGATGCGCAAACCAGTGATACTGCAGAAGCGCTGGCGCTTGGCGAGGACATCGAAGTGATCGTCAACGACGGCAGCATCAGCTTCCGCATCAGCAGCGAAATTCTGTTCGGCTCAGGCCAGGCGGAGCTCGAAAATACCGGACTGGACGTCATCGATCGGCTGATTCCGACGCTGGCCGCGAGCCCGCACCGGATCATCGTCGAGGGCCACACCGACAATCTGCCGATCCAGACCGAGCGTTTCCCCTCAAACTGGGAGCTTTCCGCCAGCCGTGCCAGCAGCGTGGTGCGCTATCTGCAGCTGGCGGGCATCGAGGCGACCCGCCTGAGCGCAACCGGCTATGCCGACACCCGGCCGATTGCCGACAACGGTAGCGAGCATGGCCGCGCCAGCAACCGGCGTGTCGAGCTGGTGATGCAGACCGAGCCGGATAAGCCCTGACGCGTCAGCCCAGGGCGGTGTCGAGGAACATCATCACCGCGAACCCGACCATCAGCCCCAGCGTGGCGGGCGTCTGGTGGCCGTTGCGGTGGGTCTCGGGAATCACCTCATGGGACACCACGAAAATCATCGCCCCTGCGGCAAGGCCGAGGCTGATCGGATAGGCGATGGCAAAGCCGCTGGACATGCCGATGCCCACCAGCGCGCCGATCGGCTCCATCAAGCCGGATGCCGCGGCCACCAGCACCGAGCCCAGTGCCGACAGGCCGGTGGTGCGCAGCGCCAGCGCCACCGCTAGGCCTTCGGGAATGTCCTGAATGGATATCGCCGTGGTCAGCGGCAGACCGACGCTCATGTCGCCATTGGCGAAACTCACGCCGATGGCCATGCCTTCCGGGATGTTGTGCAGGGCAATGGCGAGAACGAACAGCCAGACTCGATTCAGACGCTCGCACTCGGGGCCGCATGGCCCGGTGCTCTCGTGCTCGTGCGGGGTGAAGTAATCCAGCCCGAGCATCAGCAACACGCCGAGCCCAAGGCCTACCACCACGGTCAGCGCAGCCGCCGGCCCGCTGCCGAACAGCTCACGACCGGCCTCCAGTCCCGGAAGGATCAACGAGAACGCACTGGCGGCAAGCATCATCCCCGCTGCGAAGCCGAGCATGCTGTCCTGCGTTCGGGTCGAGATGTCGCGCAGACCGATCGCCAGAAACGCACCGACCGCCGTTGCGACGAAGCCCGCGCTGCCGCCAAGCAGGGCATAGCGCACATTGCTCGCCTCGCCGCTCTGCAACGCATTGACGGCGCCGGCAACCAGCAGGAGCAGAACCGCGGCTGCGGTCGCGGCGAGGCCAAAGGTTATCCAGGGGTTGGCCTGGGCCTGTGCGAGCCAGGCGGCGCGCAGGGTGGCGGCGGGGCTTTGAACGGTAGTGGCCATATCGCGGATCCTGGGAGCGGGCCGCCATTGTACGCCGTCCATCGCCGCAGCGAGGCTATGGCCTCGATAGACGCGGCCATCGGCTTCGCCCGTACCGGACCTCGCCTGGCAGCACGAACGCGACACTCCGGGCAGTATTCATGCAAGTCGTTTGGCCGTAAGCTTGTGGCGTTTCGATGGCCGTCTCGGGCCGTATCAGGGAGAGGTCCGTCTTGCCTGTCGCCAAAAACTTCCGCCGCGCTTGGCCACTGCTCGTCGTGCTCGCGCTGGCTGGCGGCTGGTTGATCCGCAGCCAGCTGCAAGGGCCGCAAGTGCCTGCCTATCGGCTGGAAACGCGACCGCTGGTGCAACGGGTGGTAGCCAGTGGCGAAGTGGACAGTCAGTCGCTGGCTCAGGTGGGGAGCGAGATTACCGGTGTGGTTGCCGCTCGCCATGTGCGCGAAGGCGATGAAGTAAAGGCCGGCGATCTGCTGCTGGAGCTGCGCGACGATGAACAGCGTGCGCGCCTGCGCGAGGCGGAAGCGGCCCTGCAGCAACTGATCGATTCCACCCGCCCGCAGGCACAGGCCACCCTGCGCGAAGCACAGCACAATCTGGAGCAGGCCAGCCGCGAGCTGAAGCGACGCGAAACATTATTCGAGCGAAAGCTGCTCGCCTCCGAACCGCTGGAGCAGGCACGCCGCGCGGAACTCACGGCGCGCGTGATTCGTGACCGCGCACGTTTTGCCGCCGCGTCGCTGGCCGAAGGCGGCAGCGAGGAACAAGTGCTCCGGCAACGCCTTGAGGCCGCGCGCGCGACACTTGCCAAGACACGCATTCACGCACAGGTAACGGGGATCGTGCAGACCCGCGATGTGGAACCGGGTGATCTGGTCCAGCCTGGACGTACGCTGTTCAGTATCGCCCGCTCGGGCAGCAGCGAGATTCTGCTGCCGCTGGATGAAAAGAACCTGGCTCCTGTGCGGCTCGGCCAGGCCGCGAGCATCATTGCCGACGCCTACCCGGAGCGTGTGCTGCCGGCGCGGGTCAGCTTCATCGCCCCTGCGGTCGATACGGCACGCGGCACCATCGATGTTCATCTTGACCTGTTGCAACCCGCCGATTTCCTGCGCCAGGGCATGACCGTATCGGTCAATATCGAAACCGGTCGACGCGATCAGGCCCTGGTACTGCCCAACGATGCCCTGCGCGCCCGCAGCGGCCCGCGCGCGCAGGTGCTGCGGGTTCGGGACGGCGTGGTCGAGCGGGTCGACGTTCGTCTTGGCCTGCTGGGTACAGCCCTCAGCGAAGTCGTCGAGGGGCTCACCACCGGCGACCTGGTTCTGCTCGACGATGCCGAAGAGGGAAAGCGCGTGCGGGTGACTGAACGGCCGATTCCCAGCGGCATCCGGGACTGACGACCGTGCGCCTGAGCGAGTCGCTATGGATCGAATGGAAGATCGCCCTGCGCTTCCTGCTCGACAACCGGATGCAGACGCTGCTGATCGTCTTCGGGATCGCCGTCGGGTCTGCGGTGATCGTGTTCATCACGGCGCTGATCACCGGCCTGCAGGCCAATGTGATCGAGCGCACCCTCGGCACTCAGGCCCATATTCGTATCCTCCCGCCGGACGAGGCCAACCGGACCCTGCCGGTCGCTCCCGACAGCTGGTCGCTGGTACTGGAAAGTCCACGGGCGCAGCGTCTGCGCTCGATCATCAACTGGCAGGACATTCGCGATGTGCTCGACCAGGACGCGCAGGTGCTGGCGGTGTCACCGGTCATCAGCGGCCCGGCCATCGCCCGGCGCGGCGTGGCGCGCGCTTCGGTGGCGCTGCTCGGCATCGATCCGCCGCGCTATCAGCGCATCATCCCCCTGGCCGACGATCTGATTGCCGGACGATTCATGGTTGGCGCAGGCAATGCAGTGATCGGCAAGGAGCTGGCCAAGGACCTCGGCCTCGGTATCGGCGACAAGCTGCGGCTGGACGCCGGTGAAGGCCGCGAGGCAGTTGTCGATATCGCTGGCATCTTCGAACTTGGCGTGCGCGAGCTGGATTCGCGCTACGTTTACCTGGACCTCAAGCAGGCGCAGACACTGCTCGACCTGCCCGGCGGCATCACGGTCATCGATACGACGGTCGCCGACATTTTCCAGGCCGATCGGGTGGCCGAGCGTCTGGCGCGTCTCACCGGGCTGCGTGCCGAAAGCTGGATGGAAACCAACGGGCAACTGCTCAATGCACTCAGCTCGCAGAGCATGACCACCGAGATGATCCGCGTGTTCGTCGGCATCTCGGTGGCATTCGGTATCGCCAGCGTGCTGGCGGTCAGTGTGGTCCAGCGTACCCGCGAAATCGGCATCCTGCGGGCGATGGGCAGCCCGCGCGGACAGATCCTGCGGGTCTTCCTGCTTCAGGGCGGCGTGCTCGGCCTGTTTGGCTCGGCCTGTGGCGGGGCAGTCGGCTGGGGGCTGGTGCAGGCATTCAACATCGCCGGCCCGCGCCTGTTCGAGATTCCCGTCGACCCTACGCTGGTGCCGCTGGCCATGCTTGTCGCCACTATCACCGGTGTGCTGGCCGCGGCGATGCCGGCCCGGCGCGCGGCACGTTACGACCCCGCCGTGGCGATCCGCTATGTCTGAAGCGCTGCTGACGAGCCATGCCGCCGAGGTCCTGCGCCTGGAGCAGGTACGCAAGGCATTCAATGTGGGCACTGCGCTGGAAACCGAGGTGCTGCATGGCATCGATCTGCGATTGTGTCGCGGTGAGCTGACCGCCTTGATCGGGCCGTCGGGATCGGGCAAGAGCACGCTGCTGAACCTGATCGGCCTGCTCGACGCGCCCAGTTCAGGCGAGCTGTACCTGCTCGGCCAGGCGACACGCGACAGCGACGACGAGGCCCGCACCCACCTGCGCAACCAGGCGATTGGCTTCGTCTTCCAGTTCCATCACCTGATTTCGGCGTTCAGCGTGCTGGAAAACGTGCTGATGCCTCTGATGATCCGCCACGGCAAGCCATCGAGCGCGGACATCGACCTCGCCCGTACCTTACTCGACGAAGTTGGGCTGGGAGCGTTCGCCGACAAGAAACCTACGCAGATATCCGGCGGCCAGCAGCAGCGGGTCGCCATCGCCCGGGCGCTGGTGACACGCCCGCCGCTGCTGCTGGCCGATGAGCCGACCGGCAACCTCGATACGCGAACCGCGCAAAGCGTGTTCGAGCTGTTCCATCGCATCAACGCCCAATTCGGCTGCGCGGTGCTGGTGGTGACGCATGATCCACGCCTGGCCGCGGACTGCGCGCGGACGATTCAGCTGGTCGATGGACGCATCGTCAGCGATCAGGCCAACCCGGCGACCAGCTGAGCCTGTCGATCAGGCGACCTGCGCCGCTTCAGCTATACACACCACGGATGGCGCCCGCCCCTCTAATAACAATTAATTCTATGCATATAACTTAATGCAGGACTAAGATCAGCCCAGAGAACATACCCCTACCGGTATCGAGCACAGAGAGGAGAAGCACCATGAATGCCCACGTCGAACCCTTCTTCGATCCCGCCACTTTCACCTACAGCTACGTGGTCAGCGACCCCGAGACCCGGCAGTGTGCCGTGATCGATTCGGTACTGGATTACGACCCGGCATCCGGGCGAACCTCCCATGCGACGGCTCAGCGCCTGGTCGACTATGTGCGGGAACAGGATCTCAAGGTGCAGTGGCTGCTGGAAACCCATGTGCATGCCGATCACCTCAGCGCCGCGCCTTATCTGAAACAGCAGCTGGGCGGTTGTATGGCGATCGGTGACCGGATCACCGTGGTACAGAACACCTTCGGAAAGCTGTTCAATGCCGGTACCGAGTTCGCCACCGACGGTCGCCAGTTCGACCACCTGTTTCAGGATGAGGAAACCTTTCAGGTCGGCAACGTGCCAGCCCGCGCCATTCACACTCCGGGCCACACGCCCGCCTGCATGACCTACGTCATCGGCGATGCCGCATTCGTCGGCGACACGCTGTTCATGCCCGACTACGGTACGGCCCGGTGCGATTTTCCGGGTGGCGATGCGCGGACGCTGTACCGCTCGATCCAGAAGCTGTTCGCCCTCCCGGGCGAGACACGGGTATTCATGTGTCACGACTACAAGGCACCCGGGCGCGACGAGTTTCTCTACGAAACCACCATCGCTGCCGAGCGTGAGCACAACGTGCACGTTCACAGCGGCATCAGCGAACAGCAGTTCGTCGACATGCGCACCGCGCGCGACGCGACCCTGACGATGCCCACGCTGATTCTGCCCTCGGTGCAGATCAATATGCGTGGCGGAGAGCTGCCGGCGCCCGAAAGCAACGGTACACGCTATCTGAAGATCCCCCTGGACGTGCTGTGACCCCAAGCGGAGGACGTCGACATGCAAACCATAAAGCGACTGACCCCTTTTCTCTCCGTCGCCGCCCAGTTGCAACCGACGGACATGGCGTTGCTGGCCGGCAGCGGCTTTCGCTGCGTGATCAACAACCGTCCGGACAACGAGGGCGAAGGCCAGCCCAGTAGCGAAGCGATACGGCAGGCCGCCGAGGCCTCTGGCCTGGAGTACCACCATCTGCCGGTGATATCCGGGCAGATCGCCGACGCCGATGTCGCCGCCTTTCGCGCGCTGCTCGGGCGGATCAAGGGGCCGGCACTGGCATTCTGCCGGACCGGCACACGCTCCGCGTCGCTATGGGCGCTGGCCGAAGCGCATCATCTGGATCCCCAGGTGCTGCTGCAGACCGCACGGCAGGCGGACTACGACCTGAGCGGGCTATTGCCGCGCCTGGAGCAGTACTGGCAATCCACCGCGGATGAACCGCTGAACACCTCGTCACGGCTCGCGGCAACGCCCCGCTACGATGTCCTGGTCATCGGCGGCGGCGCCGCCGGTTGCGCGGTGACCGCAAGCCTGCTCAAGCGCGACCCGAACCTGCGCATCGCGGTCATCGAGCCGCGCGAGCAGCACTACTACCAGCCCGGCTGGACGCTGGTCGGCGCTGGCGTGTTCGACCGGGCCAATACCGAACGCGCCATGAGCCGCTGCATTCCGTCCAAGGCACAGTGGATTCATGCCGCTGCTGAGGCCTTCGAACCGGAACACCAGCAAGTGGTGCTGGAGGATGGCAGTCGCATCGGCTATCGCGCGCTGGTGGTGTGTCCGGGTCTGGCGCTCGACTGGGACGCCATCGAAGGCGCACGTGACAGTCTCGGCAAATACGGCGTGACCTCCAACTACGCCTTCGAACTCGCCCCTTACACCTGGCAGCTGGTGCAGCAGTTACGCCATGGCCGGGCGCTCTTTACCCAGCCGCCCATGCCGATCAAATGTGCCGGCGCACCGCAGAAGGCCATGTACCTGTCCTGCGATCACTGGCTCAGACAGGGCGTGCTGAAGGACATCCAGGTCGACTTCTGCTCGGCCGGCGGCGTGCTGTTCGGCGTGGCGGATTTCGTGCCCGGCCTCATGGCCTATGTCGAACGCTACGGCGCCGAGCTCAACTTCAACAACCGGCTGACCGCTGTCGATGGCCCGGCTCGCAAGGCCTGGTTCGACGCCGTCGACAGCAATGGCCAAAGTCGGCGCGTCGTGCGCGAGTTCGACATGCTGCACCTGGTTCCACCCCAGCACGCGCCGGAATTCATCCGCCAGAGTGCCCTGAGCACAGCAGACGGCTGGTTCGAAGCCGAACACGAGACCCTGCGCCATCCACGCTTCGGCAACATTTTCAGCCTTGGCGACGTCTGCTCCGCGCCGAACGCCAAGACGGCCGCAGCGGTGCGCAAGCAGGCACCGGTCGTGGCCGAAAACGTGCTGAGCGTGCTCAGCGGCGCCGGGCCTCGGGCGATCTACGATGGTTACGGCTCCTGTCCGCTGACCGTCGAGCGGGGCAAGGTGATCCTTGCCGAGTTCGGCTATGGCGGAAAACTGCTACCCACCTTTCCGCTCGATCCGAAGGTACCGCGCCGGCTGGCCTGGAAACTGAAGACCAGATGGATGCCGTCGATCTATTTCGACATGATGCTCAAGGGCCACGAATGGCTGGCCGAACCGAAACACCTGGACTTCGAGCCGCGCCCCGCCGAAGCCCCCAACGCCTGCGATTTCGGCCAGGAGAAGAAAGGATGAAACAGCGGCTGGCCAGCTACCTGCCTTTCCTGACGTGGGCTAAACACTACGACCGGACGGCGGCAGCCAAGGATGGCCTCGCAGCCCTGATCGTGACGCTGATGCTGATCCCGCAGAGCCTGGCCTACGCCATGCTGGCGGGGCTGCCGCCGGTGACAGGTCTGTACGCCAGCATGCTGCCGCTGATTGCCTATACGCTTTTCGGTACCAGTCGCACGCTCGCGGTGGGGCCGGTAGCGGTGGTATCGCTGATGACGGCGGCGGCACTGGGGCCGCTGTTCGCCGTCGGTAGCGCCGAATACGCTGGGGCTGCAATGCTGCTGGCCATGCTTTCCGGCGCCGTACTGCTGGCAATGGCGGTGCTGCGGCTGGGTTTTCTCGCCAATTTCCTGAGCCACCCGGTCATCTCCGGATTCATCAGCGCCTCGGGCATTCTCATCGCCCTGGGGCAGCTCAAGCACATCCTTGGGATCCCGGTAACCGGCGAGAATGCCCTGGAGCTTGCCCATGGGCTGATTCTGGGCCTGCCAAGCACGCATCTGCCTACGTTCATCATTGGCACCCTGAGCCTGCTGTTTCTCTTTCTGGTGCGCAGCCGACTCGGCGGCTGGCTGCAGAAACTGGGCATGAGCGTACATATCGCCGGCACGCTCACCAAGATCGGGCCGGTCGTGGCGCTGCTTCTGGCAATAGCAGCGGTCGGCGGGCTCGGGCTGGCCGACGCCGGCGTCAGGGTCGTTGGCGCAGTGCCGCGCGGATTGCCGTCGCTGAGCCTGCCGACGCTGGACCTGGAGCTGGCGATGGCCCTGCTCCCGGCCGCCGTGCTCATCAGCCTGGTCGGCTTCGTCGAATCGGTCTCGGTGGCGCAAACCCTGGCGGCCAAGCGCCGTGAACAGATCGAGCCGAATCAGGAACTGGTCGCGCTCGGTGGCGCCAACATCGCTGCCGCCATCAGCGGTGGTTTTCCGGTAACGGGAGGCTTCGCCCGCTCCGTGGTCAATTTCGATGCCGGTGCCCAGACCCCATTGGCTGGAGCCCTGACCGCGGCGGGAATCGGCATCACCGTGCTGCTGTTCACCCCGCTCTTCCACAACCTTCCGCATGCCGTGCTGGCGGCGACCATTATTGTCGCCGTGCTCAGCCTGGTGGATCTGGCTGCACTCAAGCGGACCTGGCGCTATTCGCGCCAGGACGCCGCTGCCATGGCGGCCACCATGCTCGGCGTTCTGCTGGTCGGCGTGGAAAGCGGGATCATGCTGGGCGTCGGCCTCTCGTTGCTGTTGTTTCTCTGGCGTACCAGCCAACCGCATGTCGCGGTGGTCGGCCAGCTGCCGGGCAGCGAGCACTTTCGCAACATCGAACGCTTCGCCGTAGTACAGAGCCCCAAGGTGCTTTCGGTGCGCGTCGACGAGAGCCTTTACTTTCCCAATGCGCGCTACCTGGAAGACCGGATTGCCGAGCTGATCGGCCGCTATCCACAGGCCGAGCACCTGGTGCTGATGTGCCCTGGCGTAAACCTGATCGACGCCAGCGCGCTGGAGAGCCTCGAGGCGATCAGCGCCCGGCTGCATACCGCGGGTATCCAGCTGCACCTGTCGGAAGTGAAGGGCCCGGTAATGGATCGGCTGCAACGCAGCGACTTCCTGGAGCACTTCGGCGGGCAGGTCTTCATCAGTCAGTACGAAGCCCTGCGTGCCCTGGATCCGCAAACCACTCACCACGCGCTTGAACGGCAGCGTGATCATTTATGCAGCAAGGAGAAAGCCGGATGAAGAACGCACACGACCTCGTCGAACAGGCCAGAACCCGAATTCAGGAGGTGTCCATTGCCGACGCCGACGCGGCGATCCAGGCCGCGGATGTGCTGATCGACGTACGCGAGGCGGACGAGTTTCACGAAGGCCATATCAATGGCGCCCTCAACATTCCCCGCGGGTTGCTGGAATTCAAGCTCAGCGGCACACCGGAGCTAGGGCCGCGCGACCTGAACCTGGTGTTGTACTGCAAGACCAGCGGCCGGGCTGCCCTGGCCGCGGCATCGCTGCAAGACATGGGCTATCTGAACGTCAGGTCGATAGCCGGCGGTTTCGATGCCTGGACCGCCGCCAACAAACCCGTCGTGAAGCCGAGCCTGCCCAGTTTCGAGTAAGCGAACCGGGCAGATGCAAGAAGGCCGACATCAATGTCGGCCTTCTTGCGTTGCAGCGTCGTTTGGTGCGATTTCAGGCCTTGTTGCAGCTCTTGCACGTTTTGATGCCAAGCAGCGTGTACGCTGGGCAGAAACGAAAGACGCCCGTAGCCAGCGGCAGTAGGCCGATCCAACCCCAAACACCGATTACGCCTGCCAAGGTCAGGCCGATAAGCACAAGGCCGACGATGATGCGCAGGGTCCGATCAATGGTTCCAACGTTGGCTTTCATAATGACCTCCCGGTCAGCAAGTGCGCCGGCGTTCCAGCGCAGAGAACAAAAGCATTCCGCCCAGCATGGCGAGTACGAACAGCACGACCTGCCAGTGCCCGCTGAGCAGTACGGCGATCGCCGGCCCCGGACAGATGCCGGCTACCCCCCAACCAATTCCGAACACCAGGCTCCCGCCAATCAGTCGGCCGTCGAGCTCGCGCTTGCTCGGTAGCTGCATCGGCGCGTCGAGCAAGGAGCGCTCTCGCCGCTTCGCCCAGGTGAAGGGGACCAGGGCCGTGGCTATGGCACCAACCATCACCAGCGCCAGCGAGGGGTCCCACGCGCCCGCAACATCGAGAAAGCCAATGACCTTGGCCGGGTTGGCCATCCCGGAAAGCAGCAGCCCCAGCCCGAACAGCAAACCAGCAGCAAACGAAGTCAGTTTGCGCATATTCAGCCTCCCAGCAGATGACGCAGGACATAAACGGTGCCGAAGCCGGCCGCCATGAACGCCAAAGTCGCGACGATGGAGCGTGCCGATAGCCGCGAAATCCCACACACCCCATGGCCGCTGGTGCAGCCTGAGCCGTATCGGGCTCCTACGCCTACCAGCAAGCCGGCAATCAACAATCCGAACCAGCCGGATTGGAATTCCAGCACCGGCAACCTGCCGAACAGCACCCACAGGAGCGGCGCCAGCAGAAGACCGAGCAGAAACAACAGCTTTTCGCCTCGACCTTCAGCACCCGGTTCCAGAAGACTTGCCAGCAGGCCGCTGATACCGGCGATACGGCCATTGAGCAATACGAACAGGCTGGCAGCGGCACCAATCAGCACACCGCCTGTAAGCGCCGTCCACGGCGTGAAGTTCGCCCAATCGACAGTCATTGCTGCCCCCTCTCGCAAAATAATTGGTAGAGCGTGGCGATTACCGCCAGCGCCTCCGGACTGCTGATCCGGTAATGGATCAACTTACCCTCGCGTCTTGTCGCCACCAGCCCTTCGCGACGCAGCACGCCCAGCTGCTGTGACAGCGTTGGCTGCTGGATACCCAGGAGCTGCTCGAGCTCGCTCACGCTACGCTCGCCCTGGGAAAGCTGGCACAGCAGTAACAGGCGATCCTGGTTGGCCAACGCTTTCAGCAAAGCGCTTGCGGAAGCCGCGTTGGCTTTCAGGCTGTCTATATCCAGGTCGGGAGTCATGGCCAGAGCGATTAGTTAAGACAAAAACAATATATTTTTTTATATATCGTTACGCAAGCACTGTACGAAAAGAAGTTGGCCATGTGGTTGCGGGCCGCTAGCATGCCCCTACCCGTATGCGAGTCGGTGCGCTCCGCTTCAGCTGCCCCGCTGCAGTTACCCCTTTTGAGACTTTCGAGGTATCTCATGAACGACCAGACGACTGCCGTCGTATCGGCAGACCTGCAGGATCAGCAGCGGGCCATGCTGAAACGACTGGCGCGAGTCGAAGGCCAGGTCCGGGGCATTCAGGCAATGATTCGGCGTGGCGAGGATTGCGAGGCGATTGCCCAGCAGTTTTCAGCCGCGCGCAGCGCGTTGGACAAGGCGTATCGGTTGATGCTGACCTGCCTGATCGAGGAAGCCCTTCACGACCAGGCGCAGGATACGTCTGAAACGCTGGAGCGGGTACGCGGCATTTTCACCAAGTACACCTGACTGGCCGCGGCCAGCCGCCGCCGAGACACTAACGGCCGGAGCGGACGCGCGTTCCGCGCCCCATGCCAGTTACCGCAGCGGCGGCAGGGCTGGTTTTGCCGCCGCAGAAACGAAAAAAAGCGACCCTAAGGTCGCTTTTTTTTAAACCAGAAATTCCGAATGGAACCTCATGGCGAATTTGGAGCGGGAAACGAGACTCGAACTCGCGACCCCGACCTTGGCAAGGTCGTGCTCTACCAACTGAGCTATTCCCGCATTACTTGCAGCAAAAATGGCGTCCCCTAGGGGACTCGAACCCCTGTTACCGCCGTGAAAGGGCGGTGTCCTAGGCCACTAGACGAAGGGGACGCTGCCCGGAAGCTACTGCTTTATTCCGGCTTTCAGCGTGTTGCGTTTGGCGCTTCACGCTGCAAGTGGCGCGCATTCTATGGAGGCCTCGAATAGCCGTCAAGCATTGTTTTCAAAAAAAATTTCATCTCATCCTCGACCAATACCCAGAGCTATCGGGCACAGCGTCAAGCCACTACACTCAGGCAAAAAGCCAGTGGCTCGAGAGGTACAGTCAAGTGTCTCCATTAATGATCACAGGGTTGGTCCTGGCCGGTCTGCTCGTTCTCGTCTTCATCGTCTACTCCATCCAGATCGTCGAGAAGAACAATCTGGAAAAAGCCCGGAAACGCGCAGACCTCACTGACCGTTGTCGTCGCTGCGCCAACCTGTCCGAAGGACTGCCTGGCCAGATGGTTACTCCCGCGTTGAAGCTGCTGCTGACTCGGATGGAGCTGAGCCTTAGCGAGCGCCTGCTACCGCTGGACAAGGGCAACGACAAACTCGCTGCGCGTATCCAGGCCTTGCGCGCCGACGTGGCCAAGGGTGATGCGCTCGAGGTCCGCAACCCGCCAAGACAGATACTCACCGAAGCGCAGGCCAAGGAAAGCCGTTTCATGCTTGAGGATCTGCATGCCCAGATCGTTCACGCGACCAAGGAAGGGTTGCTTGAGCAGGCAGAGGCCAAGCGCTGGGTGCAAGATATCCAGCGCATGTTGGCCATTCTGCACATCGAGTTCTTCACCGGACTGGGCAAGCAGGCGCTGCAACAGAGCCAGCCCCAACGTGCCCGCCTGGCATTCGAACGAGGGATTCAGCATATCCGCCGCCAGGCAGTACCGGCTCCCTATCAGGCCCAACTGAAACAGTTGGAGGCGCTGCTCGAGCACGCCAATGCGCTGGTGCTGAAGAACGAAGTGCCCAAAGCAGACGAACCCAGTGAGCTGGCCGAAGGCATGAAAGCCTTCGACGACGAAGACCTGTGGAAGAAGAACAATGTCTACTGATTGCGGCTGTGCAGCCCAGCTCGCCAGATCGCACGCAAACAACCACAGCGGAGTGCAATGATGTCCTTGACCGTGTTTGGCGCCCCCCTCTCCCCATTCGTTCGCAAAGTGCGCGTTTGCCTGAACGAGAAAGGCCTCGATTACCGGCTCGAAACGGTGATGCCTTTCACGCCGCCCCAGTGGTACTACGAACTCAATCCCCTGGGCCGTATTCCAGCACTCAAGGACGGCGACGACTGCACACTTGCCGACTCCAGCGTCATCTGCCAGTACCTGGAGGAGGCCTATTCCGATACGCCGTCCCTGTATGGCGGTGAGGCCCAGCAACGTGGTCAGATACGCTGGCTCGAGAAATACGCGGACTACGAACTGGCACCACTGACCACGTTCACCGTGTTCCGTAACCGCATCCTTAAACCGATGTCAGGCCAAGCCTGTAATGAAGAAGCGGTGCAGGCGGCATTGCAGCAAAAATTGCCGCCGCATTTCGACTATCTCGAGCGGCAGCTGGGTCAGCGGGATTTCTTCGTTGGCGACGAGCTATCGATGGCGGACATCGCCATAACCTGTCAGTTGATCAACATGGCACATGGCGGCGAGAGTCTTGATGGCCAACGCTGGCCGGGCCTGGCCGCACACCATGCACGCATGCTCGAGCGGCAGTCGGTCAGTAGACTGTTGCCGGACGAGCAGCGCATGAACAACAAGCTCAAGGAGATGGGCAAGGCCGCCGCGACCTGAGTCGCCACGCCACGACCGGTGCCTGCAGCGGACGCGGCAGGCACCGCAGAGCGTTCAGAAATCGCGTGCTCAGCCCCGCCTTTCCAGCAGCTTGCTGCCGACCCATTGTCGAGCATACTGATAGGCGCAGCGCCCGTTGCGATTGCCACGCCCGGTGGCCCAGCGAATCGCGTCTTTTTCCAGCGCTTCGTCCCAATCCCACTGCAAGCACGCCCTGCCCGCCAGCGAATCGATCCAATGGCGCACCACACTGAGGTAGTGCTGCTGGCTGAACGGATAGAACGACAGCCAGAGGCCGAAACGATCGGACAACGCGATCTTGTCCTCCACCGCCTCGTTCGGGTGCAGCTCGCCGTCCACCATCTGCCAGTTCTCGTTGTCGCTCTGGCGCTCCGGCACCAAGTGCCGACGGTTTGACGTGGCATACAGCAGCACGTTCTCCGGTGCCCGCTCCAGGGAACCGTCGAGCACGCTCTTGAGCACCCGATAGTCGCCCTCCCCGGCCTCGAAGGACAGGTCGTCACAGAACAGCACGAAGGCCTGGCGCTGCCCCGAGAGCAGCTCTACGACACGCGGCAGATCCGCCAAGTGATCGCGCTCGATTTCGATCAGGCGCAGCCCGAGCGCGGCGTACTCGGCCAGCAACGCGCGAATCAGCGAGGATTTGCCGGTCCCACGCGCACCCCAGAGCAAAGCGTGATTGGCGGGCAGGCCATCGACGAACTGCTGGGTATTGGCCGCCAGCAGATCACGCTGTCGATCGATGCCGATCAGGTCGTCCAGACGCAGATCCAGATTGACCTCGAGCGGCGCCAGATAGCCACTGTGGCCTTCACGCTGCCAGCGCGCCGCCAGGGTATGCGCCCACTCGATGACCGGCAGCTGCGTCGGCAGCAGCGGCTCGATACGTGCCAGCAGCTGCTCGGCACGCAGCAGAAAGGCTTTCAACTCGACATCCATGATTGACTCCGAACAGAAAAAATCCGGCCGAAGCCGGAGCAGACATCACCTATGCAAACCAACGATCCGCGCCGCTTCTGCTTCAGAGCAGCGCCTCGATATCCGCCGCCAGCGCCTGCGGCGCCGTGCGCGAGGAATAGCGCCTGACCGTGCGACCCTGATCGGCGATGAGAAACTTGGTGAAATTCCACTTGACCGCCTTGCTGCCCAGCAGGCCTGGCGCGCGCTTCTTCAGCTCGATGAACAGCGGATGGGCGTCGCCGCCATTGACCTCGACCTTGGCGAACAACGGGAACGACACACCGAAGCGGCGCTCGCAGAAGGTGGCGATCTGCGCTTCGCTGTCCGGCTCCTGCCTGCCGAACTGGTTGCACGGAAAGCCGAGCACGACCAGGCCGTGCTCGCCGTAGCGCTGCCAGAGCTCCTCCAGCCCCTTGTACTGCGGGGTGAAACCGCATTGGCTGGCAGTGTTGACCACCAGCAGTACCTTGGCATCGAAGTCAGCGAGCGTCTTTTGCTCGCCGTCGATTGTCACGCAGGGGATATCGAACAGAGGATCACGCATGCTGACTCCTTGCGGTTCAGGCTTCGCGGGGCTTCAGGTCGAGCGAGGCCGAATTGATGCAATAGCGCAGGCCGGTCGGTTTCGGGCCGTCGGGGAAGACGTGACCCAGGTGGGCATCGCAGCGGGCGCACCTGACCTCGATCCGGTGCATGCCATGACTGAAGTCGTCCAGGCTGGTGATGGCCGTATCGCTGACCGGCTGGAAGTAGCTGGGCCAGCCGCAGCCGGAATCGAACTTGGCGTCGGCGTCGAACAGCGGCGCGTCACAGCACACGCAGTGGTAGACGCCGGGCGTCCGGGTGTCGTTGTACTTGCCGGTGAAGGGGCGCTCGGTGGCGCCGAGCCGGCAGATCTGGAACTGCTCATCGGACAGCTCCTCACGCCACGCGTCGAGCGGTTTTTCCAGCTTGTCCATCGGTAGCCTCCTCGGGGTCTGTTCGCGTTTCGTCCCATGGCCACGACCTGGCGCACCGGTTGTTTGGAGCGCACACGAAGCGCAACAGCACGCTATATAAAAAAGGCCGATCTGTACCTTTTCCGGTGGTCGGGCCGCACGTATCATGCGTTCCTCTTCGACGCCTAGTCTGGCAGCGGGGTTTCCGACTGCCAAGGCGCCCGGGTTCATGCCAAGCGTGACCAGTCATTTCGGAACTGGTGCGTTTTCACTTCGGGACACTCAGGATCATGCAGGTCAGCAAATCGAACAAGCTCGCTAATGTCTGTTACGACATCCGCGGGCCAGTGCTCAAGCACGCCAAACGCCTGGAAGAGGAAGGCCATCGCATCCTCAAGCTGAACATCGGCAACCCGGCGCCGTTCGGTTTCGAAGCACCGGAGGAAATCCTCCAAGACGTGATCCGCAACCTGCCCACGGCCCAAGGCTACAGCGACTCGAAAGGCCTGTTCAGTGCCCGCAAGGCGATCATGCAGTACTACCAGCAGAAGCAGGTGGAAGGTGTCGGCATCGAGGACATTTACCTCGGCAACGGCGTGTCCGAGCTGATCGTGATGTCCATGCAGGCGCTGCTCAACAACGGCGACGAAGTGCTGATCCCGGCACCGGACTATCCACTGTGGACTGCTGCCGTGAGCCTGGCCGGCGGCAAACCGGTGCACTACCTCTGCGACGAGCAGGCCAACTGGTGGCCAGACCTGGCCGATATCAAGGCCAAGATCACGCCGAACACCAAGGCCCTGGTGCTGATCAACCCGAACAACCCGACCGGCGCGGTTTATCCGAAGGAAGTGCTGGAAGGCATGGTGGAGCTGGCACGCCAGCACAAGCTGGTGCTGTTCTCCGACGAGATCTACGACAAGATTCTCTACGACGACGCGGTGCATATTTCCACCGCCTCGCTCGCGCCAGACGTGCTCTGCCTGACCTTCAACGGCCTGTCCAAATCCTATCGCGTTGCCGGCTTCCGTTCGGGCTGGGTGGCGATTTCCGGCCCCAAACACAAGGCACAGAGCTATATCGAAGGCCTGGATATCCTCGCCAACATGCGCCTGTGCGCCAATGTGCCGTCGCAGCACGCCATCCAGACCGCACTCGGCGGTTACCAGAGCATCAATGATCTGGTACTGCCGCCGGGTCGCCTGCTCGAACAGCGCAACCGTACCTGGGAGCTGCTCAACGACATTCCGGGGATCAGCTGCGTCAAGCCCATGGGTGCGCTGTACGCGTTCCCGCGCATCGACCCGAAGATCTGTCCAATCCATAACGACGAGAAGTTCGTGCTCGACCTTTTGCTCGCCGAGAAGCTGCTGATCGTCCAGGGAACGGCATTCAACTGGCCGTGGCCTGACCACTTTCGCGTGGTCACCCTGCCCCGAGTCGATGATCTGGAGCAGGCCATCGGGCGCATCGGCAACTTCCTCAAGACGTACCAGCAGTAACCGATGGATCTGCAGATCGACGACTTCTACAGGGACGCCGCAGGCGGCCTGCTCGCGTTGTACCAGGCGTTTCCGCGCAAGATCGCGCTCTACGTGGAAGACCTGATCGGGCGGGAGGAGCCGGATGAATTCGGCCTTCCCTCCAAACGCCATCAGAGCTGTCTGGGCGCCCTGCTCTGGCTCGCCGACGAAGGTTATCTGCGCTTCGAAAGTACCATCCAGTTCCAGGCCCTGGACCAGGCCGTGCTTACCGAGAAGGGCTTCATCCGGCTCACGCGCGCCGTTCCCAGGCAGTCACCGGACGACCGCACCCTGCCTCCCAGCATATTGCGCATCCAGGCCAGCCTCGCTCACCAGCTTCGCGACGCGCTGAAAAGCGGACACAGCGAACGCATCGCCCATCTAGCCCGCTTGTTGTTCGAGAACGACCCCGGCTCGCCGCTGCACTCCAGCCTTGGCACGTAAGCGACATAGCTTGAAATAGTCGTTCGGTTGAATAGCTCAAGGGCGCGCCTTATATAGCCTATCGTTCTTCCATTCCTACCCTGGAGTCTGCCGCAACATGATGCGCATTTTCTTGTTCCTGGCCACCAACCTTGCGGTCCTGGTCATTGCCAGCATCACCCTGAAGTTGCTCGGGGTCGATCGCTATACGGGGCAGAACTACGGCAGCCTGCTGGTCTTCTGTGCGGTGTTCGGCTTCGCCGGATCGCTCATATCGCTGTTCATCTCGAAGTGGATGGCCAAGATGAGCACCGGCACCGAGATCATCAGTCAGCCGCGCACCCGTCATGAGCAGTGGCTACTGCAGACTGTCGAGCAGCTTTCCCGCGATGCCGGCATCAAGATGCCCGAGGTCGGTATCTTCCCAGCCTATGAGGCCAACGCGTTCGCCACCGGCTGGAACCGGAACGATGCGCTGGTCGCCGTGAGTCAGGGCCTGCTCGAGCGGTTCTCTCCTGACGAAGTTAAGGCGGTGCTGGCCCATGAAATCGGCCACGTTGCCAATGGCGACATGGTCACCCTGGCGCTGATCCAGGGCGTGGTAAACACCTTCGTGATGTTCTTCGCACGTATCTTCGGCAACTTCGTCGACAAGGCGATCCTGAAGAACGAAGACGGCCATGGCATCGGCTACTTCGTCGCGACGATTTTCGCCGAACTGGTACTCGGTCTGCTCGCCAGCATCATCGTCATGTGGTTCTCGCGCAAACGCGAGTATCGCGCCGATGAGGCAGGGGCTCAGCTGGCCGGCACGACTGCGATGATAGGCGCCCTGCAGCGCCTGCGCGCCGAGCAGGGCCTGCCGGTGCATATGCCCGATACACTCAAGGCGTTCGGCATCAACGGTTCGCTAAAGCATGGCCTGGCCGGTCTGTTCATGACGCACCCGCCACTGGAAGACCGTATCGAGGCCTTGCGTCAGCGCGGCTGACAGCACATCGATACAGCAAGGGCGACGTAAGTCGCCCTTTTCATTGGTCCCATGCAGACCGTCACCGCATACAAGGAATCGCCATGCGCCGTCTGATGTTCATCTGTTGTGCCCTGCTCACGCTTGCCGGCTGCCAGAGCGCCTACTACTCGGCAATGGAAAAGGCGGGCATCCACAAGCGCGACATCCTGGTCGACCGGGTCGAAGATGCAAGAGACTCGCAACAACAGGCCAAGGAGCAATTCAAGGACGCGCTGGAGCGCTACCGCAGTATTGTCGAGGTCAAAGGCGGCGACCTGGAGAAACGTTACGACGCGCTGAATCGCGAGTACGAGGCTAGCGTGGCGAGCGCCCGAGACGTGCGCACGCGCATCGAAGACATCGAGGACGTCGCCGAAGCGCTGTTCAAGGAATGGGAAAGCGAGCTCAAGCAGTACAGCAATGCCAGCCTGAAGGCTGCCAGTGCCAAGGAGCTCAGCCGGACCCGAGCCGAGTACCGAAGCCTGATACAGCGCATGAAGGCAGCTGAGCAGCGTATCGAGCCGGTCTTGAGCGTATTGCGCGATCAGGTGCTGTTTCTCAAGCACAACCTCAACGCGCGCGCCATCAGCTCATTGCACGGCGAGTACCGAACGCTGCAGGGCAATGTCGATCAGCTCATGAATGACATGCAGCGCGCGATCGACGAAGCCGACAGCTTCATCCGCCGCCTGCAGGCCGAAAGCTGATCGGCCCGCAGCGGACGGGTCATTTCCGCTGCAACCGATAGAACTGCTCTTCGAGGCGCTGCAGACCCCGCTCGCCCATGCGCGGATTGTTCTGCAGCACTTCCTTGGCTTCCAGTTGCTCGATCTCCCACGCCGAAGCATAGAGCGCATTCACTTCACGATGATCGACCGCGAACGGCGGGCCATCCATCTCGGATTGTTCATAATCCAACGTGACCAGCAGTTGTTGGCAGCCTGCCGACAGGATAGCGGTCAACTGCTCGGCATAGCGCTGTCGCATGGCAGGCGGCAGCGCAATCAGTGCGGCGCGATCATAGACAGCTCGACACCCCGCAACGTCGTCAGGCGCAAGCGCGAAAAAGTCTCCGCAGCGGATCTCGAGTGCGCCGCAGCGATAGACCTTAAAGGCTCCCTCGCAGGATACGCTGGGCTCCAACCGCTGCTCGCTGAAGAATGCCTGGACAGCCTTCTCGCTCAACTCCACGCCCAGAACCCGATGCCCCTGACCGGCCAGCCAGGCAAGGTCCAGACTCTTGCCGCACAGTGGCACCAGGACTGTCGCCCCTGCCGGAAGCGCGAGGGCAGGCCAGTGGCGACGCAGACCTGGATGCACATCGTCGAGGTGGAAACCGATCTCGTTGCGAGCCCAACGCTCCTGCCAGAATTGTTCGTGCACCTGCCATTCTCCATTGCGTGATGGCGGCAGCTTACCAGAGCGATGCCGGAGGCTCAGCCGGTGTAGAGCTCTGCCTCGACGTCGACCCCGGCATCGCGCATCTGCGCGAGCTTGTAGCGCAGGGTGCGGGCGCTGATGCCTAGCCGATCGGCGGTTTCCTTGCGGCGCCCACGTTCGGCACGCAAGGTATCGATGATCAGCTGAAACTCCCGGCGGCGCAGGTCATCGCCCAGAGCCGACGCCGCTTCGGCGATCGGTGGGACGGACTCCGCGCATGTCGGCAGTGAGACTGGAGCCGCGGCGCCGCCGGACAGCATGCCTGGCGCCGTGAGGCACAGGTCCTGAGGCTGGATCAGGCCACCCTGCTGAAGTATCAGCGCGCGCTGGACGGCGTTGTCCAGCTCGCGCACATTGCCCGGCCAGGCGTACTCGATCAGGCAACGCTGCGCAGCCGAGGACAGCCTCGCCGGCGGCTGGCGCATCTTGCGCGCATGATTGGCCAACAAGCGCTCCGCCAGCGGCAGGATGTCCGCCGGCCGCTGACGCAGCGGCGGCCAGGCCAGCGGGAACACCGACAGTCGATAGAACAAATCTTCACGGAAGCGACCCGTTGCCACCTCGCCGGCCAGGTCGCGGTTGGTAGTCGCCAGTACGCGGATATCCAGAGCGATGGCCTTGCGTGCACCGACCCGTTCAACCTCGCGCTCCTGCAACACACGCAGCAGCTTGGCCTGCAGTGCCAGGGGCATCTCGGAAATCTCGTCAAGCAGCAGCGTGCCGCCATCAGCCTGCTCGAACTTCCCCGGCTGGCTGGCGATGGCGCCGGTGAATGCGCCTTTCTCATGCCCGAACAAGGTCGCCTCCAGCATGTTGTCAGGGATCGCCGCACAGTTGATCGCGACAAAAGGTTTGCCGGCACGTGGCGAATGCTGGTGGATGTAGCGCGCCAGCACCTCCTTGCCGGTCCCTGATTCCCCGGAGATCAGTACCGTCGAATCGCTCTGCGCAACCCGCGAAGCAAGGCCCAGCAACTGTTGGCTGGCTGGCTCGCATGCCACCGGCCCGTCAGCCTGACCGGATCCGCACACACCGGCGACGTGCCGATCGACCAACTCAAGCAGAATCTGCGGCTCGAACGGCTTGACCAGATAGTCCGCCGCACCTTGCCGCATGGCATCGACGGCCCGCGCAACAGCCCCGAAGGCGGTCATCAACAGCACCGGAACCTGCGGGTGATACTGCCGGATCAAGACCAGCAACTCGTGGCCATCCATACCTGGCATATTCACATCACTGATCACCAGGCCGAACGGTTCCTGCTTCAGCGCAGCTAGCGCAGCCTCGGCACAATCGACCGCGCGATATGGATGGCCAGCCAGCTGAAGCGTATCGCCCAGCGCTTCGCGCAGCGCGTGATCATCCTCGACCAGCAGAATCTTGGCAGTCATGATCACTCCGTTCCGACCCGTGGGAGTAAAGGCAGCGTCAGCAAGGCACAGGTACCCCGCCCCGGGCGTGATCGGAGCTGCAGCCCACCCCGATGCGCTCGGGCAACCGCCTGTGCCACTGCCAGCCCCAGGCCGGTTCCGGTCGCGCGAGTAGTGAAAAAGGGTTCGCCGAGGCGCGCCAGGACATCGGCGGCTATTCCGCAGCCGTTGTCGCTGATACAGATGCGCAACGTCGAGGCGCGGCGATAGAAGTGGACTTTCAGGCGAAGGTCGCCGTTGCTGGCCTGTCGCGCGTTCTCGATCAGATTCAGCAGCGCGCCAACCAGCGTGTCACGATTGCAGAGCAGCTCACCGTCACGTACTTCGCACTGCCAACGCACCGCGGCACCCTGAACCTGGCTATCGGCCGCCGAGCGCAGGGCAGCCATCAACGCGAACGGGCTCAGCCGATCATTCAGCGGAAGGTCCCCTCGCGCGAACACCAGCATGTCTCGGACCTGATGCTCAAGCTCGTGCAACCGCGCCTTGATATTTCCGGCGAAGCGCTGCTGCAGCTCCGCGCTGAGTCCGCCCTGCTCCAGGTGACTGGCATACAGCAGCGCACTGGACAGCGGCGTGCGTACCTGATGCGCAAGCGACGCAACCATCCGCCCGAGCGCAGACAACCGCTCATGGCGAGCCAACTGATCCTGCAGACGACGAGTTTCAGTGAGATCGGTCAGCAGCACCAGCTGTCCCGGCTCGCCACTAAGCGAGCGCGTGGCGATGGAAAGCCGGCGCCCGCTGCGCAAGGAAATCTCGTGGCCGTCGTCGCGACGCGGTGCGAAGCTGCGCGCGATCACCTCACGCCACAAGGCGCCCGTTAGCGGTTCCCCAAGCAACTCCAGCGCCACCGGATTGGCATCGCATACCACGCCTTGGCCGTCGATCACGACTACACCGCCCGGCAGCAGGTCGAGCACGTTCCGTAGCCGCTGCGCCAGTCGCTCCTTCTCTTCGAATTCCTGGCGTCGCAGCTCGCCAGCTTCTGCCAGCCGCCCCTGAAGCTCGGCGACCCGCGTATGCAACAGGCCCTCGGATTCGCTCAGTTGGCCAGAGATTCGATCGAACAGCCTCAAAGACTGCGTCAGGGTACGCTCGTCGTTGCGCTCGCACGGCCCGATGGAAGGCTCGGTGACAGCTTTCAAGATTCACTACGCCTGTCAAAAGATGGTCAGTGAGTGGAGGCGAGCAATCTTCGTGCCCATCAGAGATCAGCGGACAGCTAACGCTGCAATGAAAAAGGCCGCCCGATCAGGCGGCCTTGACTGGCTTGGCAGGTGCTATTCCGCCTCGTCATCCCGACGATTCATGCCGTACTTGCGCATCTTTTCCACCAGCGTGGTTCGCCGAATACGCAGGCGCTCGGCAGCCCGCGCCACAACGCCGCCAGCGTCTTCCAACGCCTGATGGATCAAACCCTGCTCGAGATTGCCGAGGTATTCCTTGAGATCCAGTCCCTCCACCGGCAGCATCGCCTGGGCTTCCGGTACGACCATAGGTGCACTGATGGCCGCGCGCTCCTCCATTTCCTCGTTGAGGCTGGTGGCGTATTGCTCGTCATCATCGTCGACATGGCGAAATTTCTTCGGCAGTTCCATCACGCCGATAACGCCATAGGGATGCATGATTGCCATGCGCTCGACGAGGTTGGCCAGCTCACGAACATTGCCCGGCCAGTCATGTCGGCACAACGACATGATCGCAGCCGAATTGAAGCGGATGGAGCCGCGCTTCTCATGCTCCATGCGCGAGATCAACTCGTTCATCAACAGCGGGATATCTTCGACCCGCTCGCGCAGAGGCGCCATCTCGATCGGGAAAACGTTGAGGCGATAGTAGAGATCCTCGCGAAAGGTCCCCTCCTCGATCATTTTTTCCAGGTTCTTGTGGGTGGCTGCGATGATGCGCACATCCGCGCTCTGAGTACGGTTGCTACCCACCCGCTCGAAGGTGCGCTCCTGCAGGACGCGCAGCAGCTTGACCTGCATCGGCAGCGGCATGTCACCGATCTCATCGAGGAACAGGGTTCCGCCCTCGGCCAGCTCGAAACGCCCTGAACGAGCCGTAATGGCTCCGGTAAAGGCGCCTTTTTCGTGACCGAACAGTTCGCTCTCGAGAAGCTCTGCGGGAATCGCACCACAGTTGACGGGGACGAACGGGCCCTGCCGGCGCTTGGAGTGGTAATGCAGATTGCGCGCGACGACTTCCTTGCCGGTTCCGGACTCACCGAGGATGAGCACGCTTGCCTCGGTGTCAGCGACCTGCTGCATCATCTGCCGGACATGCTGTACCGCACGACTGGTGCCCACCAGGCTGCGAAACAGATTCGGCTCACGCTGCCGGCCTCGGGATTTGGCCTGATCGTACATCTCCCGATAGATCTGCGCGCGGTGTAGGGAATCGAGCAGCTTGTTATAGCTGGGAGGCATTTCCAGGCTGGTCAGCACACGACGGCGTATCTCTTCCGGCCAGTCAGCCGGTGCTGGCTCGCCAATGAGCATCAAGGGAACATTCTCGTCCCACTTGCCCATCTGCTTGATCAGCTCGACCGCCCCCCCGCGAGCACTGACATCGCCGAGCAAGACACCGATGACAGCGCGACTGGACTCCAGGCCAGCAACCGCCTCCTGCCACTCGCTACTGGAACAAGCCAGATGATCTTCGCTGAGGAAGTTCAGGATGACCGCCAGGTCTCGGCGGCGGTCTCGATCATCGTCTATCAACAAAATTTTGGTTTCACGCCACATCTTGTTTATAGGGCTCTAAGAGGCTGAAAAGAAGGCCTGCGCTCGCATCCATGGAAATAAAGGCGATCACATTTATGGCAGATGGAAGCTAGATTAATGAAAAAATGAACTGAGTCAAATTTATGGCGTGAAATAACGACCAAAGAACAAGCGGAAAATCAGCGCTTTGTGCGAAGAGTTACAGCAGGGAGGGAATGTTAGACACACGTTAGCGTGATTAGACGTCAACTACGCGACAGTAGCCGACAGAACTGAGCTATTCGAAAAAGGCGTGGCGACATATTGCCACACACTTTGTAATGCTTTGATGAGGCCGCTATTGGCATCCCAGACACCTGGACGCGCCGCCAGCAGGCATGCGCCCAGCAGAGCACATGCCGCGGTTCAGCCGAACAGCTGATACACCTTCGCCCCTTGCTGCGATTGGTTCAGCTGCCGCAGCTCGCCGGCAATCCGCCGCTGTTCGACCTGACAGGTGCTGACCATTTCGCGGTAGAGCTCAAGCAGCTCCTGGAGGCGCTGGCGAAGCACAACGTTGTCGCGCTCCGAGTCCTTCATCACGTCGTCGACGGCATTGCGGCATTCCCGGTCGAGCATACTGATCGCCGCCCAATCCTGCTGGCTAAGCGCGTCGCGCAAAGCAGAACCAGTTTCTTCAAGGCGTTTGACGGAAGCGTTCATGCTCGACTCCGGGGGCTGTGCCCGATACGACGGCTTATGCCGAACCAGCTGAGAGGTATTCACCAACGGTGCTCCAGCTATATCGGCCACCCCTCGACGGCCTTTAGACCGGGTCGCCAAAAACTATGCCGACGCTACCGCGACCGAGAGATTCAGTGGCGGTTGCGCAAGCCCGGCGGGACACTTGGCGGCGCCACTGGCTCCCAGGGTCCATCAGGCTGGCCGGCACAGAACCAATCCCCATCCCAGCGATAGTAAAGACGCTCCCGATAGTACAGCTCGCGTCCTTCGACGACGTACACCCCGAGCCGGTTATCCCAGTGCGCTGCAACATGCGGCGGCGGCGCATAACGAGGATGGCTTTTCTGGGTCGCCGGCGCGCGCGGTGCAGGCGGCGCCTTGATCGGTGGCGGCGATATGACCGGAGCACTCGGCTCGGGGACTCGCGGCACCGGCTTCGCCGCCGGCGGCTGAGGGCTCGACTCGTAGGGGATTCCCGCGCAAGCGCCGAGCAGCACGCTCAACCCCACCAGCACGGCGTGTTGCCAGGTAATCCGGAACGCGCGGCGACCGGGGGCTAGCTTCGCAGTCATTTGTCTCTCTTGTGCGTCAGGGAGTGTCGGCACGATCGATGACGAGTCGTACGGTCCGCTCTTCACCCTTGGTGTCGAGCGCCTCGCTTCGACCCATCCACTCGCCTTTGGTTGCATCACCTGTGCTGGAAATCCTGGCCATCAGCACCACCTGGTCGACACTGGATATCTTCAGGGACGGGATCATCGCATCGGCATCGCTCAGGCTGATCGACGCCGGTAGATCGGCGACCGTCAGACGCTTGGCCGCGAGCGGAGCAGGCGGGCCGGCGACGGCACGTGCGAAAACGAATACGCTGTCCTGCGGCGAAACGGCCTTGGCCACCTCAGGATCGAGCTGGACCTCGACCTGCAGCGTGATGCCCGCTACCTCAGGCTGTGACGCCGTTTCGGCAGGTTCACCAAGCTGCTCACGAGCGCGGTTGATTCCTCCCCGAATCGCCTCCCGCGACGGATCGTTCTCCGGAAGCGCAGCGACCAGCTGCTCCCAGAAGCGTACCGCATCGGCATAACGCGCCTCTTCGAACGCCGCAATTCCGAGCAGCCCAAGGCTGGTTACCTCCTGAGGATCTCCCCGCAGCGCTTCGTCGGTCAGCGCCTGCAGGTCAGGAGTCCATTGCCGATTCTGCGCGAAGTACAACGCCTGCGCCCACTGACCGAGCAGCTCCGGCTGACGCCCGGCAAGCTCGACAACCTGGGCGAAAGCCTTCGCCGCATCCGCTGGACGCTCCTGGTTCATGTAGGTACGGCCAAGGAAGTACCAGGCCTCGGCCGAATCCGGCTGCGCCTTCACTGCCTGTTCGAGGCGTGCGGTCATTTCCTCGACGGTGCGCGGCTGCTCACTGAACTGTCGCGCCAGCTGCACCTTGTCGCTGGCGCCCCAATGCAGGTATAGGCCATAGCCCATCAGCGGCACCAGAAGCGCCGCGACCAACGGGACGCTGCGACCAAGCCTGGCCGTGCGCGGTGCACCGCTCTCTTCGGTATCCTCAAGCAACTCACGAGCGGCATCCGCTCGCCCCGCCTCAAGCTGCTCGGCACTCAACGTGCCGGCCTCGTGCTGGACGGTGAGCTCTGCCATGCGCTCCTCATACAACGCCACATTGAGCGCGGTGCGGTCTTCTTCTGCCTGGGCACGGCGGCCGCGCAGAATCGGAAGCAGGAGAAAGGCCAGCGCCACCAGCAGCAAGCTGGCGGCGGCAATCCAGAAATCGATCATGGTTCTTTTTTATCCAACAGCTTGGCGAGACGTTCGCGTTCTGTCTCGGAGAGAGTGTGCGATGCGGGGGCTTTCTCGAACCGGCGACGACGAACCAGAATGACCGCCAGTACGCCAAAACCCAGCACCAGCAGCGCGACGGGCCCATACCAGAGCAGCATGGTCTTGGCATTCATAGGCGGCTTGTATCGAACGAAATCGCCATAGCGCTCGACCAGGTAATCCACGATCTGCTCGTTGCTCTGCCCCTCTTCGAGCATGCGGAAGATTTCCTGGCGCAGGTCCATGGCAATCGGTGCGTTCGAGTCAGCGATGTTCTGGTTCTGGCACTTCGGGCAGCGCAGCTCTTCGGTCAGGGTGCGATAACGCTCGCGCTCGGCCTCGTCACGAAACTCATAGGTATCGATTGCGCCCTGCGCGCTGGTCACCAGCGCAAGCCCGAGAAGCGCGGCGTGGATCAGTCGTTTCATTCGTCCACCAGCTCCTGATAGAGCGCCGCCAGCTGCTCACGCCAGACCTGATCGTCGATGACCCCTACGAATTTGTGGCGAATGACACCCTGCTTGTCGATCAGGAAAGTCTCCGGCGCGCCGTAGACGCCCAGGTCCAGCCCCAGGCTGCCCTGCTCGTCGCGAATGTTCAGTTGATAGGGGTCGTGAAACTCGTTCAGCCACTTCTGCGCCGCCGCGTTGTCGTCCTTGTAGTTGACGCCATGGATCACCACGCCCTGCGCTGCGAGACGGTTGAGCACAGGGTGCTCGACCTTGCACGCGACGCACCAGGTCGCCCACACGTTGAGCAACGCCGGCTTGCCCTTGAGGTCCTCCTGGCTGATCAGGCGCTGCTCATCCTCCACCGAAGGAAGCGAGAACGACGGTACCGGCTTGCCGATCAACGCCGAAGGCAGCTCCGACGGATCGAGGAACAAGCCGCGATAAAGAAACACCGCGATGATCAGAAAGACCACCAGTGGCAGCAGCATCAACAGTCGTTTCACATCAGGCTCCTTGTGCCGCCATGCCGAGGGCTTCGCGCACCCGGGTCTTGACCTTCACTCGATAGCGGCGGTCACTGGCCGCCAGCACACCGCCGAGCGCCATCATCAGACCACCGAGCCAGATCCAGCGCACGAACGGCTTGATATGCACCCGTACCGCCCAGGCGCCGCCATCCAATGGTTCACCCAGCGCCACATAGAGGTCACGGGTAAAGCCGGCATCGATGCCCGCCTCGGTCATCGGCATCTGCTGCACGGTATAGAGGCGTTTCTCGGGATGCAGCGTGGCAACCTGCTTGTCGCCATCGAGCACGCGGATAGTCGCCTTGTCCGAAGTGAAATTCGGCCCCTCATGGTGCACGGCGCCTTCGAAGACGAACCGATAGCCACCCAGCTCCAGGGATTCGCCGGGCGCCAGCCGCAGATCCCGCTCAGCGCTCTGGTGGCTGGTCAACACGACACCGATGGCACAGACGACCAGGCCAATATGCGCCAGGTGCATGCCCCAATAGCTCGGCGACAGACTGCGCATGCCCTTGACCAGCCCCTTGTGACGGGTCTTGTCGAGCAGATCGCGAGCACTGGCCAGCACCACCCAGGCCCCAAGCAGACACACCGCCAGTACCGCCCAGTTGAAATCGCCGAACAACAGCGAACCCAGGCCGCCGAGGATCACGCTGGCGATCAACACCGGCGTGAGCATGCCGAGCAGCCACTTGAATGGGGTGTCTTTCCAACGGACGAGGATGCCAACGGCCAGGGCCAACATCAGCGCCGCCACCAACGGAACGAACATCGCGTTGAAGTACGGCGGGCCGACCGAAAGCTTGGCGCCGGACAGCGCGTCGAGCAGCAGCGGATACAGCGTGCCCAGGAGAATCATGGCGGTCGCAACGACCAGCAGCAGGTTGTTCACCAGCAGCAGCGTTTCACGGGACCAAAGGCCGAAACCGACCTGACTCTTGACCACCGGGGCGCGCAGGGCGAACAGGGTCAGGGAGCCCCCCACGACCATCAGCAGGAAAACCAGAATGAATACGCCGCGCTCCGGATCGGTAGCGAATGCGTGTACCGATGTCAGCACGCCGGAGCGGACCAGGAAGGTGCCGAGCAGACTCAGGGAGAACGCGGCAATGGCCAGCAGCACCGTCCAGCTCTTGAATACGCCGCGCTTCTCGGTGACTGCCAGTGAGTGGATCAGCGCGGTGCCGACCAGCCACGGCATGAATGAGGCGTTTTCCACCGGATCCCAGAACCACCAGCCACCCCAGCCCAGCTCGTAGTACGCCCACCAGGACCCCAGCGCGATACCCAGCCCGAGGAAGGCCCAGGCCACCAGCGTCCAGGGACGCGACCAGCGAGCCCAGGCGGCGTCGAGCCGCCCGCCCAGCAGCGCGGCGATGGCGAATGCGAATGCCACGGAAAAGCCGACGTAGCCCATGTACAGCATCGGCGGATGAACGATCAGACCGAAGTCCTGCAGCAGCGGGTTGAGATCCCGACCGTCCATCGGCGATTGCGGCAGCAGCCGCTCGAACGGGTTGGACGTGACGATCAGGAACAGCAGAAAGCCGATGCTGATCAGCCCCATTACACCAAGCACCCGGGCGAGCATGTCTTCCGGCAGCTGGCGGGAGAAGATCGACACGGCGAAGGTCCAGCCGGCGAGGATGAACGCCCAGAGCAGCAGCGATCCTTCGTGGGCGCCCCAGACCGCGCTGAACTTGTAGTACCAGGGCAGCGCGCTATTCGAGTTCTGAGCGACATAGGCGACCGAGAAATCATCGACCATGAAGGCATAGGTCAGGCAGATGAAGGCGAATGCGAGAAACGCGAACTGCCCCCAGGCCGCCGGCTGCGCCAGCCCCATCCACTGCCGGTCACCCCGCCAGGCACCGATCAACGGCAGCGTCGCCTGCACGACCGCCAGGCACAGCGCAAGAATCATCGCCAGGTGGCCGAGCTCGGGAATCATTTCGCGTACTCCTTCTTGCCGCCTTCGTAGTGTTTCATCATGCCGTTCTGCTCCAGCGCCTGGGTCACTTCCGGCGGCATGTAATTCTCGTCGTGCTTGGCCAGCACCTCATCGGCGACCAGGACACCATCGGCATTGACCCGACCCAATGCGACGATGCCCTGCCCTTCGCGGAACAGATCGGGGAGGATGCCCTGATAGCTGATGGTCACCGTCTCCACTCCGTCGGTCACTCGGAACGATACGCTGAGTGAATCGTTGGTGCGCTGTACCGAGCCTTCCTCGACCAACCCGCCGGCGCGAATGCGAGTGCCTTCCGGCGCCTCTCCCGCCGCGATCTGGGTCGGTGTGTAGAACAGGTTGATGTTCTGCTGCAGAGCGGACAACGCCAGCGCCACGGCAATACCGACACCGGCGAGAATCGCCAGGACGATGAAAAGACGCTTCTTGCGCACCGGATTCACTTCGACTCCTCCCGGCGCAAACGACGCGCCTCATCTTGCAGATAGCGCCGGCGCGAGAGGGCCGGCAGCACGACATTGAGAATCAGGACCGCCAGGCTTATGCCGTAGGAAGTCCAGACATACACGCCATGATTGCCCATGGCGATGAATTCGGCGAAGGACGAAAAGTTCACGAGTTGTTTCCCACCAGAGCCTTGACCTCGGTCTTCGCCCAGCTCGCACGCGATTCACGGCGAAGGACTTCCAGGCGCATGCGCATGAGCAACACCGCAGTAAAGAAGCAGTAGAAGCCGATCACCATGATCAGCAACGGCAGCCACATCTCTACCGGCATCGCAGGCTTCTCGGTGACCTTGAAGGTGGCCGGCTGATGAAGCGTGTTCCACCACTCGACCGAGTACTTGATGATCGGGATGTTCACCACGCCGACGATCGCCAGCACGGCGCAGGCCTTGGCAGCACTGTCGCGGTTGCTGATCGCCTGGCCCAGCGCGATGACACCGAAATACAGGAACAGCAGAATCAGCATCGAGGTGAGTCGTGCATCCCAGACCCACCAGGCGCCCCAGGTCGGCTTGCCCCAGACCGCACCGGTCAGCAGTGCGATAAAGGTCATCCAGGCGCCAATGGGGGCCGCCTGCTGCAGCGCAACGTCGGCGAGCTTCATCTTCCAGACCAGCCCGACCACGCCGGCGACGGCTAGCATGACGTAGATGGACTGGGCCAGAAATGCTGCGGGAACGTGAATGTAGATGATCCTGAAGCTATTGCCCTGCTGATAATCCTCCGGTGCGAACGCCAGCCCCCAGACCGTTCCGACGCCGATCAGCAATACCGCAGCCCACCCCAACCAGGGCAGCCAGCGCCCGCTGATCTCGTAGAACCACTTGGGTGAACCCAGCTTGTGAAACCATGTCCAGTTCATCGGATGACTCGTCGTTGCGCGAGTGCCTGAACTCAGGCCTCGACATTCGCTATGTCGACCGGGCACAGGCGCCGGCCATCAGGTGTACCGCTACTCGCCAACGCTGATCTTCAGCCCGGCGGCTATCGCAAAGGGTGTAAGAGTAACCGCCAAAGCGGTCAGACTGGCCAGCCACAGCAGGTGCCCGACCGCCGGAAGCCCCTGCAAAGCGGCCTGCAACGCACCGCTGCCCAGAATCAGCACGGGGATATAGAGCGGCAGAATGAGCAGAGCAAGCAGCAACCCGCCTCTTTTGAGCCCCACCGTCAGGGCCGCACCGACCGCGCCGAGCAGGCTCAGAATGGGCGTACCCAGCAGCAGCGAGATCAACAGTACCGGCATGGTGTCGAGCGGCAATCCCAGCATCAGTCCCAGCAAGGGTGCCAGCAGGACCAGCGCCAGACCGGAAAACGCCCAGTGTGCCAGCACCTTGGCGAGCACCAGAAGCGCAAGCGGGTGCGGCGAAACGACCCACTGCTCGAGCGAGCCATCCTCGAAGTCACTGCGAAAAAGGCCGTCCAGCGAGAGCAGCACGGCCAGAAGCGCGGCGACCCAGACCAGCCCCGGAGAAATCGTTTGCAACAGTTGCGTCTCGGGCCCGACCGCCAGCGGAAACAGCGCGATGACGATCGCGAAGAACACCAGAGGATTGGCCAGCTCGGCCGGACGACGAAACAGCAGGCGCGCCTCGCGAGCCAGCAGAAGCGTGAAAACGCTGCTCATGCGGCTCGCTGCCCCAGATCCAGTTCACGGTAGCCAGCAGGCATCTCGGTGAGACTGTGGTGAGTGGTCAGCACGACCAGTCCGCCCTGCTCGCAATGGGCCGCCAGGTGTCGCTCCAGTTGCGCTACACCATGCTTGTCGAGCGCCGTGAACGGTTCGTCGAGAATCCACAGCGGCGGCGGGGAAAGGTAGAGTCGCGCAAGCCCGACACGACGCTGCTGCCCCGCCGAAAGGGTGTGGCAGGGCACGTCTTCGAAACCGCGCAGTCCTACGGCAGCAAGCGCCTGCCAGATCGCTTCGCGACTTGCCGGTTGATGCAGCGCGCACAGCCAGGTCAGGTTTTCTTCTGCGGTAAGCAGGCCCTTGATGCCGGCAGCGTGCCCGATCCATAACAGGTTGCGGGCCAGCTCGCCACGTTGCGCGTCGAGTGGCAGCCCCTTGAGCCTGACCTCGCCGGCGGTGGGCTGCATGAGGCCGGACAGCAGGCGCAGCAGGCTGGTCTTGCCGCTACCGTTGGGGCCGGCAATCTGCAGCATTTCGCCGTTCTCGAGGCGCAGATCGAGCTTGTCGAACAACAGCCGCCAATCCCGCTCGCAGGCGAGCGCCACAGCTTCGAGGAAGGGAGTTGACACGCTGGCGACACCTCAAGATGAAAAAGGCCTGGCCGCTATACTCAGGCGGGTAGGCCAGGCGGGCGGAATTATACATGGCAACCTTGAGTGCCGAAGGCCGCAAACACGAAAGGTTGTAAGAGCATTTGAGGAAAGATGACCGAGATCAAGAGTACCACCGCTCTGCCCCAGGCCGGCATGCCACGCCAGGCCGCAGCCTCCAGCGAGCTTGCACTGAAGCTTCTGCAACCGATGCAGGGTCTGCTGGCAGCCGGCGAGCAGGCCGAGGCCGAGGTGGTCGGCATCAGGGAGGCAGCGCAGGCCTTTCGCCTGGTGCTGCGTCTGACCATGAACGGGGGACGCCAGGCCACTGTCGAGGTCAGTAGCAACAAGGCGCCAGCCCTCGGCGCGGCCTATGTCATCACCGCGCTCTCCGACACACGCCTGCTGGCGTCGCAACAGGCAGCCGGACGCCAACCCGCCTCCGCGCTCGATCTCGAGCAGTTGCCGGTCGGCAGTGTGATCCAGGGCCGTGTCGTCGCCAGCAGCGAACATCGGCTGGACGATGGACAGAAGCTGTTCAAGGTGGTGATCAGCCTGCTCAACTCACCACTCAGCGGCCAGAAGCTGAACATCGAATCGAGCACCCCGCTGGCGCTAGGCAGCCTGCTGACAGCCCAGGTAAAGGGGAGCCAGGCATTGAGCTTCTTGCCACTGAGTGGCCGGCTCGATCAGCTGCATCTAGGCGAGCAGCTCAGCGCGCAGCAGCAGCGCCAGGCTTCGCTCGAAGGTTTGTTCAAGGCGCTGCAAGGCGCCTCGGGCACGCTGCCCGGCGGCCTGAAGGGCGCGGCCGAAGCCTTGCTTGGCCAGATCCCCGACATGCAGCAGCTGACCGATGCCAAGGCGCTGGCTGCGGCACTGGCCAAGAGTGGCGTCTTTCTCGAGGCGCGACTGCTGGCGGGACAAACCGAGGGCCTGCAGGGAGATATCAAAGCTGCCCTGCTGCGTCTGCTTGCGCAGATGCCGAGCCTCCCTGGCAGCACACCGCTGACTGGAGCCCAAGCCGGCGCCGCCATGGGACATGTGCTGCCGGCGTTCGCACGCCAGGCCCTGGGCGCATTGACCCAAGGCAGCACCCGCCAGCTCGCGATCGGCTTCCCCCTACCCAGCAAGCTTCCACCGGGCATGGAAGAGGAAGCCGACCTGGAACTGCTGCTCAAGCTTGCCGCGGCAGCAGTCTCGAGACTGCAAACGCACCAGCTTTCCAGCCTGGCGCAAACACAGGTCGGACCAGACGGTGCCCTGCTCACGACGTGGCAACTGGAACTGCCGATGCGGGACGGTCGGGACTTCGTGCCGTTGCAAATCAAGCTGCAGCGTGAAGACCCGCCAAGACGGCAGGAGAAAGAACGCGGCGAGGCAGTTTGGAAGATCGAACTGGCATTCGATATCGCGCCGCTGGGCCCGCTGCAGGTCCAGGCACAGCTGATGCGCGGCACCCTGGCGAGCCAGCTCTGGGCCGAACGCAGCGCCACCGCACAGCTGATCGCTACCGAACTCACGCACTTGCGTGAACGCTTGCAAGCCGCGGGATTGAGCGTGGGCGAGCTGACCTGCCGTCAGGGCGTGCCGCCGCAAGGGCCAAGCACCACACTCGAACAACGCTTCGTGGATGAAACCGCATGACCGACAAGCAACCGGCGCGCCAGGCCATAGCGCTCAGCTACGATGGCATCAACGCCCCGAGCCTTACGGCCAAGGGCGACGATGAACTGGCCGAGGCCATTCTGGCCATCGCGCGCGAGCACGAGGTACCGATCTACGAAAACGCCGATCTGGTGCGCCTGCTTGCGAAACTGGAACTGGGCGACGAAATCCCCGAGGCGCTCTATCGCACCATCGCCGAGATCATCGCCTTCGCCTGGTACCTGAAGGGCAAGTGCCCACCTGGTTTCCGCGAACCGGTCAATGACACGACCCAGACGCCGCCACTGCTCAGTGGGCCTGGGCGTTGAGCACAACGGCTGCTCGGTCCTCGCCGGTCACCTGAGGCAGGTCGTGCAACTGCCAGGCAAAGTAGCCGGCTCGAAAATAGAACACACGCTGATAGCCCCAAGCGACGGCCATGCGTGCGGCTTCCGCACTGCGGGGGCAGATCTCACTGTCGCAGTAGATGACCAGAGGCAGCTCCCGCGGCCATTCGGCACCTGCCAGGCTAACGAAGTCGCTGGCCAGATCGAAGTGCACCGCCCCCTCCACATGTCCCCATAGCCACTCGCGGTCCGAGCGCACGTCGATGAACACCGCACCCAGTTCGTGCAAGCGCTTGGCCTGGAAGACATTGATGGTCATGGCGCCATCCACCTCGTCCGGTGCTTCAACGGCGTGAACCGTGCCCAGGGAGGCCATCAACAATAGAAAAACGAGCACGCAGCGCATCACCGCCCTCCTCGTTCCGAATAACGGAACCGCACCCTGCCTGGTCGGACCAGGCCGATACGAGTTGGAATGCAGTGGCTGGAGGAGGTTCCGATCACCCAGGAGGAACCGATGGGCGATGTGCGCCAGCTCAGGGTTTTTGACGCGCCTGATGCAGCTTGCTCATCAGCTCGGCCTCGGACTGGGAGAGACCGCAGGATTGGGTGAGATCATCGATGCTTGCCCCCATTCCGACCAGCTTGGCGGCCTGAGAGAAGGAAAAATTGTTGGGATCGCGCAGTTCCAGCTGGTTGAGCCTGTCCGGCAACGGCGCAACGACGCGCGCCAGCTCACGCAGCTCGTCGCCAATGCGCATGTTGCCTTCGAGATAGGCATCCAGACGATTGCTCAGCTCCTTGATGCGCTTGTCCCGCGCCGCGTCACGCTGGCGCTGCTGCTCAGCCAGCAACCGCTGTCGCTTGAGCAGCCAAAGGCAGAACCCCAGCAGGCCCAGACAGCAGAATGCCAGCGCGATCAGCGATGCGACCAGCGACGCGATCAGCATGTATCAGATGCTCTCAAGCTCGGCCCACTCTTCTTCGCTCATCATCTTGTCGAGTTCGACCAGAATCAGCAGCTCGCCGTTCTTGTTGCACACGCCCTGAATGAACTTGGCCGATTCATCGTTGCCGACGTTGGGGGCGGTCTCGATTTCCGACTGACGCAGGTAAACCACCTCGGCGACGCTGTCGACCATGATGCCGATCACCTGCCGATCCGCCTCGATGATCACGATACGGGTATTGTCCGAAACCGGGGCCGGGGCCAGACCGAAACGCTGGCGCGTATCGATTACCGTGACCACGTTGCCTCGCAGGTTGATGATGCCCAGCACGTAGCTCGGCGCCCCGGGTACCGGCGCAATCTCGGTGTAGCGCAACACTTCCTGAACCTGCATCACGTTGATGCCGTACGTCTCGTTATCCAGACGGAAGGTTACCCATTGCAGAACAGGATCTTCGGAGCCCTGCGCAGACGTCATCTTCATAATCCCACCTTCTTCAATTACCGCTCGCGGCGGTCGATTCTATCGCCAGGCCGCACACCGCGTGCGACCGTCATTCATTCTTTCAGCGCTTGTGCGGCTTTGCCGTGTCCTGCATCTGCTTGACCGCACCACTGGCGATCAACTCGGCCAGTGCCGTGACGTCGACCAGCGCACACATGTGTTCGATAACCGTACCGGCCAACCAAGGGCGCTGGCTGCGCTGTGTACGCCACTTCACTTCGCTGGGGTCAAGACGGATCGACCGGCTGACCTGATGTACCGCCAGCCCCCATTCATAACCCTGCACCGAAATCACGTACTGCAGGCCCTGGCGAAAATCGTCGCGATAGCGATCAGGCATCACCCAGCGCGCCGTGTCCAGCACCTTCAGATTGCCCGCCTGGCTCGGCAGTATGCCAAGAAACCAGTCGGGCTGGCCGAACAGTGGCGTAAGCTCCTGCCCCGCCAGCGGATAGATGGACCCCAGGCAGACCAGTGGCACCGCCAGCGTCAGCCCGGCGACATCGAACAGCAAACACTCGAAGGGCTCGTCGCCCCAGCCCGGATGCCGATCAGCAACGATAGCTGTCGGTTCATCGACAGGCTGCGCAGCGGCCGCCAAGGCAATGATTGGCGCTGCGGCATGCACTGGCGCGGGCGCAGGTATTTCAGGTGCTTCAGGCGCGACGACCACAGGCGGCGCGGGCGGCGTGGGCTGTACGATCTCCAGGCGCGGCGGCTGGCTGATTCGCGCATCGCGCAGCTGTTCCTCGAGCACGGCAGCCTGGAATTCGTCCTGACTGACCGAGTCCGCCAGTTCGATGGCCGCATCCTGCAGCAGCCCGTCGAGATAAGACTGCAGCGCTTGCTGGGATCGGGTTTCGGTAAGGACGGTGCGACTCATGGAAAGACTCGTAAGGAGAAGCTGAACAGGCTATCGGCTGCCGACGCAACAAACTTGAGGCGCCGAGCGCCGAGCGGTTGTCCCTTTTGTCAAGCCACCTGCGGCGACGGTTGCAGCGCCAGCAGGTGCTTCAGCAAGGCGCGATAGGCAAGAACGGCGCGGCTGGCGGGATCGAATTGCGATGGTGTCAGACCGGCACGACTGGCGTCGCGCAGCCGCGTATCGATTGGAATGAAAGCCGGCCAGAGATGGTCGGCGTAGCCGGCACGCAAGACTTTGAGCGTATTCATCGAGGCCTGGGTACGACGGTCGAACAGCGTTGGCACGATGGTGTACGGCAGCGCCTGCTTACGCGAGCGGTTGATCATCGACAGCGTGCTGACCATGCGCTCGAGGCCCTTCATCGCGAGGAACTCGGTTTGTACCGGGATCACCAGTTGCTGGCTGGCAGCAAGCGCATTGACCATCAACACGCCGAGCAGCGGCGGGCTGTCGATGACCGCGTAATCGAAGTCCTGCCAGAGCTGCGACAGACTCTTGGCGATCACCAGCCCCAGACCGTTCTGCCCTGGCGACTGACGCTCCAGCGTCGCGAGCACCGTGCTCGACGGCATCAGGGAGATTCGCTCATGACTGGTGGAGAGTAGAAGCTGCCAGGGCAGACCTTCTGGCACGGTACCCTGGTGCTGGAACAGGTCGAAGACGCTGTGCTCCAGGTTGTCCGGATCGTGACCAAAATAGCTGGTCATTGACCCGTGCGGATCCAGGTCCAGCACCACGACACGCTTGCCGGAGTCGGCCAGCAAGCCCGCCAGCGCGATCGACGTGGTGGTCTTGCCCACCCCACCCTTTTGATTGGCAACAGCCCAGACTCTCATGGTTCCCCACCCGGCGAAGCTGACCGGCAGTTCCCACCTGAAACGGCGGGGCGACGGTGTTTTGACGATTGCACCCTCAGGCGCTCACATGGCTGCAGCCGGTGCAGATTGTGTGCCAGCCCGACGCAGTGCCTCGTTGGGCCTGGCATTTGCGCTACCGACTCCGGAAACGCTGCGGCGCACATCGAGATTGCGCGATACCACGAGGATCACCCGCCGGTTACGCGCGCGCCCCTCGGCCGTCGAATTGTCAGCCACCGGCTGGAACTCGCCGTAGCCTACGACCGCAAGCCGGGATGGGGCGACTCCTTGCGCGGCGAGCATGCGTACGACGCTGCCGGCTCGCGCTGCGGACAGCTCCCAGTTGGTCGGGAACTGGCTCGTGCTGATGGGCAGATTGTCGGTAAAGCCTTCGACATGGATGGGGTTGTCGTAAGGCGCCAGGATGGCCGCGACCTTGTCGATCAACTGGAACGCCTGATCATTGGGCAGCGCGTCACCGCTGGGAAACAGCAGACTGGAGTTGAGCTCGATCTCGATCCACAGCTCATTGCCGCGAATGGTCAGCTGCTCGTTGGCGATCAGTTCGCCGAAGGTCTCGCGCATGCTTTGCGCGATACGCTCCAGCGGATCGAACGTCGGCGCTCCGGACGTCGAGGACGGGCCGGAAAGGTCCTGCACCTGCGAAACATCCGACTCGGTGGTCCGCGGCCGCTCGTCACCAATCGGGATTGGTTTCACAGCCCGATCGACCTGGTTGAACACGCCGACCAGCGAGTCGGAGAGAATCTTGTACTTGCCCTCGTTAATCGAGGAAATCGAGTACATCACCACGAAGAAGGCGAACAGCAGCGTGATGAAATCGGCGTACGAAACCAGCCAACGCTCGTGATTCTCGTGCTCTTCCGGCGCTCTGCGTCTGGCCATGGCAATCAATCCATGAAGCCTTGCAGCTTCATCTCGATGGAGCGTGGGTTTTCGCCTTCGGCAATGGACAGCACACCTTCGAGCAGCATCTCGCGATAGGCCGTCTGGCGCTGAACGACACTCTTCAGCTTGTTGCCCACCGGCAGGACCAGCAGGTTGGCGAAGGCAACCCCATAGATCGTCGCGACGAAGGCCACGGCGATGCCGCTGCCGAGCTGGCTGGGATCGGCCAGATTGCCCATGACGTGAATCAGGCCCATCACCGCACCGATGATGCCGATGGTCGGAGAATAGCCACCCATGCTCTCGTAGACCTTGGCGGCCCTAAGATCGCGACCTTCCTGGGTGTAGAGGTCAACTTCGAGAATGCTGCGGATGACTTCCGGCTCGGCGCCATCGACCAGCAGCTGCAGCCCCTTGCGTGCGTAGGGATCGGGTTCAGTCTCTGCAACCGGCTCGAGGCCGAGCAGGCCTTCCTTGCGCGCCGTATTGCTCCAGGCGGTGACCATGGCGATACCGCGAGCCAGATCGATGCGCGGCGGAAAGAAGATCCAGCGACCGATGCTCATGGCACGCATGAACACCGCGATGGGTGTTTGCAGCAGTACCGCGCCGAGCGTGCCGCCCAGCACGATCAACGCGGCAGGTCCGTTGAGCAGCGCCGATATGTGGCCACCCTCGAGAAAGTTGCCGCCGACGATCGCGACGAACGCCAGCAGCAACCCGATGAGGCTGAGAACATCCATCAGCGGCCAGCCTTCATCAGATGCAGGCCTCGGCCAGATTGCGGCCGATGTCGTCCAACCCGTAAACGGCGTCACTCAGATTGGCCTTGACCACCGCCATCGGCATCCCGTAGATCACGCAACTGGCCTCGTCCTGAGCCCACACCTGACTGCCGCTCTGCTTGAGCAGCCGCGCGCCCTCGCGGCCATCGGCACCCATACCGGTGAGCACCACTGCAAGCACCTTGTCGTGAAACGACTTGGCCGCCGAGCCGAAGGTCACATCGACACAGGGCTTGTAGTTGAGGCGATCGTCGCCGGGCAGGATGCGCACCGCGCCGCGCCCGTCGATCATCATCTGCTTGCCGCCAGGCGCGAGCAGCGCCAGGCCGGGTCGCAGCACATCACCATCCTCCGCCTCCTTGACGCGAATGCGGCAAAGCTTGTCCAGGCGGTCGGCGAATGCCTTGGTGAACGCCGCAGGCATGTGCTGAATAAGCACGATGGGTGCCGGGAAATTGGCAGGCAGTTGAGTCAGCACCCGCTGCAGCGCCACCGGACCGCCGGTCGAGGTACCGATGGCCACCAGCTTGTAGGCCTTGCGCTTGGGTGCCGGCGCACGCGCGGGTGCTGCCGGGGTCGCGCCAGCACCGGTGCTACGGGCAGTGGCCAATGCGGCGGGTGTACCGCGGACAGAGGGTGCCGGGGCACTGACGCTGGAACTGCAGAAGGTGCTGTAGCGTCGGTTGCTGCGCGAAACGGTGTGCACCTTCTCGCACAGCAGCTGCTTGACCTTGTCCGGGTTGCGCGAGATGTCCTCGAAGTTCTTCGGCAGATAGTCCACCGCGCCGGCATCCAGCGCATCGAGGGTGACCCGCGCGCCTTCGTGTGTCAGCGAGGAGAACATCAACACCGGCGTCGGACAGCGCTGCATGATCTGCCGCACCGCAGTGATGCCGTCCATCATCGGCATCTCGTAATCCATGGTAATGACGTCCGGCTTCAGCGCCAGCACCTGGTCGATCGCCTCGCGCCCGTTGGTAGCGGTGCCGACGACTTGAATATTGGGATCAGAGGAAAGGATTTCCGAGACACGCCGGCGAAAGAAACCGGAATCGTCGACGACCAGGACCTTGACTGCCATACATCACTCCTAGCGGCAGCGCGCCCCTCCCGGAACGGCGCTGCCTGACCGAATCAAATCCTGCGTGCGTAGCGCTTGAGCATGCTGGGAACGTCGAGAATCAGAGCGATGCGGCCATCGCCGGTGATGGTTGCGCCGGACATGCCGGGCGTACCCTGCAGCATCTTGCCCAGCGGCTTGATGACCACCTCCTCCTGCCCCACCAGTTGATCGACGACGAAGCCGATGCTCTGGTTGCCGACGCTGAGAATCACCACATGACCTTCGCGCTGCTCTTCCTGCGCAGCATCGTGAACCAGCCAACGCTTGAGGTAGAACAGCGGCAGCGCCTTATCGCGCACGATCACCACTTCCTGGCCATCGACGACATTGGTCCGCGACAGGTCCAGGTGGAAGATTTCGTTGACGTTGACCAGCGGGAAGGCGAACGCCTGGCTGCCGAGCATGACCATCAAGGTCGGCATGATCGCCAGGGTCAGCGGCACCTTGATCACCACCTTCGAGCCCTGGCCCTTGGTGGAGAACACGTTCACCGTACCGTTGAGCTGGGAAATCTTGGTCTTGACCACATCCATGCCGACGCCACGGCCTGACACGTCGGAAATCTCGGTCTTGGTCGAGAAGCCCGGCGCGAAGATCAGGTTGTAGCACTCCAGATCGCTCAGGCGATCGGCGGCATCCTTCTCCAGCATGCCTTTCTCGACGGCCTTGGCGCGCAGGACGTTGGCGTCCATGCCCTTGCCGTCATCGCTAATGATCAGCAGGATGTGGTCGCCTTCCTGCTCGGCCGACAGCACCACACGGCCGGTACGCGGTTTGCCGGCCGCCTCGCGCTCCTCGGGCATCTCGATGCCGTGGTCGACGGCATTGCGCACCAGGTGCACCAGCGGGTCGGCCAGGGCTTCGACGAGGTTCTTGTCGAGGTCGGTTTCTTCGCCCACCAATTCCAGGTTGATCTCTTTCTTCAGGCTGCGCGCCAGATCGCGTACCAGCCGCGGGAAACGGCCGAACACCTTCTTGATCGGCTGCATGCGGGTCTTCATCACCGCGCTCTGCAGGTCGGCGGTGACTACATCGAGGTTGGAGACGGCCTTGGCCATTGCCTCGTCGCCGCTATTGGAGCCCAGGCGCACCAGACGGTTACGCACCAGCACCAGCTCGCCGACCATGTTCATGATCTCGTCCAGCCGCGCGGTATCGACGCGCACCGTGGTCTCGGCCTCGGCCGGAGCCTTCTCGGCCGCGGCTGGCGCGGCGGGCTTGCTCGCTGCGGCAGCCACCGGCTTGGCAGCAGCCGGACGAGCCGGCTCAGCCTTCGCGGGAGTCGGTTTGGTCGGCGCCTTTTCTACTGATGCAGCCGCGGCGGATTCGCTGACGCCGGCCGGACTGGCGCCAACGACTGGGGGTTCGAACTTGCCTTTGCCATGCAGCTGATCGAGCAGTGCTTCGAACTCGTCATCGGTGATCTCGTCGCTTGCGCCTGCCCCACTACTGGCCGTTGCAGGCTCGGCAGCCGCCGGCGCGGTCGCTGCGGTGGTTGCCGGCTCGAACTTGCCCTTGCCGTGCAGCTGATCGAGCAGTGCTTCGAACTCGTCATCGGTGATCTCGTCGCTTGCGCCTGCCCCGCTACTAGCAATCGCAGGCTCGGCAGCCGCCGGCGCGGTCGCTGCGGTAGTTGCCGGCTCGAACTTGCCCTTGCCATGCAACTGATCGAGCAACGACTCGAACTCATCGTCGGTGATTTCGTCAGCCACGGTGCCTGTATCGGCGGATGCCAGCGGCTCGACAGCGGGCGGTTCGATCGCATCCAGCAGCTGCTCGAAATCGCTGTCGGCGCCTTCGCTCACAGGCTCAGCGATCGCCTGGGGCGCTGCGGCGGCAGGTGCTTCGTCGTCGGATGCAGGCTCGGCCAGACGGGCCAACGCGGCCAGCAGTTCCGGCGAGGCAGGAGTAGGTTCGACGCGTTCACGGACCTGGCTGAACATCGCGTTCACGGCGTCGAGTGCCTGCAGAACGACGTCCATCAGTTCGGAATCGACTCGACGCTCACCCTTGCGCAGGATGTCGAAGACGTTTTCGGCGATGTGGCAGCATTCCACCAGCTCATGAAGCTGGAGAAAGCCCGCACCGCCCTTGACCGTATGGAACCCGCGAAAAATCGCATTGAGCAACGCCATGTCATCGGGGCTGCTTTCCAGCTCCACGAGTTGCTCGGACAATAGTTCGAGAATCTCGCCGGCCTCTACCAGGAAGTCCTGGAGAATTTCTTCATCGGCGTCGAAGCTCATATTCACTTCCCCTAAAAGCCCAGGCTTGAAAGCAGATCATCGACATCGTCCTGGCCGGAAACGACGTCTTCACGCATATCGGCATGCATCTGCGGACCTTCACCATTGGAAGGCGATTTTTCTTGTTTTTTCTTCTCTTGCTCGGCGCGCATGGCATCGCGGTCGTGCTGGATGCCAGCCACGCGGTCGACCTGCCCCGCCATCAGGACGAGATTGAGCAGATTGCTTTCAAGCTCGGTGATCAGTCGGGTGACACGCTTGATGACCTGACCGGTCAGGTCCTGGAAATCTTGGGCCAGCATGATTTCACTGAGGTTCTGCGACAGCTGGCTGCCATCGTTCATGCTGCGCTTGAGGTACTGGTCGATGCGCTTGACCAGCCCACGGAACTGTTCAGCATCCATTTCGCGGCGCATGAATCGCTGCCAGTCAGCCGTCAGGCTCTGGGCCTCGTAGCTAACGTAGTTGACCAGCGGCGCCGATTCCTCCACCAGATCCATGGTGCGGTTGGCAGCCTTCTCGGTCATCTCCACCACATAGGACAGGCGATCGGTCGCGTCGGTGATCGGTGACGGATCGCCGCCGGTGGCACAGGTATCCATCTCGAGTTTGACGATGGCGTTGTGCAGCTCGCGGGTGAGCTTGCCGACTTCCTGATAGAGACTGTGATTACGCGCCTGGCTGAGTTCATTGAACATCTGCGTCGCTTCATCGAAGCGGCCCTGCTGCAGGCTTTCAATCAACTTAGGGGCGTTGGCCTTCAGAGTCGCTTCGAACTCTGCCAGGCTCTGATCTGCTTGCGTCATAGTGCCCTCGCGGCGTTGCTGCTTCAGCCGTTGACGCGCTCGAAGATCTTCTCGATCTTCTCCTTGAGCACCTGGGCAGTGAAAGGCTTGACCACATAGCCGTTTACGCCGGCCTGTGCCGCCTCGATGATCTGGTCGCGCTTGGCTTCGGCAGTGACCATCAGCACCGGCAGGTGCTTGAGGCGCTCGTCGGCACGCACGGTACGCAGCAGATCGATACCGCTCATGCCCGGCATGTTCCAGTCGGTGACGAGAAAGTCGAAGCTGCCGCTTTTCAGCATCGGCAGCGCGGTGGTGCCATCGTCCGCTTCGGCGGTGTTGGTGAACCCCAGGTCACGCAAGAGGTTCTTGATGATTCGTCTCATCGTCGAGAAGTCATCGACGATGAGGATTTTCATGTTCTTGTCCAAGTCGACCTCCGTAAGTCCCAAAATGCCTCAGCAAACCGAGCACGTCATACCGCAAACAACCGTCAATTGGCGCGCCATTCACCGAGGCGCGCACGCAGGCGCGCCGCACACTGGCTATGCAACTGGCTCACACGCGACTCGCTGACTCCCAGCACCTGACCGATTTCCTTCAAGTTCAGCTCTTCGTCGTAATACAACGACAGCACCAGCTTCTCGCGCTCCGGCAGGTTGGCGATGGCTTCTGCCAGCGCCAGCTGGAAACGTTCGTCTTCCAGATCGCGGAAAGGCTCGGGGTGCGTGCTGCCGGCATCCTCCTGCAGCTCGCCATGCTCGCCTTCCTGCAGCAGGTCGTCGAAGCTGAACAGTCGGCTGCCGAGGGTATCGCCGAGGATGCTGTAATACTCATCGAGACTAAGCTTAAGTTCGGCCGCAACTTCATGATCTTTAGCGTCACGACCGGTTTTCGCTTCGATGGCGCGGATCGCCTCGCTGACCATGCGCGAGTTGCGATGCACCGAGCGTGGCGCCCAGTCGCCCTTGCGCACCTCGTCGAGCATGGTGCCGCGGATGCGGATGCCGGCGTAGGTTTCGAAACTGGCGCCCTTGCCGGCGTCGTATTTCTTCGCTGCTTCCAGCAGTCCGATCATTCCAGCCTGAATCAGGTCGTCCACCTGCACGCTCGCAGGCAGACGCGCCAGAAGGTGGTAAGCGATACGCTTGACCAACGGCGCGTACTGATCGATCAGGCGATATTGAGCATCCTTTGCCTGAGCCTTGCTGTAATACATAGCGGATCCGGCACCTGTCATTCGTGGCTTTCTGAAGCGGGACTGATGAGGCGCTCGACGAAGAACTCGAGATGGCCGCGCGGGGTAGCAGGCAACGGCCAGGTATCGATCTTCTGCGCAATGGCCTTGAAGGCCAGCGCGCATTTGGAGCGCGGATAGGCTTCATAGACGGCACGCTGCTTTTGTACCGCCTTGCGTACGGCCTCGTCGTAGGGCACGGCGCCGACATACTGCAGCGCCACATCGAGAAAACGCTCGGTGACCTTGGTCAGCTTGGCGAACAGGTTGCGACCTTCCTGGGGCGCATGCGCCATGTTGGCCAACACCCGGAAACGACTGATGCCGTAGTCACGGTTGAGCAACTTGATCAGAGCATAGGCATCGGTGATGGACGTGGGTTCATCTGTGACGACCAGCAGCACTTCCTGCGCGGCACGCACGAAGCTGACCACCGAATCACCAATACCGGCCGCGGTATCGATGATCAGCACGTCCAGCTCATCGCCCAGTTCACTGAATGCCTGGATCAGACCGGCATGCTGCAGGGACGACAGCTGTACCATGCTCTGCGTTCCGGATGCCGCGGGCACGATACGGATACCGCCGGGGCCCTGAATCAGCACATCGCGCAGATCGCACTCACCGGCGATCACATCGGCCAGGGTTCGCTTGCTGGTCAGGCCAAGCAGGACGTCGACGTTGGCCAGACCCAGGTCGGCGTCGAGCAACACCACACGCCGGCCGAGATCGGCCAGCGCCAGCGCCAGATTGACCGACACGTTGGTCTTGCCGACGCCACCCTTGCCGCCGGTCACCGCAATCACCTGTACGGGATGCATACCCATGTTCACACGCCTATATCTTGCTGGGGCCATACGGCCGGCGATGCGCCCGCATGGCACGCATCTGGTTCATTCTGGTACCGCACTCGCTTGATCATCCGGCCCGCCGTGACGAGCCGTTGTACAACCCGGCGAACATGTCGGCCATGGCCTCTTCGCTCGGCTCCTCGCCTGATTGCAGGCTTACCGCACGGCTGACCAGCTGGTGGCTACGGGGCAGATGCAGGTCATCCGGAATCCGCGGGCCATCGGCGAGGTAGGCTATCGGCAAATGCTGGCTGATCGTGAGACCGAGCACATCGCCGAGGCTGCCTGCCTCGTCCAGCTTGGTCAGGATACAACCCGCCAGGCCGCAGCGACGATAGTTGTGCCATGCCGCCTTGAGTACCTGACTCTGGCTGGTCGCCGCCAACACCAGATAGTTCTTGGATTTCACACCGCGATCCGACAGCGCTTCGAGCTGCTTGCGCAAGGTCGGATCGCTGGCCGGCAGGCCGGCGGTGTCGATCAGGATCACGCGCTTGCGGGCCAGCGGCGCCAGCGTCTTGCTCAATGGCTGGCTCGGGTCGATCTGCAGTACCGGTACGTCGAGGATACGCCCAAGCGTCTTGAGCTGCTCCTGCGCGCCGATCCGGTAGTTGTCCATGCTCGCCACGGCGATGTTCTGTGCGCCGTACTTGAGTACGTAACGGGCCGCGAGCTTGGCCAGGGTGGTGGTCTTGCCAACACCGGCCGGGCCGACCAGCGCGATCACTCCGCCCTCTTCCAGCGGCTCCTGCTTGCTGACCTTGATCGCCTGCGCCATATAGGCCAGCACCATGCGCCAGGCCTGACGCGGATCGTTGATGGTCGCGACCTTTTCCAGCAGGCTGCGCGACAGTTCGGGCGGCAGGCCGAGGCGCTGCAGCCGGCGCCAGAGGCTGGCCTGCTGCGGACGGCGGCTCTGCTCCTGCCCCCAGGCGATCGAGCCGAGCTGCACCTCGATCAGCTCACGCAGACCGTGCAGCTCAGAATACATCGCCTCGATCGCGCGCGGATCGACGGCGGCGGACGGCGCGGCAGCCGGCTCGGGCTGAGCGCTCGGCGCCACGGCGGCCGGCTTCTCGTCAAGCAGTTGACGATCCTGCATCTTTGCCTGCGGCGCGGCGCTCAGTTCGGCATGGGCACTGGCCAGGCGCGATTGCGTCTTGCGCAGCTCAGCTTCAAGCGCAGGATTGGGCTTGGTCGCTGCCGGCGCGGACTGCATCGGGTAGTCGAGTACGGCCGTCAGCTCGACGCCACCGGCCACCCGGCGATTGCCGATGATCACGGCATCGGCGCCCAGCTCGTCACGCACCATCTTCATGGCGATGCGCATATCGGCGGCGAAGAAACGTTTGACCTGCATGGCCTGTACCCTCGGTTAATTCTGACCCACCGTCGAGACGATGGTGACCTGCTTGTTGTCCGGTATTTCCTGGTAGGCCAGAACATGGATGTTCGGCACTGCCAGCCTTGCGAACCGCGACAGCATTGCCCTGACCGGGCCGGCGACCAGCAGAACCGCCGGTTTGCCGAGCATTTCTTGACGCTGTGCCGCCTCTACCAGAGACCGTTGCAACTTTTCGGCCATTCCCGGCTCCAGCAGGATGCCGTCATCGGAGCCCTGCCCAGCCTTCTGCAGGCTATTGAGCAAGATCTGTTCCAATCGGGGCTCGAGGGTGATCACAGGCAGCTCCGGCTCTAGTCCCACAACGTTTTGCACGATTGCGCGGGATAGCGCAACGCGCACCGCAGCCACCATCGCGGCGGGATCTTGACTCTTGGCGGCCACGTTGGCGATGGCCTCGGCGATGGTGCGGATGTCGCGCACGGGGACCTGCTCCTGCAACAGCGCCTGCAAGACCTTGAGTAGGGTGGAGAGCGACACCATGCCAGGCACCAGCTCCTCGGCGAGCTTGGGCGAGCTCTTGGCCAGCAGCTGCAGTAGCTGCTGCACTTCCTCGTGCCCCAGCAGCTCGTGCGCATGCTTGTACAGCACCTGGTTGAGGTGCGTGGCAACGACAGTGCTGGCATCCACCACCGTATAACCCAGCGACTGTGCCTGATCGCGCTGGCTGGTCTCGATCCACACCGCCTCCAGCCCGAATGCCGGATCCTTGGCGGCAATGCCGTTGAGTGGGCCGAACACCTGACCCGGATTGATCGCCAGCTCACGATCCGGATAGACCTCCGCCTCGGCCAGGCTCACGCCCATCAGCGTCAAGCGATAGGCGTTGGGCAAGAGGTCGAGGTTGTCGCGGATATGGACCGAAGGCATGAGAAAACCCAGGTCCTGCGAGAGCTTCTTGCGCACACCCTTGATTCGCGCCAGCAGCTGCCCCCCCTGATTACGATCGACCAGCGGGATCAGACGATAACCGACCTCCAGGCCGACCATATCGACCGGAGTCACGTCGTCCCAGCCCAGCTCCTTGGTTTCGGCGGCTCGTTGCGCGGGCAGCATCTCCTGCTGCTTCTGCACCTCCTGCTCGGTCTTCTTGACGGACTGCTTCTGGCGGTGCCAGATCCAGTAGGCACCCGCTGCAGCCGCGGCACCAAGGCCGAGGAAGGACATATGCGGCATGCCCGGAACCAGCCCCATGGCAATCATGATTGCTGCCGACACCGCCAGCGCCTTGGGCGAGGCGAACATCTGCCGCTGCACCTGCTGCCCCATATCCTCCGAACTGGTGACGCGGGTCACCATGATGGCAGCTGCGGTGGACAGTAGAAGGGAAGGAATCTGTGCGACCAGACCGTCACCAATGGTCAGCAACGCATAGACCTGGCCTGCCTCACTGAAGCTCATGCCGTGCTGCGCCATGCCGATGCCGACGCCGCCGATCAGGTTGATGAAGAGAATCAGCAGGCCGGCAATGGCATCACCGCGCACGAATTTCGAAGCACCGTCCATAGAGCCGTAGAAGTCGGCCTCCGAGGAAACCTCGCTGCGACGCTTCTTGGCTTCTTCCTGGTCGATCAGGCCGGCGTTAAGGTCGGCGTCAATCGCCATCTGCTTACCGGGCATGGCGTCGAGGGTGAAGCGTGCACTGACTTCCGAGATGCGTCCGGCGCCCTTGGTGACCACGACGAAGTTGATGATCATCAGAATCGCGAAGACGACGATACCGACGACGTAATTGCCGCCGATCACCACGTTGCCGAAGGCCTCGATCACGTGGCCGGCGGCCGAGCCGCCTTCATGGCCGTTGATCAGCACCACCCGGGTCGAGGCAACGTTAAGTGCCAGACGCATCAGGGTCGCGACCAGCAGGATCGTCGGGAAAACGGCGAAGTCCAGCGGCCGCAGCGCATAGACGCTGACCAGCAGCACGACAATCGACAGCGCGATGTTGAAGGTGAACAGCAGATCCAGGAGGAGCGGCGGCACCGACAGCATCATCATGCCCATCATCACGAGCAACAGCAGCGGTACGCCGAGATTGCCGCGCCCCGCGCCTGCCAGGCCGTTGCGAATATTGACGAGTTGCGTGCGATCCACAGAAACCCCGGAAATACAGAACGAATTCTTGACGCGAAATGCGCCCTGCCGGGGCTATAGCAAGAAGGGGTCCAACTCTTTGCCGCATTGGCTACCAGCGCGCTCTATACCGCGGGGCGGTGCGAACGCCATGCAGCGTCGGCAGTCACAGTTGCTACCGGCGGCACTCCGTCGCCGTCTGCGCAAAAGGAGCTTTCAGATGAAACAGTGGATCATCGCCGCCCTAGCCGGCTGCACCGCCTTCGCCGCCCAGGCGGAAACGCTGAACGTCGAGATCAACGCCGTCACCGCCCAGGGCATCGGAGAATCCGTGGGCAGCGTGAAGATCGAAAGCAATGAGTACGGCCTGGTGTTCCGTCCCGAGCTTGCCGACCTGCAGCCCGGCATCCATGGCTTTCATATTCATGCCAAAGGCAGCTGCGAGCCGGCCGAAGTCGACGGCAAGCCAACCGCGGCGGCGGCTGCGACCGGACACTGGGACCCGAAGAACAGCGGCAAGCACGGCGAACCCTGGGGCGACGGGCATATGGGCGACCTGCCCGCGCTCTACGTCGACAGCGACGGCAAGGCCAGCCAACCGGTACTGGCGCCGCGCCTGAAGAGCCTGGGTGACATCAAGGGCCTGGCGCTGATGGTCCATCAGGGCGGCGACAACCACTCCGACCATCCGCAGCCCCTGGGCGGTGGCGGCGCACGTGTCGCCTGCGGCGTAATCGAATAAGCGCAGTGGCCGGGCGACGCAGCCAGTCGCCTGGCCGGATTACTCGTCGCGACGCAGGTCGGGCGGAATCGGCAGATTGTTCAACGGCTCGGGTCGGCGCCCCTTGCCCGCGCGGTACTGACGCAACTGATAAACGTAGGCCAGCACCTGTGCCACGGCCAGATAAAGGCCAGCCGGGATCTCATGATCCAGCTCGGTGGAGTAGTACACCGCCCGCGCCAGTGCCGGCGATTCCAGCACCGTCACCTTGTGTTCCTGGGCGATCTCACGAATCTTCAACGCCACGAAGTCGCCGCCCTTGGCAACCAGCCTTGGCGCGCCGCCCTTGTCGCCGTCGTACTTCAGCGCAACGGCGAAGTGCGTCGGGTTGGTGATGACCACATCGGCTTCCGGCACCGCCTGCATCATCCGCCGCTGCGCCGCCTCACGCTGCAGCTGGCGGATGCGCGACTTGACCTCCGGCTTGCCCTCGGAATCCTTGTATTCGTCCTTGACCTCCTGCTTGGTCATCATCAGCTTCTGCTTGTTGCTCCAGAGCTGAAACGGCACGTCCACCGCGGCAATGATGATCAGCCCACAGGCCATCCACAGGGCGCACCAGCCGACGATCTCGACGCTGTGCATGATGGCGAGGTCCAGCGGCTGCTTGGCGATGGACAGCAGGTCGTCCTGATACGCCGACAACACCAGCAGCGCAACGCTGAGCACGACGAGGAACTTGCCCAGCGCCTTCAGCAGCTCGACCAACGCTTGAGTGGAAAACATGCGTTTGAGGCCGGCCGCGGGATTCATCCTGCTGACCTTGGGCGCCATCGCCTTGGCCGAGAACAGCCAGCCGCCCAGCGCCACCGGGCCGACGATCGATGCGACCAGCAATGCGATCAGCAGGGGCATGATCGCCTCCAGCGCCATCAGACCGCCGCCCATCAACAGGCTCGCCATGGAGCCCTCGTCCAGCAGCGTTTCGCGGCTGAGCTCGAACGTGCCCTGCATCATGGCCATCAGGGTTTGTGCCAGGCCGCCACCGGACGCCAGCAACCCGCCGATACCTCCCAGCGTTACTGCCACCGTGCTAAGTTCGCGGGAACGTGCCAGCTGGCCTTTTTCGCGCGATTCGCGCAGGCGTTTCTCTGTGGGTTCCTCGCTTTTGTCGGCACCGCTTTCGCTCTCAGCCATGCGCGACCTCCGTCAGGTACAGGGCCCGGTCCATCAGCGTGCCCCCGCCAGCTCGCGCAGCATCATCAGTGCCTCGCTGACGAATATCTGGTACTGGGCGAAGATATCGGCCATGCCGATCCAGACGATGATCAGGCCGAGCACCAGGGTCAGCGGAAAGCCAATGGAGAAGATGTTCAACTGCGGCGCCGCGCGGGTCATCAGGCCGAACGCGAGGTTGACCACCAGCAGTGCGGTGATCGCCGGCAGCACCAGCAGCAAGCCGGCACCCAGTACCCAGCCCAACTTGCCGGCCACTTCCCAGAAGTGATTGGTCGACAGGCCAGCCCCCACCGGCAGGGTGACGAAGCTCTCGGCGAGGATTTCCAGCACCACCAGGTGGCCATTGACCGAGAGGAACAGCAGGATCACCAGCATGTTGAAGAACTGGCCGAGTACGGGCACCGAGATGCCGTTGGCCGGGTCGACCATCGAGGCGAAACCGAGGCCCATCTGCATCGCCAGCAGCTGGCCCGAGACGATGAACACATGAAAGAACAGCTGCAGAACGAAGCCGAGCATTACGCCAATCACCAGTTGCTCGGCAATCAGCAGCAAAGACCCCAGGCTGAGCGAATCGACCGCGGGCATCGGCGGCAGCGTCGGCACCAGGACCAGCGCGATCGCCAGAGCCAGATACAGGCGTATACGCATCGGCACCAGCTGGGTACCGATCAGCGGCATGCTCATCAGCAATGCGGCTATGCGAAACAGCGGCAGCAGAAACTGCGCCACCCAGCCGCCGATCTGTGCATTGCTCAGCTCCAGCATCGGACTAACCGATCAGCAACGGGATGTTCTGCACGAGGTTCTGCGTGTACTCCATCAGCTCACGCACCAGCCAGGGGCCGGCCCAGATCAACGTCAGCAGCATCACCAGCAGACGCGGCAGGAAGCTCAGGGTCTGCTCGTTGATCTGCGTTGCGGCCTGAAACATCGCCACCACCAGACCGACCAGCAGGCTCGGCACCACCAGCACGCCGACGATCATCGCGGTCATCCAAAGCCCTTCGCGAAACAGGTCCACCGCCACTTCCGGTGTCATTCGCGTCCCTCCTACAGGGTGCCGAAGCTGCCGGCCAGGGTGCCGATGATCAGCCCCCAGCCATCGACCAGCACGAACAGCATGATCTTGAACGGCAGCGAGATGATCAGCGGCGAGAGCATCATCATGCCCATCGCCATCAGTACGCTGGCCACCACCATATCGATGATCAGAAACGGGATGAAGATCATGAAGCCGATCTGAAACGCCGTTTTCAGCTCGGAGGTGACGAACGCCGGCACCAGGATGGTCATCGGTGCCGCCTCGGGCGAGGTGATGTCGGTACGCCGAGACAAGCGCACGAACAGCTCCAGATCGCTCTCGCGCGTCTGCGCCAGCATGAAGTTCTTCAGCGGCACCTCGGCGCGGCTGATCGCTTCCTGTGCCGGAATCTGCTCGCTCAGGTAAGGCTGCAGCGCCTCCTGGTTTATCCGGTCGAACACCGGGGCCATGATGAACAGCGTGAGAAACAGCGTCAGGCCGACGAGGATCTGATTCGACGGCGTCTGCTGCAGGCCCAGGGCCTGACGCAGGATGGAAAACACGATGATGATCCGGGTGAAGCTGGTCATCAGCATGACGAACGCCGGGATGAAGCTCAGCGCCGTCATGATCAGCAGGATCTGCAGGCTGACCGAATACTCCTGCTGCCCCTCGGCATCGGTAGTCAGGGTGATCGCAGGGATCGACAGCGGATTGTCGCCCTGCGCCAGGATGCCGGACGACTCCTGCGCGACAGCGAGAGGGCCGACCAGCATAAGCGCGGCCAGCAGCAGAATGCGCAACATCAAGGCTTGTCCTTGTGGTCCTTGCCGAGCAACTCCATCAGACGCTGGGCGAATTCGGGATTGGCCGGCTCGGCATCTGGCAGGTGCACGGGCTCGTTCATCACGTGCAGCGGCGTGATGCGGCCGCCGCTCAGGCCGATGAGGATCTGTTCGCCGCCGACCTGCACCAGCACCAGCCGCTCGCGCGGACCCAGCGCCTGGCTGGAGATCAGCTTGATCACCTGGGTGCCACGTGGGTTCAGCTGCTGCACGCGACGCAGCAGCCAGGCGAGCAGGAATATCAACCCGATCACCAGCAACAGGCCGAGCAGCAGCTTGCTCAGCTGTGCGCCCATGGCGCTGCTGTTCATGCTCGCAGTCGGCTCCGCCGCCCACACCGGGAACGCCAAGAGCGCCGCCAGCAATGCCAGGCCGCGCATGTCAACGCAACTTCTTGATGCGTTCGGTGGGGCTGATCACATCGGTCAACCGGATGCCGAACTTCTCGTTGACCACTACCACCTCGCCATGAGCGATGAGCGTACCGTTGACCAGTACATCCAGCGGCTCGCCGGCCAGGCGGTCGAGCTCGACCACCGAGCCCTGATTGAGCTGCAGCAGGTTGCGGATGCTGATTTCCGTGCTGCCCACTTCCATCGAAATGGACACCGGAATATCCAGAATGACATCCAGGTTCGGCCCCTCAAGCCCCAGCTGAACACCTCCGGAGGACTTTGGCGCACTGGCGAAATCCTCCAGCGGTGCGCGCGGCGCAGTCGGTGCGGCAGGCGCCGCCGCTGCCGGCCCCTGGTTCAGCAGCGCATCGATATCGTCCTGGCTGGCATCGCCGGCTTCGGCCAGGGCCGCGGCCCACTCGTCGGCCAGCGCCTGCTCCTCGGGGGATGTATTGTCGTGTTCGTCTGCCATCGCTAGTCCTCGAACGGCTCGAATTGAGTAAAGGGCGGAGTCAGCGTGGGCGAACCACGGGCTCCAGCACCTGCAACGCCAGGTTGCCCTTGTGGGCGCCCAGCTTGACCTTGAAGGCCGGCATGCCATTGGCACGCATGATCATGTCTTCCGGCATTTCCACGGGAATGACGTCCCCTGGCTGCATGTTGAGGATGTCGCGCAACTTGAGCTGGCGGCGCACGACGGTGGCCCCCAGCGGCACGTTGACGTCGAGAATGTCCTCGCGCAGCGCCTTGACCCAACGCTCGTCCTGGTCGCTGACATCCGACTGGAAGCCAGCATCGAGCATCTCGCGAATAGGCTCGATCATCGAATAGGGCATGGTCACGTGCAGATCGCCGCCGCCACTGTCCAGCTCGATATGGAAAGTGGAAACCACCACCACCTCGCTGGGGCTGACGATGTTGGCCAGCGCCGGGTTCACTTCCGAGTTGACGTACTCGAAGTTGACGTCCAGCACCGCGTGCCAGGCTTCTTTCAGGTCGGCGAAGGCCTGATCCAGCACCATGCGCACCACGCGCAGCTCGGTCGGGGTAAATTCGCGACCCTCGATCTTGGCGTGGCGGCCGTCGCCACCGAAGAAGTTGTCCACCAGCTTGAACACCAGCTTGGCGTCGAGAATGAACAGCGCCGTGCCACGCAACGGCTTCATCTTCACCAGGTTGAGGCTGGTCGGCACGTATAGCGAGTGCACGTACTCGCCGAACTTCATCACCTGGACGCCACCGACCGAGACATCGGCCGAACGCCGCAGCAGGTTGAACATGCTGATGCGGGTATAACGGGCGAAACGTTCGTTGATCATTTCCAGCGTGGGCATGCGCCCGCGCACGATGCGATCCTGACTGGTCAGGTCGTAGCTCTTGATGGACCCCGGCTCGGAATCGCTTTCGGTATCCACCAGACCGTCGTCGACCCCATGCAGGAGCGCATCGATCTCGTCTTGCGAGAGCAGGTCTTGAACAGCCATCTGCGGCAGCCTTCTATTGCAATACGAAGTTGGTGAACAGCACTTGCTCGACGGCAAGTTTGCCGATTTCCTTCTGCGCCAATTCCTGCACACTGGCAGTGGCCTGCTGACGCAGCATTTCCTTGCCTACCGGCGTTTTCAGCGCCTCGAAATCTTGACTCGAGAACAGCATCACCAGCCGGTTACGCAACAACGGCATATGCACCTTCAGCGCATCTAGAGCGGCCTGGTCACGCGACATCAGCGCGATGCTGACCTGCATATACCGCTGCCGCCCCTTGTGGCTGTAGTTGACCACGAAGGCCGGCATCAGCACCTCATAGATCGCCGGCTGCTTACCCGAAGCGGTGGCTGGAGCTTCTTCCGCCTTGTCACTGTCCAGGCCATCACCCTTGCTCATGAAGTAAAGCGTACCGCCGATCGAAAGCCCCACAGCCACCAACATGGCGACCACGATCACCAGAATGAGTTTCAGCTTCCCTTTGCTTGCCTGAGGCGCTTCCGGCCCGGTTGGCGGCACTACCGGTGGAGCCTGTTTCTTAGCCATGCCAAATATCCGTCATCAACAGCGTTTCGACCCGATTGTGCGAAGTTAGGAGCAACAGCTGTGCCAACGTGCCGACGCCAGCGCGCTAGGGTATGTCGTTCGCCATTAGCGAAAAGGTATCAGGAAAAGGCTGCAGTCACGGCGACCGCAACGGGCCGCGACGGCTATCCAGACAGACGGCGGAAAACCGGCGCACCCCGAGGCTGGACGCGCCGGAGTGGAGGCGACAAGACTCAAGCGTAGTAGTCGACCAGGCCGCGATCGCCACCGGTGCGGGTACTCGAAATCTCGCTGATACCGCTCTGCTGATCGTCCTCGATAGCCATATCGGACGCGCCGGAGGAGCCGCCCCTCGACGAACCGCCATCCGCCCCGCCCTGCCAGCCGCGCGCCAGCGACTGATCGGAGACATTGACGTCCATCAGGCTCATGCCCTGCTGGTTGAACATTTCGCGCAAACGCTGCATCTGTCCTTCAAGCGCGTCACGTACGCCAGCGTGAGGACTGAGGAAGGTGACCTGCGCCTGGTCCTTGGTCATTTCGATACGCACTTCCATGCGTCCAAGTTCCGCGGGGTCGAGCTGAATCTCAGCCGATTTCAGGTTCTGGCTGGACATCCACATCACCCGATCCACCACGGCCTCGCTCCAGCCGGATTGCTGCACTTGGACCGGCTGTCCCGGCACCAGCGCCGGTCGCTGGGCCTGCTGAATCTGCTGCGCGATCGCCTGGCTCAACGGATTGACCCGGGCGGCGGCAGACTCGCCAAAGCTCGAGGCACGACTCTCCTTGGGCGCATCAACCGTTTCCAGCAGCTCCTCGGCTGTCAGCTTCAGCTCTGTCTCCGCATCTTCGAGCGACTCGCTGCCAGCCAGCAACGCATTGGCGAAGCCATCATCGTTGTCGGCCTTGAGCTGTGCCTGGGCCAGCGGATCGTGCAGTTGCGCGGCCGCTTTCTGCATCCCCACCGGCTCATCGCTCACCAAGCCCGTGCTGGTCATGGACGGCTCGGCGAGCTCGCCGTCATCACTGACCAGCCCCTGCACGGCCGGCAACCCGGAGAGCAGGGTCTCTGGCTGAACTTCGCCGATTGGCTGAATCTCGCTCGGCGCGACGGACTGGCCGCCAAGGCCAAGCATCAGCAGCGGATCCAGTTCGGCCTCCGGCACCTCGTCCGATTCGCTTGCGGCAGGCAAGGCATTGCCGCTTTCGGCAACCGCCGGCTTTTCGTCACCGCTCGCCTCTGCCGCTTTTGCCTCGCCTTTTTCATCGACAGGTTTGTCGCGAGACGAATCGCCACGTTCGGCGCGCTCGGTCGGCCGGGTCTGGCGCTCCCGTGCGTAGACGTCGGAAAAGCTCGCTGCGCCGCCGTCGCGGCTCTCGCGCGGCGTATCCGGCGCTTTTGCCGAAGCCTTGGGACGCGCATCGACGGTGGAGGTCTTGAGCAGCAGGTCGGGGGTAACAGCCATGGAATGAGTCCGCCACGAATGATCGTGAGCGTGACAGAGCAATTTCTGGGCCAGAACGTGAAGGAGGCACCCAGAGCGCGATAGGGTCCACCGGCAGCGCGACTTGCGCTACCGCGCGAGATGAGAGCCCTCCGACTGCCACTTGATCGAACAGCGCCAGAAAGTCGTCTGCTCAGCCGTAACGCTGTCGCTCCGCGCGGAACAGGATGCCGATGATGGCGAACTCGCGTTCGATGGACGCTAGCAGCGCCGGCGCATCCTCCAGCCGCTCATTGCGGGCGGCACTCTCCAATTGCTGGCAAAGCTCGGCGAGCAAAGTCGCGCCCATGTTGCTGCAGCTACCCTTGAAGCTATGCGCGGCACGCCGCAGTGACTCGCTCTGATCCGAATGCAGCGCCTGGCGAAGCAGCCGGACGCGCTCCTCGGAATCTGTCAGGAAGGTATCCAGCAGCGCCGGGTACTCACCCTCCATCACGTCCTGCAGCGTGGCGAGCACGGCACTATCGAGATGAGTGTTGGTCACCGGGACACTCCTGCTTCAAAGGGCCGGATTATGCCTCAGGCGGCCAGCTGAACTCTACGCTCAGACCTCGCCCGTCCGGCCGCCACTCGAACCCATCGCTCAGCTCGCGCACCAGGTGCAAGCCGCGCCCGCTGAACTGGTCTCGGCCGAGCCCGAGCCGCAATGCCCGGGCCACATCGAACCCGCTACCGCTGTCGCTGACAGCAACCCGCAATCGCCCGCCCTGCGGGCCGGTCTTGATGCTCAGCTCGAGGTGCACATGGCCCTCGGCAAGCGTCTGCAAACGCTGCTGACGCAACTCGTAGTAGCGCTTGAAGCCGTCCCCATCGCACTTGAGGGTCGAATCAAGCCCGAGCACGCCGTGCTCCAGCGCATTGGAATAGAGTTCGCCGAGCACTGTATAGATCTGTCCGACTCGCGGACGCAGCTGGTTGACCTGCAAGAGAACCTGCAGCACGGAGGGCAGCGGATTGCCGCCACGCAGGCTGTCGGCACGCAGTTCGATCCGAAACGACCAGTCCATTGGGCGTACACGACTTGCCGAAACCGGCGCCGCCAGCGGCATCGGCACCGCTTCGTCGCTGACCACGACCTCGACCAGGCTCAAATCGTCGTGGGGCTGGCCATGAAAGTCGAGCAGCGCCTGCTCGATCTCGTCGAACAACCGCGACGGATCGCGGTTGGCAGCCAGGACGGCCAGCAGACGCTGCTCGCCGAACAGCTCGTCCTCGGCATTGCGGCTCTCCACGACCCCATCGGAAAGCAGCAGAAGCCGATCGCCCGGCGCCACAGGATAGTGTTCGAACTTGTCGTCCAGCTTCGCAGCCGAGACGACGCCCAGCGGTAGATGCCGGGACACCAGCGGGGTCTGCCGACCATCCGCCGAAATCAGGTAGCCATCAGGAAGACCACCGTTCCACACGCGTAAACGCCCCTGCTTGGGGTCGATGTCCAGCAGCGTTGCGCAGCAGAACATCTCCACCGGCAGGATCTGCTTGAGCTTGGCATTCATCTCGCGAAGGATGTCGTTGCTCGAATGGCCCTTGGCGGTCATGCCATAGAAGGTTTCCGCCAGCGGCATGGCGCCGATCGCCGCCGGCAGCCCATGGCCGGTGAAATCACCGAGCAGAACGAACATCTGCCCTGCCGGCGCCTGCGCGGCCAGCAGCAGATCGCCGTTGAACAGCGCCTGGGGTGATTGTCGGTAACGGATGTTAGGCGCGCTGAGACAGCCAGCATGGGCAACCTTGTCGAAGATCGCCTTGGCCGCGCGATGCTCGTCGAGCAGCTGCTGGTTGCGCCGGACGATCAGATCGCGCTGCTCGAGCACGGTCGCCTGCAGACGGCGCAGGCGATGCATGGCCTGGATCTTGGCTTCGAGGATGATCGGGTTGTAGGGCTTGGCGATAAAGTCGTCACCCCCTGCCTCGAGGCAACTGACCAGCGCCTGATGCTCGGTCAGCGAAGTCAGGAAGATGATCGGCACCAGCTCGTCGCCGGCCAACTGCTTGATGCGCCGGGCCGCCTCGAAGCCATCCATCACCGGCATCAGCGCGTCCATGAGCACCAGCTGCGGTTTCTCCCGCTCGAACAGCTGTACCGCTTCAAGTCCATCGGCGGCGGTAAGCACGCGATGCCCCTGCTTGGCGACGATGGTCGAAAGCAGCATCCGATCGACCGGGCTGTCCTCGGCGATCAGGATCGACAGCCCCGTGGGCATGTCAGGCGATCACGAACAGCTGTTCGAAGTTGGATACCGAGAGGATCTTGCGCACGTCGGGGCTGCAGTTGAGCAGGCGAATGTCCGCTTCGTCGCCCCCGGCATGGTCACGCAGCAGCAGCAGCATGCCCAGCGCCGAACTGTCCATGTAGGTCGTGCCCTGTAGGTTCACCACGTAGCGCTGCGGATGGACGTCCTGACGCTGATAAGCATCGCGGAAGGCCTGATGCGCATTGAAGTCGAAGCGTCCACTGATGGAAATGGTCAGCTCCTGGCCATCCGCCGAAGGCTGCGAAGTGATGGTCATGTGGCACTCCTGATCCGGTACGTCGTGAAGCTCGCTTGCGAGCGGTAGCCGCTAAGGCGAAATGAAACAGCCGTGTACCGGCTGAAAACGACGAACCGCCATCAGGACCTCGCCTGGCAAGGCCGCAGGCCCGACCGGGGTCGCCGCGCTGAAACACCGCCAAGATTTAACATTCACGCCGCGGTACGGCAAGCGTGAATCCGGCCGGTTCGGGTCAATGCTCACGCCCTCTTCCGGCCAGCCGCTGGGCAAACTCGTCGAGCAACTTCTGTTCACGCTTGTCGGCAGCGATACGGGCCTCGCGCTGATAGCTCTCGACCAGCTTGCTCAGCCCCTCGACGCGCGCATGGCGCTGCTGCCACTGCTCACGCAGTTTGCGCAGATTGTCGCGGTACCAGTTGACGCTACGCTGTTGCTGAGCGATGGCCGACTCGAGCTGGGACAGAAAGCGCTGGTAATTCATCAGCCACTGGCCGGAAACGCCCTGGCTGCCCTGCTGCATCCATTGCTCCTGGTAGTCCCTGAAGTACTGCTCCAGCTCTCCCAACTTGGCTTCGGCCTGATTCAGTTGCGTCTGGCCCTGCCCGAGCAGGCGCGCGGCATCCTGCTCGGCCTTCTCGGCCATCTCGATCACTGGCGCCAGGCGTGCCGCTCGGCTGGCCGCCATCGATTAGCCGCCTTGCCGCGCGGCGAAGACCGCTGCAAGATGCGCCGAGCTGCGCGCTAGGTCCTCGCTTTCGTCAAGTCCCTGGCGCAGGTAGCTGACCATCTCGGCCTGCCGCGCGATAGCCATATCCGTTTCCGGATCGCCGCCCGGCACATAGGCGCCGACACTGATCAGGTCGCGACTCTGCTGATAACGAGACCAGAGCTGCTTGAAGCGTTGCGAGGCGCGAACGTGCTCGGCGCCCACCACCTGTGGCATTACACGGCTGATGGAAGCCTCGATGTCGATAGCCGGATAGTGGCCTTCCTCGGCCAGGCGACGCGACAACACGATGTGCCCATCGAGCACACCGCGAGCAGCATCAGCGATCGGATCCTGTTGGTCATCGCCTTCGGACAGCACCGTGTAGAACGCCGTGATCGAGCCGCCACCCTGCTCGGCATTGCCGGCGCGCTCAACCAGGCTGGGCAGCTTGGCGAACACCGATGGCGGGTAGCCCTTGGTAGCCGGCGGCTCGCCGATGGCGAGGGCGATTTCACGCTGGGCCTGGGCATAGCGGGTCAGCGAATCCATCAGCAGCAGTACATTCTTACCCTTGTCGCGGAAATACTCGGCGATACGCGTGCAGTACTGCGCGGCACGCAGGCGCATCAGCGGCGCTTCGTCGGCCGGCGACGCGACCACTACCGAACGTTTGATGCTCTCTTCACCAAGGATGTTCTCGATGAACTCCTTGACCTCGCGACCGCGTTCGCCGATCAGCCCGACCACGATGATGTCGGCTTCGGTGAATCGGGTCATCATGCCCAGCAATACCGACTTGCCGACACCGGTACCGGCGAACAGACCGAGACGCTGGCCGCGCCCCACCGTGAGCAGCCCGTTGATACTGCGGATGCCGACATCCAGCGGCTCGCTGATCGGGTGGCGCTTGAGCGGATTGATCACCGGGCCGTCCATCGGTACCCAGTCCTCGGCTTTCATGCCGCCCTTGCCGTCCAGGGCGCGCCCTGCTCCGTCCAGCACCCGGCCGAGCATGGACATGCCCATGGGCAGACGTCCGGTGTTGACCAGCGGCACTACACGCGCGCCAGGGGCGATACCGGCCAGGCTGCCGACCGGCATCAGATACAGCTTGCCACTGGAAAAACCCATCACCTCGGCCTCGACCTCGGTGGGGTGATAGCTGTCGTCGTTGATCACCAGGCAGCGGCTGCCGACCGCCGCACGCAGCCCCTCCGCCTCGAGTGTCAGGCCGACCATGCGCAGCAGGCGGCCCTCCAGCAACGGCTGGCTGGCCAGCTTGATCGCGTCACCATAGGCTTCGAAACGTTTGGCAAAACTGGTTCGCTCAAGGCGCATCGGACACATCCAGGTCGATAGTCAGATCAGCCGCCGGCGGATGGGTCGCATTCTCCCGCTGCTGTTCGAAGAGCTGCTTGATGGCCTGGGTCAGACGCGTTTCGATGCTGGCATCGATGCGGCTGTGCTCGGTTTCGATGTGGCAGCCGCCCGGTAACAGGCTGCTGTCCTCGAGAATCCGCCAGCTTTCCTCATGGCGTTCGCGCAACGCCTTGATCAGTTCGAAGTCCTGCGGATTGACATGGATACGCACGTTGCTGGCACCCATGGGCAGCAACTTCAGCGCCTCGCGCAGCACCTGACGAACCTGGCTGGAATCGATCAGCAGATCACGCTGGATCACTTCCCGGGCCATGTGGCTGACCAGGGTCGCCATGGCGTGCTCGAGATTGCGATCCTGATCGGCGATCGGATCGAGCAACTGCGTCATCAACCGCTCAAGGCTTTCCAGGCGTGGCGCCAAAGCGGCTTCGGCTTCCTGACGAGCCTTGAGCTGGCCCGCGTGGAAACCATCCTTTTCACCGGTGGCAAAGCCTTCGTTATAAGCCTGCTGGCGAATCGCCTCGAGTTCGTCGAGCGTCAGCGGTTTGACTTCCTCGACCGGCACATCCTCACTGTGCGCCAACTCTTCGACTGGCTCGTCGACGTTCGGCTCCGCAGGCGGCTCCTCTTCACCCTGCGGGTCGAAACTGGGCAATGACCAGCGATCGAACAGACTGACGTCTTTCGCGCGAATGAGGTCGCTGGGGTTGTCCTTCGCCATCTATGCAGTGTTGTCCTGTCAGATCATCTCTTCGCCGCCCTTGGAGCCGAGAACGATCTCCCCGGCTTCGGCCATGCGACGAGCAATGGTGAGAATTTCCTTCTGGGCGTTTTCCACGTCGCTGACGCGCACCGGCCCCTTGGCTTCGAGATCGTCGCGCAGCAGTTCACCAGCGCGCTTGGACATGTTCTTGAAGACCTTTTCCTTGATGCCGTCGTCGGCGCCCTTGAGCGCCATCACCAGCACGTCGGAGGATACCTCACGCAGCAGCACCTGGATGCCACGGTCGTCGACGTCGGCCAGGTTGTCGAAGACGAACATCAGGTCCTCGATCTGGCTGGACAGGTCCTCATCCACATCGCGAATCGCATCCATCAGCTGGCCTTCGATGGAGCTGTCCAGGTAGTTCATGATATCGGCCGCACGCTTCACGCCGCCCAGGCTGGCGCGGCTGGTGTTGGTGTTGCCGGAGAACTGCTTCTCCAGGATCAGGTTCAGCTCTTTCAATGCCGCGGGCTGAACGGTATTCAGCGACGACACGCGCAGGACGATGTCCAGCCGCACCTTGTGATCGAAGTGCGAGAGCACCTCGCCGGCCTGGTCCGGGTCGAGATAGGCAACCACGATGGCCTGGATCTGCGGATGCTCGTAGCGGATCACATCGGCCACGGCGCGCGGCTCCATCCACTTCAGGCTGTCCAGACCACTGGTATTGCCGCCCAGCAGGATGCGGTCGATCAACCCGCCGGCCTTGTCCTCGCCCAGCGCCTGAGTGAGCATCTTGCGGATATAGCCATCGGAGCCGACGCCGAGACTGGTCTGGTCGCCGACGATTTCGACGAACTCGCTCATCACCTGTTCGATCTGCGCCTTCTGCACGTTGCGCATCTGCGCCATGGCCGTACCGACGCGCTGCACTTCTTTCGGGCCGAGGTGGCGCAGCACCTGGGCCGCGTCGGTCTCACCCAGCGAGAGCAGGAGGATGGCGGCCTTGTCGACCTTGTTGAGCTTGGCTTGAACTCGATTGTCATTCATCGGCGTTGATCCACTCTTTCACCACCTGGGCTACCCGTCCCGGGTCATCGGCCACAAGGTTCTTGATCGCGTTCAGCTGGGCTTCATATCCCTCGCTGGGGCTCGGCAGCAGAATGTTCTGCGGGCCGCTCAGGCTGACCCGGTCGCTGGCCAGGCCGGAATCCAGTCCATCATCGTCACCAAGTTCGCCCGGACCGCTGGCGACCTGCAGTTCCTTGCCAGCCGAGGGGTTGGTCAGGCTCTTGAGCACCGGGCGCAGCACGCCGAACACCAACACCAGGATGAACAGCACGCCGAGCACCTGCTTGACCACATCCCAGAACCAGGGCTGCGAGTAGAACGGTATCTCTTCGAAGGTCTCTCCGGCGCTGTCGGCGACGAACGCGGTGTTGATCACGCTGACGCTGTCACCACGGCTGGCATCGAAGCCCACCGCGTCCTGCACCAGACGGGTGAAGCGCGCCAGGTCGTCGGCGTTCCAGGGCACGCGAACCATCTCGCCGGCCGCATTGAGCGTCATCTGGTCATCGACCACGACGGCAACCGACAGCCGGCGCAGGCGGCCCTGCTGCTGCTTGGTGTAGCTGATGGAGCGATCGAGCTCGTAGTTGCGGGTGGCCTGCTCGCGTTTGTCGGCCGGGAACGGCGCCAGCATCGGCTGCCCGGTTACCGGATCCATGATCTGCTGGCCATTGGCGTCGAGCAGCGGCTGGCCAGGGGCGACGGCACCAGCGGCGGCAGCGGCCTGGTTGGCCTGCTCCGGTGCTGTCGCCGGACCCGGTGGCTGGTTGCTCAGGGCTCCGGGTACGCCCTGCGGCGGCAGGCTGCTCTGGCGTTGTTCGTTGACGCTTTGCTCGCTGCGCAGCGCCGGCTGGTCCGGATTGAAGGTTTCCGATGTGGACTCGACCGCACTGAAATCCACGTCCGCCGAAACCTCGGCCTTGTAGCGACCGCTACCGAGCACCGGCTGCAGAATGTTGTGCACGCGCTGGGTATAGAGACTCTCCATGCGGCGGCTATAGTCGAACTGCTTGCCCGCCATGGTCAGCTCGGACAGCTCCTGCTGGTCGGACAGCAGGTTGCCCTTCTGATCCACCACAGTGATCTGCGACTTGCTGAGCTCCGGCACGCTGGTGGCGACCAGGTTGATGATCGCCATCACCTGGCTCGGCTCCAGCGCGCGCCCCGGATAGAGTTCCACCAGTACCGAGGCGCTGGGCTTGCGCTCGTCGCGCACGAATACCGAGCTCTTCGGGATGGCCAGGTGCACGCGGGCACCCTTGACGTTGTTCAGGCTGGAAATGGTGCGCCCCAATTCGCCCTCGAGGCCGCGCCGGTAGCGGGTCGCCTCCATGAACTGGCTGGTACCCAGCCCCTGGTCCTTGTCGAGGATTTCGAAGCCGATGTTGCTATCGGCCGGGGCGATGCCGGCGCCTGCAAGTTTCAGGCGCGCGCGCGCCAGGTCATTGGCCTTGACCAGCAACGCGCCGGAATTGGGTTCGACGGTATAGGCGATGTCCGCCGCGGCAAGCGTCTCCATCACCTGATTCGCGTCCATCCCGGCCAGGCTGCCGAGCAGTGGGCGGTAATCGGGCTGCTGCGACCAGAGCACCACGGCAAAACCGATGGCCACGCTGGCCGCCAGTCCGACCAACAGGCCGACCTGCCGCAGCATGGACATTTCCGAGAGATTCTCCAGGAACGACAGTCCCAGCAAGGGCTTCTTGCCAGCTTCGGGGGTAGCTGGTACCGGAACGTTGCTCACCGCTTCAGCCATGATTCAATCCGCCTCACACCGGCATCTGCATGATGTCTTGGTAGGCCTGAACCAGTTTGTTACGTACCTGGGTCATGGCCTGAAAGGAAACGCTGGCCTTTTGCGAGGCGATCATCACTTCGGTCAGGTCGACGCCGCCCTGCCCCATCTCGAAGGCTGACGCGAGCTGGCTCGAAGCCTGCTGGGTTTCGTGTACCTTGTTCACCGCCTGGCCGAGCATGTCGGAAAAGCTCGGCGCGCCGACCTCCTGGGTCTGCACCTCCGGCTTGGTGCGCGCCATGGCATCGGTCTGCATGGCCCGCATTTCCAGCATCAAGCGATTGAATTGGACACCCTGACTCATCTAATCCTCCAACAGCCGCGGTTTTTTTGACGCATCGCGGCGAGCACTGACTAGATAGCAACAAGGGTGCCAGAACCCCATGCGCCATTCCGCGTGGCGATGGGTTGCATGGACACGGGCGATGACTGTTACGCCCAATGCGCCCGTGGCTGTATCGGGACGCCCGCCAGCACAGCCCAATAGGCTAGCGACGAGCCGGATGGCAGCACCCCTTCGCAATCTCGATAAATAGAAGAGCAAGAATGAATGAAACCAGCCGCATCGCCCTGCGCCCTCTGAGCGACAGCTCGCCCTCCACCATCGTTGCCGGCTTCGTCGCCATGCTCACCGGCTATACCAGCTCGCTGGTGCTGATGTTCCAGGCAGGCCAGGCGGCCGGACTGAGCGAGGCGCAGATCTCGTCATGGATCTGGGCACTGTCGATCGGCATGGCCATCTGCAGCATCGGCCTGTCGCTGCGCTATCGAACGCCGGTGGTGGTCGCCTGGTCGACGCCGGGCGCGGCGCTGCTGATTACCAGCCTGCCTGGGGTTCCCTATGCCGAAGCCATTGGCGCGTTCATTTTCGCCTCGGTGCTGATCGCATTGAGCGGCCTGACTGGCAGCTTCGATCGCCTGATGCGTCGAGTGCCGGCTTCCCTCGCCGCCGCTCTGCTGGCTGGGGTGTTGTTCAATATCGGCAGCGAAATATTCCGCGCGGTTGGCGTTCAACCGGTGCTAGTGCTCGGGATGTTCTTCAGTTACCTGCTGGCCAAGCGGATGCAGCCACGCTTCGCCGTACTGGCCGCCCTGGTAGTCGGTTGCCTGATCGCCGGCGTCTCTGGCCTGCTGGATTTCCAGCGCTTCAGCCTGCAGGTAGCCGTGCCGGTGTGGACCACGCCGGCGTTTTCCTTCGCCGCCATCTTCAGCATCGGCATTCCGCTGTTCGTCATCGCCATGGCCTCGCAGAACATGCCGGGGCTGGCCGTGCTGCGCGCCGAAGGCTATCAGGTGCCGGCCTCCCCGCTGATCTCCACGACCGGCATCGCCTCGGTATTACTGGCCCCGTTCGGCTCCCATGGCATCCACCTGGCGGCAATCACCATGGCCATCTGTGCCGGCCCCGAAGCACATCCCGATCCACAAAAACGCTACACCGCCGCGGCCTGGTGCGGCGTGTTCTACGGCATTGCCGGCATCTTCGGCGCGACGCTGGCGGCATTGTTCGCGGCGTTTCCGTCGGCGCTGGTGTTGTCCATCGCGGCGCTTGCCCTGCTCGGCTCGATCGGCTCCGGGCTGACCCAGGCGATGCAGCAGCCCGACGAGCGGGAAGCGGCGCTGATCACCTTTATGGTCACGGCTTCGGGCCTGACGCTGTTTGGCATCGGGGCAGCGTTGTGGGGGTTGATTGCAGGGGTAATCGCCCTGCTGATTCTGCGCCGCCGCAGCTGAGCGGCGCAGAATAAAGGGTGCCCGGCGAGACACCGGGCGCGCCCTCAGATCGCCGTCGCCCCGCCATCCACCGCCAACGCGTGGCCGGTGGTGAACGCGGCGCCGTCACTGCATAGGTAGAGCACGGCCGCGGCGATTTCGTCGACCTTGCCGATGCGCCCGACCGGGTGCATGGCGGCCGCGAACTCGGCCTTGCGCGGGTCCGCCTCGTAGGCGCGGCGGAACATATCGGTATCGATCACCGCAGGGCAGACGGCGTTCACGCGGACCTGCTTCTTGGCGTACTCGATCGCCGCCGACTTGGTCAGGCCGATCACCGCATGCTTGGACGCGGCGTAGATGCTCATCTTCGGCGCAGCGCCGAGCCCGGCGACCGATGCGGTATTGACGATCGCGCCGCCGCCCTGGGCCAGCATCACCGGCAGCTGATGCTTCATGCACAGCCAGACGCCCTTGACGTTGACGCCCATGATCGCGTCGAACTCAGCCTCGCTGCCTTCGGCCAGACGGCCCTGCTCGATTTCGATGCCGGCGTTGTTGAACGCGTAATCGAGCCGGCCGAACTGCTCCAGCGTCTGCTCGATCAGCGCCTTGACCTGCTCGTCGCGGGTCACATCACAACGAACGGCGATCGCCTCGCCACCGGCAGCGCGGATGGTTTCGGCACCGTCGCGGATGCCCGCTTCGTCGATGTCCGCCAGCACCACCTTGAGGCCCTGCTGGGCGAAAGCCAGTGCCGTGGCGCGACCGATACCGGCCGCCGCGCCCGTCACCAGGGCGACCTGACCGGAGAATGTCATGCTCATGATTGTTCTTCCCGAAGATTTCGACTCGCCTCGTGACTGTGAAATGACCACTGAAGGCGTCCCGGTCAGACTTATACCCTCATGCGCTCGCGTATTTCATCGCCGCCGCGGTCATATCACCGAACTGGATGCCAGTGCATTCCAGCGCTCCGACGTTCCTTGCAGCTGTGCGCCGGGCGAGCTACACCAAACCTTTCGCATACACGAGGCAAACGTTCATGACCCTGCTAAACCAGCAATTTCTGCTCGCCCAGCGACCCGTCGGCGCACCGACCCGGGATACCTTCGAGTTCGTCGAGAAACCGGTGGGCGAACCCGGGCCGAATCAGATTCTGGTCCAGGTCGAGTACCTCTCCATCGACCCAGCCATGCGTGGCTGGATGAACGACGCCAAGTCCTACATTCCGCCGGTGGGCATCGGCGAAGTGATGCGCGCGCTGGGCGTCGGCAAGGTGATCGCCTCGCAGCACCCGGATTACAAGGAGGGCGATTACGTCAACGGCGCCCTAGGCGTGCAGGCGTACTACCTCGGCGAGCCGAAGGGCTTCTACAAGGTCGACCCGCAGCAGGCACCGCTGCCGCGCTATCTGTCAGCGCTGGGCATGACCGGCATGACCGCCTACTTCGCGCTGCTCTCGGTCGGCCAGCCCAAAGCCGGCGAGACCGTGGTGATCTCCGGGGCTGCGGGCGCGGTTGGCAGCATTGCCGGGCAGATCGCGAAGATCAAAGGCTGCCGCGTGGTCGGCATCGCCGGCGGTGCGGACAAGTGCCGCTTCCTCACGGAAAAGCTCGGCTTCGATGGCGCCATCGATTACAAGAACGAAGACCTGGCTGCGGGCTTGAAGCGCGAATGCCCGAAAGGCGTGGACGTGTATTTCGACAACGTCGGCGGCGACATCCTCGACACGGTGCTGCAACGCATCAGCGTCGGCGCACGGGTGGTGATCTGCGGCGCCATCAGCCAGTACAACAACAAGGAGGCGGTCAAGGGCCCGTCCAACTACCTGTCGCTGCTGGTCAATCGCGCACGGATGGAAGGCATGGTGGTGACCGATTATGTGTCGCGCTACCCGGAAGCGATGCGCGATATGGCCGAGTGGCTCGCCAGCGGCCAACTGAAGAGCAAGGAGGACGTGATCGAGGGTCTGCAGACTTTCCCGGAAACGCTGATGAAGCTGTTCACCGGCGGCAACTTCGGCAAGCTTGTACTCAAGGTCAGCTAAGCATAGACCCCGGAGGTTAAAAAGGCCGAGCCTGCATGGGGCTCAGCCTTTTTTCGTTTGCGCTTAACCCAGCTCGGCGACCACATTGGCCAGCGCGCTCGCCGGGTCCGTGGCCTGGCTGATCGGGCGACCGATCACCAGATAATCGGAGCCCGCCGCCATGGCCTGAGCCGGAGTCAGGATGCGGCGCTGATCGTCCTGGGCACTGCCGGCGGGCCGGATGCCCGGGGTGACCAGTTGCAGCTCCGGGAACTGCGCTTTCAGCGGCACAGCCTCCTGCGCCGAACAGACCAAGCCATCCAGGCCTGCCTGCGAGGCCAGACCGGCCAGACGCAGCACCTGCTCCTGCGGGGCGATATCCAGACCGATGCCGGCGAGATCGGCCTGTTCCATGCTCGTCAGCACCGTGACGCCGATCAGCAGCGGCGCGGGCCCGGCCATGCCAGCTAGGGTTTCGCGACAGGCTGCCATCATCCGCAGGCCACCAGAACAATGCACGTTGACCATCCACACACCGAGCTCGGCGGCCGCTTTTACCGCCATGGCCGTGGTGTTGGGGATGTCGTGAAACTTGAGATCGAGGAACACTTCGAAACCCATCGCCTGCAACGCCTCGACGATCGCAGGCCCGCAACGGGTGAACAGCTCCTTGCCGACCTTGACTCGACACAGTCGCGGGTCGAGCTGCCTGGCCAGTGCCAATGCGGCATCGCGGGATGGGAAATCGAGCGCTACGATAATCGGAGTCTGGCAGGTCATGACACGTCCTCGGAAAAGTCGGCGCGCATTGTGGCAGAAAACGCATTGCGCGACGAAAGCCAAGCCTTACGGTCCAAGTAGATGTCGGCTTTCAGGTCTCGGCGCTCCGACGTAAAGTGCAGGCCCTTGCCTACAAGTTATCGAACACCCACCTGGAGGGAACTCATGCCCTGGTATTTCTGGCTGATTCTGGTCGTCGCACTAGGCTCGATCGTCGGCAGCCTGTTGATGCTGCGTTCCACTGCCCGGAAAATTCCGCTGACCGACGAGCAGAAGAAGCGTATTGCTCAGCGTAATGCCGAAGCCGATGCGCAGGAGTCGCGCGATCGCTGACCGATGCTGAACGCAGCTGCCGGTTGGCTACCGGCTGACGTTTGCAGATGCCCGCCGGCCTCAATAGTGGCACTATGCCCTTTTGCCGCGTTCATGCAGTTCTGGCAGGACTCCCCTCATGCAATCCCCCCTCTCCGTTGACGACCCGACCAAACCGAAGGCCAAGGCGATCTTCGCCCGGCGCATTCTCCCCGGCATGGTCGCGCTATTGGTGGCAGCGATCGTCGCGGCGGCCTATGCCGTTATCCATATCGCCCGCGAAATCGACCAGGATGCCCTGCAGCAGAGTCGTTTCCTGTCTGGCAAGGCGCTACAGGCACAGCACGACTGGATGAACCGCTCCATCGTCGACTACGCCTTCTGGGGCGACGCCTACGTACACCTGAGCAAGCAGGTCGATGTTGATTGGGCCTATGCCCAGGCCAATCTCGGCCCCTCGCTGTACAAGGACTTCGGCTACGACGCAGTGCTGGTGATCACCCCGGCGGGCACTACCTCGTATGCAGTCATCCGGGGCAAGCTGCAGCCGGTGGATGCTTTCCAGTATCTGCAACACGGCTTGCCCGAACTGCTGGCACGGGCCCGCGAGGCCGCCGAAGACGACGCAAACGCCTCGACCCTGCTCTGGGCTGAAGGGCAGCCTGCTCTGGTTGCCGCTGCCTCGCTGACCACTGGCGGCACGAATATCGAAGAACACGAAGGGCCGCCATCCATTCTGGTCTTCGTCGATCTGCTCGACGCCGCACGACTGGAGGCAATCGGCGAGCAGTACGCCGTGCACAAACTGCAGCTGCTTGCCGATCCATCGGCCCAGGCCGGACCGATCATCAGCCAGGCGCTGGAGGATGGAACGCCCGTTCACTTCACCTGGACGGCGGCAAAGCCGGGGCGCCTGCTGCTTCTGGTCACCCTGCCCGTTCTCACCGCCGTGGCGCTCGGTCTTGGGCTGCTCGCCTGGCTGCTGGTACGCCATGCGCTGCGTGTCGTGCACCTGCTCGACGTCAGCTATGCACGGCTCGCCTCCAGCCGCAGTGCGCTGGCCGAGAGCGAGGAGCGCTTCCGCGATGTGGCCGAAGCGGCCTCCGACTGGATCTGGGAAACCGACGAACAGGCCCGCCTGACCTTTCTCTCAAACCGCTTCCAGCAGATCACCGGCTATCAACCGAAGCAGTGGCTGGGCCGACCCCTGCTGGAGCTGCTGATCACCGACAGCGCCGCGCTGCAGAGCTGGCTCGAGGCGCCCCACAGCGCACCGCTGCGCAGCAGCTACCGCGCCGCCGATGGCTGCGAGCGCTATTGCCGGCTGGCTGCACGGACCATCCGGCACGATGGCAAGCTGCTCGGCTACCGCGGGACCGCCAGCGACGTCACCGAGGAGACCCGGGCACAGGCGCGGGTTCAATACCTGTCGCAGCATGATGCGTTGACCGGGCTGCCCAACCGCAGCCGCCTGCGCGACTACCTCGAGCAGAACCTCGCCTCGCTGCGCAGCGGCTCGACCCTGACGCTGCTGTATATCGACCTCGACCGCTTCAAACCGGTGAACGACACCCTTGGCCATGCCGCCGGCGACGAGGTGCTGATCGGCGTCGCGTCACGTCTGCGCGAGCGCACCCGCGACGGCGACTTGGTGGCGCGCCTGGGCGGCGACGAGTTCGTCGTCGTGCTCCATCGCATGGGCGAGGACGACGATATCGATCGGCTGTGCAACCGCATCATCGATGCGCTGAGCGCTCCCTTCACCTACGAGGATCAGCAAATCAGCATCGGCGCCAGCATTGGCGTGGCTCTGGCACCGAGCGACGCCAGCCAGGCCAACGAACTGTTGCGCTGTGCCGACATCGCTCTCTACCAGGCCAAGGACGCCGGCAGAGGCACATGGCGCGCCTACGGCCAAGAGATGGATCAGCGCCTGCATGACCGGCTGCGCCGCGAAGAGGAACTGCGCGTAGCGATCGCCGAACAGCAGCTTGAGGTGCATTATCAGCCGCGCTACCAGAGCCACGATCTGCACATCATCGGCGCCGAGGCACTGGTGCGCTGGGAACACCCACAGCGCGGCATGCTGCTGCCCGAGCAGTTCATCCCGCTGGCCGAGGAAACCGGGTTGATCATCCCACTCGGGCGCTGGGTGCTGCGCCAGGCCTGCCAGCAGGCGGCGCGCTGGCCGGGCAACACGGTGGTGTCGGTCAATCTCTCTCCGCTGCAGCTGCACGACGATCGTCTGCTGGAGGAAATCACCCAGGCTCTGGCTGACAATGGCCTTGCCGGCGACCGACTGGAACTGGAAGTGACCGAAAGCGCACTGCTGCGCGAAACCCAGAACACCCTAGAGCTGCTCAAGCGCATCAAGACGCTGGGTGTTCGCCTCGCGGTGGACGACTTCGGCACCGGCTATTCGTCGCTGACCACCTTGCGTCACTACCCCTTCGACGTGATCAAGATCGACAACAGCTTCGTCGCCGGCATCGGCCAGTCCATCGAAGATCATTCCATCGTCCGCGCCCTGATCGAGCTGGGACGTGGCCTGCGGATGCGGGTGACAGCCGAGGGCGTGGAAACCGAAGAGCAGCTGCGCCTGCTGACCGACGACGGCTGCACCGAGGTGCAAGGCTTCCACATGAGCCATCCATTGCCCGCCGAAGAACTGCACAGGATGTTGTACACAGCGGAGCGCCAGCGCTAGTCGCGGCGCCCGGGCAGCTTCAGCGCTTGAGTTCGAACTGGATTTCAGCACCTTCGATCAGCGATTCGTCTTCGGCTTCGCCCGATATCAGGCGGCCGCCGATCTGCATCGATCGCGACGGCTCCCCCGTATCGAAAAGCGGTGGCAAAAGGCGGATGGATTCGCTGCTAGGCGCCGGTTTCAGCTCTTCGGCCAGTTCTTCCGGCAAGCGCAGATCAAGCTCCGGCTCGACAAGCTCGACCTCGGCCGGCTTCTCCGGCTGCTTTGGCGGCGCAGGACGCGATCGGGCGGCAGGCTGAGCTTCAGGCTCAGGAATGTCGATCTGTACAGGCGGCGGCTCAGCTTCCGCCGCCTGATTCACAGGCGCCACCTCGATCTCCAGATCAGGTGGCGCCTCTGTCGCGTCAACGGGCTCCGATATCGACTGCTGCGGCGTTTGCGCTGCTCGTTCGGCTTCCCGAGCTTGCTCCTCGCGCTCGCATCCACTCAGCAAGGCCAACAATAGCAACAAAAACAGCGGCCTCGACATCGGCATCATTCCTCGCGGCGAAGGACTCAGGAGCGCCTATTGTGCGTCCCGGCACAGCTCCGACGCCAGTTGCCCGAGCGTACGCAAGGCGCGCTCGGTCTCGTGGTTCCAGGGCAAACCGCAGTTGAGCCGTATGCAGTGGTTGAACTGCTCGGTGTTGCTGAAGATCAGCCCCGGCGCAATGCTGATGCCCTGCGCCAGCGCCCGCACGTGCAGCTCTTGGGTATTGACCCGCACCGGCAGACTGACCCAGAGGATGAAGTTGCCTTTGGGCCGCGTCATCTGCGTGCCTTCCGGGAAATAGCGCTGCACCGCCAGCTGGAAGGCGCTGAGGTTCTTGCGATACTCCTGGCGGATCGCCCGCAGGTGCCGGTCATAGCCGCCATTCTCCAGGTACGCCGCCACGGCCATCTGCGTCACGCTGCAGGCCGAGTGTGTACTAAACGTCTGCAGGCGCTCGATTTCCGGTTGATGGCGACCAGCGATGACCCAACCGATACGCACGCCCGGCGACAGCGTCTTGGAGAAGCTCGAGCAGTAGATGACCCGCCCGTCCCGGTCATTGGACTTGAGCGCCTTGTACTGGTCCTGCTCGAACATCAGCTCACCGTAGATATCGTCCTCGACGATCTGGATGTCGAACCGTGCTGCCAGGCTCAGCAGCTGCTTCTGTCGATGGTCGGGCATGCTCACGCCCAGCGGATTGCTCAGCCGCGCCGTGAGCACCAACGCCTTGATCGGCCATTGCCCGGCCGCCAGCTGCAGCGCCTCGAGGCTCATGCCGGTATCCGGGTCGCTGGGAATCTCGATGACCTTGAGCCCCAGCAGATCCGCCAGTTGCAGCAGACCGTAATAGCTCGGCGACTCGGCGGCAATCAGATCCCCTGGCCGCGTCAGCACCCGCAGCGACATCTGCAGCGCATCGACGCAACCATGAGTGATGACGATCTCGCCGGGATCGACCACCACACCGGCGTCGCGCATACGGATCGCCACCTGACGGCGCAACGGCTCATAGCCAGGACTGAACATGTAGCTGAACGCCCGCGGGCTCTGGAAGCGCGTGACCTTGGCCAGCTGCTGGTGCAGCGCCCTGACCGGCAGGTAATCCACATGCGGCACGGCAGCGCCCAGCGGAATCAGCCCTTCACGACGGGACTCGCTGAGTACCTGATTGATGATGCTGCTGCGCGTCACCAGCGTGGGCCGCTCGACCCGCGCGATATCGGGTGTCGGCGCGGTGAGCACCGGCGTCTGGTGGACATAAAAGCCGGACTGCGGGCGCGCCCTGATCATGCCCTGATCTTCGAGATTGGCGTAGGCCTGGAGCACGGTCGCATGACTGACGCTCAGCTGCCGGCTCATCTTGCGTACCGAAGGCACACGTTCGCCGGGTCGATACACCCCGCGCCGGATATCCTCGGCGAGCTGCTGGGCAATGCGCTGATAGAGCAACAGATTGGTCATCTCGCCGGTCTCCCGCCAACTGAACCGTAACAGTAGCTCAGCGAAACACCAGCAGACCAATACAGTTGCGCAGCATGTGGGCGAAACAGTCCAGTCTCTAGCCCACGATTTCAGCGATCAGGCGCGAGATTACCTTCCCCGTCGGAAAACAGGATCTCGACCCGGCGATTCTGCGCACGTCCACGTGCCGAAGCGTTTTCCGCCAGCGGAAACTGCTCACCGTAACCGCGAACTTCGATACGCTCGGCGCTGATTCCCAGACTAACCAACAGATCAGCCACCATCTGCGCCCGCGCGCGCGACAGTTCCAGATTCGCCTGCGGGTCGCCACGGCTGTCGCTATAACCCTCGATACGTACCTTGCGCTGCGGGTTGCGCTGCAGGAACTGGACGAGCTTGAGCAGGGTTCGATTCGCCGTATGGCTCAGCTCCGCACTGTCCGGATTGAAAAGCACGTCACCTAGCGTCATGACCTGGCCACGGTCAGTCTCGCTCGCCGCCAGGCTCATCAGCTGGTCTTCGAGCCAGCGCCCCTGCTGTTCATCGGTCATCAGCCTGGCGTCCTGCAACATCCGCCGCAGTCGGTCCCGCTCCATTTCCAACCGCGCCACCCGCTCCTGCTGTTGCAGCAGCTTGCCCTGCAGCTCGGCGATCTCGCTGTAGCGCCGACTGAGATAGGCGTAATGGCGAGCATCCTCGGCACCGCCCCAATACTCTTTGAAGCGCTCGGATCGTTGCAGGGTTTCAACCGCGCGCTGCAAATCCTTTGGCGCATTGCGATGGACGGCAGGATCGGTCTCAATCCGCTGCAATGCGGCAGAGGCCTCGCCGATCGCCCTCTCGGTTTCCTGGCTTGCGCAGCCGACCAACGCCAGCCCGGCCAGCAGCATTGCGAATCGCCGTGTCACCGTACGTCTCCTAACTGCTGCCGTAGACGCTGAATGCGCCGATTGAGATCGCCGACCTGCGCCTCACGCTGATCGCTGAGCACGCGCAGCTCCGCCAGCCGGGCGTCCAGCTCGGCCTGCTCGGCCAACAGGCGCGCCTCACGGTTTTCGCCGGCCTCAAGCGCCGAGCGGGCAGCAGCCAACTTGGTCTCGGCCTGCACCAGTTCCTCGTAGACCAGAGCGGTTTCGATCGAGCGGGCCTGGGCAACAGCCTCTTCCGTCAGGCGCAACTGCGCCACGGGAGCAGGGTCACTTGCACACCCCAGCAGAACCAGCAGCGGCAACGAAAGGGCACAGGGAAGTAGTCGTCTCACGGTGAATCCTATTTTTTCGAAGCGCTGCCACGGCCAGTCTGCTGGTTCTTCCACACCGTCAGGTTGTGCACCAGCAACTGCTCTGGCACGCCGGCGGCGCGCAATTCTGTCATTTTCCGCGCCAGTTGTCCGCGCAACCAGGGATCGTTGCACGCCGAGTCATGGGAAATCGCCAAATGCATGTCACGGCCAATAACCGGAGGATCCAGGCGTTGCACCTTGTCCAGCAATCCCAGCGCGTCAGCCGCAGCAATCGTGCCGTAACGCTCATGCAACAGGTACTGGCGATCACCCTCGATCAACTGCCGCAGCCCCTGCTCGAGCCCGGGCGCCTGCTGCAATTGCAGATTTGCCTTGGCGAAGGCGTCGAACTCGCTGCCATAACGACTGCCAGCGACAACCACGCCCGGATGACCTCGCAGGTCTTCGCGGCTGGAGTAGAAGAAACCGGGTTCATTACGCACCCATGCGACGGTTTGCAGCTGGACGATGGCCGGATGTATGAAGTCCAGTTCTTCCAGTCGCTGGATCGTCAGCGTCGCATCGGCAAGAACATCCACGCGTCCACTGCGTACCTCATCGAGCGCCTTGGTGCGATCGCCGGTGTAGAGCAGCTCCAGCTTCAAGCCGAGGGACTCGGCGATCTGCCCCAGCAGATCGGCGTTGGCACCCACCAGGCGCTTGGGGTTCTGCGGATCGCGCCAGAGAAACGGCGGGTTGTCTGCCGCACCGGTTGCCACCAGGCGATCACATTTTCCCGCTGCCGTTGCCGTGAGCGGCGCCGCCAGGGCCAGCGCGATCAACGCAGATTTCAACGCAAAGGCGAAACGCATGAATATCCTCTTAGTGCGGTAAAGCTGGTGCGAAACGGTTGCGCCGATGGTACACCGACAAGCCCACTGATCGCCCATGAAAAAACCCGCTACATGAGCGGGTTTCTTCAACAGCGATCAGCTTCAGACCAGCTTTTCCAGCTCCGGCACGATCTCGAACAGATCGCCCACCAGGCCGTAGTCGGCAACCTGGAAGATCGGCGCTTCCTCGTCCTTGTTGATCGCGACGATCACCTTGGAGTCCTTCATACCGGCCAGGTGCTGGATGGCACCGGAGATACCCACCGCGATGTACAGCTGCGGTGCAACGATCTTGCCGGTCTGGCCGACCTGCATGTCGTTCGGCACGAAGCCGGCATCGACCGCGGCACGGGAGGCACCGACTGCGGCGCCGAGCTTGTCGGCCAGCGAGTACAGGTGCTTGAAGTTCTCGCCGTTCTGCATGCCGCGACCGCCGGAAACGACGATCTTGGCGGCGGTCAGCTCAGGACGATCCGACTTGGCCAGCTCTTCGCCAACGAAAGCGGACTTGCCGGCATCGCCAGTCCCGGACACTTGCTCGACCGCAGCCGAGCCGCCGGTAGCATTCACCGCATCGAAGCCGGTGGCACGTACGGTGATGACCTTGATGGCAGCGCTGGACTGCACGGTAGCGATGGCGTTACCGGCATAGATCGGACGCTTGAAGGTATCGGCGCTTTCAACCGCGATGATCTCGGAGATCTGATCGACATCCAGTTGAGCGGCAACGCGCGGCAGGAAGTTCTTGCCGTTGGTAGTCGCTGCAGCCAGCACGTGGCTGTAGTTCTTCGCCAGGTCGGCGATCAGCGGCGCGACGTTTTCCGGCAGTTGATTGGCGTAAGCCGCGTCATCAGCGACCAGGACCTTGGCCACGCCGTCGATCTGCGCGGCTGCTTCGCCGATGGCACCGCAGCCGCTGCCGGCGACCAATACGTGGATGTCACCACCGATGGCCTTGGCGGCGGCAACGGTGTTCAGAGTAGCGGCCGCGAGGACGGCATTATTGTGTTCAGCGATAACCAGGATAGTCATTTAGATTACCTTCGCCTCGTTCTTCAGTTTCTCGACCAGTTCAGCCACGGACTTGACCTTGA